>Ga0207761_1000332_pt1 | contig 16707 bp, 16 predicted proteins | sample LuqExpMetageno34_FD_187792 | JGI IMG/M metagenome (GOLD analysis project Ga0207761, IMG submission 187792) | Tropical forest soil microbial communities from Luquillo Experimental Forest, Puerto Rico - Sample 34 (SPAdes) | ecosystem: Environmental > Terrestrial > Soil > Tropical forest ... | reverse complement strand
CGCACGACCTTGGATTTTGGCACCGTCAACATGGCGGTGGCGAGCGGATAGGTTACCTGGTCCTCGACCACCTGCGGCGCCTGGCCGGGATATTCGGTGTAGACGATCACCTGCACGTCGGAGAGATCGGGGATCGCGTCGAGCGGCACCTTCTGCACTGCGTAGAGCCCGGCCAGCGTCAGAAAGACGCCGGCGAACCCGACCAGCAGCAGGTTGCGCGCCGACCAGCGGATGACAGCCGCGATCATTTGGGCTGCTCCGGTTTGGTGAAGGTCTTCAGCGCACTTTGCAGGTTGCTTTCGGCGTCGATTAGGAAGGTCGCGGTGGTGACAATCTCCTCGCCCTCGCGCAGACCCTCGACAATCTCGACATGGCCATCGCCGCGGCGGCCGAGCTTCACGGAGCGCGGCTCGAAGCGGCCCTCGCCCTTCGCCACCAGCACGATCTGCTTGGTGCCGCTATCAATGATGGCGCTCTCCGGCACGGCGGTGACGGCGCCGCGGTCGCCGTCGGCGTGGAACACCACATCGGCGTACATGTCGGGCTTCAGCCGCGCATCCGGATTGGCGACTTCGATGCGCACCTGCACGGTGCGTGTTTCCGTCTTCACCTGCGGATAGATGAAAGTGACGGTGCCTTCGACCGGCTGGTTGCGATAAGCGCGGAAGGTCACGGTGGCACGGTCGCCAAGCTTGATGTCGGCGAGGTCGCCTTCCGCGACATCAGCGATGACCCACAGATTTGTGAGGTCAACGATGCGGTAGAGCTCGTCACCGGCGGTGACGCGCTGACCGTTGACGATGCGCTTGACGATCACGGTGCCGTCGGCCGGCGCTAGCCAGTCGATGGTACGCGGATTGCTGCCACTGTCGCGGACTTCGTGGATGCGGGCCTCTGGCACACCGAGATTGCGCAGCCGCTGCATGGCGCCATCGAGCGACTTGCCCATGCCCGCCGGCGCGGTACCGGACCAGCTCTTCGCGACCAACAGATCGGCGACGGCCTGCTGGATATCCGGGCTGTAGACGCGGAATAGCTTTTCGCCGGCGCGCACATTCTGGCCGGTGGTGTTGACAAACAGGTCCTCGACATAGCCGTCCGAGCGCATGGTCACGACGGTGGCGCGTCGCTCGTCGATCGCGACGGTGCCGACCGCGCGCACCGGACGCGACAGCACGCGCGCCTCGGCCGGCTCGGTGCGTACGCCGCTGCGCTGCACGCGATCGAGACTGACCTTGATGGCCTTGCCGTCGCTCGGCTCGTCGCCCTCGTAGACGGCGATATAATCCATACCCATCGAGTCCTTCTTGGGCACCGGCGAGGTGTCGGGCAGGCCCATCGGATTGCGGTAGTAGAGAATCTTGCGGTCGCCGGCGGGCTTCGGCGGTGCCGACGGGTCGAACGACGGCTCGGCGTCGTCATAGACCGGCAGGAAGGCGCGGCCCTGCGCGTCGCTCTTCGGCAGTGCCGACCAGTTGGGCGCACCGCTCGGATCGCGATAGTAGAGGATGCTGCGCTCGGCCGCGGCGGCTCGCGGCGCGACGTTCAGCGGCGTCGCCGTGCGACCGGAGCCCTGGACATAGCCGTAGCCCGCAAGCGCAGCGCCCGCGAGCATGAGTGACAACAATAAAACTGCGCGATTTCTAGTCATGGCTGTCTCACTTCGATCAAGCCTGCCGTGAAGACGGTGACCGGCGGCGGCCAGGCACGGCCGCCGCTCGCGTCCATGGTCGGCGCGGCCGGCTTACTTAACAGCCTTGAGGATGACCTTGCCGATCACTGTCTCCGGCTCGCCCTGCACCTTGGCGGCAACGCTCAACAGATAGCGACCTGCCATCGGCAGATCGGTCTTGAAGGCGTAGACGCCGGGCTCCTTGCCGGGCACGACGGCTACCGGCGACACCATGTCGGCCATGTTGTCCGGACCCATGTCGACGCGGGTGCGCACGATGACCGCGTCGGTCACCGGCTTGCCGGTCGGCGTGTGCGTGAGGCGCACGGCGACCACGACGTCGTCGCCCTTCTTCCACTCGGGCGCGACCGACTCAAACTTATAATCCGCAGCGCCGGCAAAGGCGGCGGTATTGGCGAGGCTCAGCACAACCGCAACGGCGGCGGCGAGCAGGTAGTTCGTTTTCATGTTTGATCTCCTGATGGCTTTCCGCTCGGTGCCGCATGAAAGCGGCAGCCGAATTGGCGCGAGCATTCGAGCCCACGCGATGCTGTTCAGTGTGGAAGCGATCAGGTGCGGGGTGGTCGGAAGGGTGGCAAGCCCATCAGCGAGGAGATGTCGTCCTGCGTGCGCGCCGGCTTGAGCGCGGTACCGGGGATCACAACATAGGCGATGGTAGTCACGTCGGCGCCGACGAAGCCGAAACAGAGCGCGCAGCTCACGACGCACGCACTATGATCGGCAGTTTTTTGCGTCTGCTTGCTTGGCGCTTTGTCGCGATGATGGTGCTGCTCGCAATCCGGCATGGCCTGCGCCGCCGCGGCGATGCCGCTTGTCGCGGAAAGGGCAGTCGCAACGCCCATTGACGCCGGTAGCCCGGCAATCGCCACGGCAAGCAGAGCGACAAAAATGCTGCGAACGATGCGGTTTGTCACGGGCGGCTTTCGTTAACGAGGCCGGTATCTGTTCGAAGATTATATGCCCTTCATTAATTATTCTATCATTGATAAAGGTCAAATCGTGACCGGTGTGCCAAGGCCTGCCGTAAAAACGCGCGTAATCGGGCCAATCTCGTCCTTAACGAGCCCTTAAACGGCACCCCGTAGCGTGTTCGGTCGGGGACCGGCGAATTGCCGCCGGCCATTGGGTCACGTCATGGCGTCTGGACGGGTACATTCGGACGCGCGTCGGGAGCCGGTATTCGACAGCGGCCCGGAATTACGCGTGAGTTCTGGCGACCGCGCAGCGGCGCCGCGTCCAGCGGCGAAACGTCCGGCGCGCCGCATGCGCAAATCCGCGCGCGGCGGCGGCAAGCGGCGCTCGCTCATCGGCCGCTTCGTCTATTGGAGCCTGGTGCTCGGGCTATGGGTTGCGATCGGGGGCATCGGCACGATCGCTTGGGTTGGCGCGCACCTGCCGCCGATCCAGTCGCTGGAAATTCCCAAGCGGCCGCCCTCAATCCAGATCGTCGATCTCAACGGACGCGCATTGGCCCGCCGCGGAGACTTGGCCGGCGCGCCGCTCTCGTTGAAGGAGATGCCAAGCTACGTTCCTCGCGCCTTCGTCGCCATCGAGGATCGCCGTTTCTTCGAACATTACGGCGTCGATCCCCACGGCATTGCGCGCGCTTTCATGGCGAACGTTTTGCACCGTGGCGTGGCGCAAGGCGGCTCCACCATCACCCAGCAATTGGCCAAGAATCTCTTTTTGACTCAAGAGCGTACGCTCACGCGTAAGCTGCAGGAGGTACTGCTCGCGCTCTGGCTGGAACGCAAATTCTCCAAGACGCAGATCTTGGAGCTGTATCTGAACCGCGTGTACTTCGGTGCGGGGGCCTATGGCATCGAGCAGGCGTCGCTGCACTATTTCGGAATGTCTGCCAAGCAGATAAGCCTCGCGGAAGCCGCTTTGCTCGCCGGCTTGGTGAAGTCGCCTTCTCGTCTTGCACCCACACGTAATTTCGATGGCGCCGAGCAGCGTGCGAAGATCGTGCTTACGGCCATGGCCGACCTTCATTTCATCACTGACGCCAACAAGCGTGTTGCCCTTTCACGCCCGCCGAAAATCGTCGCGCACGCCAGCTCCGGTTCGGTCAATTACGTCGCCGACTGGATCATGGACGCGCTCAACGACGTGCTCGGCCACGTCGAGGAAGACATCGCAGTGCGCACCACGATCGACGCCACCCTGCAGGCCAGCGCCGAGCGCGCGCTCACCGACGAGCTCGCGCAGAAGGGCGACAAGAGCGGCGTCAGCCAGGGCGCGCTGGTGGCGATGACGCCAGACGGCGCGGTGCGCGCCATGGTCGGTGGCCGCAACTATACAGACAGTCAGTTCAACCGCGCGGTCGCCGCCAAGCGCCAGCCCGGTTCCGCCTTCAAGCCATTCGTCTATCTCACCGCGCTCGAACACGGGTTGACGCCCGACACCGTGCGCGAGGACAAGCCGATCAAGATCAAGGGTTGGCAGCCGGAGAACTACAGCCACGAATATTTTGGCCCGGTGACGCTGACCAAGGGTCTCGCGATGTCGCTCAATACGATATCTGTGCGGCTGACCATGGAATTCACTCCGATGGCGGTGATCCGCACCGCACATCGGCTCGGCATCGCCTCGCGGCTCGAACCGAACGCCTCGATCGCGCTCGGGACGTCCGAAGTCTCGATGCTCGAGCTGGTCGGGGCCTATGCGCCGTTCGCCAATGGTGGCTACGCGGTGGCGCCGCATGTGATCGAACGCATCAGCGGCGAGAATGGCAAGCTGCTCTACACGCACAGCGACCAGCGGCTCGGCCGCATCGTGGAGACGCGCTATGTCGACATGATGAACGCTATGATGCAAGAGACACTAACCATCGGCACCGCGCACAAGGCAACGCTGCCCGGCTGGCCGGCGGCGGGCAAGACGGGCACATCGCAAGATTTCCGTGACGCCTGGTTCATCGGCTACACTTCACGGTTGGTCACCGGCGTCTGGCTTGGCAACGACGACGGCTCTCCTACCAAAATGGTCACCGGCGGCAGCCTGCCAGTAGAAATTTGGAGCCGTGTCATGCGCGAGGCGCATCAGGGTGTGCCGGTCGCCGCTTTGTCGGGCGCGAGCGGCGGCGGGTTATTTTCCGGACTGTTCAGCGGCAATGCGCCCGCGCCTGAGCGTTCGACGGTTAGCGCGGCGCCAGTACCACCTGTCGCGATCGGCACTAGCGGCACACCGCCCACGCGTAGCGCAAACGCCGGCATGGATAGTTGGCTGATCGACAAGCTATTCGGCCGCTAAACCCGGCTCCTGCCTGCTGCGGGCACGGATGGCGCGCGTGGAGATCCACAGCAGCATCGAGGCGCAGCCCATCGCTGCTACCGCCAGTACTAGCGGCCAGGCGCTTTGGCCGAGCAGCCATCCGACCACCACGCCGCACAGTGCTGACGCGGTCTGTTGAATGAAGCCGAGGAGCGCGGAGGCAGCCCCCGCCCGTTCCGGGAATGGCGTCATCGCGCCGGCAAGTGCCTGAGGCAAAACCATGCCCATACCGCAGAGATAGAGCGCCATCGGCAGCACCACCGACGCGGCCGATGTCAGACCGAGCGCGATCGCCGTCACCATGCCGAGTCCGCCGGCCGCCATCGCCGCGCAGCCGACGCCGAGCGTGCGATCGATGCCATGCCGCATCACCAACCGAACAGCCAGCGTGGTGCCGCTCATGTAGCCGACCGAGCCGACCGCAAAGGCGACACCGAACTGGAATGGAGTGAGCCCGTAGAGATATTGCAGCACGAACGACGAACCGGAAATCCAAGCGAACAGTCCGGCGAAACTGCTGGAGGCTAAGCCCAGATAAGAGAGATAGGCTGGATTGCGCACCACTGCGCGATAGGATCTGAGCATCGAGAGCGGTGATATCGGCTCGGCCGCGCGTTGGTTCAGCGTTTCCGGCATCAACGGCCACACGATCGCTGCGCCTATTAGTCCGCCGCCGAGCAGCGTGAAAAACACCGAGCGCCAGCCGAAGCCGGTCTGCAGCACACCGCCAACCAGCGGTGCAAACACCGGCGCCAGCGCCATCACCGCGCCAATCAGCGACAATTCGCGGCCGGCGCGCGCGCCGGAATAAAGGTCGCGCACGATGGCACGCGCCAGCACGATGCCGCCGGATCCGCCCAACGCCTGCCCGGCGCGGGCAATGATCAGCATCTCGATGGAGGTCGCCAGCGCGCAGGCCAGCGTCGCCGCGCAATATAATACGACGGCGGCGAGCAAAACGGGTTTACGCCCGTGCCGGTCGGACACCGGGCCGTAGACGATCTGCCCGACCGCGAAACCGATCAGATATGATGAGATGGTGAGCTGCGTCTGCGCCGTCGAGGCACCGAGCCGCTGCGCGATATCCGGCAGCGACGGCAAGTACATGTCGGTGGTGAGCGGCCCGACCGCTGTCAATGCCGCCAGCAAAGCCGTGAGCGCGAAAGTGCCAGGGCGGAGCATGAGAACGGATTCCAGACATAGAAAGGCGCCCGCGTGCCTAGCTTATGCGCCGTTACAACGCCAGCGATCCCGTCAATCGACCTGCGTCCCATATCGATGTAGCTCGGCGCCATGCGCGTCGAGCCAGGCCTTTGCACTTTTCATCTGCGGGCAGATGCGCTCCACTAGCCGCCAGAATGCGCGGGAATGATTCATCTCGACGAGATGTGCGACCTCATGCGCGGCAAGATAGTCGAGCACAAAGGACGGCGTCAAAATCAACCTCCAAGAATAGGACAGCGCGCCGGTGGTCGAGCATGAGCCCCAGCGGCTCGATTGGTCGCGGATCGAAACACGCTTGATGCCGACGGCGAGCGCCGCCGCCGCACGCCGGCTGGCCGCTTCCAGATCGCGCTTGGCCTCGCGCTTGAGGAAATCGCGCACCCGGCGCGGCAGGTGCGACGCCTCGCCGGCGACGCAGAGCAAGGGTTCGTCGCCCTCCCCGGTTTCGACCCACACCGTGCCGCGCGTCGCACGTCGATGCACAATACGGTGATGGGTGCCGCGCAGCGGCAGCACCGTGCCGTCGGTAAAGGGCGCGGCCTGCGGTAGTCGCCTGAGCCGCGCGGCGATCCAGCCACAGTGCTTCTCTGCAAATTCGCGTGCCTGCTTCAGGCTGCCGCGTGTCGGCATGGTGAGCACGACATCGCGCGTGGCGGCGTGGATGCGCAACGTGTAGCGGCGCGCTTGCGCGTGACGGCGCACGCGTACCAGATAGACTTCACGATCGAACGCGATGGTGAGCGTCGAAGGTTCGCTTGGGCGGCGGAACAGAAAAGCGCGCAGCGGCAGCGACATCGTCAGCCGAGAATCGGTTACGGGATCTCAGTCTGCCACAACCGGCGGCGATAGATCAGTACCGGCGACCGCCCGCTTAGCGGCATGGGCGTGCACGGAACCGTTGCCATGATGGCTGCGCCGGCTATTGTGCGACAGCACGAAGTCGGCAATGCGCGGGGCGATCTCGGCTCGGAAGCGCGAACCGTTGAACACGCCGTAATGGCCGACGCCCGGCTGCACGTAATGTGCCTTCTTCTCCGGCGGAATATGCACGCATAGTCGATGTGCCGGCTCGGTCTGGCCGACGGCAGAAATATCGTCGAACTCACCCTCCACCGTCATCAAGGCGACGCGCCGGATATGCGACGGTTCGATTGGGCGGCCACGATGCCGCATCTCGCCTTTGGGCAGCGCATGACGGATGAACACGGTGTCGACGGTTTGCAGATAAAACTCGGCGGCAAGATCCATGACCGCCAGATACTCGTCGTAGAACTCGCGATGCTTCTGCGCCGAGTCGCCATCGCCGCGGACCAAATGGCGGAACAGATTGTGGTGCGCCTCGATGTGACGATCGAGATTCATACTGACGAAGCCGTGCAGCTGCAAAAAGCCGGGATAGACGTCGCGCATGAAACCCGGATGCGGGAACGGCACCTTGGTGATGACGTGGCTGCGGAACCAATCGAGCCCGCGCGATTCGGCGAGCCTGTTGACCGCATTGGAGTTGACGCGGGTATCGATCGGTCCGCCCATCAGCACCATGGAGTGCGGCACGTAAGGATCCCTGTCGGCTTCCATCAGCGCCACCGCCGCCAGCACCGGCACTGAGGGTTGGCAGACCGCGATCACATGCGCGTCGCCGCCCAGCACGTGCAGCATCGAGATGACGTAGTCGATGTAGTCGTCGAGATCGAAGCGGCCATCGGGCAGCGGCACCGAGCGTGCGTTCTGCCAGTCGGTGATATAGACGTCATGGTTGGGCAGGAACGCTTCGACTGTGCCGCGCAGCAGCGTGGCGTAGTGGCCGGACATCGGCGCGACCAATAGCAGCTTGGGTTGCGGCCGCCGCGGCGCCCGCTCGATGGTGCGTTCAACATGCAGAAGCCGGCAGAACGGGCGCTCCCATACGGTGTTAATATGGATCGGCACGTGTTCGCCCCCGACGGTGGTGCTGTCGATCTGCCATTCCGGCTGGCCGTAGCGGCGCGTGACGCGCTCGAACAATTCCATGCCGGCGGCAATCGACTTGCCGAAGGTAGTGTGCGCGATCGGATTGACCGGGTTGCGATAGAACAGGCGCGAGGCATCGGCCATGGCACGCGCTGGATCGAGCGCTGCATGACCCATCTCGTAGAGCCAGTACAGCGGGGTCGCGAGCAATGCAGACGCGTCGCCGGGCAGCCTTGCTGCTCCGTCGAACTCACCGATTGGTGTCGCTTTTTCCTTCCCCGGCCCGTGCTGCACCGCAGCAGATTGTCGCTTTTCAGTCATGGCGTCAACATATGTATATGCCCTTGCCACCCGATTTCCACCAAAGAGTTCGCATAAAAATCCTGTCGCTATATAGATTTAAACGCTTATTCGCCGGTTTGCAGCAACGAGCCCTGCGCCCGGGCGCTCTGAAGCAGCTTGACGAACGCGAATGACGCAGCTGCGAACAGCACCACATTGAACGCAAAGGCCTCAACCATGAGGTCGGCACGGAACACTTGGTCGATCAGCAGCGCGCGCATGCCCTCAAACACATAGGTCGGTGGTAGCGACCAAGCGACGTATTGCAGGAAACTAGGCAACACCGCCACTGGGTAGTAGACGCAGGTGAGCGGCAGGAACAGGAACATGATGGTCCATGCGAGGCTCTCGGCCCCCATGCCGTTGCGCAGCAGCAGCCCAGCGACGAAGATGCCAATGGACCAGCTGGTCAGGATCAGATTGAGAAAGAAGGCCGCCAGCGCGACCCCGAGCGACCAAAGATTGAAGCCGAAGAAGGCGATGGCAAGTAAGGTCACCGGCAGCATGCCGATCGACAGCCGCACAACGCTCATGATCATCAGCGCAGCAATGAACTCGACCGGGCGAAGCGGCGACATCATCAGGTTGCCGAGATTGTGCGCGTACATTTCCTCCAGGAACGAGATTGAGAATCCGAGTTGGCCGCGGAATAGGATGTCCCACAACAGTACCGCGCCGATGAACACGCCGCCGGCGCGCGCGAACATTCCGCTCTGCTGCGAGACATAGAGCTGCAGGAAGCCCCACATCAGCATTTGCACGGTCGGCCAGTAGATTAGGTCGAGAATGCGTGGCCAGGACGAGCGTAGCAAATACCAATAACGGCGCACCATGGCGGCGACACGGTTGATCGAGAAGTCGACACCGGCGTCGCTGCGGTTCATTGTGGGGCCTCGCGCTGGGTGCCGCGCCCGCGGGCCACATCGAGGAATACGTCCTCAAGCGTCTGCCGGCCGTAACGCGCGAGCAGCCGCTCCGGCGTATCGTCGTCCTCGATGCGGCCCTTCTTCATGATGATGACGCGCTCGCACAAGCGCTCAACTTCAGTCATGTTGTGAGAGGCGAGCAAGACAGTTGCGCCATTCTCGATGCGATAGCGCTCGATCCGACTGCGCACCCAATCCGCGGTGTCGGGATCGAGCGAGGCGGTCGGTTCATCAAGCAACAGCACTTCGGGCCGGTTGAGCAGCGCCTTAGCAAGCGAGACGCGCGTTTTCTGTCCAGCCGACAATTTGCCAGTCGGACGGTCGAGAAATTCGGTCAGCTCCAGGTCGGCGGCCAAGCTCCGGATACGCTCGCCGATATCGGCGACCGCATAGAGCTGCGCGAACACCGACAGGTTTTGCCGCACTGTCAGTCGCATCGGCATATCCACATAAGGGCTTTCGAAATTCATCCGATGTAGGACGCGGTAGCGTTCCTTCGGCATGTGCGCACCCAGCACGATTACAGTGCCGGAGGTAGGGGTAACCAGCCCCATAATCATCGCGATTGTTGTGGTCTTGCCGGCGCCGTTGCCGCCGAGCAACCCGGTGATTGAGCCGGGTTGCAGGTGAAATGAGATGCCGTCGACTGCGGTGGCGCCCTTATAGAGCTTGACCAAGGCCTCGACTGCGATGGCGGAGCTGAACGGCGCGTCCATTCAGGGAGATTTGACGTTGGCATGGGCGAAGCGCAAGCCCTGCTTCACACATGTCAGACCGCCGATTTGTGTGCCCCGCACATCGCGTTACACTGCGCTCATGCCTTCGCTCGGTTTCGCCCAGCATCATCCGCGCCGCAACGTGCGCCTCGATACGCTGGTGCGGCTGCGCTGGCTCGCCATCATCGGGCAGACCACCGCGGTGCTGGTGGTACATTACGGACTCGAGTTCGAGCTGCCGATTTGGCTTTGCCTCGTGGCGATCATGCTATCGGCCTGGCTCAATATCGCGCTTCGTCTGTACTTCCATGCGGCACAGCGGCTGGAACCTGACCGTGCCGCCTGGCTGCTCGCATTCGATATCGTGGAATTGGCGGTGCTGCTATTCCTAACCGGCGGGTTGCAAAACCCTTTCGCCTTCATGTTCCTGGGGCCGGTGCTGCTGTCGGCGACCGCCTTGCCGGCGCGTTTTACGATGCTGCTCGGCGCGATGGCGATTCTGGGCGCGACCGTGCTGGTGTTCGTGCATTACCCGCTGCCGTGGGGTGCCGACGACCCACTGCAACTGCCGCCGCTTTACATGATCGGAGTGTGGCTCTCGATTCTGCTGGCGATCGGCTTCATCGGCGCCTACGCTTGGCAGATGACAGAGGAATCCCGCCAGCTCGCCGACGCGCTCGCCGCTACCGAGCTTGTACTTGCGCGCGAGCAGCATCTATCGCAGCTTGACGGGCTGGCGGCCGCCGCTGCGCATGAGCTGGGTACGCCGCTGTCGACCATCGCGGTGATCGCCAAGGAGTTGGAGAACGAGATTGCCATCGACGCCCCGCATGGCGACGATGTGCGGCTCTTGCGCGAGCAGGCGGCGCGCTGTCGCGACATCCTCGCCAAGCTCACTGAATTGTCGTCGGAAGGCGAGCCGTTCGACCGGATGAAGCTGGCCTCGCTGATCGAGGAGGTGGTGGCGCCGCATCGCAATTTCGGCATCACCATCGACGTGATGCTGTCGGGCGATCGCGCGAGCGAGCCGGTCGCCGCCCGCAATCCAGCGATACTCTACGGGCTCGGCAATCTTCTGGAGAACGGCGTTGATTTCGCCAATGAGTGGGTCACCGTGGACGCGCAGTGGAGCGAAGATAAGGTTACCGTCAGCATCACCGACGACGGCCCCGGCTTCGCCGCCGACATCCTGTCGCGCATCGGCGAGCCCTATATTTCCAGCCGCCGCACTACGGAAAATGGTCCCGGCGATGCTACCGGTCTGGGCCTCGGCCTATTTATCGCCAAGACCTTGTTGGAACGCGCGGGTGCCACGCTCAGCTTTGCAAACCGCGTGGGTCCCGAACATGGCGCCCTCGTCACTGTGCGCTGGACGCGTGCCGAATTTGAGCGACCGTTAGTTTTTGCAGCGACTTGAGATGGCTCAATGCGGGCCCTATTTAGTGTGCTGTGTTTGGGGTTGCAGAGGCCCAGGTCTTGGATTTGTAATCAACCGCAGGTGAAAGCGTGGATGCGAGCGTGAACGACATCGCAAGGCCGCCGGCAGCTGAAAAGCTGCCGAAAGAACGATCGTTACTGATCGTGGAAGACGACCATTCGTTCCTGCAGCGGCTCGCCAAGGCGCTCGAACAGCGTGGCTTTACCGTGGACACTGCCGAAACCGTGGCGGAAGGGTTGCGACAGGTAGACAGGACCGCACCCGCCTTCGCGGTGGTCGACATGCGGCTTGCTGACGGCAACGGGCTCGACGTGATTTCCGCGCTGAAGCAGAAGCGACCGGAGGCGCGGGGCATCATACTTACCGGCTACGGCAATATTGCGACTGCGGTGAACGCGGTGAAGCTCGGCGCAGTGGATTATCTGGCGAAGCCCGTGGATGCCGACGACGTGGTCGCTGTGCTGCTCGCGCAAGACAATAAATCGATCGAGCCGCCCGAAAATCCAATGTCGGCCGACCGCGTGCGCTGGGAGCATATCCAGCGCATCTACGAAATGTGCGGCCGCAACGTCTCGGAAACCGCGCGCCGGCTCAACATGCACCGGCGCACCCTGCAGCGCATTTTAGCCAAGCGCGCGCCGCGGTGAGACGATTCGCAGATCGTGCAGCATTGGTCCCTTGCCGGTGACATGCGACTGCAGTTCGAGATCGGCGACGCCGAAGCCAAGAAAAACCCTAATCTGGCGATGTTCGCGCGCCTCCACTCAATATAGTGCGAGCCGGCAAGGCGACAGAATTGAAGGGGCGTATCAAGGAATGCGAGGCCGGATAATCGCGGCTATCCGACATCTCCATATGGCCCAGTCGGGTCGGCGAGCGACTGCAGCCGACGTGCAGCGACGCGGGCGAACATCACCATCATCGATTTGCGGGTGGCGGCCGGCAGCCGGTGTTCGGGCGCCTCGCATTTGAATTCGGCACCGAAGGCATCTGCCACGATCAGCCCACAGTCGGTCGGAAAAATCTCACACGGTACTTCCAGCGAGGTCGCGAAGAAAAGCCGGTCGCAATGCGCCCGGTAGTCCTGCCATTTCTGGTCGGCGCGGAAATCGGTCACCGAGGATTTGATCTCGACGATCCAGATTTCGCCGCCGGCGTCGAGCGCCACCAGGTCGGCGCGTCGACCAGAGGGCAGCGGCAATTCGCTCACTACGCAGAAGCCGTGCGCATGCAACAGCCGCGCGGTACCGCGCGCGATCTTCAGCGCTGTGTCGGACTGGCGGCCGTCAACGGGCAATTGCAGCGGCGTGACCATGCTCATCATGTCGCCTTGGATGCCGATTGTGCCGGCATTTCGACGCACTCGGGAAAAGCCTTGGCAAGCGCCGCGCGGTCGGCCGAAACCACGCCACGCTCGGTGATGATGCCCGTGATGAGGCGCGCCGGCGTCACGTCAAAACCGTAATTAGCGACGCCCGAACCGTCCGGCACTACTTGCACCGTCTCAATGCGCCCGTCGGCGGTCTTGCCGGTCATGCAGGCGACCTCCTCCGGCCCGCGCTGCTCGATCGGAATTTCGGCGAGTCCGTCCACCAGAGTGAAATCGATGCTCGGCGACGGTACCGCCGCATAGAACGGCACCTTGTTGTCGGCGGCCGCGAGCGCTTTCAGATAGGTGCCGATCTTGTTACACACGTCGCCCTGCGCGGTAACGCGGTCGGCGCCGACGAGCACCAGGTCGACCAAGCCATGCTGCATCAGATGGCCGCCGGCATTGTCGGGGATTACGGTATGCGGCACGCCGTGGCGGCCGAGCTCCCAGGCAGTGAGCGAAGCGCCCTGGTTGCGCGGGCGCGTCTCGTCGGCAAATACATGCACCGCCACGCCCTGGTCGTGCGCCAAGTAGATCGGCGCGGTCGCGGTGCCCCAGTCGACCGTCGCAAGCCAACCAGCATTGCAATGGGTAAGCACCTCGACGCGACCGCCCTTCTTGCGCGCGGCGATCTCTTTGATCAGCTTGAGGCCGTGGCGCCCGATCGCCTGATTGATGGCGATATCCTGCGCGCGAATTTCGTCGGCACGACGCAACGCCGCGGCCGGCCGCTCGTCACTCGGCCGGTGACGCAGCGCGGCCGTCATCTCGTCGAGCGCCCACCGTAGGTTGACCGCGGTCGGCCGCGTGGCAAGGAGACGCGCATAAGCCCGCTCAAGCCCCATGTCCGAGGCGTCGGCGCACATCGCCAGCCACATTCCATAGGCCGCGGTCGCGCCGATCAGTGGTGCGCCGCGCACCTGCATGCTGGAAATCGCGTGCGCGGCCTGCTCAAGCGTACTGAGCCGCACAGTGGTGAAGCGATGCGGTAGTAGCGTCTGGTCGATGATGCCGACGCCTGATTGGTCGGCCTCCACCCAGATCGCCTGCATGTCCTTGCCGTCGACTTTCATGGCTAACCTTGTACCAAGTTCTTGCCCGCGCGACAGCCATGCGCCAGTGTCGTGTCAACTGTTCGGAACGATTCATGGCGATCAATTACGAAGTCGAATACAACAACCGCGCCCGCGTGCCGGAGCATCCCGAGATTTTCGCGCGTTGGCAGCGCGAGGGCGCAACCTATCGTGCCGCCGCGCGCAAGGCCGAATTCGGCATAAGTTACGGTCCGTCGTCGCGACAGACCATCGATCTGTTTCCAGCTGCTGGCCCACGCGCGCCGCTCGCACTCTTCATCCATGGCGGATGGTGGCGCTCGCTCGAACCCACGATGTTTAGCCAGACCGCGCGTGGACCGAATGCTCACGGCGTCACGATCGCGGTCGCCGGCTACGATCTGTGTCCGCAGGTTTCGGTTGCACAGATCGTCGAGCAGATGCGCGCTGCGTGTCTTTTGCTTTGGCGCAAGTACTCCCGGCGCATTTTCGTCTTCGGCCATTCCGCCGGAGGCCACCTCGCCGCATGTCTGATCGCTACCGACTGGAAGTCGGTCGCGCCCGACCCGCCGGCCGATCTGGTGCCGGCAGCATATGCGATTTCCGGCGTGTTCGATCTGGCACCGCTGGTGACGATCTCGGTCAATGCAGATTTGAAGCTCGACATAAAATCCGCGAACGATTTGTCGCCGCTGTATTGGCGCGTGCCGGCCGGGCGCTCACTCGACGCCGTCGTGGGCGCGCTCGAGTCGAGCGAATTCCTGCGGCAGAGCCATGCAATCGTCGACGGCTGGAAGGACAAGGCGACGACTCGTTACGAGGAAATCGCCGGCACCAATCATTTCACCATAGTCGATCCTCTTGCCGATCCCAGTAGCGCGATGACTCGGCGCGTGGTGAAACTCGCGAAACAAGTCGGCGCGATGTCGCTCTGACCCTCTACAGCATGCGGCCGAGCCGCAGCGCTCGAAGGTGTGGAGCCTCTCGGCGGACCGGACTGGCATAGGACCATAGTCCAAACAAAAGCCCCGCCGGCGTCCCGGCGGGGCTTTGGCATCACCTACAAGACGGCGATCAGATCGCCATCTTAAGTTCCTTGGTGGCGCGGAAGGCGACCTTCTTGCTGGCCTTGATCTTGATCGCTTCGCCGGTGGCGGGATTGCGACCCATGCGGGCGGCGCGCTTGCGCACCTGCAGGATGCCGAGCCCGGCGATCTTAACCCGCTCGCCCTTCTTCAGGTGCTTTGTAATCAGGGCGACGAGGTCCTCCAGCATCTGCAGGCCCTGTTTCTTGGTGAGTTGATGCTGCTCGGCCAGCGTGGCGGCCAGAATTCTGGTAGTGATTGGCTTGCTAGCCTTCGGTTTCGCGGCTGCGTTTGCTGCCATGGACTTCTGCTCCCTCGTGCGCACCATGCGCTTGATCGCCTTTACGCCTAGGAGATTCGCGTAGCGTCCGCCAAGCGAAGACCGCAAGAACTAGCGATTTAACCACAGAAATAGGGGGTCCCGACGGGTACGCCGGACGGGCCCAAGCGTTGCCGCTGCAACCGGATTCAGTTATTGAAGATGGGCTGCGCGCCCGTAGCTCAGCTGGATAGAGCGTTGCCCTCCGAAGGCAAAGGTCGGACGTTCGAATCGTCTCGGGCGCGCCAATTATCTCAATCCCTTACGCGTCTCTGCAAAACTCCGCACCCGCTCAGGTAAGCACCGGGTAAGCACTCTGGCGGATATGTCAGTGCAAACGTCCCCCACAGAGCTGGTCCCGGAAATCTGCACAGCAGGATAAGTGGAGTTTCTGCCTGACAGCGGCCAAGAAGGCTGCTGAACAGGAGAGACGATGAGCAGACGACCGCGCCGGAACCACACACCGGCATTCAAGGCGAGGGTGGCTTTGGCCGCCATCAAGGGCGAGCTGACACTGGCCGAGTTGGCGCAGCAGTTTGACGTCCATCCCAATCAGATCACGCAGTGGAAAGCGCAGCTTTTGGAAAGGGCTGCCGGGGTGTTTGGTTGCGAGGGTCACTCCGAGCCGAGCATCGATCTCAAATCTCTGCATGCGAAGATTGGAGAGCTGACGCTGGAGAATGATTTTTTAGAGGGCGCGCTCACCAAGGCGGGATTGCTGAGCGCAAAACGATGATCGACCGTGAGCATGGGCTACCGATCACGAAGCAGGCGGAAGTTTTGAAGATCAGCCGTGGCAGCGTCTATTATCTGCCGCGTTCAGTGTCTGGTACCGACCTCGCGATCATGCGGCGTCTCGATCGACTGCATCTGGAGTTCCCATTCGCTGGCTCGCGAATGTTGAGAGGCCTGCTGGCTGCCGAGGGGTGCAAGATCGGCCGTCGGCATGTCAAAACGCTGATGAAACGGATGGGGATAGAGGCGCTGTATCGCCGTCCGCGCACCACGAAGCCAGAGCCTGGCCACAAGATCTACCCTTATCTGCTGCGCGGGATGGAGGTCACGCGGCCGAACCAGGTGTGGGCGATGGACATCACCTACATTCCGATGGTGCGTGGCTTTGTCTATCTGGCTGTCGTGCTCGATTGGTTTAGTCGTCGCGTGCTATCATGGCGGTTGTCGATCACCATGGAAGCGGCCTTCTGCGTCGAGACGCTGGAGGATGCCTTGGCTCATCACGGCAAGCCAGAGATCTTCAATACCGATCAGGGTTCACAGTTCACGGGCGCGGCCTTCACCGGCGTGCTCGCCAAC
>Ga0207761_1000331_pt1 | contig 16737 bp, 14 predicted proteins | sample LuqExpMetageno34_FD_187792 | JGI IMG/M metagenome (GOLD analysis project Ga0207761, IMG submission 187792) | Tropical forest soil microbial communities from Luquillo Experimental Forest, Puerto Rico - Sample 34 (SPAdes) | ecosystem: Environmental > Terrestrial > Soil > Tropical forest ... | reverse complement strand
CGCCGAGGAAAATTCCCGCAAACTGGTTCCTGCGGCCAAGGATTACCAGACGATCTTTTACAAATACCCGCTCGCGGATGAAGCGAACAGCGCGGGCACTGCGCTATCCAAGTTGAATAAGGAGTTGCACAGCGAGTTTCCGTATGCAGCCGCTGAGTTGCAGGCGGATCGCGCGCAAGCGTTTTACGACGCGCATAAATGGAGAGAGGCGCGCATCGAATACGACAAACTTGCGTCCATGCTGAAGGATCCGTCGAATCCGACGCGCCAGCGTGCGCTGGTGCGTTCCGCGGAATCTCGCCAGCATCCCAAAGCCGCGCCCAGTCTGCTTGCCAACATCAAGACACTGAGCGATCCCGATGCGGAAGCGGAACGTCTTTACTCGCTATCGCAGGCGTATCGCTCCGAAAAGAACGAAACCGCCATGCTCACCAACATCGAGCTGGTGGCGGAGAAGTTTCCGCAAAGCAAGTGGACCGAAGAAGCGCTGATGGCCGGCGGAAATTACTACTGGGTGCAACTGGACCGCACCAAGGCCTCGCACTATTACGAGCGCGTACTCGACAATTTTCCGGGCGGGAAGAACGCCTATAATGCGGAGTGGCGCATCGCCTGGGTTGCGTATCTGGAGCGCCAGCCGTACGCTGACGACAAGATTACGGTTTTCCTGCGCAAGTACCCGCAGTCTGGCGGAGCAGTGAACGCGCTCTACTGGCTGGGGCGCAACGCCGAACGCGGCGGCAACCCTGCCCATGCGCGGGCTTATTTTAAGAAGGCCGTCGACCGCTGGCCGAACTCGTATTTTGCTTATGCCGCGCAGGCGCATCTCGACAAGCTCGGTCCCGGCGAGGCGGATTCGCCCGATTTTTTGATACAGCTTCCCGCCGCGCAGCCGCTGCGGCCCTTTGACGAACCCATTGCTCCGAGCGCCGTGGGTCATTGGAATCGCGCACAGGCTTTGCGCACCATCGCCTTCGATACCTCAGCCGAGCTGGAGCTGAAAGCTGCCTATGCCGTTACAGCCTCGCCGCGATTCTTGGTGGAAGCGGCGCAGGCCGCGTTCGACCAGGGACATTTTGCTACAGGCATGAACTACGGCCGCCTGGCGGTTCCGAGCTTCGACTCGCGCAAGCTCAGCGAAGTTCCGGCGAGCGCATGGAAGACGCTCTATCCGTTGCCGTACGAATCTCAACTGCGGCGCGAGGCCGAGCGAAATAGTTTTGACGTGATGTTCGCGGCGGGACTGATTCGTCAGGAATCGACGTTCCAGGCCGATGCGGTTTCCCACGCCAACGCCATCGGCTTGATGCAGATTTTGCCGAAGGAAGGCCGTCGCCTGGCGAAGGAACGCAAGGTTCGCTACACGAAAGCAACGCTCTTCGATCCCAACATGAACATTGAGCTCGGCATGCTCTATATTTCGGATCTTTCGCGCAGCACAGGCGCCTACGAATATGCCGCCGCCGCTTACAATGCGGGCGAGGATCGTTTGGCGCAGTGGAAAGGCGAGCGCACCTACGACGAGATTGCCGAATTTGTGGAATCGATCCCGTTCACCGAGACGCGCGAGTACGTTCAAATCGTCCTGCGCAACGCCACCATGTACCGACAGCTTTACGGCGACACCCAGAAGAACACCATCTCCGCGGCGGTTCGTACGCAGACCCAACCTGCCCGCCAGAAGTAAGGGCCTCGCCAGTCCGGCAAGATTCCTGTCATTTCAGGTATCAGTGAATACGTGATACGCCGCTGCGTCAATTGTCGGCGCTTTCAAGGATGCTTGCGAATCGTAGATCGAGTAAGGGTACAGCATGTCTTCGCTGTAAGCTTTGGGATGTTCAATGTGCACCAGAACCGCGGGAATGGCAGAGCCAGCTTCTTGGATGAGAACTGCATCGCAACACCAGCACACGGTTTGGCCGTGTTTCGAAAGGGCGAAACGCTTTAACTCCTTCGCCCAGTAAGTGTCCAATTCCTGGCGCGTGGCCCCTTTCTTCACGAACTTAGGCCTTACTAAAACAACTTTGCGGTTTGGCCCTAGGACTAAGACCGCGCCAAACGTCTTGAAGCCGCCTTCGGGCAGCAACGTTGCTGCCAACCGTGTAACAACTCTGAGAAGTAGCTGTTTTTCCTCGTGAGGCGTCATCTCGAATAGTTTAAATGTGCGGCGTGGTGTCGAGATTAGGATTAAATGCGATTGTAGCGTAAAGGGACAGAATGCAAATTCCGACGGAGGCTGAATGGGAGATTGCGCAGCGAAAGCGTATGCTAGGCCTGCAGTTGCGCCCGCGCCAGCAGGCGTCGGCCCAGTTGCACAAATTCACTGACCAACTCCCCTGTCTCTTCCCCCAATCGGTTTGCCTCGTCGATCTCCGTGGCCAGCAGCAGCGAGGTGGCCACATCGGCACTGCACTCCAGGCAATTCTTTTCTTTTCTTCCGGGAAGGTCAAACAACTCCACATGCCGGCCGCATGTGGCACACTGCGCAATTGAACCTTCGTCACAGCTCCCTTTGCCAGCTAACATTCCTGCTCCTCCGCGATGGGCACGCTCGGCGCCAGTCGCTAGAGTCGATACTGGAGGCGACAAAGGGAGTAAATCGCGAGGGTTCCGTTAGGAAGTTGTAAACCGCCTCCAACTCCGGCGAGTGCCTGCACTTGTTACGGTTTCTAGCCAACGCAGCTGCCTTGAATCGTCGGATGCAATCCGGCCACGACCCATTCTTGACCAGTTGTTTACTTCCCACTGACAACTCCTCCCGGACCGCTCGGTAGATTCCATCCTCGGCAACCGGATTTCAGTTCTGAATTCCCGTTCCCAATGCCCTGTGTGTGAATAAACCGTTCAAAGGAGGAACTCCATGCCCCGGAAATTCTCGAACCGCTTCGTCCTGTTTGCGTCTAGTGCTTTGTTGGTTGGTGCGGCGCTCGCCGGTCTTCATCCGTTGCCGGTCGCTGCAAATGGTGATCAATTCAACCGGCCTGGCAACACGCTGATTTCTGACCAGTTTAACAATCGCGTAATTGAAGTGAACCCAGATGGCGACGTCGTGTGGCAATTTGGCAAAGGTCCCGCCGACTTCACGGCTGCGTCGATCATCGGTGTGAATGACGCTCAGCGCGTCGGCAATCTCACGTTGATGGCCGGCACCGGCACGCCGGGCGGCCAACCGGAGGCGCCAAACTGCACCGATCCCAACGGCTGCCCGGATAACCGCGTGCTGCTCGTGGATCGCGCTGGCCACGTCGTCTGGCAATACGGCACGTTTGGTCCCGGCGGCAACGGGCCTGGCCAGCTCAACACTCCGACGCAAGTAACGTGGACACCGAACCGTCACGTGCTTATCACCGATCAGGCCAACGGGCGCATCATCGAGGTGCGCGTGTCAGACAAGAAGCCGGTGTGGGAATACGATGGCCTGAACGGCCCCAATTGTGCCGAGCTTCTGGAAAACGGACATATCCTCATCTGCGACGAGGGCAACAATCAGGCCCTGGAAGTCACACACACGACCCCGAGCACCGTGATCCACACCTACGTGATGGCTGGCGGCGTACCTTTTAGCGCGGTTGCGTTTGCTAGCCGTTTATCCAATGGTCACACCCTGATTACGGATTCCGGCAATCAGCGCATTGTGGAGACCGACGAAAATGGCAAGGTCTTCTGGCAGTACTTCACCAACACCAGCTCGGCCAGCAATCCCCGGTGCCTCCCGGCTCCCACCGGCTGCACAGGCCCGCTTCCGACCCGCGCGCTGCGGTTGCGCAACGGCCACACACTCATCAGCGACCAGTACAACCACCGCGTGATCGAAGTCGACAAGGACGGCGAGATCGTCAATTCGTTCGGCAAGATCAACTCGCTCGGCTACAACACCAAGAGCGTGGAGCACGGCGGGTTGAATTCGCCCTACGACGCCAAGCGAATCGGCGACTATACCGGGATTACCCCGCCCTTCGATAACGACCACGACGCCGACGATCAGTAGCACTGCGATCTCCTCGTACGTTCTCACCACCCGGCCCCGCGGAGAGTTACAGGCGCTTTCGCGGGGCCCCTCCTTTTTGTGGACTCTCCGGCTATCTTTGTTCCTTCATGTAGCACTGCACTGACTTTCATGTCAGCTCTCTCCCAGGCAGAAGGACCCGCCGGGTGGTTCGGCCTCTGGGATCGCGGCTGTCATATAGTCGGATAGCGGACTCTCCTCGCACGTGCGATACAATATTTTTCCATGTCCACCGAGACCAACATGTCGCAGATTGCGCGGAGAATGCTGTCCGCAAAGGCCGAGCAATTCACCGAGTCGGTAATTCGGGAGATGACGCGCCTGGCGTTGAAGCACAATGCGGTCAATCTGTCGCAGGGTTTTCCCGATTTTGCGGCGCCAATGGAAGTGAAAGAAGCGGCACGCCAGGCGATTGCCGACGACATCAACCAGTATGCAATTACCTGGGGCGCGAAGCCGTTGCGCGACGCGATTGTCGAGAAATTCGCGCGCACTCAGGGAGTGGAAGTCGATCCCGAGCGCGAATTGACGATTTGCTGCGGCTCGACCGAGGCGATGATGTCCTCGATGATGGCCATCATCAATCCGGGCGACGAAATTGTGGTCTTCGAGCCCTTCTACGAGAACTACGGCCCGGACGCGATTCTGTCGGGCGCCACGCCGAGGTTTGTGAAGCTCGCACCGCCCGATTGGACATTCGACGAAAGGGAACTGGCCGCGGCGTTCGGACCAAATACCAAGGCCATCATCCTAAATACGCCGAACAATCCCACGGGCAAAGTGTTCACGCGGGCGGAGCTGGAGTTCATCCGCGACCTGTGTGTGCGCTGGAACTGCTACTGCATCACCGACGAGATTTACGAGCACATTTTGTACGACGGCACCGAGCACATCACCATGGCACGCATCGACGGCATGCGCGACCGCACCATCGTGATCAATGGCATGTCCAAAACGTATAGCGTGACGGGGTGGCGCGTCGGCTGGGCCATCGCTCCCCCAGATGCGACGCAATCGATCCGCAAAGTCCACGATTTTCTCACTGTGGGCGCGGCCGCGCCGCTGCAACAGGCAGGTTCGCTGGCGCTGAAGCTGCCGCAAGCGTATTACGACAATCTCGCCACGACCTATGCGAAGAAGCGCGCGCGTTTGCTGAGCATTTTAGAGAATTCCGGATTCACGGTGTACAAGCCTCGCGGCGCCTACTACATCATGACGGACATTTCACGCTTTTACTGGGACCAGTCGAAATATCCGGCCGAATCGCGAGACGTGTCCTTCGCCAAATACCTGGTCGAGCAAATTGGCGTGGCCTGCGTCCCCGGCTCCAGCTTCTACAACGACCCCCAGGACGGCGCGTCCCAGGTCCGCTTCACCTTCTGCAAGAAGGAAGAAACTCTGGCCGCTGCCGAGGCCCGCTTCGCGCATCTGCACGCCACTGACTGATTGTTTGGCGGGATTCCTGTGCGGAATGTCACAGGGCGACGGTATCGCATATGCTAGACTCTGCGTTGCTGATTCAGGGCGGAAGGGAACGGAAGTGCCGCTAAATTTCTCCTTAATTTCAGAAAATTCGAAGCTTGAGGCCAACGGTGACGGGCAGCCCGTTGATATTTCCGCGTCGGAAACGCGCACGTTTTTCTGCCAGCTTACAATTTCTGAACAAATTGAGCAGGAATCCCTGGACGTGTCGATCTGGGGATCGGCAGATGGGCAGGATTTCGGCAAGAAACCGCTCCTGAAAATCCCCCAGCAGTTTTACCGGGGCACCACAAAAATGGTGCTGGACGTATCGCTGCGAACGGAAGTAAAGTTCCTGCGTGCCAAGTGGGAACTGAACCGCTGGGGACGCGTCGCTCCGACCCCTATGTTCGTTGCACAGTTGGATTTGGAAGAAGTGCCGCCCATGTCGAAGGAAACGCCCACGCGTCGGGCGATTTTGGCGGCGAAGGGTTAGTCGATTTTCGGTTTCGAGGGGATACCTAAGTCTTCTTCCGAGAGGAAGATAAGGGTAGGAGACCGTTGGTCGGTTGCCCTGTGGTGGTCGGTCTCCTACCCTGCGAGTGGTCTTGCTTCTATAGACGGTAGTTCCCTACGAAATGTTTCTTAGTTCCCAAGAGATTTCACAAATTAAATTTAATTGCATTTAATAGGCCCAAATTGTTCGATCATGGGACCTTGTTCGCTTGTGGGAATTGTTTCCCGCCGCATCTCTGTAGCCTTCTAGCCGATGGCCACGGTATCGAGATAACGAGCTACACTGGCCGGCCATTTGAAATTCGTAGTGATTGCCTGCTGTAGCGATTGCGCGGCTTCGGGCTCGCCGTGGGTCAGATACACCTGCTTCGGCGGCACCTGCAATCCGGTAAGCCAGCGAAGTAGTTCGCTTTTTCCGGCATGCGCTGAGAACTGGCCCATCTCTACAATTTCTGCGAGCACCGGCACGTTCTGCCCAAACAAGCTGAGTGACTTTGCGCCTTCCTGAAGAGCGCGGCCGCGCGTGCCTTCGGCCTGGAAGCCGCCCAAGATGACGCAATTGCGAGCGTCGCTGAGCCGTTGCGCCAAGTGGTGCAACACGCGCCCGCCAGTAACCATACCGCTTGCAGAAATGATGATGCATGGCGTTTTCACGTCGTTGATCTGCTTGGATTCCTCGACGCTGCGTGTGAGATGGAACTCATGGACGCTGAGAGGATCGCCGCCATTCTTTTCGTCACGGCCAAATTCCACATCGTGATCTTCTTTGTACTTCAGGTAGAGCTGAGTAGCGCTCTGCGCCATCGGACTATCGACATAGACTGGCACCTTCGGGATGCGCTGGAGATTTTCGAGCTGCCGCAGGTAATACATGAACGTTTGCGTGCGCCCAATCGCGAAGGCTGGAATGACGATCGAGCCGCCGCGCTTGACGACGCGATTGACGATATCGCCCAGAAGTTGCAACGGATCGCCACTTTCATGCTCGCGATCGCCGTAGGTGGATTCGCAAAGCAGCAGGTCGATCTGCTTGGTCTCCGGTGTTTTCGGATCATTCAGGATGGGCTGGTCGTAGCGGCCAATGTCGCCGGAAAAGACCACGGCATTTTTCTTTCCGTTCTCTGTAATCGTCAGCTCGAGGCTGGAGGAACCGAGAATGTGCCCGGCATCATACGACTCGATGTGGAATTCGGGCGAGATGTCGAAGCCCCCGCTGCGAGGCATTGGCTTCAGTTTTTGCAGAACCGGATCGATATCCGCGCTGGTGTAGAGCGCGCGTGGCTGCGGGTGTTTGCTCCAGTTATGTTTTTGTGCGTCTTTGGTTTCTTCTTCCTGGAGATGGCCGGAGTCTTTCAGTAACAAGCCCGCGAGTTCGATGGTGGCGGGGTTCGCGAAAATCGTCCGACTGTAACCGTCGCGCACCAGCACGGGCAGCCAGCCGGTATGGTCCAAGTGGGCGTGGGTGAGAACCAGATAATCGATCGTCTTCGGATCGACCGGCAGCGGCTTCCAGTTGCGGTCCTTCAAGTCGTCGGTGCCTTGAAACAACCCGCAGTCCACCAGCAGTTTCTTGCCCGCCGCTTCCACAAGATACTTCGACCCGGTCACGCAACCGGCTGCGCCCAGAAACGTAAGTTTTGCCATGAATGGTTTCACCCAAGAGGAAAGTTACTCACTCCACCTTAGCCCAAGTAAAGACCATCGTGCACGGGTAGAGTTACAGAGCTGTAAATACTACCCGAGCGTTAGCGTCTGGTTTTCTCCAGGTAGCTGTTGACGGCTTTTTCCCAGTCCGGGCCTGAACCGCGATCCCCGTCGGCCATCTGTCGAACATGCTCATCCGCATCGCTGCTGAGTGCCGTTCTTTCGTATGTCACCGCGACGTGAGTCTTGTCTCCGGCCGGCGTCAAGCGTAGGGCAATCCGGGTCGCCATAGTATCCGGAACGACGTAAACGTATTGGACGCGGCCATTTTTTAGGTCGAGCTCCGTGTTCACCCATAGCGCGCGGCGGTGATGGTGATCGATCGTAAAGACCATCCCTTCTTTGTCCGTTCCGGGGTTGGGAAACACGAATTGCGGATCCCAGCCGGCGGCCCATACCCGTTCCTTGTCCGCTCCAAATAGCGGAGCGACCTGCTCCATGGGTCCGTTCGCTGTGAACTCAAATTGCTCTTCCGTATGTAAACGAGATCCGCTGGCAGCATTTCTCCCGGCAAGGGTGGCGTGAGTTTCCTTGTGGAAATGGGCCACAAGTTTAGGAATCGCCATGACGGCAGCGCCACAAAGCGCGCCTGCAACAAAGAGTCCCACCGCTTTCATAGCGCCTTCTCTTTCAGTTTGTGGCTGTCAGCGGCCTTCAGCGTCAGGCCATAGATTTTCTTGAGTTCGCCGATTTGCGCCAGCGATTCCTTGCCAAAGGGGGCTTTGCCTTCAAAGGCGTGCAGCACGATGCCCTCGAGCAGGTCGCCGAGCGTGAGATCCTTTAATTCGGCGAAGGCCTTCAGAACTTTCAACAAGCGTTTTTCCATGCGGACACCGGTTTGTACGCGTTCGACTTCAATCATAGGGCCTCCTGGGACCATGGTATATAGGTACCATGGTAACACAATCATGGTAACACAATGGCAGTCAATACTCCTGTTCCACGGGTGTCCAACTCCTTCGCGATTAGTTGCGGCAAAATGGCTCGGTAACGAATTTCAAAAAGCGGCGATAACCCGCGCAAAATGGCCTTTTTCTCGTGTGACCCAGGGTGTTGCCGAAATACCGCAAACGTGCGATGAATGGAGTCGTTATGACTACAACACTCGAAGTACCCACGTCGAAATTCAAGGCCTTGACACGGCTGGTCGGCAATACGCCGCTGGTGTCGATTCACTTCAAGTACCGCGGCAGCCACCGCATACTCTTTGCCAAGTCGGAGTATCTCAATCTTACGGGAAGCATCAAGGACCGCATGGCCCTGTGCATTTTGCAAAAGGCCTACGCCGAGGGAAAAATTCACCCGGGCTACACCATTGCGGAAGCCACCAGCGGCAACACCGGGATTTCCTTTGCCGCCATCGGCCGCATGCTCGGCCACCCGGTTAAAATTTTCATGCCCGACTGGATGAGCCAGGAACGTGTCCATTTGATCCGCAGTTATGGCGCCGAAGTTGTCACCGTCAGCAGAGACAATGGCGGTTTCCTCGGTAGCATTCGCATGTGCGAAGAGTTTGCCGCTTCGCGTAATGACGTGTTTCTACCGCGCCAATTCTCAAATCCCGCGAATGTTGAGGCGCACGAAGAGACCACCGGCCCGGAGATCTGGTCGCAATTCATCACCGTAGGGAAACGGCCGCGCGCGTTTGTCGCGGGAGTCGGCACTGGCGGTACGGTCATGGGCGTCGGGCGTTTCCTGAAGCGCCACGACTCGTCGATATGTATTCATCCCGCGGAGCCGGCCGAATCGCCAACGCTGAGCACGGGTTGCAAAGTCGGCAGTCACCGCATTCAAGGCATTTCCGATGAATTTGTTCCGGAGATTCTGAACCTGAAGGAAATGAACGAAGTTCTAACAGTCCATGATGGCGACGCCATTCTGATGGCGCAAAAACTGGCGATGAATCTTGGCTTGGCGGTCGGCATCAGCTCCGGCTGCAATTTCCTGGCGGCTATCCAGGCGCAAGACAAGCTGTCGCCAGATGCCGCGGTCGTCACGGTGTTTTGCGACGACAACAAGAAATATCTCAGCACCTGTTTGATGAGCGAAGAGCCAGCTAAGCCCGGCTACATTTCACCCGATGTTGAGCTGCTTGGTTTGGGCACCGTGGGCCGCGCCTGCGAATTCTGTCATTAGTCCTGCCGCCTGGGATTCCGCCAGCGCTGGCGGAGCGACGGCCTAGCTAGCAGCGGCCGCTTCATTTCCGGCCGACTTGCCGATCAGGATGAACCCGCTGCTCAACAAATACTGATACAAATGACCCAATGGCGCGTCCGGATATAGTTCGTCGGCACGTACCATTCCGTCGGTGGTCTGCCAGTGCCATCCGGTTAGCCCCGCAGCTTTGATGCGGCGCTCCACGTCCTCTGCTTTCATGGGATAGACGCTCATGCGGACATTCTGCGAAAACAATCGCGCGATCGCTTCCATGAGACTGCCTGACAAGTTGTTGTAATTGTCTTCCAGAACTTTCACCAACACAGTCAGCCCGATCGCAAAGTGGATCCGCGACTTAGTATACCGGTTCACGAAAGCGCTCATCGTGTACAGTTCCCGCGCGCGAAATACCATGACACCGTACCCCAGCTTCTGTAATTCCCGCACATGACGCATCACTTCTTCGGCAGTGACTTGACCGTCTTCATTCATTCCCGGTGCGGTCGACAAACAAAACAGGCCCAGCCCGCCTTTGCTATCTTTGAGCTCCGGCTCAGGCAAATCCGCGAGCGTCCACCGGATTAACTCGCCGTGCATTTGCGCCACGTTATCGAATCGTCCGGGCGCCAGCACGAGTGCGCGCTTGTACAGCAGTTCATTCGCGGGTAGATGCTCGCCATCAACAGGGAAAGTCACCGCTTCTGAATATCCGCCGGCCACCAACTGCGCGTGAAATAACCCAAGATCCCACCCTTCAAACGCGGGCCCTTGCAATTCCACACAATCAATCTCAAGCCGGGAGAGCGTCAAATCCTCAAACAAACTCGCGAGAAGCTCCGTGGGCGAACCCAAGGCAAAATGTGTCGCATAAAGCAGGTTCACGCCGAGGATCCCCACTGCTTCCTGCTGGCGCAAGTTGGTTGAATCGCGCAAATTCACATGCAGCAGAATCTGGCTCGGTTCTCCGCCCGGCTGCTGTAAAAACCGCAGACCCAGCCAGCCGTGGCAATCGTTGGTTCCCGCAAAGTTGCGGGCCGAAATTGTGTCGACGAAGGCGAAAAACTTCGCGGTGGTTCCGCGTGTGGCGTGCAATTGCGATAGCAATTGGGCCCACTCGTTGTCGAGCATTGCTGCCAGGCGAGGTTTCGACACATACCGTGTCCCGGCGCCATACAAATCGTCGCTGACCTCCTTGTCGTAGGCAGAGATTGTCTTAGCGACGGTTCCTGAGGCGCCGCCGACGCGAAGAAACCAGCGAGCCACTTCCTGGCCCGCGCCGATCTCGGCAAACGAACCGAAGATGGTGCCGTCGAGGTTTATGGAGAGTGCCTTGTGGTGGGTGTCGTGCTTCTCAGGTGTAGTAGTCGCCATGCCTGTGCTCCCGTGGTCCGTAAACTCTACCACCACGGACGAGCGGATAGCATAGCGTTGTGCAGGCTGACTCCGATTGCTGGCTCAGTTTGGCTTGCGGTTCGTGGCTGCTTGCGCTTCGCCCTTCGGCACATACTCGCCGCCGGCCCCGCGCTCCCAGGTGCGGTCCAGCACGCGATCCGGATTCTGCCGGCGAAAGGTCTCGGCAATGTAGCAGTCCCAGCACACTGGTAAATGAGTCTGGAATACTTCCGGCAGTTGCTCGGCCGGAATTTCATTCCACTGTTTCGCTACGCGGTCCGGCGAAAGCAGCGCCGGATGCCGGTCGTGCCAATGCATCTCCAGGAAAGGTTTCTGGCAATACGCGCAGGACTTGCCCTTGTACCAATCAGCGACGATATTCCACACCAGACAGTGCTGTGGATCTGCGTGCACCTGCGACAAGCACTCCTGGCCGCAATTCTGCCTTTCCGGCCAGCGCGAGCACTGGTCCAGCCGAACTTGCTCCTTCCCCAAAAACGCTTTTCGGGCGGCCTTTGTGACATCCACGTGGACGGCCGCGGGATTGTGTGTCTCCGGGCAAGTGATCAGCCGCTGGCCCCGGTACCGCAGGTACGTTCGAATAGATAAAGCCAGGCTGAAGACGATCATGCCGGCCAACAAAACGCCAATCGCGGCAAGAATGATGCTGCTATCCATGCCTCCTCCTCGGTCCAGCCAAACCAAGCCTTGGCCAGACTACCCCGAAAGAGAATGTGCAGGAGTGGGTCCAAAACATGCGGTAGCTTGCCGTTTCCTACGATGCTTGAAGGATAAAGGTTTACTGGCTTCGCGTGGGTCTCGTCGGCCGTGCACCGGGGAAAACAGCGTGTTTCCACCCACTCCAGTTGCGTCAACTCGCGTTACCGGGACAAACCGGATTGTGCTCCGGCCGTTACCGGACCCTCGTACAGTAATGGTTTAGAGCCTTGCCTGGTAATCATCAGCACTGGCAAAAGCCGGTCACGGTATAACGAAATCAAGATGCGGTTGCCTCCAGCAACGCAATCAAGTCGAGCCTGCAGGAGCAATAATCGATGATCCTTCTACTTGTTATCTTGGCGATCGCGGGATTGTTGTTGGCCTCTGAATACTTAATGTCCCGCAACAGCAAATGGGACCTGCTTGCCCAAAAATACGGGAACACCAGTGCGCCCTCAAAAAGTTGGCAGGGCTGCAAGTTTTTGCGCATGGAGATTCAGGAAGGGAATCGGCTGAAGGTGACTACCTACGGCCATGGACCGAAGCGAGATGCAATGGACTTCCTTTCGGCCAAGCTCTTCCCAAAGGCGCTCGTCTCCACCAGTCCTGCCGGACTGTACCTGAAGCGTCAGCCCTGGAATTTTCTCCACAAGCCCATCCTGATTCCCTGGAGCCGGATCAATTCCTCACGTACGCTCTCGGCAAGCGACTTTGCAACCCAGGCAGTCAGCCGCCAGATCCCAATTCCCGGCTTCCAGCCTAAAATTCCCGGAGTCCTGGCGGGGGTTGTGAATGCGCTGACCGGCGAGATCGTCGAAGTGCAATTGCACGATCCCCACATTCGAATTCAACTGCCTGCCGCCGCGGTGGGCGACGTAACGCCGTACCTGAAGCCGAAACCCAGCGCACCGACTAAGCAGCCGTCCCTTGTGGGAGCGGTTTGAAGCAGTCGTTTCTGCGCGAGCCTCAAGGAATGAAAAGCATCACCACAACGAAATGTAGTGTGCACGGGCAACCGGAATTGACGCTCGCATTCGATCCGGAAAAAGTTCTCGAGCGGGATGTCCGCTGGTTCGCCGCCAGCCTGGAAGAAAACGTCGCCTCCGGCACCCGGTATCAAGTGGGCGAGTCGATGCAACTTGGCTGGATGTGGGCGTGGATCATAAAATTGCCTGATGGAACGTTAGGTTTTGAAGAGCCTGACATGCAGTCTGCGGTGCCTCTTGTGCGGCTGCCGGGCCTAACCAACAACCTCAGACACCTGCGCCTGCAAAAGGACACGTTGGAGAGCGTGTTGCCAGTGAATGTGCTGGCTTTCCCTACCGTGCAACAGACGTGCCTCGTTTGCACGAAACTGGACGATTCCAGCGCGTTCTTTCTGGACAGGCGACAGCCTCAGGGGAACGATTCGGGATGGATTTTCGCCTGTCAAGCCGACCACGATCACAATACGGCTCAGAGCTGGAAGAAAACCTGGCTGTACTCAGCCATTGTCGAGACTTGTCGTCGCGCTTTGCCGTACCTTGCATTTCCTCCCGGCTCGCTTATTTCCGTGGCCGAAGACGGGATACCACAGTTCTTCCTGAACGAGAAGAAGCTAGAGGTCCGCAAGCGTTCTTATCTCGACCTTGCGATTGAACGATCGCGCCATTCGGCCGATTGAACTTTGACTACCTGATGAGCGCCGGCACCTCGGCGGTTGCGTTTTCTGGCTTGAGGATCATTCCCACGCCGGAGTGGCCGTTCATCAGCACCGTAACTGGTCCCGACAGCCGAACATGCCTCACGTACCCGCGCTCCTCTGCCGCGGGTTGTTGGGCAAGCCAATCCCATTCCACCGCGCCTTCTCCCAAATCCGGGTTCACAGTGAAGTATCCCACGCGAAACGCCGACAGATTCTGGAAGAAATGGCTGCCCTGCGACGGGGTCACGCGAAAATCGCGAAAGCCCGCTTCGACAATCACGCGGGCGCCGGAAATCTCGTCCCATTCTACGGGAATGCCCAACCACGGATCGGTTGAGCCCCACCTCCCCACGCCGATGAGCAAGTAAGGCCGGTTCTCTCCCGCCAATTTCGCGTTGAAGTACGCGACATGCCGCGCCACTTCCTGGCTCTGCGCACGTTCAAACCGCTGCGCGTCGACTACCACCACGTCCTCGAGATTCGCGACACGACCGTTGCCGAGCACCTTGTTGCTCTGCGCGAGGATTCTTGTACGTTCCACTCCTTCCATGTGCATCTCTTCGGTCTCATGCGAGAGGACCAGCGGACGTATCTGCAAGAACCCGAATTGTGCTATCTCGCCCGGTCGGCGCGGAAGCTTCACAGCGAATTCAATTTCCACAGGCTGCCCGAAAGCATCTTCGCCGTCTTTCACCAGATGATCCAGCAGTGCAGCCAGCGGAAAAACCCCATACTGCAAAATCGGTGCAAAGGTCACCAACCGCACGCCCTCGCGTCCGAGTCCATCCGTGATGCGGTCGTTGTCTGCGGAGTAGGTCGAGCCAACGGCATCGAGAGTGCCATCCTTTTCGGCGACGTCCAGCGTAAATGTGACCTCATGCATATTCGCTCCCGCTCCGTTGCCGGAATGCGGCTCAAGCGACAAGGCCCAAAATTCCGTTTGCGATTCGTTCAAGAAATCTTCCGCCGAGGAAAACTGCACCAGATTCGCAGGATAGCGAGGGCAGAATGACAGGCACTTGCCTCCGTTTACCACTGTGCGGCCCATCCCCAACGCCACCGCGGCAATTCCATCCTCGAACGCCATCGGGGGCACCGGATAGAAATTCCGCGAACGCGCCACGCCGGAGAAATCCGGATAGAATCGTGTGCCAAACGCCGAGCCAACTACCTGCTGCAGGATCACCGCCATCTTCTCTTCTTCCAGGCGAAATGGCGTTGCGCGGACGTACGCTTTCGCGTGCCGCGAGAAGGTCGACGCGTACACCAGTTTGATGGCCTCGCACAACTCGCGAAATCGAAAGTCTTCGTCTTCATTTTGATTGGCCAGCATGAACGTCTCGTAAACGCCCGTGAAAGGTTGATACTGCGAGTCTTCCAGCAGACTCGACGACCGCACCGCCAGCGGAAAATGCGCTTCTGCCAGAAATGCCCGCAAATCCTGCGCCAGCCCCGCTGGCAAATTGGCGTCGAGGAATCGCTGCTGGATCTCCGCGTCATCCGTCTCGTGCACCGCAAAATCCAGCAGGCTATTTTCGGCAAGGAACTTGTCGAACGCATCGGTGGCAAGGACCACCGCCGGCGGCACTGTCACACTTACGTTGGGAAATCTTCGCGCAAACCGCTTCTTGTGCAGCAAGTGGCGGACAAATGCGAGGCCGCGCGCTTTGCCTCCCAGCGACCCGCTACCAATCCGCAGGAAGTAAGACCCGCCAATCTGCATCGCTGCTGGCTTAAAGTCGCCGATTAAGACATCGCTCTGCTCGCGCCGGTACTCTGCAATCGAATCGATCAGGTTCTTCCGCAAATCCTCCACGCTGGCGAAGTCCGACACTTTCCGCGGACGCAGCTTCTGTGCCAAAGCCGCTTCCGTCCGGGCCGTCAGCCACCGCGAGAAGTGATTCCGCTGACCGTGATATCCGACGCTCTCCACCGGTACCGTGCGCAGACACTCTTCCAGCGAATTCAGGTCGGTTGCCCGGGCCACTTCGGCCTTATCCGCGGTGCGGAACACAAAATCGCCGAACGCAAACTCCTGCGTCAGCACTTTCCGCAAGTCGCGCAAGAAAGTCGGGGAACGCTTCCTCAGGAACGAGTAGCCCTCCGCGTACGCTTGCTGCCGGAAAGCCGTCCGGCTAGTCTGCAACACAATCGGCAAATCCGGCACCAGTTCGCGGACGCGACGTGCCAGTTCGAATCCGGCGTCCGCGTTCAGCGCACCGCCCCACGGAAACTCGACGTCACTTACTATCCCCAACAGGTGCTCCTGATATCGCACCGCAAAAGCAAATGCCTCCTCGAAGTGGGAACTCAGCAGGATTTTCGGCCGTGCCCGCATGCGCATCAGTTTGTGCGCCAGGTTCACGCCTTCTTGGATCACTCGCCGCGTCTGGCTGATGAGCTCGGTGTACATCAACGGCAAAAACGATGAGTAGTAGCGGATGTTGTCTTCCACGACGAGCACCACCGGCACGCCCATCATTGACGCGTCGTGCTCCACATTCCGGCGGTCCTCAATGTACTTCACGATCGCTATCAAGACGCGCGGCGTGCCTTGCCACAAGAAGATCTTCTCGATATCCGTAACCGGGTTCCGCGCAACGAATTTCTTGATCTCTCGGTAGTCGTACGCGAGCACCACCACGGGCACTTGCAGTCCCGCCGCCCGGATCTCACCCGCCAGTTGCGCCGCATTCATGTCGCCGACTTCCAGGTTCGTCAGAATAAGGTTGTAACGCGGTTCCGCCTTCGCGCGCTCCAGCGCTTCGCGGCAACTCGACACGTGCGTAATCCGCGGAATCTGTTGCAGGTGCAGGTCCTGGGATTCGCTCACCAGGAGCTCATTGAGTCGTCCGTCTTCTCGCAAGATGAACGAATCGTACAAGCTCGACACCAGCAGAGTGTTCTGCACGCGAAAAGGCATCAGGTTGTCGAAACCCTCGAACTGCGTCTCCACGTCCGGGAAGGGAATTGGTAGTTCTTTCTGTTCAGTGTTCATTGGATCAGCCAATCAACCGCGCCGGTGCTTGCTGTTGATGTCCGCGGACAGAGGGTTAAGCAGGGCTGAACGCTACAAAAACGGCGGGATGGCTTTTCA
>Ga0207761_1000330_pt1 | contig 16770 bp, 17 predicted proteins | sample LuqExpMetageno34_FD_187792 | JGI IMG/M metagenome (GOLD analysis project Ga0207761, IMG submission 187792) | Tropical forest soil microbial communities from Luquillo Experimental Forest, Puerto Rico - Sample 34 (SPAdes) | ecosystem: Environmental > Terrestrial > Soil > Tropical forest ... | reverse complement strand
CTTAAGGGAGCTGTCCCTGACCGGGCTCGTGGGCTCGGACATATGGCGCCCACCTACTTTCGTAGGGAACCCGGGATCGAACCTCCGACGGCCACTGCGGCTCCGCACTGAACTTTCGATGCCCGATCCCACCGACATCCCTTCTGCCAAAGCCGCCCTGCGCGTCACTGCGCTCGCGACGCGCGATGGGTTGCCCGCGGCGGAGCGGCAGCAGGCTGCCGAGACAATCGCCAGCCGCGCATTCCCGGTGGCGATCGCGCCGGGCGTCATCGTTGCCGGTTTCATGCCGCTGAAGAGCGAGATCAATCCGCTGCCGCTGCTGCGCAAGCTGGCCAACGCTGGTGCACAGCTCGCGCTGCCCGCCATCGCCGGACGCGGAAAGCCGCTGATCATGCGGGCGTGGAAGTTTGCCGATCCGTTCAAGGCCGGACAATGGGACATTCGCGAGCCGCTGCCAGAGGCGCCGGTGGTTAAGCCCGACATTTTAATTGTGCCGCTCGCCGCCTTCGACCGCCAAGGCCACCGCATCGGTTACGGCGCTGGCTATTACGACATGACGATCAATGCGCTGCGCGCGGTAAAACCAGTGATGGCGATCGGCATCGCCTTCGCTGCGCAGGAAATCCGCGAGGTGCCGGCCACCGAGCGCGACGCGCGGCTCGATTTCATGCTAACCGAGCGTGAGGTGATCAATTTCCGCAGGACCTAGCGAGTTATGCGCATCCTCTTCATCGGCGATGTGGTAGGGCGCAGCGGGCGCGCAATCGTCAACGAACGCCTGCCCGGGCTAATCGCCGATTGGAAGCTCGATCTTGTCGCGGTCAATGGCGAGAATGCCGCCGGCGGCTTTGGCATTACAGAGAGCATCTACAACGAGCTGATCGACGCCGGCGCCGATGCAATCACGCTCGGCAACCATGCTTGGGACCAGCGCGAGGCGCTGGTGTTCATCGAGCGCGCGCCGCGGCTGATCCGGCCGGTGAACTATCCCAACGGTACGCCCGGGCGCGGCGCCGCATTGGTCGACACCAAGAACGGCAAGCACGCGCTGGTGATCAATGCCATGGGCCGCATCTTCATGGATGCGATGGACGATCCGTTTGCGGCGGTGGAGCGGGAGCTTGCCGCCTGTCCACTTAAATCGGGCGCCGATGCGATCATCCTGGACATGCATTGCGAGGCGACCAGCGAGAAGCAGTCCATGGGTTATTTCGTCGACGGCCGCATGAGCCTCGTGGTCGGCACCCATACCCATTCGCCGACGGCCGACCACCGCATCATGAAGGGCGGCACGGCCTTCGTGTCGGATGTCGGCATGACCGGTGATTTTGACTCGGTGATCGGCATGACCAAGGATGAGCCGCTCAACCGATTCCTGCGCAAACTGCCGGGCAGCAAGTTCGAGCCGGCGAACGGGCCGGCCACGCTGTGCGGGCTGGCGGTGGAAACCGATGACGCCACTGGCTTCGCCGCCAAGGTCGGCGCCGTGCGGCTCGGCGGTGTGCTGGAAGAAGCGCGGCCACGCTTCTGGGAGTAGTTTATTTTCAGCACGCCCCGGCCTATATAGCCGCCGGCGAGAGCCCTTCCTTTAACCCTTCGAGAGCGCAGTCGGTCATGGCGGGTCATTCCCAATTCAAGAACATTATGCACCGCAAGGGGAAGCAGGACAAAGTCCGCTCCAAGCTGTTCTCCAAGCTCGCGCGCGAGATCACGGTGGCGGCCAAGCTCGGTCTGCCCGACCCAGCGTTCAACCCGCGCCTGCGTGCGGCGGTGCTAGCAGCGCGCGCCGAGAACATGCCGAAGGACAATATCGAACGCGCTATCAAGAAGGCGTCTGGCGCCGACACCGAGAGCTACGACGAGATACGCTACGAGGGCTATGCACCCGGCGGCGTCGCCGTGATCGTCGAGGCGCTCACTGACAACCGCAACCGTACCGCCGGCGAGGTGCGCGCGATCTTCACCAAGGCCGGCGGCAACCTCGCCGAGATCGGCGCGGTGTCGTTCATGTTTAGCCATGTCGGCGTGGTCGAATATGGTGCCAAGGCGGCGAGTGCCGACGCCATGCTGGAGGCGGCGATCGAGGCCGGCGCCGAGGACGTCGTGTCCACCGAGGACGGCCATCAGATCTTCACCACGCCCGAGACACTGCGTGACGTGGGCAAGGCGCTGGAGGCGAAATTCGGCGAACCGCGCAAGGCGGCGATGCTGTGGAAACCCCAGAACACCGTCGCGGTCGACGACGAGCAGGGCGAGAAGATCCTCAAGATGATCGAGGCGCTCGACGACAGTGACGATGTGCAGAACGTCTACGCCAATTTCGAAGTGTCGGACGCGCTGGTACAGAAGATGAGCGCGTAGCGCTCAACTCACGGCAAATAAAGCCAACGCCGCGACCGCGACGAAGAGGCCCAGCCGCTTGCGCATCGTCAGGCGCTCGCGAAAGATCGCAGCGCCGAGCAGTGCGGTGAACACGAAACCCATTTGCGCTACCGGCACCAACACGCTCGCCGGCCCGAGCGCTAGTCCATGCATCAGCAGCACGAAGGCGATGACCAGCGTTATTGCCGCCGGCGCTGAAAAGCGCCAAGCCTTCGGCATTAGCTGGAGACGGCGGTCGCGCGCAAAGACGAACAACGTCGCGGTCGAACAGAATGCCCAGGCCTGGGATGCCACCATGGTCTCCGGCAGTGTGCCGTGCTGTAGGCCGATCTTGTAGAACAGATTGGCGAAGCCCATCGCCGTTGTGGCGACCAGCACACGCACCAGCGAATCGAACTTCGCCTGTCGGCGCGTTGCATCCGGCGCAGCGAGCAGCAGCCAGACGGCGACCAGCGCGCCGCCGAGCGCAGCGAACTTGGGCGCGGTGAGCGTCTCGCCCAGCAGCAGAATCGCCAGGGCTGCCGTCAGCATGAAGTTCAGACGGAAGATCGGCGCATTGGTGCTGACCGCGCCGTCCTGCAGGCTGCTGGCGAAATTGATGAATGCGACGACCGAGAACAATCCGGCCAGCGCGCCCCATAGAGCGGAGAGATGCGGGTCGAGCGTCCCGCTCGCCCAGGCGTAGAGCGTGATGCCGGGGCAGAACACCCAAGCCTGCAGCATAATGAATCGGCTGGCCTCAATGCCGGCGGTCGCAGCGCGCTTGTAGATAAGATCGCTGGCGCCGAAGCAGAGCATGGCGCCGAGCGCGAAGGTGAGGCCGGGGGTCATGATGTTTCGGTTACCGGCTCGAGCTTACGATGTGCAGTCGGTTGGCAGCACAAATGGGTTGCGTCGTGTAGAAGCGGTCAGCGTAGCGCATCGAACAGCGGCAGGCTGATCAATCCCGCCATGGCGATGATGACATACGCGACGCGGCGGTAGACCGTGTCGCTGGCGCCATGAAACCAGCGCGCCCCCACCGCCATAAAAACCGCAAACGGCACGCCGAGCAGGAGCGACAGTGTGATCGCTTGTGCGGTGAACAGCGCGCCGTAGAAATAGGCGAGCATCGACAGCGCGCCCTGCATGATCAAATAGACCATGATGTTGGCGCGCACCGTCACCGCGCTGTTCTGTCCGCCTAGCCAGTAGACGAGCAATGGCGGCGCGCCGATCTGCACTGCGCCGGCGCCAAACCCGGCGAGCGCGCCGACGCCGAGCGACGCGGCAAACGTCGGCTTGCCGTGGTAGCGCCAGCCGGCCGCGAGTGCCGCCAGTGCGATCAGCACAAGCACCGCGATGAGCCAGCGCAACAGCAGCGGGTCGACGTAAAGCAGCGCCGCGACCCCGAGGGGTAGCACCAGTGCGCCGGAGATCGAGGCGGCGTAACCTCCCTCCAGTTGCATTGCGGCATCGCCCGCAGCGCGAAGGGCAGACTGCAGGTCATGTCGACCAGCAGCAGCGTGGGTGCGGCCAGAAGCGGGCTATACACTGCCGAAATCAGCGGCATGTAGATCGGTGCCGAGCCGAAGCCGGAAAATCCGCGCACGAGCCCGGACAATGCCGCGATCCCGACAGCGAGCGGGAAGCGCGAATCGGTGATGGCGTCGGTAAGGATCGACAAAGTTTGGGGGGCGAACATGACGGCTGGTCCCGGCGGGCCGGCTTGTTTAGCAGGGTTTTCGGCGATTCCGTATGGGAATTGGCCTCCGGTGCGGGTGGCCGAGATGCCTTGCTGGGGCTATCAACGGGGCCATGGGCCGGCATCCGATTCGCATCCTAGGCATCGATCCGGGTCTCCGCCGAACCGGCTGGGGGCTGATCGAGGTCGACGGCAACCGGCTGATTCACGTCGCCTGCGGCTCGCTAGAAACGCGTGAGCGTGATGCGCTGGGATCGCGCTTGGTGGCGATCCACGACGGGTTGATCGGCGTTATCGTGAAATATGACCCGCACGAGGCGGCGGTGGAGAACACGTTCGTTAACGCCAACGCGGCGGCCACGCTGAAGCTCGGTCAGGCGCGCGGCGTCGCCATGCTGGTACCGGCGCGCGCGGGGCTGGCCGTCGCCGAGTACGCCCCTAACCTAGTGAAGAAGACTATCGTCGGCACCGGCCACGGCGAGAAGGCGCAGATTCGCATGATGATCGGCGTACTGCTGCCTAAAGCCGATCCTCAATCCGAAGACGCTGCCGACGCGCTGGCGATCGCGATCTGCCACGCGCATCATCGTAGATCAGCGGTTCTACGCCGCGCCGCCGGTGAATGAGGGCGCGATGGGCACCACGCCGAAGATCAGTCCGGAGTGCACCAAGCGCCAGTCGTTGGCGTTCGGCCGCAATCTGATCGTATTGGCGGTTTTGATCTTGGCACCTGGCCTCTGGGGCGCTACGCACGGAGGGCTCACGCTGCGCTGGCCGCGCGCTGAGGCCAAGATCATCAATGCCAATTTGCACACCTTCAGCGGTCCGAGCAGCGATCGCCGCGCGCGCGAAAAGTGGCACAGCGTTTCGGTACATTACAGCTACCGCGTCGGGGGCCAGGACTATTACGGCGGCCGAGTCGAACCATATGATTGCGGCATGCAGAATTCGGCCGACGCCGAGCGTAGGCGCAAACGTCACCCGGTCGGTTCTCTGACGCAGGTCGCCTATGATTCAAACGACGCGTCGGTCGCCTATCTGGAGGCGGGGCCGAGCTCGTTCTCGCTGGTGCTGTTTGGCATCGGGGCGGTGATCGGCGCCTCCAGTTTATGGGTCCGCAGTTTGGCCAAGCGCGGCATCGGGCGGATGGACATATGATCGGCAAGCTGAAAGGCATCGTGGATAGCTACGGCGCGGATTTCATCATCCTCGACGTCGCCGGCGTGGGTTATCAGGTGCATTGCTCGTCGCGCACGTTGCAAGCCCTCCCAGCGCCGAGCGAGGCGGCGACGCTGTCGATCGAAACCTATGTGCGCGAGGATCAGATCAAGCTGTTCGGCTTCGCCAGCGACCTCGAACGCGAATGGTTCCGCCTGCTGCAGACGGTGCAGGGCGTCGGCGCCAAGGTGGCGCTGTCGGTACTCGGCACGCTGACACCGCCGGAACTCGCTTCCGCGGTTGCCATGCGGGACAAGGCGATGGTGGCGCGGGCCTCCGGCGTCGGTCCGAAAGTGGCCGAGCGCATCGTGACAGAACTGAAGGACAAGGCGCCGGCCTTCGCCAGCGTCGATCCGTCGGTGGTGTATCTTGCCGGTGCGCTTGATGAGAAGCGCGCGCCCAAGCCAGTAACCGACGCGGTGTCGGCGCTGGTCAATCTGGGCTATGGCCAGCCGCAGGCTGCAGCTGCCATCGCCGCCGCCGCGCGCAACGCTGGCGAGGACGCCGACACCGCGACGCTAATCCGGCAGGGGCTGAAGGAGCTGGCCAAGTGACCACCACCCCGCGCCGCCTGGTCGCCGCCGAACGTCGCGACGACGACCTCGATGCGTCGCTGCGCCCGCAGCGATTAAGCGAATTCATCGGCCAGGACAAAGCGCGCGCCAATCTCTCGGTCTTTATTGAAGCCGCGCGGTCGCGCCAGGAGGCGCTCGACCATGTGTTGTTCGTCGGTCCGCCCGGCTTGGGCAAGACCACGCTGGCGCAGATCATGGCGCGCGAACTAGGCGTGAATTTCCGCGCCACCTCCGGTCCGGTGATCGCCAAGGCCGGCGATCTCGCCGCATTGCTCACCAATCTCGAAGCGCGCGACGTGCTATTCATCGACGAAGTCCATCGGCTCAATCCGGCGGTGGAGGAAATCCTATATCCGGCGATGGAGGACTTTCAGCTCGACCTGATCATCGGTGAGGGGCCGGCGGCGCGCTCGGTGAAGATCGATCTCGCACCGTTCACGCTGATTGGTGCTACCACCCGCGCCGGCCTTCTGACTAATCCGCTGCGCGACCGTTTCGGCATTCCGGTGCGACTAAATTTTTACAGCGAGGCCGAGCTCGAGCAGATCGTCAACCGCGGCGCCCGCGTTCTCGGTATTGGCATGACCATCGACGGTGCCAACGAGATCGCGCGGCGTGCGCGCGGCACCCCGCGCATCGCCGGCCGGTTGCTGCGGCGGGTGCGCGATTTCGCCCATGTCGATGGCGCCAAGGCGATCGACCGCAAGCTCGCCGACCATGCGCTCGGCGAGCTGGAGGTCGATGAGGCTGGCCTCGACGCGATGGATCGGCGCTATCTTAAGACAATCGCGGAAAGCTACGGTGGCGGACCGGTCGGCGTCGATACGCTTGCCGCCGCGCTGTCCGAGCCGCGCGACGCCATCGAGGACATCATCGAACCGTTCCTGATCCAGAAAGGTTTCTTGCAACGCACCCCGCGCGGACGCCTGCTCACCTCGACGGCCTTCAGGCATCTCGGCTTAGCCGAGCCGCAGCGCGATCCGACGCAGTTCGGGTTGTTTTCTCAAGAAGTCGACGAATAGAATTTTGTCATGCATCCCCTCGATGGCAAAATCCGCGACGGTCGGCACTACCAGCAGGTGCGCGTTTATTACGAGGACACCGATTTCTCCGGCATCGTCTATCACGCGAGCTATCTGCGCTTCATGGAGCGCGGCCGGACCAATTATCTCCGCCTGATCGGCGCCGACCATCGTGCGCTGTTCGAGCAGGCGGCGGCCGAGGCGCCGGGCTTTGCCTTTGTGGTGCGCCACATGGACATTACGTTCCGTAAGCCGGCGCATATGGACGACGTGCTCGACATAATCACGACGCCGGAGGAGGTACGGGGTGCCTCCGTCACGCTGCATCAGCAGGTCAAGCGCGGCGAGGACTTGCTCGTCGAGGCGCACGTGCAAGTCGCCTTTGTGTCCGGCGGGCGCGCGCGCCCGATCCCCAAGCCGCTGCGCATCGCCATGAGGGCTGATCAAGTCGCCGGGATGCCAGCCGGATGAGCATCAACAAGCGCCGCGGACCAAGATAATTGCCTAGCCTCCGCCTCCCGAGGACGCCCAAGGTTGACCCGTTCGGGCGGCCTATTGCATTGCGGGGGACGTCGTCACCGGGTAACTAAACCTTAACCATAATCAGCGCTGGTTAGCGTCTGAACCAACGGTCTTGCGCCCTCTTTTGGCCAAGTTTCGCGGGGATTTCGTCCGCTCCGATGGGACGGACGAAGGTTTCGCGGGATATTCGGTTCTCGGTTACGCGTAGGAGGCGTTCCCGGACGTGCCCACTGGCTGCGGCTTGATGGCGCCGCACCGGTTTCAGCCGCTTACGTCAGACCAAGCGGAAAGGACGTGCCTATGAACCCTGCCGACGTGGCACAGTCGGTGCTCCCGCTCACCTCCTCCGATCTTTCGCTGTTCACGCTGTTCTGGCACGCGCATTGGATCGTCAAGGCGGTGATGATCGGGCTCTTGGTCTGCTCCGTATGGGTCTGGGCGATCGCGATCGACAAGACTGTGCTGTTTTCCCGCTCTCGGCGCAGCATGGACCGCTTCGAGCAGGCGTTCTGGTCCGGCCAGTCACTGGAGGAGCTCTACCGCTCGCTGTCCTCCAAGCCGAACCATTCAATGGCGGCACTGTTCGTGGCGGCGATGCGCGAATGGAAGCGAAGTTTCGAAGGTCCGCAACGGTCCTTCGCTGGCCTGCAGATGCGGATCGAGAAGGTGATGGAGGTGACTATCGCGCGCGAGGTCGAGCGGCTGGAACGCCGCCTGCTAGTCCTGGCCACTGTCGGCTCGGCCGGCCCCTTCGTCGGCCTGTTCGGCACGGTCTGGGGCATCATGACCAGCTTCCAGTCGATCGCTGCCTCCAAGAACACGTCGCTGGCGGTGGTGGCGCCGGGGATCGCGGAAGCGCTATTCGCGACTGCAATCGGCCTTGTCGCCGCCATACCAGCGACCATTTTCTATAACAAGTTTGCGGCCGAGGTGAACAAACAGGCCCAGCGGTTGGAAGGGTTCGCCGACGAATTTGCCGCTATCCTGTCGCGGCAGATCGACGAGCGGGGGTAAGCGCATGATTCCGAAAGGTGGGTACCGAGTTTCGGATGAGATCATGCGCAGGGGTCGATAACCATGGCAGCCAATGCCGGCACGCCGGTGATGGGGAAGCGGCGGCATCACCGTCAACGGGTGATGAGCGAGATCAACGTCACTCCGATGGTGGACGTGATGCTCGTGCTGCTCATTATCTTCATGGTGTCGGCGCCGCTGCTTACGGTCGGCGTGCCGATCGACCTGCCGCAGAGCCAGGCTAAGAGCCTGGATCAGGACAAGGAGCCGCTCACGGTGTCGATCAACGAAAAGGGCGCGGTTTTCCTTCAGAATGCCGAGATCAGTATCGATGATATGATCCCCAAGATGCAGGCGGTGGCGCAGGCGCGTGGCGGCACCGAAGCGCGCATTTACGTGCGTGGCGACAAAAAGGTGGATTACGGGACCATGATGAAGGTGATAGGGCGGCTTTCGGCGGCCGGGTTCCATCGCGTCGCGTTGGTCACCGAGTTCGAGCAGGGCAAGTAGCGGTGTTTCGAAAGGCCACAGCGATATCGACCGGTCTGCACGCCGCCGTGCTGCTGTGGGCGCTGATCTCGTTCTCCGGCAAGACCTTCGAGGTCACCCCGGCGGAATCGCTGCCGGTCGACCTGATTAACGACAAGGAATTCTCCGAGCTGACCAAGGGCGCTAAGCAGGCCCCCAAGGCCGAGCAACCCAAGCCACTGGCGGAAAAGATCGACACTCCGAAGCCGGTCGAGGACCCGACGCCCAAGCTCACCGAGAAGCGGGAAGTGCAGCCAGCCAAGGACAAGCCCGCTGAGCCGCAGCCCAAGCCCGATATGATCGCCGATCAGCTCAAGAAGCAGGACGAGCTGAAGCCGGAGGCCAAGGCCGAGCAGCCGCTGCCGGCCAAGAAGCCGCAGCAGCCGCAAAAGCAGCAGCCGAAATTCGACGCCGCCAAGATCGCCGCACTACTCGACAAGCGTGACCCTCAGCGCAACGCTGCGACCGGCACCGAGCTAAATTCGGCGCCCACACTCGGCGCCGCTTCAGGCAACGCCGCCAAGCTTTCGCAATCGGAGATCGATGCGCTGCGCGCCCGCCTGATGGCGCTGTGGAATCCGCCAGTCGGTCTGCAAGACGCCCAGCAATATCAGGTCACCATCCGGATCAGATTTAAGCGCGATGGCACACTGGAGACCGGTCCGCAGGTGATGACCAGCGGCAGCGGGGCGCGGTTCGAGGCGATGCGCGACAGCGCGGTGCGCGCGGTATTCGTCGGCCAGCCTTACACCATGCTGCGGCCCGACCATTACGAGATCTGGAAGGAAATCGACTTTACCTTCGACACCACACAGATGTTCCACGATTTTCCCGTGAGATGATTTAGAGGATGACTGACAGTTATTCATCGATGAATCGCCGCCGCCTCCTGGCTGGCGCCGGCGTGGGCGTGCTCGCCGTGCTGATTCCGCGAATGGCTGGCGCCGTGCTGCGCGTTGATATCACGCAGGGCAATCCGCAGCCGATGCCGATTGCACTGCCCGACTTCCTTGCCGGCACGTCGACCGAGAACGACACGGCACGCAACGTGACCGCCGTCATCACCAACAATCTGCAGCGCAGCGGCCTGTTTGCGCCGATCAGTCCGCAGGCCTTTACCGAGAAGATCACCAACAGCGACGCGGTGCCGCGCTTCCCCGATTGGCGCGTGATCAACGCGCAGGCACTGGTTACTGGCCGCATGACCAAGCAGGGTGACGGCCGCCTGAAGGCTGAATTCCGACTTTGGGACGTGTTCTCCGGCCAGCAGCTGGACGGCAAGCAGTACTTCACCTCGCCCGACAACTGGCGACGCATCGCGCACATCATCTCCGACCAAATCTACCAGACGCTGACCGGGGAGAAGGGCTATTTTGACAGCCGCATCGTGTTCGTCGACGAGACCGGTCCGAAGGACCGGCGCGTCAAGCGACTCGCCATCATGGATCAGGACGGAGCCGGAGTGCGCTATCTCACACGCGGCGACGATCTGGTGCTGACGCCTCGCTTCAATCCGTCGACGCAAGAAATCACCTATATGTCTTACGGTCAGGGTGATCCGCGCGTCTATCTGCTCAACATCGAAACTGGCCAGCGCGAGATCGTCGGCAATTTTCCCGGCATGACGTTTGCGCCGCGCTTTTCGCCCGACGGCCAACGTGTGATCATGAGCCTGCAGCAGGGCGGCAACGCCAACCTGTTCGTGATGGATTTGCGTTCGAAGCAGACCACGCGGCTCACTGACACGCCGGCGATCGACACCGCGCCGTGCTATTCGCCGGACGGTACCCGCATCTGCTTCGAGAGCGATCGCGGCGGCACCCAGCAGATATATGTTATGCCGGCTAATGGCGGACCGGCGCAGCGCATCAGCTTCGGTGAAGGCCACCACTCGACACCAGTATGGTCGCCACGCGGCGACTACATTGCCTTTACTGGCCAGGCGCGCGGGCAATTCTCCATCGGCATCCTAAAGCCGGACGGCTCCGGCGAGCGCGTACTCACCGAAGGCTTCCACAATGAGGGGCCGACTTTCGCGCCCAACGGGCGGGTGCTGATGTTCTTCCGCGACCAGGGCGCCGGGCCGTCACTCTATACAATCGACATTACCGGCCGCAACGAGCTCAAGGTGCCAACCCCAAGTCTAGCTTCGGATCCGGCATGGTCGCCTCTGCTGTCATAATTGGCCCAAACCTCGCCTTAAATTTACCGGCTCTTAACCATACGAGACGGTTTACGGGCGTCAGACAATTTTAGCGGGCTCTCGCAAGGTTCCATCAAGGTTGATGGAAGGTTCGCTTAACGAACGGCCTGTTACACGAGAGGGACGCACGTGGTCCGCGCCAAGGCTGGGCCACGCTCCAATCAAGACACGGCTCAGTGGAGGCCCCGGAATGATCGAGATCAGGCACATCTTCCGCGGCGTGCGGCTGGCAGCCTTTCTGGCTGCGGCGCTCGCGATTTCGGCCTGCGCTAAGAATACCGCCGAGGACGCGCAAGCCAATGCGGCGGGCATGGCGACGCCCGGCAGCCAGCAGGATTTCGTGGTCAATGTCGGTGACCGCGTGTTCTTTGAAACCGACTCCTCCGAACTTACCCCGCAGTCGCGCGCCACGCTCGACAAGCAGGCGCAGTGGCTGACCAATTATTCGCAGTACACCCAATTTACCATCGAGGGTCACGCCGACGAGCGCGGCACGCGCGAATACAACATTGCGCTCGGCGCCCGACGGGCGCAGACCGTCCGCGACTATCTGATTTCGCGCGGCATCCAGGCCAACCGCATGCGCACGATCTCTTACGGCAAAGAGCGCCCGGTCGCGGTCTGCAACGACATTTCCTGCTGGTCGCAGAACCGCCGCGCGGTCACGGTGCTCAACGCGAGCTCGTAAAGCCTGCCGGACTGGCATAACCTAAATGCCGTCATGGCCGGGCTTGTCCCGGCCATCCCACTTACGAGAGCACAATTGCCCCTACGCGCGGGGTCACCGGGACAAGCTCGGTGACGACAATTCGATAGCCAGTCACAATTTCGACGCAGCCCGTCTTATGCTAGCGGTATCGTGCCGATTGACGGCCGTTTCAGGTGACTTCATGCCTCCACGACACGCATTCCGCGCCGCGGTACTGGCCGCGCTTCCCGTGCTGCTGCTCGCCGGCCAAGCCATGGCGCAGGACCGTGGCGGCGGGTTCCTCGACAATCTGTTCAGCCGCGGCGAGCAGTCGCAAAGCCAGCCACGCGGCGAGTCGCAAGTCGAATATCGACGCAACGGCGAGGGCGGGCAGGTCGCGCAGGCCGATCCTGGCGATCTCAGCGTGCGGCTTGACCGCATGGAGAGCGCGCTGCGCCAGGTCACCGGCACTCTCGAGCAACTGCAGTACCGCAACCAGCAACTTGAAATGCAGCTCAAGCGCTTGCAGGACAACACCGACTATCGCTTCCAGCAGTTAGGCGGCCCGGGCGTGCCGGCGCCTGCCAATGCACCCGCTGCCGCGCCGCCAGCCGGCCGTCGCGGCGACGTGTTCGATCCGTCGCAGCGGCCGAATGCGCCGGGCGCGCCGCGCGCGCTTGGCAATGAAACAATGCTGGCTACGCCGCCGCAGACCAATGCGGGTGAACTGTCGCCGATTGGTGCGCCGGGCGGCCGCGCCGCTGGGGCCCCGCTCGACCTCAATGCGCTGTCCGGCAACCCGGCTCCACCGCCGGCCGTGGTGATGAACGACACCGCACCCGTCCAGGCCTCTCAGCCGGCCGCGCAATTGCCGCCAGCAGTATCGCCGCCGCGCAACGCGGCTACCAGCGCAAGCAATACGGAACTCGCGACATTGCCGCCCTCTGCCACGCCGCAGGACGAATATGACATGGCCTACGGATACGTGCTGCATAAAGACTACGGGCTCGCCGAGCAGGCATTTCGCGATTTCCTGCGCAAATACCCGAATGAGCAGCTGGTGCCCGACGCGCAATATTGGCTGGGCGAAAGCCTGTTCCAGCGTCAGCGTTATCGCGACGCCGCCGAAGCGTTCCTGGCAGTGTCGACCAAATACGAGCAGTCTGGCAAGGCGCCAGACTCGCTGCTGCGGCTCAGCCAGTCGCTCGCCGCGCTCAATCAGCGGGAAGCCGCCTGCGCCACGCTCGCCGAAGTCGGGCGCAAATTCCCGCGCGCCTCAGCCAGCGTGAAGCGCGGCGTTGCGCAGGAACAGAAGCGTGTCCACTGCTGACGCGATGCCGATTTCGGCGGCGGAAGCCAAATCGCTTTTCTCCGATCTCGCAGCTTTCCCGGCATTGGTGCTGGCGGTGTCGGGCGGGCCTGACTCGACCGCGCTGCTGTGGCTCGCCGTGCGCTGGCGCGACTCGCTAAAGGCCCCACCCAAGCTGATCGCGGTCACCATCGATCACGGCCTGCGCAAGGAATCGAAGGCCGAAGCTGCGGCCGTCGCCCGCCTTGCGCGAAAGCTCAAGGTCGCGCATCGCACACTGCGCTGGCGCGGCCGCAAGCCTTTGACCGGCCTGCAACGGGTGGCGCGCGCAATGCGCTATCGCCTGCTCGGCGAGGCCGCGCGCAAAGCCGGCGCGTCGAATGTTCTCACGGCGCACACCCTCGATGACCAGGCGGAGACGATGCTGATCCGCTTGAGCCGCGGCAGCGGCATAACCGGGCTCGGCGCGATGGCGCGTGTTTCGCCGTTGCCGGAGGCGGCCGAGATTTGTCTCGTCCGTCCCTTTCTTGCGATTCCGAAGGCGCGGCTGCTTGCCACTTTGCGCGCGGCAAAGCTTTCCTTCGCCGATGATCCGTCCAACCGTGACCCGCGCTTCACCCGTGCGCGGTTGCGCGGGCTGATGCCGCAATTGGCCAAGGAAGGCCTCGACGCCGGCCGATTAGCGATGCTGGCGGAGCGGCTCAAGCGCGCCGACGTCGCAATCGAGGCGGCGGTCGATAGGGTGGCCCGCGAGCTGGTAGTAGAGATGCCCGAGTCCATCTTCATGGAAGCTCGCCGCTTCGCCGACCTTCCCGCGGAAATCGCGCTGCGGCTCCTTGGCCGCATGATTGCCCGCTTGGGCGACGAGGGCCCGGTGGAGTTGGCCAAGCTGGAGGCACTGAAAGCGGCACTCAATACCGCCCAATCCGCCAATGTCGGCTTCTTCCGGCGCAGCCTTGCTGGCGCGCTGGTGACACTCGCGGGCCCCCAAATCAAGGTCGAGCGGGCACCGCCGCGCAGCAAAAAGTCCTTAACCACACGCGGACGCCGGCAAGCCAAACGGGGGAAAACCAGCTAGAATATTAAAAAATGGAGCTCTTTTCATGCCGGCTCGCGGTACCTACATTTGTGGCCGGGTCTGACGCGAAGTCGCCATGAATTTCGGCCACAAAAGTAAGACTACAACGCCGCACGCGGCGGGTAAGGGACGCCTATGAACGCTAACCTGCGCAACTTCGCTCTCTGGGTGATTATCGTCCTACTGCTGCTCGCGTTGTTCACGCTGTTTCAGAATCCCGGCCAGCGCACCACCTCGCAAGATATCTCATTTTCGCAGTTGCTCTCCGAGGTCGACCAGGGCCGCGTGCGCGACGTCGTGATCCAGGGGCCGGAAATCCACGGCACATTCGCCAACGGCACCAGCTTCCAGACCTATGCGCCGAACGATCCCGGCTTGGTGCAGAAGCTCTATTCCAAGGGCGTCTCGATTACCGCGCGGCCCCAGTCCGACAATGTGCCGTGGTTCGTCTCGCTCCTGGTGTCGTGGCTACCGTTCATTGCGCTGATTGGTGTTTGGATCTTCCTGTCGCGCCAGATGCAAGGAGCAGGCGGCAAGGCGCTTGGGTTCGGCAAGTCGCGTGCGAAGTTGCTCGCCGAAGCGCACGGTCGCGTCACGTTTGAAGACGTTGCCGGCGTCGACGAGGCCAAACAAGATTTACAAGAGATCGTCGAATTCCTGCGCGATCCGGGAAAATTCCAGCGGTTGGGCGGGCGCATTCCGCGCGGCGTGCTGCTAGTCGGTCCGCCGGGCACTGGCAAGACGCTGATCGCGCGCGCGGTCGCCGGCGAAGCCAATGTTCCGTTCTTTACCATCTCGGGCTCCGACTTCGTCGAAATGTTCGTCGGCGTCGGCGCCTCGCGCGTGCGCGACATGTTCGAGCAAGCGAAGAAGAACGCGCCCTGCATCATCTTCATCGACGAAATCGACGCGGTCGGTCGGCATCGCGGCGCCGGCCTTGGCGGCGGCAATGACGAGCGCGAGCAGACCCTCAACCAGTTGCTCGTCGAGATGGATGGCTTCGAGGCCAATGAAGGAATCATCCTGATCGCCGCCACCAACCGGCCCGACGTGCTCGATCCGGCGCTGTTACGTCCTGGCCGTTTCGACCGCCAGGTGGTAGTGCCGAACCCGGACGTGGTCGGCCGCGAGAACATCCTGAAGGTGCACGTGCGCAAAGTACCGCTGGCGCCCGATGTGAACCTCAAGACGATCGCGCGCGGCACGCCCGGATTCTCCGGCGCCGATCTGATGAACCTGGTCAACGAAGCGGCGCTGATGGCGGCTCGGCGCAACAAGCGCATGGTGACGCAGTCGGAATTCGAGGACGCCAAAGACAAGGTGATGATGGGCGCCGAGCGCAAGTCGTTGGTGATGACCGACGAGGAGAAGCTGCTCACCGCCTATCACGAGGGCGGCCACGCCATCGTCGCGCTCAACGTCAAAGCTACCGATCCGGTGCACAAGGCCACCATCATCCCGCGTGGCCGCGCGCTCGGCATGGTCATGCAGTTGCCCGAGCGCGACAAGCTGTCGATGAGCCGCGAGCAGATGACCTCGCGCATCGCCATCATGATGGGCGGGCGCGTCGCCGAGGAACTGGTGTTCGGCAGGGACAAGGTGACGAGCGGGGCGGCTTCCGACATCGAGCAGGCAACCAAGCTTGCCCGCATGATGGTGACGCGCTGGGGCCTGTCCGATGAACTCGGCACGGTGGCCTACGGCGAGAACCAGGACGAGGTGTTCCTCGGATATCAGGTCTCGCGCCATCAGAACATCTCGGAAGAGACCTCGCGCAAGATTGACATGGAGATCCGCCGGTTGGTCGAAGCGGGCAACGCCGAGGCGACGCAGATTCTCACCACCAAACGCGCCGACCTCGAAGCACTGGCCAAGGGTCTGCTCGAATTCGAAACGCTAACCGGCGACGAGATCACCGATCTCTTGGCAGGCAAGCGGCCGGTGCGCGAGTCGGTGATCGAGCCGACCACACCGCGCTCCTCCGCGGTACCGCCGGCCGGGAAACCGCGCCCGCGACCAGATGTGCCGCCGACCGGCGACGTTGCTCCACAGCCGCAGGCGTGAGCGCATTGCAGAGCTTTCGAATGGCCGGGCTCGTCTCGGCCATATCGATTCTTGAGGCACTATTATCGAATAGCAATCTGGACGTTTTCTTCGTCCCGCGCTACGGCGTCGGCCATGGCCGAGCTGCTTCATCGCAAACGGCTCGCCGGAAAATCCAAACGCAGACATCGGTACGATAACGACGATCTGCCCAACGGCAGTATGATCGCGTTCGGCGATGACGCTTTCGCCGTACGTCGGCAAAATCTGGTGCGCTGGACGCCCTCGGGCTATTCAGAATCGAAATCGCGCCCGTGCGACCGCGATGTGGACGTGCTCACAGGCATAACAGCACCAGATAAAGTCACTCCGCCGGTTCGATCGGGCTCGACAGCGTCGGCCCGCTGGTGCGCGACCAAGCGAGGGTGACGATGGTGAGCATGATAGCGAGCATTCCAACGATCATGGCGGCACAGGCCGGCCAGCCGGCGACCGTCCACGCAA
>Ga0207761_1000329_pt1 | contig 16778 bp, 10 predicted proteins | sample LuqExpMetageno34_FD_187792 | JGI IMG/M metagenome (GOLD analysis project Ga0207761, IMG submission 187792) | Tropical forest soil microbial communities from Luquillo Experimental Forest, Puerto Rico - Sample 34 (SPAdes) | ecosystem: Environmental > Terrestrial > Soil > Tropical forest ... | reverse complement strand
CCCGCCACGTCAACCGTTCCATCGCCGAGCTCAACTGCGCCGCTTGCCCTGTCGCCCAGTCCCGCGCGCCAACCCACGCTGCATCTTCCACCGGTTTCCCCGGAGTCGATTCCCGCGGCGTCTTCCAGTGCCGCGGCATCACTGCCGAAAACGAATCCAGCTCGAAATACAAATCCGGATGCCCCGCTGCGATCATTTCGTGATCGACAAACTTCTCCCGCGTTCCCAGGTGACACTCCAGACACAGTTTCGTGCGGCCAACCACGCCCCGCGTATCACGCATTCCCAACGCTACCGACTTCTCGTGCGGCCAATCCCGGGTCGTATGCGGACCCAACCATGCCGATGCCGGCCCGTGGCACGACTCGCACGACACGCCTTCGGAAATTTCGAACGCTCGCCCGCGTTGTTCTGCCGCCGTATAGAGTGCGTGGCAAGCCAAGCATTTCTGAGCCTCTTCTGCCTTCGTTCCCAGCTTCAAGATCCGCGCCATGCGCTCGCCCACATCTCCCGTCAGCGCTTGGTACGCCTTGCTGTGCTTGTCCTGCAAAATCCATATCGAATATTCGTTCTGGAAAACCCGGCTGCCCGCCACCGGCTTCACGCTGCCGTGGCAACTCGTCGCCGCGCACGAGCCCGGCCCGATGTACTTCACCGGTTCTTTCGTATCGGTGCCCGGCCATGCGGCCACCGCCAAACCCAGAATTGTTGTGCACAAATACAGCGCGCGGAGCGAGTGAGGTCTCATCATTCAGAGCGATCAGCAGTGCGGCACGGAAGTTTTTGCCAACGTATAGCGTCCAGTTTCAAGGCAAATTCCCGTCCCGCCAGCACCCTTTTTCCGCCCGTTGCGCGAAAAGACAACGCCCCGCGATTTTCGCCACGCTTCAAGGCCCGCTTGTGCGGAAATATCCTAGACCTCTTCCGCGCCCGTGCTTGACGGCCCGCGCGCGGATTCGCGAGCCCACTGACCTGTGATCTTCGACGAACTGCGTGCCATCCAGTTGCGGTGCGGCTATCTGCCCAAGGCCGAACTCGAGTCCCTCTCCCAGCGCACGCAGACTCCGCTTTATCAGCTTCACAGTGTCGCTAGTTTTTATCCTCACTTCCATCTCGCTCCGCCCGCCAATGCCGAAGTCCTGGTCTGTGCTGACATGAGCTGCCGCCTCAATGGCGCCTGCGAACTCCGCGCCGAACTTTCCCGCCGCTTCGCCAACGCGCGCCCCGGCGAAATCCAGCTCAAAGACGTGAGCTGTCTCGGCCGCTGTGATCGTGCTCCCGCCGTAGCGATCAACGACACCATCTTCGACGCAGTCGACGCCGATCAGGTCGAACAACTCGCACGTCGTGCCGGACGCGGCGAACAATTACATCCGAATCGTCCGCAAACCATTCGCACCCGCTGTGACTCCGATCCGTATCCCGAAAATGAGAAGTACGGCGCGTTACGCAAGCTGGTTGCCTCTCGGGATTTCGACTCCGTCCTCGCCACACTTAAAGAAGCCGAACTCCGTGGAATGGGCGGCGCCGGCTTTCCCACCTGGATGAAGTGGGACCTGGTTCGCAAGCAGCCCGATCCCGTCAAATACATCGTCTGCAACGCCGACGAAAGCGAGCCCGGCACCATCAAGGACCGTTTCATCCTCAGCCATCTCTCACATCTTGTCGCCGAAGGCATGATGATCGCCGGCCTAATTACCGGTGCGAAGAAAGGCATCCTCTACATTCGCCACGAATACCCGCTCCAGGAAGAAATCTTCGCCGAAGAAATCCGCCGCTGCGCTAAAGCCGGTCTTCTCGGCAAAAAAATCTTAGGCAGCGATTTCGACTTTGACCTCGAAGTCTTCGTCAGTCCTGGCGGCTACATTTGCGGGGAGGAATCCGCACTCCTTGAAGCCATCGAAGGCCATCGCGCCGAGCCGCGCAACAAACCGCCCTTCCCCGGTCAGGCCGGCCTCTTCCAGAAGCCCACTGTCATCAACAACGTCGAGACTTTTGCCAACGTCCCGCAAATCCTTGCGCGCGGCGTCGACTGGTACAAATCCGCAGGCGCCAACGGTTCTCGCGGCTTCAAATTCGTCGGCGTTTCCGGTCACGTCAACAATCCGGGCGTCTTTGAGGTTCCTCTCGGCGTCTCCATGCGCGAAGTCATCTTCGGCAACGCGCGCGGCATTCCTGGCGGTCGCCAACTCAAAGCCTTCGCCCCTTCGGGCCCCTCCTCCGGCTATCTCCCCGCTTCCCTCGTCGATGTCCGCCTCGACTTCAAAGCGCTCGCCGACGCCGGCTCCATGCTGGGTTCCGGTGCCATCGTCGTTTGCGATGACACCACTTGCATGCTCGATATGGCCCTCACCGCCGTGAAGTTCTATCGCAACGAATCCTGCGGCAAGTGTGTTCCTTGCCGTATGGGCTCGCAAAAAATGGTCGATCTCCTCACTCGTTGGGCCCAGGGCAATATCTCCGACTCCGCTTATCGCGCCGATCTCGCTCTCATCGACGAACTCTCCCAAGCCATGAGCCTGACTTCCATTTGCGGACTCGGCCAGATCGTTCCCGCTCCCATCCAATCGGTCCTAAAGCATTTCCGTGCCGAAATCGACGCGCACGTTCTGCGCGGCCAGTGCCTCAGCGGAATCTGTTTTTCTTCAGCAGCAAAGATGCCCGAATTAGCAAGAGTGGGGATTCGACCGTAAATGCGCGCCGTACCCCAACTCGTCGAACTCACCATCGACGGCAAGCCCGTCCAGGTTCCCGCCGGCACCACCGTCTTCGACGCCGCTCGCCTCAACGGCATCTCGATTCCGACTCTGTGCCACCTGCAATCCCAGACTCCTGTCGGCGTCTGCCGTCTCTGTGTCGTTGACACCGGCGCCCGCGTCCTCAGCGCCTCGTGCGTCCGACCGGTCGAGCCTGGCATGAAAGTCAGCATCAACTCCGAAAAAGTTCTCGCCGCGCGCAAGACCCTGCTCGAACTCTTGATGGCCGACCATCCCTCGCCTTGCGCCCGCCAGCAGCGTTCCGCAGACTGCGAACTCGAGACTCTCGCCAAGCAAGCTGGCATCAGCGCTCCACGCTTTCCTCGCCGCACCACCTCCCGCGGTGCCGACGATTCCTCCCTCGCCATCGCCGTCGAACACGACGCCTGCATCCTCTGCGACCGCTGCGTCCGTGGTTGCGACGAGATCAAAAACAATTTCGTCCTCGGCCGCATGGGCAAAGGCTACTCCGCCGGCATTGCTTTTGATCTCAACTCTCCGATGGGCGATTCCACTTGCATCTCCTGCGGCGAATGCATGGTTTCCTGCCCCACCGGCGCGCTCACCAACAAAATTGCGGTCGGCACCGCGATCGCCGTCGGTCAGACCACGCAATCCCTGACCGCCGAAGAACTGCACAGGATGCCCGTGTTTGCCGGAGTCTCCGGCACCTTCCTGGAACTGAATCGAGGCGCCATCGTCAAACGCCGCTTCCGTGCTGGTGAAGTCATCTGCCGCGAAGGCGACTTCGGCTCCACGGCGTTCTACATCGTCGAAGGCCAGGCGCAGGTTGCTATCGCTACGCCCATCGCTCACGTTAAATCGCAAGGCGGCGCGCAAGGCTTCTTCAAGCGCCTCACCAGCGTCCTCGTCGGCCGCGAGGAAGACAAGCGCGACGAAGAAGCCCGCGATCGCAGCATTCCCATCGATGCCTCCGTCGACCTTTCCTACGGCAGTCCTGTAGCGGAACTCGGCTCCGGCGACCTCTTCGGCGAAATGACTTGCATGAATTTCTATCCGCGCTCCGCCACCGTCCGCGCCAAAACCGATGTCGTCGCGTTTGAAATGCTGCGCAACGTTCTCGACATCATGATGAAGAACAAAACCTTCCGCGCGCAGCTCGATGAGAATTACCGCCGCCGCGCCCTGGAAACCCACCTCCGAGGCGTTCCGATGTTTGCCGAGCTCTCTCCCGACTTCATCGACCACCTCAAGAACAGCATCGAACTCATCCGCTATGCCCCCGGCCAAGTCATCGCGCGCCAGGGCGATCCCGCCGACAGCTTCTACCTCGTTCGCATCGGCTTCGTGAAGATTGCCGAAGACTATCCCGGCGGCGAACTGGTTCTCGCTTACATCTCTCGCGGCGACTATTTCGGTGAAATCGGTTTGCTCGGCGGCGGTGTCCGTACCGCCACCTGCACCGCGCTCGATCACGTCGAACTTGTCAAGATTTCCGGCGACGACTTCCGCGAAATGGTCGCGCGTTTCCCCAGCGTTCGCGCGGGCCTGCAAGCCGTCGTCAGCGAACGCCAATCCGCCAACGCGCAGCGCCTGCAAATGGTTCAGAGCGTTCCCATCGATCAATTCCTCTCGCAGGGCTTGATGGAGGCGCAGAGCCTGTTGATCCTCGATCTTCAGAAGTGCACCCGCTGTGACGCGTGCGTAAACGCCTGCGCTGATGCGCACGACGGTGTTACTCGCCTGGTTCGAGATGGCCTGCGCTTCGAGAATTTCCTTGTCGCCACGTCTTGCCGCCAGTGCCGCGACCCTCTCTGTATGGTTGGCTGTCCGGTCGGCGCCATCCGTCGCCGCAACTCTCTCGAAGTCATCATCGAAGACTGGTGCATCGGCTGCGGTCTCTGCGCGCGCAACTGTCCCTACGGCAACATCAATCTTCATCCGTTCCAGGTTCGCGTCGACGATCTTGAAAATCCCGGCCGCAAAAAAGCTGTTGTCCAGCAAAAAGCTACCTCCTGCGATCTCTGCACGCACCTCAAAGAACCGAGCTGCGTCTACGCCTGCCCGCATGACGCCGCTCATCGCGTCGACCCGCGCAAGTTCTTCGCCGGACTCAACGGCCCGGGGCCACGCGCATGAGAATGGATCGCACACAACGCGCCTGGCTGTTCCTATCGCTCGCGATTCTCGCGTTCAGCGCGGTCGTTTACGTCATCTACGCCCGACAGGCTCCCGCTGGCCCTCTAGGCGGCAGCGCGATCGGTCTCTCCTTCGGCATCGTTGGATTCGCCTTCATGATTTTTGCTGCGCTGCTCGGCGCACGAAAACGCGTTCCCACCTGGCGCCTCGGCCGCGCGCAAGCCTGGATGCGTGGTCACCTGTGGCTCGGCTTGCTCAGCCTTCCGCTCATCCTGTTTCACGGCGGATTTCACTTCGGCGGAACGCTCACGCGCGTCCTGATGTGGCTGCTCATCATCACCGTCGTTAGCGGGATCTTCGGTGCCGCACTGCAAAATTACATCCCGCGCACCATGACCACCGACGTGCCGCTCGAGACGATCTACGACGAAATCAGCAATGTCCGCCGCGCTCTCCGTGAAGATGCGGATCGCGCCATCGAATCCATCTGTGACACGTTCGCACTGGCTCGCGCTGAATTCGGGGGCATCCCGGGAGCGCCGGGCACCGAGCTGGCAAACGAGCAACGCGCCGGTGGCTTTACTGCGCTCCGCCCCATCGCTGCCACCGCCGCTCCCTTACGCACCTCCGCTTCCGTCAGTGCCGGAGCCAGCGCCGCAGTCGCACCCGCGGTCGAAACGGTCTTGCTGACCGACGAAGAGTCCGCCCCGCTGAAGCGCTTTTACCTTCAAGAGCTCCGGCCCTACCTCGCCAATCCAACGCTTCGCAGCCAGCGTCTCGCCGATTCCGAAAAATCCCGCGTGGCCTTCGCGGCCATACAAACTTTTCTCCCCGCCCACGCGCATCCCACCCTGCGCGACCTGGAAGACATTTGCGACGAAGCGCGCCAGCTCGCGCTCCAGGAGCGCCTCCACCGCTGGCTCCACGGCTGGCTCCTGGTCCACATCCCGCTCTCGCTCGCACTGATAGTTTTGGGCGCAGTCCACGCCGTCATGGCCCTGCGCTACTGACGATTTTCGGAGCGTACGCGTTACCTGCGCCGAACGGGAAGTGCGAAGCTCTTGGATTTGTGTAGTGGCGGGTCTTTAGACCCGCGCACGCGACGGTTGCGAGCGCGCAGTTGAATTTTGTGCTTGGCACCGGGGGTCGGAGCTTTAGCTCCGACATCACTGTCGCCAATCGAACTGGGCTTTAGCCCAGAGGAATTGCTCTGTTCTGAGGAGACGGAGAAGCTAGTGGCCAGAACGCGCACAACAAAAAAACTCGCGCAGCGCATCGACTTGAACTATTTCAAGCGCCCGACGCCCTTCAAGCGCGCCAAACTCTGGCTCACCATTCTCATCCCTGCTTTAGCCATCGCCTGGATCGCCTGGCGCGGCGTCACACGCGATTCCCGCGTGTACTCCAGCGGACGCATGAGCGCCCCGCACGCCGTCCTCGAAAAACAATGCTCGGCGTGCCACGTCTCCAAGGCCGGCGAATTCTCTTCTGCCGCCACCGACTCCGCCTGTCTGTCGTGCCATGACGGCCCGCAACATCACGAAAACCAAATCGCTTCCGCCGTCCCTAACTGCGCCACCTGCCACATGGAGCATCGCGGCCGCATCCAGCTTGTCGCTGCTAGCGACCAGTCCTGTGCCGAATGTCATGCACACTTGCGCGTGACAAACGGCCAACTCCACTACGCCGCCAACATAGAGAGCCTGGAAAACGGCCACCCGGAATTCGCCGCGCTACGTAGCGGCGCAAAAGACCGCGACACCATTCTCCTCAATCACGCCATCCACATGAAGCCAGTGCGTCAAGGTCCCAACGGCCCGATCGTTCAGCTCGAGTGCACGGATTGCCACCGGCCAGCCGGCGTGAATCTCGCGTGGCCCTATGAGGACCAGCAATATAGTCACGCCACGCCGTCTTATTTTTCAGCGGCCAGCGCGTCCTCTGCGCAGGGCACTCTCCAAAGCCCGATGCCACCAACTGGCCGAGAAACCATGCTTCCACCAAAATTCGCGACCGCTTGCGCACGCTGCCATCTGCTCTCTTTCGACAAGCACTTCGACGTGGGCGTGCCCCACGACACGCCTGGAGTCATCCACCGGTTCTTGTCGAAGAAGTTTCAGGAGTACATCGCCGCGCATCCCGCAGAAGTCCGCGTCGTGCGTGATCCGCAGCGCGACCTGACCGGCAAGCCTCTCCCGCCCGAGGTTCGCGTGCTGACTGCCGCACAGTGGGTGGGTGAACGCACCGCAGCCGCCGAAGAACTGCTGTATCGAAAAACTTGCAAACAATGCCACACGTTTGTGACGCCTTCACCAAGCTCACCTGTACGCCGTATCGCCAGCAGCATCGATGCGAATGACGGAAATTCTTCGCTTCCTGAGATTGCTGCGGCGCAAATGAAAGAAAAGTGGTTCCCTCACGCGAAATTCGATCACGACGCTCACCGCGGTTTTAGTTGCACAGGTTGTCACGAGAAGGCGCTCACCAGCACTGAGACCGCCGACATCCTCGTCCCCGGCATCGCCACCTGCAAAACCTGCCACGCCCCCGGTCCCGATCACGCCGAGTCCCGCTGCTTCGAATGCCACACCTACCACGACTGGTCCAAGCGCAAGGAAGTACACAGCACCTTCACCCTGCCCGCCCTCCAATCAAGCGGCAGGTAGCATAGGCTTTAGCCTGTGCAGAAGAATCGACGCCAATCAAAAACTCGTCACTATTCGCTGTCTCCAACCAGAAAAAGAAGAATTGTCATCCTGAGGAGCGCCGTTTGCGACGAAGGATCTCAACCGATCCTCATCTCGCGTTATCCACGGAGCGTAGAGCTTTGTAGGGCACAGCACTACTGCGCCCCATGTCCGCAACACATCATTACCGCGGCGCTTCCAGCTTTTCACTCCGTGCTCCTACTCGCTCAAACGTCAGATTGACCGACCGTGCCCCGACCGGCCGCGTGCGGTGCCGCACGCCTCGATTGACAGTAATCATCTGCCCTGGCCGTAACTCGACCGTTCGATCGTCAAAATCGATGAACAGGCCACCTTCTATTGCCAGGAAACTCTCATCCGAATCCGGATGGCAGTGCCAATGATAATCCTCCGTCATTGTGCTGATGCGAACCTCATGATCGTTGACTGTGGCAATCGAATGGTTGTCGTAGCCCTTGGCCTTTGCCGCTTCGGAGGCCAAATCGATGACTGAGGAAAAATTTTGAATTCCGTGCTCCATCTTGAGCCCCACCTTTATCCGTTCAGCATCGCCATCATCTCCGGCGTATATCTCTCCCCAGCCACCGGAATCTTCGCCACCCACTCCTGAATCTCCTTCAAATCCGCCGCGCTCAACTCCACGCGCAACGCTCCCATGTTGTCTTCCAAATATTTCAGCCGCTTTGTCCCCGGAATCGGCACCATATCCTTCCCCTGCGCCAGCACCCACGCCAAAGTCAACTGCGCTGGTGTGCATCCTTTTCTCTTTGCTAGTTCTTTCACCGCATCCGCCAGCTTCCAGTTGGCCTTTAGTGCCTCTTCGCCGAATCGCGGATTCGTCCGTCTCCAGTCCGTCACATCCAAATCCTCGAGCTTCTGAATCGCGCCAGTCAGAAATCCGCGGCCCAGCGGGCTGTAGGGCACAAACGTAATTCCCAGTTCGCGGCACGTCTCCAGCACTCCATTCGTCTCCACTTCCCGCGACCACAACGAATACTCGTTCTGCAACGCGGCAATGGGGTGGACCTTATGCGCGCGCCGCATCGTTGCCAGCGAGGCCTCCGACAGCCCCAGTTGCTTCACCTTTCCTTCTTTCACCAGCTTCGCCATCGCACCTACTGTCTCCTCGATCGGCACTTTCGTATCAACGCGATGCTGGTAATACAAATCAATCGTCTCGATTCCCAGTCGCCGCAAACTTCCTTCGCACGCCTTCGCCACATTGTCCGGTGAACCATCCAGCCCCATTCGCTGCCCATTCACAAACCGAAATCCGAATTTCGTAGCGATGACCAGCTGTTCTCTCTTGGCTTCCCGCAAAAACTTGCCCACCAGCTCCTCATTTTTGTAGGGGCCGTAAATCTCCGCGGTGTCGAGGAAGTTTCCACCCAACTCTACGTAGCGGTGCAGCACCTTCAACGATTCCGCTTCATCCGTGGGGCCGTAGGCAAAGGACATCCCCATACAACCCAGCCCCAGCGCCGATACTTTGGTTCCGCCCTTTCCCAGTTCTCGCAATTCCATCCACTCACCTCGTTCCGGTTTCGCTGCCATTTCTAGGATGTGTGGCTGCATCGGCCCGGTACATAAGAGAAGAATCCTGGTTCACGAGCCGGATGCTCAATCTCAAACTCTCGATTAACGCCATTTTGGGATGTTCCCAGGCGCTGCGTCTTGCAATGCGCTCACCGCAAACGAAGGGTCATTCCGCCTGCGATTCCTGCTTGTCGAGATACTTGATCAGCAGCACTTCGTTGCCCTTCTCGTTGTAAATCAAATCATCCACCAGCTTTCGGCTCATCAAAATTCCGAACCCGCCCGGCCGCATTCCGCGCGCCTCGCGCTCCTCCATGTGCCGGAATGGATCGTCCGGGGGATTGTCCAGCGCCGCGTGCTGCAATTCCTCAAGTGAAAATCCCGCTCCGGGGTCCTTCACCTTGCACAGGACCATGCGCTTCGTGCGCACGTACGACACTTCCACATGTTGTCCCGGATCGAAACGGCCGCCGTGTTCGATCGCGTTCAGCAGAATCTCTCGAAACGCCGCCGCCACTTCTTCCGTCTCCGCATCCGGCAGGCCCGACGCTTCGCGGTAAAACTGAATCAACCGGTTCGCCGTGGCGATCTCGCAACGTACCGCGAGCCGCACCCATTTCGGGGTCGCCGATAAAATCTCAATGCCATCATCCCAGAACGGCTCTTCCATCGCCGTGCGAATGATGTCCGCGAGCCGTTCCGTCGAAAACGGACGCGCAAAATAACTGAAGGCCCGCTCGCGAATCGCCGTTAACACATCGCCGGGAACAAACTCGTCGGCGAGAATAATCAGCCGGGTATGCGGCCGCACCATGCGCAAACGCCGCAACAATTGCACGTCTTCCTGCCCGGAAGTTCTCTCGCTTGTGATGATCAGGTCGAAGGCCTGCCGCCCGGCTTCTTCCAGCGCTTCCTGATTGTTCTTCACGATCTCGACGTCCCACTCGCGATGATCGAAGAGGTTCGAAAGCAACTGATTGATTTCCGGACCCGAGTCCACCACCAACGCTTTGCACCGCGCCGCGGTCTCAATCGGTTTTGTGGGAGCAGTGGCCATCAGGTCCTCACTCGGGCGGGTAGCATAGGCTTTAGCCTGTGCGGTCGTGCTTATGTAGGTCCGCCTTCCGAGGCGGACCGCTCTTCGTCTGTTTCCGCTAAGCGCTTGTCCTGTGCGACCCGGGCGGGGTCGCGCAGCTAGCATGCAAAAAAAAGAGGGGGCGCGCAAGAGGCGCTCCCTCTCTCAAAAGTGAACAATTAAAGACTAGCTCGCTTCGCTGGTCATCAGGAATAACGGCTTCATCTCGAAGCTCTGATACACCGGCCGCAGGCGCTCGATGCTGTAATGTTCCTTTACGTTCACAACCTTCTTGGTCGCCGTTACTGTGTCGATGGGCATATTGTCGTAGCGCCCATTCTTTAGCACTACCAGCCGACCGTGGATCCGGTTCAGAATCAGATCGAGCGCCAGGTTCCCGTACGCCATCGGCACGATCGAGTCAATCGCGTCGGGATCGCCGCAGCGTACCAGGTATCCCAGTTTCTGGCTGATGCACTCGATCTTCTTTCCGCCATTGAACTTCGCAGAGCGCTTGGTCAACTCTTCCGCCACCAACTCGCCGATTCCACCCAGTTTCTTGTGCCCGAACGCGTCCGCCGCTTCGCCTTGGAACACCATCTCCCCGCCTTCAAACATCGCTCCTTCCGACACCATCACGATGGAGTAGCGGCTGGGATTCTGGTTCCGGTCGTGCACCAATAATTCCGTCAGCCGGTCGATGTTGAATCGGTGCTCTGGAATCACGCAGCGGTTCGACGCGCCCGCCATCGTCGGCAGCATCGCCGTGAATCCCGCATACCGCCCGAACACCTCCAGCACCATAAACCGTTCGTGAGAACCGGCCGACGTGCGCAAGTCGTTGGTCATGGAAATGGTCCGAGTAACGCAGGTGCTGAACCCGATGCAGTAGTCCGTTCCTGGCACGTCGTTGTCCATGGTCTTCGGTATCGCTACGACCCGCATGCCCTCTTTGTGCAGCCGCACGCCATAGCTCAGCGTGTCGTCGCCGCCGATCGGGATCATGTAGTCCACACCCAACCACGCCAGATTCTTCATCACCTCCGTAGTCAGATCGTTCTTCTCTTCCTTGAACTGGTCCTTCAAGTGGTCAGGCACGCTGCTCTTGCTTACTTTCCCCGGATTCGTCCGCGAAGAGTGCAGGAATGTTCCGCCGGTGCGGCCCGCGCGGTTTACCTCGTCCTCGGTGAGCCGCTGGAAATTATTCGAGTTGTCGTGTTTTTCGTCGCGGATCATGTCGACCAGTCCGGCCCATCCGCGGCGGAATCCAATCACTTCATACCCCTCACGGATTGCCCGGAAGGTCACCGCGCGAATCGCGGGGTTCAGGCCGGGTACGTCCCCTCCCCCCGTCAGGATTCCAATCACGCCCTTTTTCACGTTGATATTTGCCATGTCGCTACACTCGCCTCGATGTGGAGTTGCAAACAGACGATTATCCGACGACGCACCCTTTTTCGGAAGTGATTTGGGCACATCAAAAATTCAGCTGTCGCGAATTCAAAAACCTGCTAGTTCTCTCTAACCGGAGACCCGTCATTCCGAACGAAGTGAGGAATCTCTCTTCAGGTCTAATTGGACCACTACGGTTCGATTCGCGTCCCCAACACGCCCAGAAACTTCGCCAGCCACGCCGGATGCGCTGGCCATGCCGGACCCGTCACCAGATTCCCGTCCACCACTGCTTCCGTCATCGCCACGTCCACATACGTTCCGCCTGCACGCGTCACGTCCGGCGAAACTGCCGGATAACAGCTGCACTTCCGCCCTTCGAGCACACCGGCAGCCGCCAGCACCTGTGCGCCGTGGCAAAGCGCCGCGATCGGTTTCTTGGCAGAAGCGAAATAGCGCACGATTTCGAGCACTTTCCCGTTCAGCCGGATATACTCCGGCGCGCGGCCTCCGGGGATCACTAACGCATCGTAGTCCGCCGCCTTCACATCATCGAAGCTCGCATTCAACGAAAAATTGTGGCCGCGCTTTTCCGAGTACGTCTGATCACCCTCAAAGTCGTGGATAGCCGTCCGCACCACCTCTCCCGCCTTCTTCCCGGGACACGCCGCATCCACCTTGTGCCCCATCATCAGCAGCGCCTGAAACGGCACCATTACCTCGTAGTCTTCGACGTAATCTCCCACCAACATCAGAATTCTTTTGCTCGCCATGCCTTCCCTCCCAAACCGCTGGACAGCATAACAAAAACGCCCGCGTCCTCTTATGAACGCGGGCATTCGCCGAACTCTTCTTCGTTGTCTTAGACCAAATGCTGTGTGGCCGGCGTCGGATTCGTGCTCTCGTCAATGGTCAGCATGTCCGTGCGCATCTTGTCCCACTCGCGCAACGTCAACCCGCGCTGCGTAAAGAAACGCCGGATCTGCGGGGAATCCCATCGCAGCACTTCTTCCATCACTGGCACCAGCACGCTCATGGCGTTGTCGCTCAGCACCGTTCGCCGCGCGACGCGCGTAATGAACTTCGCCTCCGACACTGCGATAGTCAACCCGTCGTACTGGTTCACATGCATCATCACCGGCAAGTCCGAGCTGCCGTCGCCCATGTAGATGATTTGATCGTGGCTGATGCCGAGCGACGCCCGCAGTTCCTCGAGCACGGTGATCTTGCCCCATCCGGCCGATGCCCGGATGATCGAATCCACTTCGCCGGTTTGTTCATTGAACCGGAAGCGCGTCCCGAAAATGTGGTCCGGCGGCACAATGCCTTCCAGCGCTGACTCGATAATCTCCTGCGGCCCCGCTGAAATGACATAGAACGAGAACTTGTAGCCGTCTTTCAGGTTTTCGAGCGATCGCGCAAACAGACCGACGTCGTGCTTCAGCCGGATGCGCTTGCCGGTGGCAATCAGGTCTTCCCGGCGCACCTTGCGGAATCCCGGATCGTGCAGAATCAAGTAAGAAAGTTCGGCACCCTGCTGCACCAGGTTCAAATTCGCTAGGCCTTTCACCTTGTTATGGAAGTCGTGAAAGCCGATAAGCTCAGCCAATGCTACGCCCGAGTCATTGAAGCTGAGCGTCTGGTCGAAGTCGCTGGCCAGAAGATACTGCTTCGTAATCAAGAGTTACTCCTCTTTCTGCCCGCCTCTTGCGGGCTGGAGCCGGCTGGACGGCTCAAAAACGTCCTCACGGATACACGTTAACTGCGTTCGAAGCTCGCGCTCCACGAATTATTCTGATGGTTGCTATGCGTGGAATCCGTGAACGTTCTGTTAGCTGTATATGAGATGCGCCGAAAGTGTAAATGGTTCAACGAAAAGGACTTACTTACACCAAATCTCCTTGAATCAGAGACTTAACCGTAGCAGCAAACGGAAAATTTCATGCGAACAAAAGGCGATAACGCTCACTAAACGACCATCCGTTTTTCCCTTCTGCACCCCTCAGCGTCCTCTGCGCCTCTGCGTTATCTCTTGTTCTTCTCTTCATCCTCCACCGTATATGTCTTCCCATCTCTCAAATACAGCCGCCCCGTCTCGGCCCGGTTCAATGGACGCGCCCCACGCCTCCCAAATACCGCCAACTGATTCCCCGACTCATCCACCGCGCGGTCCCGATCAATTCCTTTCGAAATCGCCAGCGCCGGCCCCTTTGTCTTTGCGGTGGCAATCAGTTTTGGCCTCGGCCTAGGACTGAAACCTGAAAAATGTGCCGGGTCGTCCCACGGCGAAACAATCTGCAACACGCGCATCCCATTTCTTCCATCCGCCACGAACGCGAAGGCGCTTCCCGCTACCATCCCGATTTTCACGTCGTTCACATCGTTCATGCGCCCTTCGGCTGTGAACATCTGATCCAACTTCGGCGACTCAGGCCTCTCGACGTCCACAATCGCCAGGCCATCTTTTCCCGCGGACACATATGCGTACGTCCGCGCCACATAGACATTCCGCGCATCATTGAATGGCACGAGTGCGCCGCTCACCAGCCTCGGGTGCGCCAAATCCGTCACGTCCAGCACTTTCATTCCGTCGCGGTCCACCACAAACCCATACCGGAACTGCACCGCCACCGCCTGCGGATCATTCAACTCCACCGTCGCAGTGATCTTCGGCGCCAGCGGATTGTCCAGATCCACCACCACGAGCGCTTTGTCCGTCAGAACGTACGCAAACGTCCCCGCAATGGTGATTCGCCGCGCGCCCGTCAGTTTCCCCTCTGGGTTAAACGCTAGCGCACGCTTCAAGAAGTTGTTCGTCGGGTCGCCATCTAGCAGTGTGCCCACTCCTGGGCTCTCGGCTTTCAAGTCCGGATTCCCGACAATCACGAGTCCTTCTTCTTTATCCGCCACGTACAAAAATCCGTACATCAAATGAATCGGCTGTTCCTCGTTCTCCGGTAGCCTCACCCGGAGCGGATCAACCCCCAATGTCGTCGGCGAAGCCACCGCAACCGCATCCTTCGTTGGCAAATAGAATTTCTGACCCAATGGCGACACCGGAGCCGTCGTGATTCGCTCCGAGAATCCCTTGTTATCTATGTTCGCGATGTCGTAAATCCGTAGCCCGCCCTTCCCCGTTGCGGCGTACGCATACTCGCCGCGTGCTTGAATGTCCAGCACGCTTCCATCGTGCGCCGCGACTGGCAACAACTGCCGCCCACGCGCTACGAATTGCGCAAAATCTTTCGGATACGCCACACGCTGCAAATCGCTCCCGTAGATCGCTTCCGGCTCATCGTGTTCCGCCACCGCTATCGCCTCGAAGCCCTTCGCTCCGGTTGCCACGTACACATACCGCCCCATGAAATTCATGAAATTCGTTCCCTGCAGCAGCAGTTGCGCCATCCACGCGTTGTTATCGCCCGTCGCTGACACGTGGCAATCGCTGCACTCTTTCGTTTCCCTGGCCCGCACCGTATGCGGCACGTACGTCGAAAAGGCCTGGCCGGAAAATCCTTCCGCTGAAATCGTCTGCTGCGTGTAGTACAACCACTCGCGGTTCGCATTCTGCGAACTCACCAGCACCGCGCACGACGAGCGCGCCGGCGCCACGCGATGTCCCGTCACCGTGCCATCCACACCCAGGAAGTACGCATCATCGCGCAGCACTTGAAAGTTGTAACTCGTGTAGTTCCGCGTCGTCAGTCCTTCGTTATGCAACATCGGCCGCTTCACGTTCGCCGTCATCTGCAAGTGGCAGCCAAAGCAGGTCGGCGTCCACGACGTGTGACACGCATAACAGGTCATCGAGGAATTCCCGTGTGCCAGCCCCTCATCTCCCGCAGGAATCGTTGTTAACTCCTGCCCATCCCGCCCCATCAGCTTCGCCCGAAGCGACTTCATGCTGAAGTGCGCATTCCCCGGCGTCACGGTGTCTTTTGTCTGCACCACCTCCCATTCGGTCTTCTCGTCCGTCATCGACCGCTGAATCAACTGGTCGCCTCGCCATTCGAAACGGCGCAATCCCCAGGGAGTTCGCAGCGTCTCCAGGCGTCGGCCTCGCGGATCTCCCGGCCTCAGCGCTTCTGGCGCTGCCGGACCGCTCGTCACCAGTGTCGCCTTCTGCCGGATGGTTCCGTGGCAGTCTACGCAGTCAATCTCCACCGCCGCTCGCGGCTCCCCGTAGACCTTTCCCGTGCCGTGATTGTCCTGCGCAAAATGGCAATCCACGCACTGCATCCCTTTTTCCAGGTGGATATCGGCTAAGTGCACCGCCTTTTCGAGCCGCTGCGGGTCGTCGAATGCAATCTCCTTCCCGTCCTTGTCCAGCCAATTCCCCTTCCGGTCGTGCTTGTACACGCCGCGGAACACCCAACCATGCCCGTGAAAGTCTGCGAATCGCGTGGTCTTCAACTTTGCGTTGAACTCCGCGCTCCCTGTGTGCTCCAGAAACGTTTCTTCTCCCCAAAGCCCGCGTGCCGCCGCCGCTTCCGGATTGCGCAACGCCGATTGATAGCGCTCCTCCTCGGTGGGATTGCGCTGCTCGGGCGGATACATCTTGTCGCCGTCCATTTCGTTGTCCCACCAGGTCAACCCGAAATAGGTCGTCACCATATTCGTGCCGGGATGAATGTGGCAAACCATGCACTGGCTCGAGGGGATCGCCCGTGTGAACGCGTGCTTGACCGGATGCGCCGGCTCGTTTTTGGGAATCGTGGGGTCCGCGCTTGCGCTGAATCCCGAATGCCCAAATTGCGCGTAGGGTCCCGCGTGTGCCGCATCGCGGTCGTTCGCGTAAATTACGTGACAAGCCGAACATCCGCTTGAACGGTATTCTCCGGGATGATCGTTCGTTCCCGGCAATGACAAGATCGGATCGAGTAGCCGCGTCTTCTGCAGTCCGAGAAACACCGGGTCTGTGCGTAACTCCGTCCCCAAACCGCGATCACTCAACTTGTCATCCGGCTTCCCCGGTGCTTCCACTCGGTTCGGATTCCCGATCTCCGCCTTCTTCTCTCCGCCGCGTTCGAACACCCGCAAGATGTTTCCCGGCTGCGACTCTTCCCAACGGTACAAGGGCGTCAACTCCGGCAGCACGCCTTTTGTTTGTGTTTCGTCTTGTGTCGGCGCCGGCACCGTCTTGATCGCTTGCGGCAAACCCGCCCGGTCGTAGCTCTCCCCAAAATGCGTGTTCTTATACGGAAACCCGCC
>Ga0207761_1000328_pt1 | contig 16797 bp, 13 predicted proteins | sample LuqExpMetageno34_FD_187792 | JGI IMG/M metagenome (GOLD analysis project Ga0207761, IMG submission 187792) | Tropical forest soil microbial communities from Luquillo Experimental Forest, Puerto Rico - Sample 34 (SPAdes) | ecosystem: Environmental > Terrestrial > Soil > Tropical forest ... | reverse complement strand
GATTGCCGGATCATTCGGGTCCGCGCCCGCCAGCAATCCGATCAGGCCCCAGGCGGTTTGCGACGGCGTGCTGTTTCCCTGGCCTTTGCTCGACACGACTTCATAGCTGGCGAGAGACTCGCCGTAGCTACCATCGTTCTTCTGCACTTCCCGCAACCATTTCACCGCACGAACGCAATATTCCTGTGCTGTCAGTGAAACCGTTTCCAGGGCGCGCAGTACCCCGCTCGTGCCATAGACGTAGTTCACGCCCCAGCGCCCAAACCACGAACCGTCCTTGCACTGGTCCTTGGTCAGGAAGCCGACGGCTTTGCGCACGACCGGATGATTTGCAGGCCAGCCAAATCTGCCCAGGCACTCGAGCACGCGCGCCGTAACGTCCGCCGTCGATGGATCGATCATCGCGTTGTGGTCAGCGAAAGGAATATTGCAGAGAAGTTGCCGGTCATTGTCGCGGTCAAACGCGCCCCACCCGCCATCACGGTTCTGCATGCTGAGCAGCCACTGAATGCCGCGGCGCATCGCGCCTTCCATGCGCTTCTCGTCGGGGAATTTCACTCGCTGCAAGGCCATCAACACAAACGCGGTGTCGTCCACGTCCGGATAAAAATCGTTGCGATACTCGAAAGCCCATCCGCCCGGCTCGGCATCCTTGTTCTTCACTTGCCAGTCGCCGCCGCCAAGAATCTGCTTCGTCAGCAACCAGTCCGCAGCCTTCACCAGCGCGGGGTGGTCCGCCGGCAAACCCGCTTCTTCCAGAGCCACCATCGCGATACACGTATCCCAGACCGGTGAAACACACGGCTGGAGACGAATGGTGTCTCCTTCCTCGATCTCGAACCGTGAGAACTCTTTGATTTCGCGGAACGTGAGAGGGTCATCCGGCCCATGCCCCAACGCCATCAATGCAAAAATGGAATTCATCATCGACGGATAAATCGCCGCCAGTCCTTCGGTCCGCTCGAGATGCTCCACCATCCACTGCTTCGCTTCTTTGATCGCCTTCTGCCGCAGTGGCTTCCAGGGCAGCTTCTCGTAAAGCTTCAGCCCGCGATCGACGGCCAGGAAAAGGTTCTTCCAGGACAGGATCTGCTTGCTCCAGCTGAATGCTGCACTCTTTTGCGCTGGATCTTTGAACAATTCGTCGACGCGCGCATACTCCGGCAAACGAAAGTCCGGCCGCACGGACGACAGGATCGCCATCGGGATCACGATCCCGCGCGTCCACGATGACATCTCATAAATATTGAAATAGAACCAACTCGGCAGGAGCATTAACTCCGGCGGGATGGACGGAACCAGTTCCCAGCCTACCGCGCCCACCAACGCCAAATAAAACCGCACGTACGAATTGGTATGTTCCAATCCGCCAAGCCCGTGGATTATCTCCCGCGCTTTCACCATGTGCGGCGCGTCTATGGAATCCCCGGCAAGTTTTAACGCTACGTACGCTTTTGTGGTCGCGTTCAGCTCGCAGGGTCCGCCGGGATAAATGGGCCAACCGCCCTCCGCCATTTGGCGTTGGCGCACGTAATTGGCCAGCTTGGCGATTCGGTTGGGTTCCGCTTTCCCCAAAACGTAGAGGTAGTAGATGTAGTCGGACTCGAGGGTGGTATCTGCTTCCAGCTCTCCGTGCCAATAGCCTTCTTCCGCTTGGATAGACAGCAGGTATTCAGTACCGTTCTTGACGGCGGTCTCGACTCGTTCTGCCCAGCCTTCTTGCTGCCACGGCGAGGGCGCGGGCGCTACCGGAAGCTGTTCTCCTACACGTGCGAACGACGCCATTGTTGCTCCCCCCTCGAGCAAACCGCTGGTCCTTGGATAAATACACCCCGAACAGGTGCGGCGAAATCAGCTAACTTGCTTGCTGCGAAACACTTCCGTCCGAAAGTGCGTGCCGAATACCCTGGGTACCCCCAGTACCTTTCCATTATCCCCGCACCCCCTGCGGCCGGTCAACGAATATGATGCCGAAGTGGAAACCCTGCCGCCGGGCACGCGCGTCAGATGGATGCGCTCGGCGGCCCTTCTAGCATTCGATGCACCAACACCCACAGCGGTTGGGGCAAGGGCTCACCTTCCCTCTGTATTACCGACGGCTTCTCTCTCATCAGTTGGGCGGGAAGATTCAGCCATAGGGGGGAGGGGGAGGCGTCCCCTCTGACCTCGCCCCGCAGAACCAGAGCTTGTGCTCGGTCCAGGGCGAGTTGCGCGGACGGCTTGAAGTCTTCTTTTGTCGGATCGATCACCGCGAGGTACAGCGACGGAATCAAGAACTGCATGAGTGAGTTGCTCTCGACGATCAGAGCGCGATTGGTGGAAGAACCTGCCGGACCGAATTCCTCCAGTGCCTCTCTCAATAAGGGAAGGCCCTCCGCCAAATAGCCCTGCTTTGTGCGAAGCCAGAACGCTTTCTCCGCACCCGCCTTCAGGAAACGCGCGCTGTCCGTGCCTGATTCGCTGTTTGTTTCCCAATCCAAGGCGCAAACATGATCCGTGGGCGCGCAATCACAGTTCTCGCCGTTTTGGGCGCAGACGCCGTGGCCATATTGGGTGATCTTTCCGGCGACCCATTGGGATTGCGGGAATGTCTCGATGATGTCGCACACCAGCTGCGTCTTGCCAATGCTCCGCGTGTGCCCCCCCACAACGATGAGCCGCCACTGCGTTTTGTTTTTGATTACAGAGGTTGCCATGTCCTGACTTCTCGTTTCAGCTGCGGTGCACACCCAACATTTTTTCTTCCAGTTTCTTTAGCCGGTCGCCCAGTTCCGGCAAACGTGCGAACCAAACATACGCCTCTTTGAATTTATCGAGCGGGCGAGCTGGCGTTCCCCAGACAGTTTGGCCGGTTCGAATCGTTTTGCCGGTGGGGATACCGGCTTGAGCCCCGGCGATGGACTGATCTTCGAGCGTGCAGTGATCCGCGATTCCCACCTGGCCTCCACAGACGACGTGATGCCCCAGGCGGCTGGATCCGGATATACCCGTCTGCGCCGCGACCACGGTGTGCGCGCCAATCTGTACGTTGTGTCCGACGTGAACCAAGTTGTCGAGCTTCACTCCTTGTGAGATGCGCGTGTCGTCCAAAGAGCCACGATCGATGGTAGTGTTGGCTCCGATTTCGACATCGTCGCCAATCTCAACGACTCCGGCCTGCGGAAATTTCCAGTATTCCTCACCATCAAAAGCATATCCAAAGCCATCGGCTCCAATGACAGCCCCGGAGTGAATTTCCACACGATTGCCGACCCTGACACCGCTGTACAGTGTTACGCGCGGATGAAGGCGGCAATCGCTTCCGATCGAACTGCCGTCACCCACAATCGTGTGCGCTCCAATCTGCGTATTGTCGCCGATTCGGACCCGATCACCGATGATCGCGTAAGGGCCGATAGCTACGTTGGTCCCGAGGCTCGCCAGTGGCGAAACGATCGCCGTAGGATGAATGCCAACCGCAATCGGAGGTCGATCCAGGACAATCGCGGCAGCTTTAGCAAACGCCACTTTCGGCTGGGAACTCCGTAGCACCGTTTTTCCGCCAATCTCAGCCTCATAATTCGCGACAACACAAGCTGCCTTCGATGAAACTGCTCGTTCCAGATTTTTCGCGGACTCCACGTAAATGAGGTCTGCGATTCCAGCGCGCTCAGGTGCAGCAATTCCGGCAATCTCGATGGCGCCATTCCCTTCCACACGCGCGCCTATTTTTTCTGCCAATTCCCGCGCCGTAACCTTCATCGCTCGCCTCTCTTCCTCGCTCTCAACTCAAGAACTTGTATAGCGGCGCTTCGCCCTTCGGGCGGTTCTTCCAGCGCGCATGAATCCAGACCCACTGGTCGGGATAGTTCCGGATGATTTCTTCGATGACCTTCGCAAATTTCTGCGTATTTGTGGCGACGTCGCGCTCCAGGTCGTTGGTCCGGACCAGTTCAACCGGCGGTTCAAAGCGCAGGCGATATTTTCTGAGGTTTTCGTCCCAATAAGCATAGCCCGGAACCACCGCTGCATCGGTATGAAGCGCCACGCGAGCGATGCCCGTCGTTGTGCAGGCGGGCGTGCCAAAGAAATCCACGAACACTCCCTCCGAAAGCATCGTGTTTTGATCGGCAAGAATGCCCACCGTTCCCGACTCTTTCAAAACCTTTAGCATCACACGCGCTGCTTCGTTCTTATAGATCGGCGTGTTTCCCGAAAGTCCGCGGTAGGCATTCACCAATTCATCCAGCGGTTGGTTGTCCAGCGGCCTTGCCATGTAGTGCAGCGGGAATCCGTAGAGCGCGTGAGCGAAGCTGGAGAGTTCCCAAGCGCCGATGTGTCCGGTCAAATAGATGACGCCCTTGCCGCGGCTCTGGCCCGCGAGAAAGTTCTCGTGCCCGTCGAGTATGACGGTCTTTTCGATATTCTCCTTTGTGTATCGCGGGAAGCGGGCAAACTCCACCGCCATCCATCCGAGGTTGCGGGTCATTCTCTTCAGAACCCCGCGACGTTGGGCGTCGGTCCAGCCCGGAAAGGCCAAACGCAAATTGAATTCCGCGGTCATCCGCAATTTCGGCATCAAACCCAAAAGGAGTCGCGTTGCTCCGGCAGCAATCGCACGCGCCACGCTGCGCGGCAATATGCCCAGTAATTTCACAAATGTCCATGCCACGGCATATTGCATCCGCTCCATCATTTGCGCTGGGCTTCTCCCATTCCAAGATACACCGACAATGCTAAACTCATCTTTCCGTGACGCAAACTGGCCAGCCTCTCAATCAATCTGAAGCGTTATCGCCTGCCGCCAGACTGATCTGGTTGCTTCTTATTGTCGCCACGCTCTATTTCTGCTACTTCCACAATCTCGGCGTGATCGGCCTCGTAGGCCCCGATGAGCCGCGCTACGCGTGGATTGCCCGCGACATGGCGGAGACCGGAGACTGGGTCACGCCGCGCCTTTACGGCAAACCCTGGTTTGAGAAGCCAGTCCTGTATTACTGGGGCGCAGCGCTGAGTTTCAAGTTGTTCGGCGCGAGCGAAGCGGCGGCACGATTACCGAGCGCGATTGCCGCGCTCCTGGCAACTTTGGCGATGGCGTGGCTGGCGTGGCGGATTTACGAGGCGGAAACCGCAACATGGGTTTTGCTGCTGCTGCCAACCACAGTCGGCATGGTCGGCTTCTCGCACGCCGCGGCCACGGACATGCCGTTCGCGGGCATGCTCACCATAGCGATGGTCTGCGGTGCCATGATAGTTGGCTTGGTGCCCAACCGCATTGATTCCTCTGCGTCGAAGTTCGTCTGGTTGATTCTCTTTGGCGTTTTCCTGGGACTGGCCGTCCTCGCGAAAGGTCCTGCCGCTATCGTTCTTTCGGGCGGCGCAGTGCTGTTCTGGGCGCTATTTACGAAGCGCTGGCGCGATGCCTTTCGCTGCCTTCATCCCGTCGCGATCGCAAGCTTCTGTGCGACAGCGCTTCCCTGGTACATCGTCTGCGCCCGCCGGAATCCCGAGTTCTTTCGCATTTTCATCATCGAACACAATTTCAAACGCTACCTCACTCCGGAGTTCCAGCATGTCCAGCCCTTCTGGTTCTATATCCCCGTTGTCCTGATCGCGTTCCTTCCGTGGACGCTGCAGGCAATCTCGGCCATCTATCGAGACCTTGTTAGGCATCGACGGCGATTGCAGTTTTCAGCCACGTCGACTTTCTTGCTCAGTTGGCCGGTTTTCTGCCTGCTGTTTTTTTCTTTATCGAAGTCGAAGCTTCCAGGGTACGTGCTTCCCGCAATTCTGCCGGTCGGATTATTAATAGTGGCGTCCTGCGTTAAAGCTCACTCCGCAGACGCCAGACCATTTCGCTGGATTCGTATTCTCTCGAAGTTCTTGCTCCTCCCGGCCGCGGTCGCCCTAGCTGGGCTGGGGAAGTACGCTGTGACAGCAAATCAAACAGAGAAAATGGTATCGGGCGGATCGATCATCCTCCTTATTGCGTTCGCCAACCTGATGCAGACAAACCAGGCCAGTCCCAATCGCGTCCTGAGGAGTTCAGCACCATTTTGCGTTCTACCGATTCTGGTCTTACTCGCTGCATTTGGTCCGGCCTCACGTGCTTGGTTGACTCCAGATCCTTCGGCCAAATCCGTCGCCAAGCTCGTTGAACAACTGGAGTTTCACCTGCCAGCCTCAGAGTTTTTCGTGCTTCCTGCAAACCGAAATCTGAAATACGGCCTGAGCTTTTATCTGGACCGGGATGTGCAGTTTTGGGATGTGCAGAATCCCAAGGAAGGGTTCTTGTTGATTCGTTCAGACAGCGATGATTGTGCGCTCCATGTGAAGGAACCGTGGCACTGCTCCTGGCGTTCGACCGAATTTGGCTCGACAGGATGGAGTGCCTTTCGAATCCACGCACCTTTGGCGAATCGAAACGAAGAAATCCAGGGAAAGCACTGACAAGGGTCAGTTGGAAGCCTTGACCACCTTGGCGGTCTTGGTGGGAGCAGCAACGGGAGGCGCGGCGTTGATCGGCAGCCGCGTTAAGAAGAACGTAACGACGCGATTCTCGTAGGTGCGCTTCTCTTCATCCGGCAAATTCACGAAATTACCATGCGCAATGATGGCCTGCTCGCGCGGTTCAGGGGCCTTCATGAAGATGTTCCGCGTGATCGCTCCCAGTTCCGGCTCATCCGTGGCCTGGATGTAGAGCGTCGGCACATCCACCAGTTGTGGCAACCGTGAAGAGAGCGGCGGATCATCTTTGTACGCGTAATTCATCCATTCAAAAGTGGTTTGCGCGGATTTGACCATCAACGGGAACCCGCCAACTCCGGTCTTCTCGACGCCGATTTTCACCATCTGTTTTGGATAGTCGTAGACGGAATCCAGAACCATGGCGTGCACGCGATTGTCTTTTTCGGCTTCGCGCAGCGCCGCATAGGCTCCCAGGTTGTAGCCCCAAAGGCCAAAGCGTGCGGCGTCGACATCTGTGCGCTTGCTGATCACATCAACAGCGGCCCGTACCTCATCAGACTCCCGGTAGCCGAATGTCGTAATTCCGTCGTTGGCGCCATGCGCCGCGAAGTCAAATACGAACACGTTATATTGATGGTCTTGCAGAGCCGACACGAGCGTCAGCAACTCACCACGGCTCGATTCATAGCCGTGGCACAAAATGATGGTAGGCGCTCCCCGCAGGCCTGGGAAAAACCACCCTCTGCGCTCCGAGGGCTTGACGCCTGTGACGGTGAAGTCGATCTCGTCCGGTTTCCCCGGGAAGCTCGCCATATTGATCTCAGAACTGGTGCGCTGAGGCTTGACGATCCAATACGTCAGCACGCCCGCAATTGCTGCCGTGGCCAGGCACATAAACACGACCAGAACAAGGAGGATGGTGGCCAGTTTGGTATACCAGCGGCGTGGGTATCGGAGTTCGTCGACGATCGATATCATCTGGGTCTCGCAACCTTCAGTCTCGCAACCTTCAGTCTCGGAACCTCAGGCGCGGGCAGCGGACTAGAGGTACCAGAACTGTAATTCTAGGCTAGCATGGTGACTCCGCACTCTGGGTGAGTTCTCAATGGCATGTGCTCGATTCGTATCCGGCTTTTCGGGCACATTTGGCGAGGACTGGCCGGAATCGGCTATCATGGCACTGGTTTCAGGGGACTTGGGCAACACCTCCTTCATGAGCATTATCGATTTGCGACAGGCGACCGTTCGTCAGTTGGAGCCCCTTCTTCTGGAGGAGGCGAGCCATTGGCGCGAGGAATTGCACTGGGATTATCGGAGCGCGCTGGAGCTGATTAAGCGATTTCTGGATGCCCATGCGCTGAGCGGCTGCGTGGCCATAGAAAACCATGCGGCGATCGGGTACGCGTTCTACGTGCTGGAGGATTACAAGGGACTTATTGGGGGACTCTACGTTACGCCGGGCCACCAGCAGGAGCCGGTTGGACGCCGGCTGCTGGAAGAGATGCTGTACTCGATGCGGGCGCTTCCGCAGATGCACCGGATCGAGGCGCAGTTGATGCCGTTTGGCGGGCCGGTTGACGGTGTGTTGCGCGAGCAGGGATTCCGGCTGCACACGCGGAAGTTCATGCTGCTGGATCTGCGCAAGACCGCAGCAACAGCGCCGAACATCAATTCCGGGTTGCGGGTGGATCGCTGGAATGACCGGTACTTCGATCCCTGCGCGAAGCTGATCTATCTGGCGTATGCCAATCATATCGATGGAGAGATCAACGATCAGTACCGTTCGCGGCATGGCGCGCTGAAGTTCCTGAAGAACATCATTCATCTGCCGGGCTGCGGACAGTTTCTGCCGAACGCATCGTTTGTGCTCCGTCATCCCGGAAGCGATGACTTGGTCGGCGCGGTGCTGACCAGCGAAGTGTCGGCGGGCGTGGGGCACACGACGCAGATTTGCATCCAGCCGGGATTTCAGGGCCACGGGCTGGGCCGCGCGCTGATGCATGCTTCGCAGGAAGCGCTGCGGGGCATGCATTACAAGGAATTGTCGCTCACGGTAACCGCCGAAAATCGCGGCGCGGTGCACCTGTACGAGAAGCTGGGATTCGTTACGCTGCGGTCGTTCACGGCGGGCGTGTGGCCGCGGTGAGCGAGCACTATCGGCGACCGGCGATCAGACCTCGATAAGCCCAACCAACTTACTTTTGACCTGCTGACAGCGCTTTTTGCGCCTTTTCAAATTCGTCGCCGGGGAGCCATAGCGGGATTGCAGGGGCAGCAGCGGCTTTTTGGCCTAGCGCGTAGCCGAAGTTGCCCATGACGGCGTCGGCGCGGAAATCCATTTCGGGTTTGTACTCGTCGGAGGGCTGGTGGTAGCGGTGGTCGACGTAGTCTTTGGCTTGAGCTTCTCCCCAACCGTTGTCGTGGCCTTTGAACTTCATGCCTTCGCTGATGGAAAACGCAGGGATGCCGACGCGGCCGAGGCTGAAATGGTCGGAGCGGTAATAGTGGCCAGCTTCGGGACGTGAATCGGGGCGAATCGTCAGCTGAAACTGCTTCGCGGTTTCCTCGACCGTTGAATAGAAACTGGTGCGTTCCGCGCCACTGACTTCCACTTCTTCGGGCTCGCCGAGTGGGGCGATGGCGTCATAGTTCAAATCGAGAATGGGCTGTACGGGAAGTTGCGCGAGGTGCTTGCCGAGATATTCGGAACCAAGCAGGCCTTGCTCTTCGGCGGTGACAGCAGCGAATAGGATCGAACGCGGTGGAGCGGGCTTGGCAGCGGCCCAAACACGCCCGAGGTCGAGCAGGATGCCGCAGCCGGTCGCGTTGTCGACGGCGCCGTGATAGATGTTCGCGCCAGCAGGCTTGGATTTATCGATACCGAAGTGGTCATAGTGCGCGGTATAGAGAACGGCTTGGGATTTCTTTGCGGAGTCGGAACCTTCCAGCATGGCGACAACGTTGCGGGAATCAAACGGACGGACGGCGCTGACAATGTGCGCCTTCAGGTGGACGGGTAGTTCGATGGGCTTGAAATCACGGGATTGCGACTGTTGGAAAAGCTTGTCGAGATCGAGCCCGCCCATGCTGACGAGTTTGCGGGCAACCTCGAGTTGAATCCAGGAAGCGGCGGTGAGTTTCGGGGTGCCGTCGAGTTTCAGAAAGGATTTTTCGCCGCCCCAGGAGTTGCGCACAACGCTCCAGCCATAGCTCGCCAAATCGGTGCGATGAATGATCAGAGTAGCGACGGCGCCGCGGCGTGCGGTCTCCTCAAACTTATAGGTCCAGCGGCCGTAGTAGGTGAGAGCTTTGCCTTTGAAGAACTTCGGGTCGTCGGATATCGGCTCGCTAACGAACAGTAGCGCGACCTTGCCCTTGAGGTCATAACCTTTGTAGTCGTCCCACTGATATTCGGGAGCAGTGATTCCGTAGCCGACGAAGACGACGGGCGCGTCAATATCGGCGGCAGCGGTTTGGCGCTCATTGGTGGTGACGTAGTCGTCCAGGGCTTTGAGCGCTAGCGGGGAGCCGGAGTTTGGGACGAGCGTGAAGTTGGTGTCGGGGAGTGTCTGGACGCCAACCATCGGGACTTGCTGGAAGTAAGTCCCGTTATCGCCGGCAGGTTTGAGGCCGTAGCTCTTGAACTGATCGGCGAGGTATTGCGACGCGAGTTCACTGCCTTTTTGATTCATTCCGCGGCCTTCCAGTTCATCGCTAGCCAAATACCGTACGTGAGCACGGATTTTTTCGGGGTCGAGTGAGGGAGCGGTTGAGTCTACGGCGGCGAATACGGCGAGAGCGATCAAGAGGAAAGCACAAAGAGTCAAAGGCTTACGCATGAGTTCTCCAAAACAACAGAGAAATGTAACACGACCGGAGGCGTGCTGTGCTCAGGCAGGTGTGGCAGAGACGTGCAGATGGTAAGGGGGAACGAGAGAGGTCCCGCGCTCCCGTTGTTCGCTCCGGACAGCCATGCTCGTCGGATGCCTGGTTAACGATCGGGACCTGGCTACCCTTGAGGTGGAGCCAGCCACGGCTTCGGTGACATCGAGGGTTCGTCTGTGATAAACGTTGTGGCCCCATGCGAGTGAAAAGGATCGCTCTGTGGATTCCCTTGTGCTTGGTGTTGGGGTGTGCAGGTAGCACGCCCTCATGGACTCCGGATAGCGCAAAGCTGAGCGCACCTGGAGTCCTGGAGCGCGCAACCGCCCCCTTGTTCACGCCAACCTACGATGGCGGGGGCCAAGCGACAGAGCCCACGGTGATATTTTCCAAACGGCTGGCAAGGGCATCTTTATTGGATGGTATTGTCGCCGTACCCGTATGGCGATGACCGGTTCGAGAATCCGTCAGTTCTTATATCGGAGGATGGACAGAATTGGAGCGTACCGTCTGGCTTAACCAACCCGTTATGGCTGCCTAGCCAGGGGCATTTATCGGACGCTACGCTCTTCTATGATGATGCATCGGATCAACTGTTCGTTTATTTCCTGAACGAAATCCCGGAACCGGCAGAGCATTGTTTCCTGCTGCGCATAACCAGCTCAGATGGAATCCACTGGTCACCCCCTGAGGTGCAGTTCTCCAGCGATCACTATTCGCTTTCGCCAACCGTCGCCAAAATCGGCAGTACTTATCTTCTGTGGACGATAGACAGCGTGTCCGGCTGCACAGGACAAAACAGCAGAATGATGCAAAGAAGTTCGAGCGATGGAGCAACATGGTCACCGCCACAGCCGGTCAGCATCTCTCAGCCGGGCTTTGTTGCTTGGCACCTCAACGTGATCTCCGTGCCATCCGAAGGGCAGTTCATGTCTCTAATCGCAGCCTATCCTATCGGGTCTGACTGCGGGCATACGAAGCTCTTCTTTGCTAACAGCAATGATGGTCTCGATTGGAAAACATATTCCGGACCGATATTGGACGTCGGCAGCGGCTGGCAGAGCCGAGCGATTTATCGCTCGGCGTTGGTTTATGATCCGGACAAAGCACTCTTCCGTACTTGGTATTCGGCGGTAGATGCCGTCAGTCTCGAATGGCGCATCGGTTATACGGAAGGCCTCTTTAATGTCGAGTAAAAACGTCTCCAAACGAAATTAATTCTCGCCTGTATTCTTGACTCCTGCCGATTGTCCCTGATTCGTCCGCCAATCGGAAAGGTTCGGACTAGTACATGGCGTTTCGGAACGCCGTAATCATGAGTTGACAGCGGGCCAATCGACTCCAACCAACTCGCGCCACCTCGTGGGAGAATTAGCTGACGGAAAACCACGGACCCGGACAGAGGACTGCGAGTCTGTGCCCCTCCGCAATTCGGCTGCGCTCCCGGCCATTAAGAAGAAAAGTAAACATGTCGAACATCGAGGAAGCCCTGCAGGATGCCGCGGCGCGTTTCGTCGAGAGCACAAAGGAGTATATCCACGTGGAGTTGGACGGCTCGCTGCAATCGCTGGCACAGGTGCAAAAGGCGATGCAGCAGTATCACCTGGTGTACAAGCGCGGCCTCGAAAGAAAAGAAGCGGGGTTGGCCCCTTACGTTGAGCAACTGGCAAGCACCGCAGCCGCGTACGATTGCCGCGTCTTGATCAAGAATCTCGGGGTGAAGCTGGCAGCTAGCAACGAAGGAAAGCTGCAATTTATCGTGCATGACTCGCGGGTTGCCATCGAGGACTTGATGGAAGAGCAGCTGAAGACCGGGCAACCTCTTCTCATTTCGCTGTTGAAACAGCTCCTCGAGATGGGCAGTAAGACCGAACCGCCGCGAGAGATCGATTCGGGGAACGTCGAATCCGAAACCCGCGCGGCGGCGGCGGTTGCGGTAAAGGACATACGCGCAGCGCTCAAGCAGGAACTGGATTACAGTCTGGAGAGCCTGACGCTGGTGGACCGCGCTTTGCAGCGGCTGAAGGGCGTCGCGGAGACTTCTCCTGAGAGCAAAAGCAATCTGGTGAAGGCCAGTTGTGACAAATATGGGTCGTACATTGGCGAAGTGCTCGTCAGGCAGTTTGGCGGGAGATGGGTCAGACTGCAGGTGCGCGAAAGCACTGTGAACGCGGTGGCAGTTGGGTCGCTCTATGCAGTGCCCGCGCACATTGTGCGGGCGGTGCTGGAAGGCAAGGCACTGAAAATGGGCACCGATGCCGCGACCACCGTGACCCACTTTGCGAAGATCGTTGGCCAAGGATCTGCGCCAGAAACAGGCGCCGCAAGTAACCGTCTCAATTAAAGGCTACTCAGGTCCTGATGAGTCCGCACATCGGAAACATAGATCCTGGCACCAACTTGGGCGGCAAGCCCCGTTTATTAGCATTGGGAGCCGGCCTCTCGCAATTCCAGCAAAGGCCTGGCAAAGCGGCACTACGCCGCCGCGGTGGCTGTACCTCTTACGAATGCGAGCAGGTCGGCATTAATCGTGTCGGCCTCAGTTGTGGGCATGCCGTGAGGAAAACCCTTGTAGATTTTCAAGGTGCTATTCCTCAGCAACTTTGCCGAAAGCGGTCCAGCATCGGCATAAGGCACGATCTGGTCGTCATCACCGTGCAGCACCAGGACCGGCACCGTGATTTTTCTTAGGTCTTCGGTGAAATCCGTCTGAGAGAACGCCACGATGCCGTCATAATGCGCCTTGGCGCCGCCCATCATGCCTTGGCGCCACCAGTTCCAGATCACGCCTTGAGAGGGTTTCGCACCTGGCCGGTTGTAGCCATAGAACGGTCCAGACGCCACGTCCAAATAAAACTGGGACCGGTTGGCAGCCAGTTGCTTCTGCAGCCCATCGAACACATCTTTGGGCAGTCCACCCGGATTCGCCGCCGTCTTTACCATCAAAGGCGGCACCGCGCTCATGATTGCCGCTTTTGCCACTCGGCTTTCGCCGTGGCGGGCGATGTAGTGCACGACTTCACCGCCCCCGGTCGAGTGGCCGATATGCACTGCGTCCTTGAGGTCCAGATGCGCGGTTAGCGCTGCCAAGTCGTCGGCATAATGATCCATGTCATGGCCGTGACCGGTCTGGGAGGAACGACCATGCCCGCGCCGGTCGTGGGCTATCACGCGATAACCGTGGTCAAGGAAAAACAACATCTGCGTGTCCCAGTCGTCGGCCGACAAAGGCCAACCGTGCGAGAAAACGATGGGCTGACCTTTTCCCCAGTCCTTGTAGTAGATCGTCGTGCCATCTTTCACCGTAATTGTGCTCATGTGACATTCTCCTTAATAGAGGCTGGGTTCCCGGTGCGCCACCTGTTTTCTGCACTCACTTCGATGCAATGAGCCAGGCAGAGAGAGACTTTTTTTGGTAAGGAATATTTGCCTGGGGCGGCAGACTTTAACGACAGGCCTGTTTCCCGGTTCACGCTTGAGCTAAGTTACGTTACCGCGGTTTCCCGCGATTGAATCTCGCAAGTGTTTCTCGAAGTTGTTCATTCTCTTGGAGAAGCTCCTGCATCTGCTTCTCCATTGGTTCCAATACACTTCGGATTTCTTCAACCGTGAAACGCGGCGTGATGTGTTGTTGGCAATTCCAATCGAACGCCTCAATCCGAATCACATAGACGCGCTCCGTCACAGCGCTGTATTCGGGATCTCGCACCTTTGGCAGCCAGTCTTTTGCCGCGTCTCCTTCGAATATCTCCGCGCGACCTAGAATCTTGAGACGCAACTGCCGTGGATAGTCCATCAAAATGAGCGCTACACGCTTATCCGTGATCAGATTGCCGGTGCTGATGTATTGCTTGTTGCCTCGAAAATCGGCGAAGGCGAGCGTGTTGTCGTCCATCACTTTTAGGAAACCCTTTGGACCTCCGCGGTGCTGAATGTAAGGCCACCCGGTTTCGCCGAGGCTTGCCATGTAGAAAGTGTCTCTTTCGCTTACGTATTCTTTCTCGTTTGGCCCGAGGCCGCCCGATCTTTCGCCCTGTAGCTCGATCTGCCCGTACCTCTTGCGACTCCCGTAGCGCTCTTGCAGCGCCTTAACCGCCGGTGTGAAAACCAATGACCCGAAGCTCTTGGTCATAGTGACTCCTCGGAAGTGCGGGCTGGCTTGAACGCAGCGTGCGCAGTTCGGCGGTGTTTAGCGCGCGATTTTGTTTTTCGCGAGAAATGTTTCGATGCGGCTGGCGATTTCTTCACCGTGCGATTCGAGGGCGAAATGCCCCGTGTCGAGCAGATGCGTTTCGACGTTCTTAAGATCGCGGCTGTACGGCGCTGCGCCGTCGGGTGGGAAGATGGCGTCGTTCTTTCCCCACACGATCAATGTTGGCGGCTGATTTTGCCGAAAGAAGTTTTGAAACTTCGGATAGAGCGGAACGTTTGTGCGGTAATCGTACAAAAGGTCCATTTGAATGTCTCGGTTTCCGGGACGATCGAGCCCGAGTTGGTCCAGCGCCCAGGTGGTGGGGTCCAGAAGCGTCAGATCGCTCACTCCGTTCTCGTATTGCCAGCGTGTAGCCTTCAGATCAACGAAAGAATGGAGCGCCGTTCGATTCTCGGGTGTGGGGTCTTTCCAGTATTTCTTGATGGGGTCCCAGAATTCGAGCAATCCTTCCTCGTAGGCATTTCCATTCTGCACGATGAGCGCCTGTACCCGTTCGGGATGGCGTAGCGCCAGACGGTAGCCAACTGGCGCGCCGTAGTCCATCACATAGATGGAGTACTTGCCAACGCCAAGTTGCTCGGCCAGTTTATCCACAATGTCGGCGTAATTCTCGAACGTATATGCATAGGTCTTGTGATCGGGCATGCTGCTTTGCCCGAACCCCGGATAGTCCGGAGCAATCAACCGAAAAGAACTCGCAAGCCTTGAAATCAGGTTGCGAAACATGTTCGACGATGTGGGAAAGCCGTGGAGGAGCAGAATCGCGGGAGCATCCTGCGGACCGGCGTCCCTGTAGAAGATGTCCAAACCGTTGATACGAGCAGTCTTATAGTGAATAGCGGATTCTTTCTTTGCAGAAGTGGCAGTGCTGGTCATGATTCCTTCCTCTGGATAATGGTTGCGCGGTGGACGAGCCAGACGCGCGTTCGATGCAGCTTCAGCGTGAGCGGTTTCTTTTTCCAGCGATTGTGTGAAGCCGGCTCGACAAGTCCCGATAGGCCGCTACCGGAAAAGTGGGGGCTAGTACCGGCTTGCCAGGTAAGCTAGTTAGGACCTTAGGCGCAGTCTCTTGGGTCATCGGAACGGGGCACTTAGAAAATTAGTTGTCTTGGTGATGACCATCCTTGACGGCCCCCGCGCAATGTGGGAACAGTGACGTGGAAACAGGTTCTTCGGACGACTCTCGTTTGGAGGACGCCATGAGAGGTTTCCATACAATTCACCTGCCGTACTTTCAGCATTTTTCTGCCCGTAGCGTACTTCTCTCGGTTCACGAAAAGTTGAGTGACCACAGCATCGAAATAACGGTGGCACTTACCGTCCTGTTCGGTGTGTTGATGGTGTTGACTTTTTGGGCCGTCTTAGCCCGTTAAAAGAGATGCCGCGACTTGTGTCGCGGATTGGGCGCGAATCGGCGCCCCCGGGGCCCGGTAGAAGGTGAGAGTACTCCGGGCCCCTTTTTTCTTGTGCGCGGGATGGTAACTCGTTTGGGAGACTAGCCTTTCATCGGGCACTAACTCTTGTGCATTGCAGATTGAGAATCCAGAGGGTTGCGTCGGTACCTAGTCGCATGGAAATGAGGTCTCGTTGATGAACGACCAGAAAATCTACCGCTTGGCCGGAATATGTAGCCTGGGTGCCCAGGCTTTCTTTTTCATCGAGTTCCCCTTCTACTTAGTGCGGACTGGCGTTTCCAGCGTTACAGACCCGGCGAAACTGGCTGACTACACTGTCCGCAACGGCACGAACATCATGGCCTGCGCCTTTTTGGACTTCATCATCTTGACGCTCATCATGGTCTTCCTCGCGGGCTTCCGTCACCTCATCGCCAAGGCCGATACCCAGCAGGAGTGGCTCGGCACGTTTGTTTTTGGCGTCGGCCTCGTCTATGTCGCGCTCACCCTGGTCGCCGATTTGCTGCAGGCTGCGACTGTCGTGGACGCTCGCACGGTTCCCGCCGACGGCGTCGTCATTCGCGCAATGACGGAGAGCATTTATCTTATGTATGGTTCCGCCGCCCTTTTCCTGATGGCGGTTTTTATCGCTGTGGGCGGTTATGCGGGCGTGGCCAGCCGAACCCTTCCAAGATGGAGCAGTTGGGTCGCCTATCTTTGCGCGCTTGGCTGCCTCGTGTTCGTGCCTTCGATGTTTGTCGGCAGCCCTGACTTCACTCGCTTCTACAATCCCATCGGCTGGGGTCCGATCATCGCCGAGTGTTTGCCGCTGACTGTCTGGATGATCATGGTGGGCATTCT
>Ga0207761_1000327_pt1 | contig 16808 bp, 16 predicted proteins | sample LuqExpMetageno34_FD_187792 | JGI IMG/M metagenome (GOLD analysis project Ga0207761, IMG submission 187792) | Tropical forest soil microbial communities from Luquillo Experimental Forest, Puerto Rico - Sample 34 (SPAdes) | ecosystem: Environmental > Terrestrial > Soil > Tropical forest ... | reverse complement strand
GCACGTTCCCAAGGTAAGCAAATCCCGGAGCAAAGCCGAGAAAGTACGCGCGATACGTCTGCGAACTGTGGAGTTCAATCACCTGTTCCGGCTTCAACCCATGTGCCGCCGCAACTTCTTCGAGATCAGCGCCGAACTCACCCCCATAACACACCGGAATTTCTATCGTGCGAGTTTTCGGCGTCCGCTGTTTTTCGGCGCGTTGTTCATAGCGGCGAATTGTTTCCTCTACCTCGGCGTGATCGGCCAGGGAAACGTCAAAAGTCACCAGCAGGGAACAGTAGGCGGGCTGAACGTTTCGCAGCCAGCGCGGCGGCTCTTTCTGTAGCACTCGAAGCAGTTTTACGACGCGTTCGTGCGCGGCTTGCCCGATTTCTTCCCCGAGATAAACGAGGGTAGCCTGGTCGCTCGCCGCACGAAATTGCACACATCACTCCGTCTTACTGAACGAATCCAATATCCGGATTCGGCGTTCCCTCGGGCCCTTCCTTGATCGTTCCGTACTGCGCTTCATAGCGTGTCAGGTTCTCTCCGAGGGCCCGCCAAATTCTTTTTGCGTGGCTGGGGCTCACAATCATGCTGCTCAACAGCTTCCCCTGCGTCCCATTGGGGAAGACGTACACGAAATTCAGCGTGAACTCCTCCGCATGGTGATGGATCATAACGAGATTGCTGTACATCCCCTGCAGTTCCTTCTCATCCGCTTTGATCTGTACCTGTCCCGGTGTCGGTGGCGTCTGCTGTTCGGTCATCGTGGTTCTCCGTAATTTCCATTTCCAAGGTATCACAGGAAAACTAGCCTCGCCTTGCGTCCTGACGAAGCGTGCGGGCGCCGGGCTTGGCCCAGGACCGCCCGGGACGGAAAAAAGTCTGCTCGCTCCCACGGCCGGAAAGCATGCACCATTCGTCAAAGTTCTATTGACAGCCGCAAGGGTTAAGTCTAGTTTATATACAGAGTTCACCATAGTTAATATAGTGGGAGATCTGGTATCCAAATCGCTCGCCGTTGAACCGCCGCTCGCTGGCGACGTTCCGCTTAGCGGATGGCGTCGCGCGCTTACCACTCCGTCCTTGCCGGAAGCACACCGCAGCATCCCCGTTCGGGCAGATTCCTCGTGGTTCCGCAAAATCCTGGCCTTTGCCGGGCCCGGCTACCTCATCGCCGTCGGCTACATGGACCCGGGCAACTGGGCCACCGACATTGGCGGGGGCTCCAAGTTCGGCTACGTCCTGCTGAGTGCCGTCCTCATCAGTAGCCTTATGGCCATGTTCCTCCAGGCCCTCGCCGCCAGGTTCGGTATCGCCACCGGACGCGACCTCGCTCAGGCCTGCCGCGACCACTATTCCCGCCCAGCCTCGATTTTTCTGTGGGTTGTTTGCGAATTGGCGATCGCCGCCTGCGATCTGGCCGAAGTCCTGGGTTCGGCCGTCGCCCTGAAACTTCTTTTCGGCCTCCCGTTATTTGCGGGGGTCATCATCACCGGCTTTGACGTTCTCCTGGTTCTCGCGCTCCAGGGCCGTGGTTTCCGCCTAATCGAGGCCTTCGTCGTCACTCTGATCGGCACGATCGCCGTTTGCTTCGTCTACGAAATTTTCATCGCCCGGCCTCTTTGGCTCGAAGCGGCCCATGGTTTCATCCCGCGTATCGAGATTCTCCGCAACAAGGAAATGCTTTACATCGCGATTGGCATCATCGGCGCTACGGTGATGCCTCACAATCTCTACCTTCACTCAAGCATTGTGCAGACCCGCGCTTTTGGGCAAAACAACATCGGTCGTCGTGAAGCCATCAAATACTCCGTAATCGATTCGACCGTCGCGCTGCTCTTTGCCCTCTTCATCAACGCCGGCATTCTCGTTTTGGGCGCGGCTGCCTTTCACTCCCGCGGCCTTCATGAAGTGGCGGACATCGCCGACGCCTACAAGCTGCTCAGCCCGGTATTAGGCGCCAGCCTCGCCAGCACGCTTTTCGCTTTTGCGCTTCTCGCTTCCGGGCAGAATTCCACGCTTACCGGCACGCTCGCCGGGCAAATCGTGATGGAAGGGTTCTTGCACATCCGTCTGAAACCCTGGATTCGCCGGCTCATCACTCGCCTGATTGCGATTCTTCCCGCGATTTTCGTCATCGGCATCTCCGGCGAAGGCAAGCTTACTTCGCTCCTGATCCTCAGCCAAGTCATACTCAGTTTCCAGCTGCCCTTCGCCGTAATCCCGCTGGCGCTCTTCACGAGCGACCGCCGAAAAATGGGCCCGTTTGTGAATTCGCGGCTCACAACTGCCGTAGCCTGGCTGGTTACCGCCGCTATCCTTTTCTTTAATGCCGAGCTTCTCTGGCTGATCTTCCGCGGCGTCTGACGACTCAGCCTTGCGTTCAGTCTTCCGGCCTGCGCGGGTTTGTGCGAAACTTTTTGCGTCGTGACCACCATCTCCCCAGGCGCTCTTCGTCTGCGCAAAATTCTCCTGGCCTGCGTCTTCGCGCTTATCTGTCTCTCAATCGGCTTTGCGGCTTTCCATAAAACCCCTTGGGTTGTTCCCCAGGACGCGAAAGAGCGCAAAAATCCTTTCAACCCCGCTGACGTCAACCTGACCGTCACGAGGCAGCTCTACATCGATCATTGTTCGAATTGTCATGGCGACACGGGTAAGGGCGACGGCTCGGAAGCCATGATGTACGACCCCGCGCCCTCGGACCTGACCGACCCTGCGCGGGTGAACAAGCTCTCGGATGGAGAAATCTATTATCAGATTACCGAAGGCCGCAAACCCATGCCTTCCTTCAGGAAGCGCCTCACCGAAGACCAGCGATGGCAAATGGTGATTTTCGTGCGGTCGTTGGCCGGCGGGCCCGCAGCGCCTCCAGCGCTCAAAAAGCCCGACGTTCCGTTGGAAGATAGGAAGCCGAATCCTCCACTCGAGGACAAGAAAAAGTAATCCCTGCCTTAGGCTGTTATTTCTCGCTTCGGTCTTCTATCACTAGGCTCTAACCTCACACTTTCGCTAGCGCGCTGGCCACTTCCTTCACGTCCGGCACCACCGGAATGTCGTAGTTTTTCGCCCAGGCCACTTTTCCCTGCTTGTCAATGATAAAAATGGCTCGTCCCGTGATGCCTCGGTCGGGCATATACACGCCATACTTCTCGCTCATCGCACCGCGCGGATGAAAGTCAGCCAGCAGCGAATACTTGATCCCCATCTTCTCGGCATAGGCTTTGTGCGACCACACACTGTCCACGCTTACCCCAAGCACTTCCGCGTCCAGTGTTTCAAACTGCTTCATGTCGTTCACGAAACACGCGTGCTCGTTCGTGCAGGTTGGGCTCCAGTCCAGCGGATAAAACACCAGTACAACCTTCTTCTTCCCCGCAAAATCCGATAGCTTCACTTCCTTTTGGCTCTGATCTTTTAACGTGAAATCCGGCGCTGCTTGTCCGACCGACAGGCTCATGGTTGCTTCCTCCAAGCGATTTGCTGCCGCACAGCATCTTATCGAAACGCTGCGGCTCGCGCCAATTTCCCTCGCCCTTCACCGGGACCATGCGACTGGCGAGGCCTTTCCCCAAGGAGTGCAAGCGCGTACACTCGGCGGCAGAGCAAGCCAGGAGCGCTGCATGCGCTCGCCTTGCCACGATGAAGAATCTCCGCGAAATTGTCGACCGTTATTCCAGCTTGGCGACCAGCTTCGGTGAGCCTATCGCCCTCTCTGCCTTTGCCCTTTCCCCTGAAGACACGGAAACCCTGTTTTCCGCGTTCGACGACGACTACCACATCAGCCGCTTCCTGCGCTTCTCTCGCGCCAACGGATCGGCCTTCCTCATCAGCGGCGAATTTGTCACCCACGTCTCTTTCGACCCCGCCATCCGCTCCGTTCTGTAAGGAAGTTCCCCCGGCGCCGCGGCGAGCCGTTTGCGCATCAGAAAGCGTTGGTCGGGCGTTTTGGGGAACGCCCGACTCTCCGGTTCAGGGATCCAACGCTTTTGTCCAGCGGCGCATGGGGTGCGCCGTTGGCCCAAACTCGCCTTGTCTTCGGCGACAAGTGCTCCGTCGCGACGGAGAGTGACTCTAGAAGGCTCTTCGCGAACACGCAAGTAGATTGTGCAAAAAAAAATGAAATAAATTTTCGGAAGGCTGGCCAGGTAAGGCGCAGGTAAAAAATGTAAGCTGAGTGTAAAACCATCGCATTTCGATGTATTTAGATGGTAAATGCTCTGTAAACGCAGCTTGGCCGAGTCGTGCCTCTTCGCGTCCCCGTGATTTTCTCATCGTGTATTTCGCCAACACCGTCGCGCCTGTTTGACGGTCGGCTTTTGCGCAAGGCTCTTCGGCCTGTTATCAAAATTGTAATTTCAGTACGGCATGTTGCTCTCCCTCAAAGACCCGTCGTGCATCTGAGCTTTATACAGTTTCACACTCCGCTTTTAGGACGATTCCTTTGCGGAATGGCGATTCTGTAGTCGAAGGGAAATCCCGATGTTCCCTCATGCTCGAAAGATATCCTTTCGCGGCGGTTCAATGGGCGCCGCCCCAGCCGCTCAGTTGCCATCTCCCGCGGATAATCCGTTCATTCACTCCCTTGCTGAGTGCGATGAAGGCTGTATGGGGGAGGAAAGCTGACGTCGGGCGCCGCAGCCGTTCGATTCAATAACAGGGACTCCCCGGAAAATTCAAATCTCAAGTCACCGTGCGAGGAGGGCCGTATGGATGGGTCGAAGCTTATCAATTTCAAGGGAGGACGCGTTCGCGCTAGGTCTGTCCCTTTCAGCATCTTTCTTTTGTTAGTCGTAGCGTTTGTCGACTGTCGCCCGGCGAACGCGATTCCCGCTTTCGCGCGCAAGTACGGCATGCCGTGCTCATCGTGTCACGAGGCCTGGCCGAAGCTCAGTCCCTTTGGCCAGCAGTTCAAAGACAACGGCTACCAGATGGGCAACGACCGCGACGCTCCTATCTTCCAAAGCCCCGCTTATTGGCCGATCACCATGCGCATCACTCCCAATTGGCATTTGGAGCATCAAGACAACGCGATCGTCGACGGCCCCGGCGGGCCGAACAGCGCCTTGGCTAACATCACGACGCATGGCTTTGATTTTGGCGGCCTCGATATTCTGACCGAAGGCACCCTGGCTCATAACATCAGCTTTCAGTTGGTGCCCTCTTCCGACGAAACCGCCACCTTTCACTTCGAATCGGTCAACGTCCGCTTCGACAATATCCTGAACTCAAGTTGGCTCAACGTCAAAATGGGCAAATTCGAACTCGACAACTTGCAGTCAGAAAAGCGCATCATGACGCTCTCCAACAACGGCGGATTCTATCAAAACTACCACTTCCAACCCTGGGTTGCACCGGGAGTACCGGAGTCATCCTACGTCTTCGGATTAGGTGATAACCAGATCGGCATCGAATGGCTGGGCCATTCCAAGGACGACCGCACGCGAGTTTCCGCTTCTCTGCTCAGCGCCACGGACGGCAATCCCGCTTTTCAATCCGGGGTCGGCGGAGCCGCAAGCAGCGCTTACGAAGGCTTTATCGCCGGAAGTCGGGCCTTTCAGGTCGACAACCTCGGTCTCCAACGTGTCGGAGGTTTCGCCTATTTCGGGCGAGCCTCAACTTTTCCCCAGTACACCACCGGCGGCGCGCCGATCAACGGCACGGGATCCGGAAACGAACCGTACTACCGGGCCGGGTTTATCGGCATGTGGTACTTCAAGAAGCTGGATGTGACTACGATGTATTTCTACGGCCACGACAACATCTACCTCGGGACCAACACGCCCTCAAACGCGGGCAGCGCCGGTTTGCCTTCCGGTGCCCACGCCCCTACGTGGAATGGAGCGTTGTTTGAGACGCACTACACTTTCAATCCGCAGATGATTTTCATTAATCGCTACGAACTCATCCGTATGAGCCAGCAGGCGCTCGATTCGAATCCGGGCGATCTGGGCAACATCGACGCCCTTACTTTCGGCTTTCGCTACTACCCGTTCGTCAGCAGCCGCACGGGCCTCGCTTTCCATAACGAATATTCCATTGTGTGGCAGCGAAAAATTCAGGTTTCGCCCACAACCGGACTGCCCATCGACTTGACCAGCAGCAGCCTGATGTTTGGGCTCGACTTCGCTTTCTAAGGGAGAATGCACATGCTCAACATCAAGGTCGCAAAGATTTGCTTGAATGTCGCAGCGCTGATCCTCCCGCTGGCGATTTCGGCCCAGCAAGCGGACCAACCACCCGCCAAGCCTTCGCCGGACATCGCGTCGCACGTCGACGGCCTCACCGGCCATTCCGCTGCCGGTGCCGATCTCTACTATCGCTATTGCTGGGGGTGCCACGGAGCGCGCGGCAACGGCGACGGTGAAAATGCGCCATGGGTCACTCCGCAACCACGGAACTTCGTCTCTGCCACTTTCAAATGCCGTTCGACGCCGACCGGCACCCTGCCTCTGGACTCGGATCTCTATGATTCCATCACGCGCGGCTTTATCACCACCAACATGCCCGGCTGGGGCACGCTCACCACGCAAAACCGCGCTGATCTCGTCGCCTTCATCAAAACCTTTTCCGCCCGCTGGATCACCGACAAGCCGGGCGAGCCCATTCCCGTTCCGGCGGAACCGGCCCTCACCCTTGACAGCCTCAAACACGGCCAGGCTCTGTACCAGAAGCTCGAATGTTGGAAGTGCCACGGCCAGGAAGGGCGCGGTGATGGTCCTTCCGCAAGTACCTTAACCGATAGTAACGATCAGCCGATCCGCCCCTACAATTTCTACACCGGCTACCGCTTCAAGTGCGGGACAACAAACAGCGACCTCTACAAAATCTTTATGACCGGTGTCGATGGCACACCCATGCCGTCGTTCGCCGATGTCGTCAAGCCGGAAGAGGCCTGGGACCTCGTGCACTATCTGCGCACGCTGCAGATCTGGCACAAGAGCCCCGAACTGGCGTTGTGGGAAAGCACCCCGGAAGGCGCGGCGATCGTCAAGGCCGAGCGCGTTCGCAACACCTACACTGGCAATCCGATTCACCCGTAGTTTTTGTTTGGCAGGAGGGAGTTACTCGAATGCAAAAGAAGCACATCTTTATCTCGGGGCTGGCGCTGCTTGCTGCCTCGGCCGCTGCAGTCGCGGGGCCGAAGCCGGCAGGGGGCACTATCAGCGGCAAAGTCACTTACGAAGGCACACCAGCAAAAATGAAACCAATCGACATGTCCAAGGAGCCATCGTGCGCCAAAATGTACACCACTCCTCCATTGGCGGAAACGGTTGTGACCGGCACGGGCAATAGCCTCGAAAACGTCGTTGTCTACGTTTCTGCCGGCGCTCCGGATGACGCCGCGCCGTCCACGGCCGCGGTCTTCACCCAGAAGGGTTGCCGCTACATTCCTCATGTCCTGGCCTTCCAGGTCAATCAGGAAATCAAAATCGCTAACGAAGACCAGACCTCTCACAACATCCACCCGCTCCCGAAACTCAACCGCGAGTGGAACAAATCGCAACCTCCCGGGACTCCTCCCATCACCGAGAAATACGACAAGAACGAAATCTTCGCCGTAAAGTGCAACGTTCATCCATGGATGCACGGCAACTTTGCGGTCCTGAAGAATTCGCATTACGCTCTCACCGGTGATGGCGGCGCTTTCTCTCTGGCAAATCTACCGCCGGGAAAATACACCATCACTGCCTGGCACGAGTCTTATGGCGAGCAGACGCAGGATGTGACCATCAGCGGCAGCGAGACCAAGACCGTTAATTTCGTCTTTAAGGCCAAGCCCTACTGATTCGGTCTGGTTTTCGGCATCGGTCGTCGGACCACCCACGAAATTTACCGTTATCGCCCTTGTTCGGGGCAGAGGCGAGGACCAATGGGGAAACTATTAGCAGTCGTTCTGGTGATTATCGCTCTGGCTTCCGCATACCCGATCGTGACGAACATGTTCGAGTTGCCGAAGGACATTTCCACCCACGGGCACGCGATCGATGAACAAATCAAGGACACCATGCTCGAGGCCGGCATCTCTTTCGTTGGCGCCCAGTTGGTTCTCGCGTTCTTGGTTTGGTCCTTCGCCGGCCGCAAGGAAGGCAGCCCGCTCAAGAACTTTCCGGGTGGCGCGAAGATCATGGTCATCGGGGCCTTTGTTCTCGTGGGCACGGAAATCCTGGCGCTCGGCGTTATGGGCCAAAAAGCGTGGGCCAACGTCTATTTCACTTCGCCGGCTCCGGGAGCCCTTCAGGTCCAGGCCCAAGCCGAGCAATTTGCCTTTTACTTCCGCTACGCAGGCCCTGACGGACAGTTCGGCACCATCCATCCTGACAAAATCGACGAAGGCAATCAGAACTACTTCGGCCTTGATCCAGCCAATGACATTGCCGCTCGCGACGACATCGTGTCCGGTGAACTGGTTGTGCCCGTAAACCGTGAAGTCCAGCTCCTCATGCACGCCAAAGACGTTGGTCACTCTTTTTACGTTCGCGAGCTTCGCATACAGCAGGACTTCGTTCCCGGGCTCGACCTTTCCCTTCACTTCACCGCCACGCAGATAGGCAAATACGAAATTGTTTGCACCCAGCTGTGCGGCCTCGGCCATTACAACATGAAGGCTTATCTGAACGTGATGTCGCAGGAAGATTACGATAAGTGGCAGAAGGAGCAGTCGACCCAGTAGCAATGAATGCAGCCCGCTGCTCCGCGAATGGCCACAAGTCGCCGGCGCCGCGGCAGTTCTCGAACGAGGTGATCCGATGGCGGAAAGTTCGGTTGAACAGGCTCACGTGCATGCACCGCCGGAAGGCTTTATCCGGAAGTATGTCTTCAGCCTGGACCACAAGGTAATCGGAAAGCAGTATTACGGATTGGCGCTGGCTGCCGTCTTCACTGGAATGTTCCTCTCTTGGTTGATGCGCATCCACCTGGTCTGGCCAATGCTGAAAATCCCCGGCCTGGAGTTGCTCTCTAAGGCCGGAGCGCCCGGCGGCATCATCACACCGGAATACTACTTGTCTCTCATGACCATGCACGGCACGCTCATGGTCTTCTTTGTTCTGACGAATGCGCCCTTCGCCGCTTTCGGAAATTATTTCCTCCCCATTCAGATTGGCGCGGAAGACATGGCATTTCCGCGCTTCAACATGATGTCCTTCTGGACCACCTTTGCTGCCTGGCTCGTCTTGATGCTCGCATTTTTCATTCCGGACGGCCCGCCGATTTCCGGCTGGACCAGCTACGCTCCTCTCAGCGCTGTCGGCAAGGACGCCGGACCCGGAATGGAATACGGCATGAGCCTTTGGGGCATATCGATCGCGTTATTCTGCATTGGCTCGCTGCTTGGGGCGTTGAATTTCATCGCCACGACCTTGGACCTGCGCGCCAAAGGCATGACACTCATGCGCATGCCGCTCTGCACCTGGGCCTGGTTTATTACTTCCTGCATCGCGTTGCTGGCTTTCGCTGTTTTACTCCCCGCTTGCATCCTGCTGATTCTTGACCGACACGCCGGCACCAGCTTCTTCATCCCTGCTGGCTTGGTGATCAGCGACCGTGTGCAGCCGCACGCCGGTGGTTCGCCCTTACTGTGGCAGCACCTGTTCTGGTTTTTCGGCCACCCGGAAGTGTACATTGCGATCCTTCCGTCGATGGGAATCATTTCGCACATTCTCGTCAACAGCTTGCGCAAGCCGCTCCTCAGCCACAGAGTGGTTATTTATTCCATGATGTCCATTGGCTTCCTGAGCTACATGGTTTGGGGACACCACATGTTTCTCAGCGGCATGAATCCAACTTCCGCGTTGGCATTTTCCTTTCCAACGCTGACGATCACGATTCCGGCCACCGTGCTGACGCTGATCTGGCTCGGCAGCCTTTATGGCGCCAGAATCCAGATTAATTCCGCGTCGCTGTTTTCCCTCGGTTTCATTTCCATGTTTGTCGCGGGCGGCGTGAGCGGCTTTTTCCTGGCTCAGCCTTCCATCGACATCTATTTGCACGCCACCTACTTCGTCGTTGGTCACTTCCACATGGTCATGGGTGTGGCTTCGCTCTTTGGCGTGTTCGCTGGAACCTACTTCTGGTTCCCGAAGATGACCGGCCGGATGATGGACGAGACTCTCGGCAAGCTGCACTTCTGGATCACCTTCGTCGGTACCTACTGCATTTTCATGCCCTTCCACTATCTTGGCCTGGTCGGCAACGTGCGCCGCTATCAGTCGTTCGTCGATGACTTCATGGCGCCGTACATTGGATGGCACAAGTTCATCACTATTTGCGCCCTCATCACGGGTGCGGGCCAGCTCATTTTTCTCTACAACCTGATTTACAGCCGTTTCAAGGGGAAGCCTGCTCCGGAAAACCCGTGGAACGCCACTTCGCTCGAATGGACCATTCCTTCTCCGCCACCCTGGAACAACTTCGGAGGCAAACATCCGGTCGTCTACCACGACCCGTACCAATATGGTGTCAAGGGCTCAAAGGGCGACTTTGTGATGCAGGACTCGCCGGAACAAGTCATCGTCAGCGGTGACTGAAACGTAAGGGGGCACGGCGCGCTGGCATCCTAGCCTCGCGCCGCGTGCCTACTTCGAGGAACTAGGAGATTATGTCTTCCACGATTGCTACACCCGTGAACTCGCAGGCGGGCGCGCTCCACCAGGCGAAGCGCAACTCCGCTGTGCTTGCGGCGCGTCAAGCCGACCGCGCCTCGCGCAGCGGCGTCTGGGTTGGGCTTTTTGCCATGACCATGAGTTTTGCTGCGTTCAGCAGTGCCCTCTTCGTTCGCGAAGGCACGATGGATTGGACCCACCTCGTTTTACCTCCCGTGCTCTACCTCAACACCTTAATTCTGTTGGCCAGCAGCGCCACCCTCGAAGTGGCCCGCCGGTCGATGACTGCCTCCTCGCCCCTTGCGTCGCCCGATTCCGGCAGGGCCCGCACCTGGGTGTTTCTCACGCTGCTTCTCGGTTTGGCCTTCTGCGTTGGCCAGTTGGCGGCCTGGCGTGATCTCCGCGCTCAAGGCATCTACCTCGCGACGAATCCCAACAGCTCTTTCTTTTACTTGCTTACGTTCATCCACGCGCTTCACGTGTTTGCCGGCCTCGCCGCTCTCGTCTGTCTTGCGGGCCGCCTCACGGCCGGTCATTCCGTGCTGCGCCGCACCTTTTTTGAGAACACGGCCATTTACTGGCACTTCATGGCCGTGCTCTGGGTCTATCTGTTCCTGCTGTGCCGAATGAAGCTGTAGCCATGAACGAGGCTGTCGTGATGAAGAAGGGGGAACAAGCTGTGAGCGACTCTGAACTGGCAATGCACGGGCATGGTGCCCTGATTGAAGAATCGCCTTATGCAATTCCTTCACGCAAGTTCACCATGTGGCTGTTCATTATTTCGGACGCCGTCACCTTTGGCGCGTTCCTGTTCGCCTACGGCTACCTGCGTGTTGCCACGCCGAACTGGACGCGCCCGTTTGAGTCCGGCAGCGTCATCAACGTGATCCTCATGACCATTGTTCTGATTACGAGCAGTCTGACGATGCTGGGAGCTGTCGATTCGTCCAAGGCCGAGGACAAACCTAAGGCCATGCGTTTCCTTTACTCCACCATGGCTTTGGGCGCTCTCTTCGCTCTCTTGCACATCCGCGAGTGGTTTGAGCTACTCCACCGCGGCATCACGCTCAGCTCCGGCCTTTTTGGCCAGACCTTCTTCACCATTACCGGTCTTCACCTGCTTCACGTCATCAGTGGCGTGATTGCGATCTTCATCGTCGCTTCCAAGTATTCGGCCGGCCGGCTCACTCCCAGTCACGTCGAAACTACCGGCCTCTACTGGCACTTCGTTGATCTGGTCTGGATGTTTGTTGTGCCGCTCGTTTACCTTACGAATTTTGCCCGTTGAACTATTAAAGGAGAGACATGAGCGCCGCTTCTGGCAACGTGATTCGCAAATATCTTCCCGTTTATTTTGTTCTCATTGCTATCTTCCTGGTGGAAGTCTTTCTGGCCTTCCGCAATTTTTCTAGCGGATCGCTCGTGGTGCTGCTGCTCCTCCTGGCGCTCGGCAGCGCTTTTCTCGGTTTGATGTATTTCATGCATCTCGCCGAGGAACGCCGGGGCTTGTTCCTGACGCTGATTCCCGTGACCATCTTCGTACTCCTCATGATGAACATGATCTGGTCCGACAGCGTCCGCCTGTTGCACATGCACCCGCCGTCGCAGTAGCCTGTAGCTTCAAGTGGTGGTGATTGAAATGAGCAAGCTACCATCGAGGATTGCACGTGGGGCCGCGGTGACGATCGCTTTCCTCACCCCTGCGTTGACCATCGCTCAAAATTGCGCTCTCTGCTACACCCAGGCCGCTGGTTCAGGTTCCCGCATGATCGCGGCGCTCCGCAGCGGCATCTTGATTCTCGCCGTCCCCCCGACACTAATCTGCTGCGGTATCGCCTGGATGGCCTACAAAAAGCGCAACCAGTTCAACGAAGACCCATACGACGACTCTTCCGACTCCGCCCCCGACGCCTAGTCCATCGCTTTTTGCGGTTCACTTTTTCTTCCCCTGAGCAGACCGGAATCGTCTGAGCGAGATGCTTGCTCTAGCGCGTTGACTTGTCCCGTCGAGCCCCATAGCATACGGCCGAATGTCCAAACTCCTTCGGAACTACCAGCACCGCGGCGCGCTTTAAATGCCCACCCTCGCGCGCAAGCTCAGCCTCTGGAATTATTTTGCTCTCGGATTCGGCACAATGGTCGGCACCGGCTGGGTGGTCTTGATGGATGACTGGCTCGGCCGCGGCGGTCCGCTGGGCGCCATGCTCGGGTTCGCGCTTGGCGGCATCCTCCTTCTCCCTGTCGGTTACATCTATGGTCAATGGGTGCGCCGCCTGCCAGACGCCGCCGGCGAAGCCGCTTACACCGCCGAAGTCTTTCCGCCTTTTGTCAGCTACTTCACTGGTTGGGTCATGCTTCTCGCGTATTTCATCGTGTGTCCCTGGGAAGCTGTCGCTGTCGGCAAATTAGCTGCCTACCTATTTCCCCAGCTCGACGCCATCGAACTCTACCGCGTCGCCGGCGTGCCCGTATTTCTTCCACGGCTGCTTCTCGGTCTGGCCCTGACGGTTTTTCTCGGCTATTTGAACTATCGTGGCATTCACGCGAGCGCAACCTTCCAGAACTGGGCCACCTCCGCCGTCTTGCTTGTGTTCTTGGCGATGGTAGTCATCAGCGCCCGCAGCGGTGCTCCCGTTCACCTGAAGCCCCTGTTTAGTCACGCGCCCTTGGTGTCCGTCCTGCTCACCCTGCAGATCGTTCCGTATTTCGTCACCGGTTTCGAATCCATCCCCAAGGCGGCGGAAGAGGCGCATCCAGGCTTCCCGCCGGCCGATTTCTTCAAGGCCATCGCCATGGCGCTCCTCGTCGGTGCCGGCTTCTACGTTGTTGTTGTAGGCGCTGTTTCCTATATCGCCCCGTGGCCGGGCCTGATTGGCAAGCGTTTCGCCACCTCCATCGCATTCGAACAAGGAACACATTCGGTTCTATTCGCTCGCCTCATTCTTGCCATCTCCCTTGTCGGGCTCCTCCAGGTCTTCAACGGCAATTTCGTCGCCGCCACGCGCCTCGTGTTTGCTTATGGCCGCAGAAACACCATCTCTCCGGTGTTCGCCAAAGTACAACCGACGTATCAAACACCAATATCGGCCATTCTGGCCGTTTCGACCGCAACCCTCGCTGGATTGCTTCTCGGCGACGCGCTGCTTGTGCCCGTTACCGAAGTCGGCTCCATCGCACCGGCCTTCGGCTGGCTGGCCACGTGCCTGTCCTTTTATCTTGTGGAAAAGAGCGCCCGCCTCCGTCTGGTCGCGGCGTTAGGAATGGTCGTTTCGTTGTTGCTCGTTTTGATGAAGTTGCTGCCCGTCTTTCCCGGCCACTTCTCGTTAGCAGAATGGATCGCTCTCGGTATCTGGTTAGCCATCGGCCTGCTTCTCCGTCATCGTTCCTGACCCCGTCCACCCCCGATGCGTCGTGTATACTTTCGAAGGCACTCACGTACTCCGACGAGATGATTCCGTACCTTCATTTAGGACCGCTCACGCTCCCTACATTTGGATTAATGGTCGCCTTGGCGTTGATAACTTCCGCCTATGTCCTACAGGCCGATTTTGCGCGGCGCGGCTTCAACGCCGACGCCTTCGCAATGGTTACCGTTGCCGGTCTGGCGGGAATTCTCGGCGCAAAACTCTACCATCTGCTCGAAGATCCTGCCGTTTTCTTTGCAGACCCCTGGCCGCTGCTGTTCAGCCGGTATGGCTTCGCCTGGTTTGGTGGATTCCTTGGCGGATTTGGCACCTTGCTGCTGCTTGGCTGGCGCGCCAAGCTTCCCCTGCTGGAGTTTCTCGACGCTTGTTCGCCCGCCGCCGCCTTCGGCTATGCCATCGGACGCATTGGCTGCTTCCTTTCAGGCGACGGCGATTATGGAAAGCCCACTTCGCTTCCTTGGGGCATGAGTTTTCCGAATGGCGTCGTGCCCACAAGCGAGCGCGTTCATCCCACGCCCCTTTACGAATTTCTGGTTTGGTGCGCCATTGGCGCATTCCTTTGGCGCATGGGCTCCAAGGCCGTCAAAGGTCCTAAAGCCAGGGGCGAAATCTTCTGCAATTACCTGATCCTTACCGGAGTCGCTCGCTTCCTAATCGAAATTATCCGCATCAACCCTTCCTGGATTCTCGGCATGTCCAATGCGCAGGTCGCCAGCGTGCTTTCCATTCTTGCCGGCGCGGTGTTTCTTTGGCGTATTAAAAACGAGTACCACACGCTGAAAAAAGAACATCGTATTGTTGACCACATTTCTTCCCATGGCGATGTCCGGCAGCCCGAGTATCATCGCCCCACTCGCGAATGTCCGCATCCCGAACGGTGGCATATGTACGATTCCATGAGCGCTGAAGTGGAAGTTCTCGATTTTCTGAAGGCGGTGGTCACGACAATCAAGCCCGAACTCGTCGTCGAGACCGGCACTTTTTCGGGTCTCAGCGCACTCCGCATCGCCGAGGGCTTGAAAGAAAACGGCGCCGGCCGCGTGATTACCTGCGAATTCGATAAAAAGGTCTACGATGCCGCAAAGAAACGCTTCGCCGAATCCGGCCTCGCGAGGTGGATCGACGCGCGCAACGAGTCCAGCCTCGAAATGAACGTCCCTGGCCGCATCGACATGCTTTTCTGCGACAGTGATGCGCCGCTCCGCGAGCAGGAAGTTCGACGCTTTCTTCCGCAGATGAATCCTTACGGAATCATCCTCATGCACGACGCCAGCTCGGCGTTGAAAACCGTGCGCGAGGCCGCGCTGCGCCTCGAAGCCGAGGGCCTGCTTTCGGTTCTTCTGCTCCCCACCCCCCGCGGTCTGGTCATGGCCCAAAAGCGTGCCGGCCGCGATTGACCCCGTCATCGGCCAACAACAGAAAGACGGGTCAACTGGTGGCCCGCGAACCCGGCGGACCGAGGGATTTGAACCGAGGCGTTGTGGTCGGTTAAGGTTGAGAGTTTAGCGCTGAGCTCTAAGAGACCATTTGCCGCAACACATACTGCAAAATGCCGCCGTGCTGGTAGTAAGAGACCTCCTCGGGGGTGTCCACGCGAACGGTGGCGGCGAAGGTCTTCAGCTTCCCATCCGCCGATTTCGCGTGCACCGTCGCCTGCATCCGCGGCTTCAATGACGAGATTCCCTCAACGGCAAACACCTCATGCCCGGTCAGGCCAAGCGATTCGCCGTTTTCGCCTGCTTTGAATTCAAGCGGCAGCACGCCCATGCCCACGAGGTTGCTCCGGTGTATGCGCTCGTAGCTTTCCGCCAGCACGGCCCGGATCCCCAGCAACCGTGTTCCTTTTGCGGCCCAGTCGCGCGAAGACCCCGAGCCATATTCTTTTCCCGCGATCACCACCAGCGGTACGCCCTCCTCGCGATACTTCACCGACGCATCATAAATGTACATCTTCTCGCCGTCGGGCAAGTGGAGCGTCCAACTGCCTTCCGTTCCGGGCGCCAACAGATTTCGCAGCCTTATGTTCGCAAACGTACCGCGCATCATCACTTCATGATTACCGCGCCGCGCGCCATAAGAATTGAACTCGTGGGGCTTCACGCCGTGGGCGATCAGGTATTTAGCCGCCGGCGAATCCATCGCAATCGAGCCTGCCGGAGAAATGTGATCTGTCGTTACGCTGTCGCCGAGCACCGCGAGCACGCGCGCTCCATAGATGTCGGCGAGCGCCGGCGGCGTCTTCGGCATGTTCTCAAAATAGGGCGGCATCTTGATGTAGGTCGATTTCGCATCCCACTGATACAAATCGCCTGCTGGCACGGGCATCGCTTTCCATCTGGCGTCACCTTCGAATACTTCGCTGTACTCCTTGCGGTACTGCTCCGTCGAAACGGCCGAGCGCACGGTGGCTTCCACTTCCTGCGCTGAGGGCCAGATCTCGCGCAGATACACGGGCTTGCCCGCCTTGTCCGTCCCCAGCGGCTCGCTTGTCAGGTCCATGTCCATCCGCCCGGCGAGCGCATAAGCCACCACCAGTGGCGGAGAAGCGAGATAGTTCGCTCGCACCAGCGGATGCACGCGCCCCTCAAAATTGCGGTTTCCGCTCAACACAGCCACGGCCACCATGTTGTTTTCTTTGATCGCCGCGCCAATCGCTTCCGGCAAAGGTCCGCTGTTGCCGATGCACGTCGTGCAACCGTAACCGACCAGATGAAACTTCAGCTGCTCGAGATAATTCATCAATCCCGATGCCTGCAGGTAATCCGTCACCACCTTCGACCCGGGGGCCAGACTC
>Ga0207761_1000325_pt1 | contig 16866 bp, 15 predicted proteins | sample LuqExpMetageno34_FD_187792 | JGI IMG/M metagenome (GOLD analysis project Ga0207761, IMG submission 187792) | Tropical forest soil microbial communities from Luquillo Experimental Forest, Puerto Rico - Sample 34 (SPAdes) | ecosystem: Environmental > Terrestrial > Soil > Tropical forest ... | reverse complement strand
GAAATCGTGCTGCAGCAGCCACAAAACGGAACCGGGCACGCGCTGCTGGTTTCGAAGCGTGCGGTTGGCAATGCAAAGTACGTGGTGGTGTTGCCCGGTGATGCCCCGCTGATCCGCACCGAGACGATTAAGGCACTCATTCAGAAACATAAAAACGGACAGGCAGCGGCGACGTTGTTGACGGCGGTGCTGGAGGATCCTTCCGGCTACGGGCGGATTCTGCGCAAGGGCGGAGACGCGGTGCAGGCCATCATTGAGGAGTCGCAGCTCACGCCCGAGACGCGGGAACTGAATGAGATCAATGCGAGTATGTACTGCTTCACGACGACGAAGCTTTGGCCGGCGTTGGCGCGTGTCAGGCCGGACAACAAGCATCGCGAGATTTATCTGACCGATGCGGTCGCGGTGATGAATGCGGCGGGGGAGACGGTTCTGGCGGAAGTGGCGCAGGATTCGCGCGAGATGCTCGGATGCAACACGCGAGCGGATCTGGCGGGTGTCGACCAGACTTTCCGCGACTGGAAGCGCGAGGCACTGATGCGCGACGGAGTAACCATTCAATTGCCGCAAACCGTTTTGGTCGACCCGGACGTCACCGTTGGCGAAGACTCAGTTCTCGAGCCCTGTGTGCAGTTGCTGGGCAAGACAAAAATTGGCGCGCGCTGCGTGGTGAAAACGGGAAGCGTGGTGCATGAATCGATTTTGGGAGATGAGGTGACCGTCGAGCCGCACTGCGTCATTAGCCAGAGCCGGCTGGAATCGGATGTGGTGGTGGGACCGTTCGCGCGCATGCGCATGGAAACGCACTTGAAGAGCGGGTCGCGCATCGGCAATTTTGTCGAGCTGAAGAAGAGCGTGGTGGGCGAAGGCACGAAGGCTATGCACCTGACGTATCTCGGAGACGCTAAGATCGGCAGCAAAACGAATATCGGCGCCGGCACGATCACGTGCAACTACGACGGCTTTCACAAACACCCGACCACCATCGGCAACAAAGTGTTCATCGGCAGTGATTCGGCGCTGGTGGCTCCGGTGAAAGTGGGTGACGGCGCGTACGTTGCCGCTGGTTCCACGATTACTGACAACGTGCCGGCGGACGGGCTCGGTATCGCCCGTGGGCGCCAGGTGAACAAGCCCGGTTGGGCCAGCAAGAAGCGCCGCGAACTGACCGCCACCGAAAAACCGGCCAAGCGCAACAAGAAACGTCGCTGATTACAGTTCGGGCTGCTACAATCTTTCGCGCCCGGTCGCCCACTGGGAGAGCGTATGCTTGAAGCAAAACCTGCCGCTGCTGCGCATCTTACGTCCATCAGCCCATCCTTCGCCGTGCCTGATGTTGTGGTGGCGGCCGAGTATTATCGCGACAAACTTGGCTTTGAGATTCTGGGCTATTTTCTTGAGCCGCCCATCTACGCGATCGTGCGACGCGATTCGGTCGTCATTCATTTCGGACGTATCGAAACAAACGTCTCCAGTTCCCCCAATACGGTCCGGCGCTTAGAAGGGATCGATGCCTACGTCTGGGTGGACGACGTTGACGCGCTTTGCAATGAGTTTCAGAAGCGGGGCGCGCGAGTCGTTGACCCGCCGATGAAGCGCGTGTATGGCTGCTACGAGATGGTCGTGGAAGATAACGATGGCCTGCGCATCGCGTTTGGCATGAACATCGCCGAGAACTAGTTTCGCGGTTGAAAAAAAGCGGGATTAACGCGGGTTTCTGCAGTGGAGTGAGCCGGCCGCACGCGCGTCGCTGTGATAAACTAATGGTTCCCGAAGGAAATCCGGAGGCGCGTCATGAAATTCGGAGTCGTAGTTTTTCCCGGATCGAATTGCGACCACGACGCATTCCACGCCATCGGCCACGTCCTGAAGAAGCCCGTTGAGTTTATCTGGCATCAATCCCAAGAGTTGCATCAATGCGACGCCATTATTTTGCCGGGCGGGTTTTCTTATGGCGATTATCTGCGCACCGGGGCGATTGCGCGCTTTTCACCGGTGATGCAAGCGGTCGAGCAGTTTGCCAACAAAGGCGGGCTGGTGCTCGGCATCTGCAATGGCTTCCAGATTCTGCTGGAAGCGGGATTGCTGCCCGGTGCGATGATGCGCAATTCCGGGCTGCGCTTTATCTGCAAGCACGTGCATATCCGCGTCGAAGATACCCACTCGCCCTTTACTTGCGCCGCGAAGGCCGGGCAAATCCTGACGATTCCCATCGCGCACAGCGACGGGAATTACACCTGCGACGACAAAACGCTCGCGGCGCTCGAAAAGAATCATCAAATTCTCTTCCGCTACACGACGGCGGACGGCAAAGACGACAACGGGGGAAATCCCAACGGCTCGACGGCCAACATCGCCGGCATCTGCAACGAACGACGAAATGTCGCCGGGTTGATGCCGCACCCAGAGCGCGCGGTGGAGCAGGTGCTCGATTCCGACGACGGGCAGGTGATCTTCCGGTCGATGGTCGAAGCGCTTGTCGGCGCGGCAAAGGCGACTGCGTGATCTGTAGCGGCGCAGCAAACGAAATTGCGTAGGGGCACGAAGTCGCGTGCCCCTATAGTTTTTTCACAGGACGAGAGCAACGAAATGGCGACGGCACAGACGGAAATTAAAGTGACGCCGGAAATCGCGGCGGAGCATGGCGTAACGCGCGAGGAGTACGCGCGGATTCAGCAGATCCTCGAGCGCGATCCCAACATCACGGAGCTCGGCATCTTCAGCGTGATGTGGAGCGAGCACTGCTCGTATAAATCGAGCAAGGTGCACCTGAAGCGCCTGCCAACGCGAGGGAAGCTGGTGGTGCAGGGCCCGGGCGAGAACGCGGGCGTTGTCGACATTGGCGATGGGCTGGTCGCGGCGTTCAAGATCGAATCGCACAACCATCCGAGTTACGTTGAGCCGTTTCAGGGTGCGACCACTGGCGTCGGCGGAATCCTGCGCGATATTTTCACGATGGGCGCGCGTCCGATAGCCGTCATGGACTCGTTGAGATTTGGGGAAATTCAGAAAAGTGGCGAGCGGCGAGTGGCGCGTGGCGAGTACAAAACCACGGAAGAGGAAGCAGCGAAAAACCGCCGCATCCTGGATGGAGTGATTCGCGGCGTGGGCAGCTACGGGAATTGTTTTGGCGTGCCTACTGTCGGCGGCGAGGTGGCGTTCGAGCCGTGCTACGCGCAGAACCCGCTAGTGAACGCGCTAGCTCTGGGCATTGCGCGTAAAGAAGAGATTTTCCTCGCGAAGGCCAAGGGCGTGGGCAATCCAGTGATTTATGTCGGCGCGAAGACCGGACGCGACGGCATTCACGGCGCGTCGCTGCTCGCTTCCGCGGAGTTCACCGAGGAATCGCAGCAGAAGCGGCCCAACGTGCAGGTGGGCGACCCGTTCATGGAGAAGTTGCTGCTTGAGGCGTGCCTGGAGGCGATGAAGACCGGCGCGGTAGTCGCGATTCAGGATATGGGCGCGGCGGGGCTGACCTGCTCTACGTGCGAGATGGCGTCGCGTGGTGGAACCGGCATTGAGATCGACCTGGCAAAGGTGCCGCAGCGGGAAACCGGCATGTCGCCTTACGAAATCATGCTGAGTGAGTCGCAAGAGCGCATGCTGCTGGTTGCCGACAAGGGCCGCGAAGGCGAAGTGCTCGCGGTGTTCAAGAAGTGGGGCCTGGACGCAATGGTGGTCGGCGACGTGACTGAGGGCGGCATGCTCGTGGTGAAGGATCACGGCAAAGTCGCGGCGAAAATTCCCGCGCACCCGCTGGCGGAAGAAGGGCCTGTTTACAACCGGCCGATCGCACAGGCTGCGCCGCGCAACGAAAGGGAAAAGGACTGGTTCCAGTTCGCGCCTGAAGGCACGGACCTGACTGCGAACTTCACGAAATTACTCGCATCTCCGACGATCGCTTCGAAGCATTGGATCACCGAGCAGTACGACAGCATGGTGCGCACGAATACACTGGCGGGGCCAGGAGCCAGCGACGCGGCGGTGGTGCGGGTCAAAGAAACGAAACGGGCCTTGGCGCTGGCGACCGACGGAAACGGCCGGTGGTGCTACTTGAATCCGAAAGTCGGCGCCATGCACGCGGTGGCTGAAGCGGCGCGCAACGTGGCCGCTTCCGGGGCGCGGCCGATCGCGGCGACGAATTGCCTGAATTTCGGCAGCCCGGAAAAGCCGGAAGTGATGTGGCAGTTCTCGCAAGCAATCGATGGCGTGGGCGAGGCTTGTGTGGCGCTCGGCGCTCCGATTACCGGCGGCAACGTCAGCTTCTACAACGAGACGCTCGGCAAATCCATTTATCCTACGCCGGTGATCGGCATTTTGGGCATCCTGGAACACGCTGACGATGTGCTGAAAGTGGCGTTTCGCCAGGAAGGCGACACCATTGTGTTGCTCGATGGAGCGAGCGCGGCAGATGCTGGGCTGAAGCCCGGAGCCACACCTGCGCGGGAGTTTTCGTCGTCCGAGTATTCGAAGGCGATTGCCGGCATCGTGGCCGGTGAACCTCCAGCGATTGATCTTGCGGCGGAAAAGCGGTTGATCGACTGTCTGGTCGCGCTCGCCGAAGCGAGAACGGTGCAATCCGCTCACGACTTGAGCGACGGTGGGCTCGCCGTAGCCGTGGCGGAGTCTTGCTTTGCCTCGGGTGGTCTCAGCGCACGAATTTCCGTTGACGGCGATGTCAACGCTGAGGACGCGCTTTTCGGCGAACGCGGGGCTCGCGCGATGGTTTCCGTCTCGCAAGGAAATGTTGCCGCGGTTCTCGAGACTGCGCGACAATATGGAGTAGGGGCCCGCGAAATCGGCAAAGTGACGCGGGACAATGCTCTGCGCATCGAATACAAGGGGTGCGCGGTGATCACGGCGGAAGTTCCGACGCTGCAAGACACCTGGGCGAACTCTCTTGAACGCAATTTGAAACTTTCATGAACCCGAAACTGGCATCTGCGGACGATCGATTTCACGACGAATGTGGCGTGTTCGGCGTGTTTGGCCATCCCGAGTCGGCGAACCTGACGTATCTCGGACTATACGCGCTGCAGCATCGCGGGCAGGAATCGGCGGGGATTGTTTCGAGTACGGGCAACGATCTGTACATGCACCGGGCCATGGGGGAAGTGGAAGAGATTTTCTCGCCTTCGGTCTTGGCGAAGCTTCCCGGCTCCAGTGCGATTGGACACACGCGCTATTCCACTGCGGGTGACAAAGCGCTGCTGAACGCGCAGCCCATCATGATCGATTGCAATAAGGGCAAGGTCGCCGTGGGGCACAACGGCAACCTGACGAATGCCGGCGAATGGCGGCGTAGGCTCGAGCATCGCGGCTCGATTTTCCAGACCAACAGTGACACGGAAGTGATCGTCCATCTGATTGCGAAGTCGCAAGCGCGCAACTTTTCGGGTGCGCTGGGCGACGCGTTGAACCAGGTGGAAGGAGCGTATTCGCTTCTGGTGCTGACGCCGGAAGAACTCTACGCGGTGCGCGATCCACGGGGCTTCCGTCCGCTGGCGCTGGGTAAACTAACCGCGCCGGATGGGTCGGACGCCTGGGCGGTAGCATCGGAAACCTGTGCATTCGATTTGATCAATGCGCAATATGTGCGGGACATCGAGCCTGGCGAAATGGTGCGCATCTCGCGAGCGGGCCTGGAAACGATCCACTTTAGCGCGCCAAAACCGCTGCAGTTCTGCATTTTCGAGCATGTCTATTTCTCGCGGCCAGACAGCCTGGTGTTTGGCCGGTCGGTGAATGAGTCCCGGGAAATGCTTGGCCGGTTGCTCGCGCGGGAACATCCCGTTGAGGCCGACATGGTGGTGCCGATTCCCGACTCCGGCGTACCAGCGGCGATTGGCTTTGCGCTCGAATCGAAAATCCCCTTCCGTATGGGGCTGATTCGCAACCATTACATCGGCCGGACGTTCATCGAGCCTTCGCAGGCGATCCGCAATTTTGGCGTGAAGCTCAAACTCAACCCGGTACGGAACTTAATCGCCGGAAAGCGCGTCGTATTGGTAGACGATTCGATCGTGCGCGGCACCACCAGCCGCAAGCTGGTGCGCATGGTCCGGGAAGCGGGCGCGACCGAAGTTCATATGCGCATCAGTTGCCCGCCAACCATTTCGCCGTGCTACTACGGCGTAGACACGCCAACGCGCGAGGAGTTGATCGCCTCGGCGAACACGCCGGAGGAGATCCGCAAGTTCCTGGGCGCGGATTCGCTTGGTTACGTCTCGCTTCAAGGCTTGCGCCAGGCGGTGAATGATACGGAGGGCAACTTCTGTACGTCGTGCTACACGGGAGTGTATCCAACGGACCTGGTGCAGTTGGAAGTGCGGGAAGGAAACGGACTGGTTAAACTGGACGAGGCGGTAACGGTGCAACGTGAAGACTGACGCAAAGTCGAAAAAGATTACAAGCGAGGAAACATCGAAAACGACACCGACTCTGCAAGAGCGGGTGCGCAACGAGGCCATCGCGTGGTTCTGGGTGGTACTGGTGTTCCTGCTGATCAACGGCACCCTGGGCCAGGCGCGCGTGATTCCGTCGGGCTCGATGGAGAACACGTTGCTCGTCGGCGATCACCTGATCATGAGCAAAGTTGGCTACGATGCCGGCATTCCTTTCACGAATATTCACGTGCCGCTCTGGCGCCAACCCCGGCGGCAACAGATTGTTATCTTCAAGCCGCCGTATGCGCCGAATCAGACCGATTTGATCAAGCGCGTGATTGGTTTGCCGGGCGACCTGGTGGATATTCGTGACGGATCCGTTTTTGTGAACGGTCAAAGACTGCAGGAGAAATACACGACAGGGCCGACGGAAACGGTCCCTGCTTGGGAAACACCGCGTGGCTTTCAGCCCATGCACTTCCCGTATCTTGTCCCGGCCAATTCATACTTCGTGATGGGCGACAATCGCGGCAATTCCTACGACAGCCGCTTCTGGGGGCCTGTGCCGCGCGACTATATCCTCGGCACGCCTGTGGCGATCTACATGTCGGTCGAAGGCACGGAAGACTCCTGGAACGGCAACATTGCTAATCGCTTCGTCGCTTATGCCGGAGCGCTCTTTCATCCCAGCCGCATTCGTTGGAAGAGGCTGTTCGAAGCGCCTCGCTGATCCGCCGCCGCGCTCGCCGCAAGATTTCGTAGTGGCCCTGAATAGACAAGGTGAATCGTGAAAGCTGACACAACTGCAGCGAAGAAAGGGAATGACGCGCCCCCGGCGCCGCAGCCGCCATTCGGGGACCGCGTCAAAAGCGAAATCATCGCGTGGTTCTGGGTCATCCTCGCGTTCATGCTGATCAATGGCACGCTGGGGCAGGCGCGCGTGATTCCCTCCGGGTCGATGGAAGATACACTGCTCATCGGCGACCACCTGATCATGAGCCGCGTCGGCTATGACGCCGGCATTCCTTTCACCAACATTCACATGCCGCTGTGGCGCAATCCGAAACGCCAGCAGATTATTATTTTCAAGCCGCCGTTTGATCCGACACAGCCGGATTACGTGAAGCGCGTGATCGGCCTGCCGGGGGATGTGGTCGATGTCCGCGACGGGTCAGTGTGGGTGAACGGCAATCGTCTGAATGAGAATTACACTCTTGGACCGACGGAGCCCGCGCCACCCGGGCAAGCTCCGCGTGGCTATCAGGACGTAAAGTTCCCGTACAAGGTGCCCGAGGATTGCTATTTCGCGATGGGCGACAACCGCGAAAATTCCTACGATAGCCGCTTCTGGGGTTGCGTCCCGCGCAAGGACATTCTCGGCACCCCGGTAATTATCTATATGTCGCTGAACGCGCCGAAGGACGCCTGGAACGGGGATATTGGCGCGCGCTTTCTGGCCTACGCCAACGCCATCATCCACCCCGGCACTGTCCGGTGGCGCAGACTGTTCCATGTGTTTTAAGCTGTAGACGGCCTCGCGTTGCCCAGATCGTGAGGCTGCGGTGCCCGGAAGTGACCGCCCGCCTGGAGTCGCTTGACTCGTATAATGGCCCTCGGTGCCCCAAGAGGCCATGAACCGAACGCAGCATTACGAAGCAGTTGAATCTTGAAGGCGGCCCTCGATGAAATACGCCGATGCGGGAGTCAATATCGCTGTCGCTGATGATGCCAAGCAGCGCATCCGCCATCTTGCGAGCAAAACGTTTTCCCCGGCCGTGCTGGGAGGCATTGGCGGTTTCGGCGCGCTGTTCGCGTTAGACGGCAAGCGGTGGAAAGAACCCGTGCTGGTGTCCAGCGCCGATGGTGTCGGGACAAAGCTGAAGATCGCCATGGCCATGGGAGTCCACTCCACTGTTGGCGGCGACCTGGTCAATCATTGCGTGAACGACATTCTGGTGCAGGGGGCCGAACCGCTCTTCTTTCTCGATTACCTGGCGATGGGGAAGCTCGAGCCCGACGTGGTCGAACAGTTGGTGGATGGCATGAGCCGCGCCTGCCGCAAAGCGGGTTGCGCTTTAATCGGCGGAGAGACGGCCGAGATGCCGGGATTCTATCCGCCGGGCGAATACGACCTGGCAGGTTTCATCGTGGGCGCGGTGGAACGCAAAAAGATTCTCAGCGGAAAATCGGTGAAGCCGGGTGATACGCTGCTGGGCTTGCCGTCGGCAGGCCTGCACACGAACGGCTATTCGCTGGCGCGCAAACTTGTTTTTGAAGTGACGAAGTTGAGGCCCGAAACGTATGTCGCGGAAGTCGGAAACAAGATTGGCGCGGAACTGCTCAAGCCGCACCTGTGCTACGCGCCGGCAGTGAAAAACCTGCTGGCCAAGGGCTGGGTTTCCGCCATGGCGCACATTACTGGCGGCGGCATTCCCGGAAACTTGCCGCGCGTGCTGCCAAGCGGCGTGAAGGCCATCATCGATCTCGACGCCTGGCCGATTCCGCCGATTTTCAAGTATTTGGCAAAGCTCGGTGAGATTGAAACCGACGAACTGCTGCAGTGCTTCAATATGGGTATCGGCATGATCGTGATCGTGCCGGCCGAGTTTGTGAAAGAAGCAGAAGCCGACCTGAAGCGCCGCCGCGAAAAATTCTTCCGCATTGGCCGGATCGAACGAGGGGACACTGGCAAAGCGCGGCTTGTCTACTCCGGCGCATTAAGCCTTGCATGACCGAAGAGAGATTCATCGCACGAAAACCGTGCGATGGAAAAGAGTACCGCGCTTCGCTCGGAATGACGGATGGAGTTTAAGCCTTCGCCTTGCGCACCCGGCTCCAATACCACCACTGGCACTTTTCTACCGGCAGACGAGGATTGCGCGCTTGTGCTACAGCGGCCTGGAACGTATCGAGCACGCACGGATCCTGGCGCTGGCCAGTCAGGCGCTCCAGTCTTGAATACATGGTCTTCGGGTTTTGCTTCGCGAGTTGCGCCACGGAACGAATTCCCAGCATTTCGAAATCGCGCAACATCTTGGGGCCGATGGAAATGAGATCGCCGAGTTGCCGTCGAGTAGCGGGCATAGTGTGCTCCTGATAATTCGCTTTTTATTCGCCACGCGCCTCAACACTCTACGCCCTCTTTTTCTGTGGCGCAACGATTCTTTTCGTGCCGCGAGCGCCATTTGGCGAGCCTCCATAGGTGTGTTAACGTTTTTTGTTTATGACGAAGCGAATCGGCGTGCTGTTAAGTGGCCGCGGGTCGAATTTCGAGGCGCTGGCGGATAGTGTCGCTGGCGGGCGCATTCCGGGCGCCGAAATCGCGATGGTCATCAGTAATCAGCCGGAAGCGCTGGGGCTAAAAAAGGCGGAAGCGCGCGGAATTCCGGCCCGCATGATTCCATCAAAAGGATTGCAGCGCGAGGCGTACGACCGTCAGGTGGTGGCTGTTCTACAGGAGCACAAGGTAGACCTGATATGCCTGGCGGGGTACATGCGCTTGCTTTCGCCTTATTTCGTTGCGGCGTTCCCGCAAAGAATTCTGAACATTCACCCTTCGCTGTTGCCGTCGTTTCCAGGGCTGGAGTCGCAGAAGCAGGCTCTGGATCACGGAGTAAAGTTTGCGGGCTGCACGGTGCATTTCGTCGACGAAAATCTGGATGCCGGGCCGATCATTCTGCAAGCGGTCGTTCCGGTGCTCGACGCGGACGACGAACATGCGCTCTCGCAGCGCATCTTGAAAGAAGAACATCGCATTTACAGTGAAGCGGTGAAGATTGTTCTGGAAGGAAAATATCGTATCGAAGGCCGCCGCGTGCTTCAGGGTTAAACGGAGAACATGATCACGAACGACTTTAAGCCGGTGGAAGAACAGCTCGCCTACCTGAAAAAGGGCGCGGCGGAGATTATTCCGGACGAGGAGCTGAAGGCGAAGCTTGTCAATTCGACGAAGACCGGCAAGCCGCTGCGCGTTTATCTCGGCGTCGACCCGACGGCACCCGACATACACCTCGGCCACACCGTGGTGTTGCGGAAGCTGAAACATTTTCAGGACATGGGTCACACCGCGGTATTCTTGATTGGCGATTTTTCGGCGATGATTGGCGATCCTACTGGCCGTTCGGAGACGCGGCCACCGTTGAGTCGCGAAGAAGTTGACGCCAACGCGAAGACGTACCTCGATCAGGTCTACAAGATTCTCGATCGTGACAAGACGGAAGTGCGCTTCAACAGCGAATGGCTGGGCAAAATGTCCAGCTACGAGGTGGTGCGCCTGTGCGGGCACTACCGGCTGGCGCGCATGCTGGAGCGCGAGGATTTTCGCTCGCGGCTCGCCAACAACACTCCCATTTCTGTGCACGAGCTCCTCTACCCGCTGCTCACCGCTTACGACGCAGTGGAGCTCAAATCCGACGTTGAACTAGGCGCGACCGAACAGAAATTCAACATTCTGGTGCACCGCGAAATCCAGCGCGAGTATGGGCTTTCGCCGCAGGTTGTCTTTACCATGCCGATCCTGGTGGGACTCGATGGCGAACGCAAAATGTCCAAGAGCCTCGGCAACTATGTCGGCATCAACGAGCCGCCCGGGGAAATGTTCGGCAAGCTCATGTCCATTCCGGATGAGTTGATGTGGACGTACTACGAGCTTGTGACCGACCGAACGCCACAGGAAATCGCGGAGTTGAAAAAGGAAGTTGGGAGCGGAAAGCTGCATCCCATGGATGCGAAGATGCGGCTGGCCGAAGAAGTGGTCGGCGATTTTCACAGCAACGACGCCGGCCGCAAAGCCGCCGACAATTTCCAGCGAGTGTTTCGCGACCGCCAAGCTCCTGCCGAGGCTCCTGTCGAGAAAATATCGCGAGGGCCAGCCAGGAAGCTGACAGCGCTGCTCGTGGAACTGAAGCTTGTGTCTTCAAGAAGTGAAGCGGAGCGCCTGATCAAGCAGCGCGGCGTGGAAATCGATGAAGCCTGTGTCGAGGATCCTCGCAAAGAGATCGACCTGAGCCAACCAATTCAGTTTCTCTTGCGTGCCGGTAAGAAGAAATTCGTGCGCGTGGTGGTCGAGTAGCTGTAGGGATGGCCTTCTGAGGCCGTCCATTCGATCGAGCTTCACCCAATCGTCCTCCACTCGCGGACGGATTGCGGACCGCCTCGGAAGGCGGTCCCTAAAAGGATTCAGCTCAAGATTGAAGCAACTAAGGCGGCCACGTGCTTCGCGATCGCGGGTGCGGCGGTTAGCCCGGGGGACTCGATTCCTACCAACTGAATGACTTGAGGCACTTCACGATCGGGCTCAATTACAAAATCGGCGATGCCCGCGCCATCGGGAGGCACGAGCTTTGGCCGCAATCCACTGTAGGCCAGCTGCAGGTCGCTCTCTTCAATCTCCGGCACCATGGTTTTGACGTCGGCGGCAAATTCCGGCACGGTGATACGCTCGCGTTCGTAGTTCTCTTTTCCGTCGACATACTTGGCAGTAGGACCCAGTAGCAGGGTTCCCCAAAGCGTCTTGGTAAAGTGTAGCCCCAGGGTCAGACCGTCTTTATGCGGAAGCGGATAGACGAGGTTGTTCACCAGTTGTGCATGAGGCCCGCGAATTTCGCAATACTCGCCGCGCACCGGGTAAATGTTCCAAGGCCGCGGTCCCAGGAAACATGCCACTTCATCCGATTGCAGCCCAGCGGCGTTGATAACGCAGCGTGCTTCGACGGTTTCCACCTCAGCATTCTCTTCGTCGCCAATGCGCAGCCCCACGCGCACCAGCTCATTGCGCGGTTCCAGGGATTCGACCTTGGCATGCGTCAGCAAGTTCGCGCCTTGGTTTTCCGCAACGCGGGCGTAAGCGTGGACGAGCTCTTCCGAAGAGCAAATGCCTGTGGAAGGCACGTCGAGTGCCGCGAATCCACGGACGTGGGGCTCTGTCTCACGAATTCCGGCGGCGTCCAGAATTCGCAAGCCTTCTACGCCGTTGCCTTCGCCCTTCTCTTTCAGCGCGAGCAGGTCCGCCTCTTCTTCTTTGACTTTCGCAACGACCAGTTTGCCGGTGGTGCGGTGCGGCACCCCGTGCTTCGCGCAAAATTCCTTGGTCAGGCGGTTACCTTCGACGCAGAGCCGAGCCTTTAGCGAATTTTTGGGGTAGTAGATGCCGGAGTGAATCACGCCGCTATTGCGCGTGCTCGTGGCCATGCCAAACTTCGGGTTCTTGTCGACGAGAAAAATATCTGGCCAGCGGCGCGAAAGCGCTTCGGCAATCGCACACCCAACCACGCCGCCGCCAATAATCAGAACATTGACCTGGTCCATGACCTTCTAGAATACGACACGGGTACGCCACACTGCTGGAGAACGCGGGGAATCAGTCCTTTTCCTGGCTGACTTCGTCGTAAAAGGTTTTGCAATTCTCCAGTCGTCCCTCGCCGCCGTCGCAGACCGCGAATTTCGCTACCTTGCCTGGTTCGTAGCCGTTCTTCCACAAAGACGCGCTGCCATACTCGCCATCCTTGTTCACGGCGTAGTAGTACAGGTGAAAAGTGCCCAGGCGCTTTTTGTCGCCATTGTAGTTGCGCACCACGCGGCCCATGGCCTCCAGACAAGCATCCGCTGGTTTCATGCCTTTGCGCATCATTTCCACGATGGTGTGGCCGCCGGAAATCTTGATGTTTTCCTCACCCTTGCCGGTGGAGCCCGCGCCGCCAACATCGCCATCGACAAAAAGCCCTGCGCCAACCACCGGGGAATCGCCGACGCGTCCGGGGATTTTCCAGGCTAGACCGGAGGTCGTGGTCGTTCCGCTGACCTCGCCCTTCGCGTTCACGCCAAGGCAATTGATGGTGCCGGTCGGAGGATGCTCGATGACCCGGATCGCATAAGCCGTTTGCGCGGGATCGTGGTCAAACAGCTCGGAAACATGTTCCTTCCATTCCGGGCTATCCGTACCCGGCCGCCAGTTGAAACTGGTGCGCGCTTTGTACGCCAGCCAAATCTTGCGAGAATGCTCGGTGAGCAGGTTCATCTCTTCGAAGCCTTCCGCCACGCCGAAGCGCCGAGCGCCATCGCCTACGATCATGACGTGGTTGGTCCGCTCCATTACGGTTTTCGCCAGCCGCGCCACATTCTTGATCTTTTGTACCGAGGCGACGCTTCCCGCCCGCCGCGTCGGTCCGTGCATCACGCTGGCGTCCAGTTCCACCACGCCTTCTTCGTTCGGGAGTCCGCCGTAGCCGACGGAATCGTCATTTGGATCGTCTTCCACAACGGTCACTGCAGCAACAACCGCATCGAGCGTGTCGCCGCCGCTTTGCAGAATGTCCATGCCTTTGCTCAGCGCCTTCACGCCATTTGCGGAAGAGATAATCACGGGTCGCTTGCCGCCACCTTGCGCTGCAACGCCCGGGTCTGCGGCCAACGCTTCTTCGCCAATCAAATCCTTGCCGAGCAGCCCCAAACCACCGGCGACTGCTCCTCCCGCCAAGGTGGTCGTAAAAAACCTACGCCGTGTCCACTCGCTCATGCGCTTCTCCTGACAAATCTACAGAAGGCGTACCCGTTCCTTGTGGCACTTTAGTCCAGATGCCCTGGCAAACGATAGTGTCTTGCAGAAAAAAGGCGCGAACCGCTCAGTCCGACCCGCCAAGCGGCAAAAAGTATTGCGTGCCCTTAACCGGCTCTTGTAACCGGCGCAGCAACTGCTGCAAGTCTTCGCTGCGCTCGACGAAGTCGATCTCCGACGTGTCGATGACCAGCAGATCGGCGCCTTCATAGTGGAAGAAAAAGTGTTCGTAGGCCCGTGAGACTTCTTCCACATATTGCGGGGAAATCTGCGTCTCCTCGCGGGCTTTTTTCTTGGCGATGCGTGCGCGCAGCACTTCCGGTTTGGCCTGAAGATAGATCACCAGGTCGGGTTGCGGCAATTCGGCAGTCAACGCTTCGTAGTAGCGCTCATACAGTTTCAACTCGGCATCGTCGAGGTTCAGGTTCGCGAAGATTCTGTCTTTTTCCATTAGAAAATCGCTGATCACTGGTCCCGGCAATTCCGCCGCCAGCGCTTCGCGAATGCGTTTCTGGCGCTCGATCAGGAAATAGAGTTGCGAGCGAAACGCTGCGCCCCGCTTTTCGGCGTAAAAATCCGGCAGAAAGGGATTGTCCTCGCAATCGTAGATTCGCCGCGCGTGCAGCCGCTCGGCTAATACGCGCGCGAGTGTGGTCTTTCCGACGCGAAGCGGGCCTTCAATAACGATGAATCGGGGAGGTTGGGAAGCGGGCTGCGGCTGGCGTGCTCGTTTTGCCGAGGAGGATTCGGGCATTTGGCCTCTAGCGGTTACGAAATGCCTTCGGCGAATTATAGCAGTTCTGCGAAGGCGTTGGGGGCTGGGCGGCTTCGGGAAGGAAGCATGGTTTTAGTACAAAAGAACTAAGGGGTAGTCCCAAGAATATCCTCAACTCGGTACTAATCCCGATATGACCAAAGGTCCAGTGACGCCTGTCCTCTGGTACAGTAGAGTCGAGTCGTTGCAGCCACCAGGTTCCCTCCCCTTGGCCTGCAATACTGAGGTGGGTTCTTGATTCTTTCGACCATCGTGCTGTTTTGCTGTTCCGCCGCCGCCGCAACTACTCCGCAGCCCGCAACACTTTCCTCCACCGCTACCGCAGCCGCCGAAGATCAGACTCGCACCGCGGCGAACGTGCCCGCCGCGAATTCCGATTCCTCGAAACCCGATGCTCCCGCCCCGAAGTTCAACGCCGCGAATTTTGCGCCCGAATCTACAAGTGCCGACCCCTATCCTTCCTCCACGCCTGCTGCATTGAATGCTCCGATCAAGCCGGCCACGTCGGAATCCTATGAGACTTCCCGGCAGCGAAAGATCTGGTATGGACTGATCGCCGCAGGCCACGGCGCCGCGGCATTCGACGCCTGGACAACGCGGCGCGCAATTGGCGGAGGTTATGGCACGGAGGGTGATCCACTGGAGCGGCCGTTCGCCAATTCCGGCGCCGTGTATGCCACCACGCAAGTCGTGCCTACGTTGATGGACTATCTGGGCCACCGCATGATGCACAGCGAGAACCCTACGATCCGCAAGTTCTGGTGGATTCCACAGAGCGCGAGCGCAGGATTATCGCTGGGCGCCGGCATACACAACTACCGGCTGGTCCACTAATTCCTCATTCCCGTCTCCGCTTTTAGCGAGCCACAACCAGCAGGCCGAACGTTCCCGGCTTCATGGCGCCCCGGCGCTCGCCTTCCTTGGGTGGAAGAAATTCCGCCGCGGGAAGCACCACATTGTGCGTCTTGATGTCCAGCCCCATGGTGCGCGCGCTCCGCTTGGTCGGCACATTCTCCACGACCGTGTACTTGTCGGGGCCTTCTTGCTTGATCACCGTAAGGGTTCCTTCACCGTTTGAAGATAGAACGAAGCCCGTCCCCGGATCGTAAGCGGTCGCGTCGACGCCCTGGCCGATGGGTGGCGTGGCGACTACCTTGCCGCTGTCCGCATCCACAACGGCAATCAGCTTATTCTCGCACCCGGCAAAGAGCCGCCGGTGTTCCGGGTCGATCGCCAAGCCAGACGGCGACTCGCAGGGCTTCATCGACCAGGTATTTTTGACTTTCATCGCTTGCGCGTCGATTTCGATCAAGTCCGCGGTGTCCTCGTTGTTCACGAAGACGTTGCCTTTCCCATCCGCGGCGGCAAATTCCGGTTTTCCGCCGAGCGGAATCGTTGCCGCGACAACTCCATCTGCGGCGCCGAAAACCGTGGCGTCCTTGCTTGCGCCGTTGAAGGTAAAAACGCGCTTGCTCGCTGGATCGTACAGAATCGCGTCGGGATTCTTGCCCGTATTTACGGTGACGATGGTCTTCAGCGTCTTCAGGTCGAAGATGGTTGCGGTATTTGCCCGGCCGTTGCTCGTGAACCCCCGGCCGAGTTCGGGCGCTACCGTGATACCGTGCACCCCTTGCGTGTCGGGTATCTCGCCGACCTTCTCGAAGGAATCGGCGTCCAGCACCACGACCCGGGTGGCGTGGGAAACATAAATCCGCCGGGCGGCGCTATCCACGCCGACGTAGTCCCATCCGCCCTCCCCCTCGATGGGAACGGTTTTCACCAACTGATAGCCCGACGGACCGGCGGGCACTGCCTTACCGTGAAGATACACTCCCAAAGACAATCCGGACAGCAACAACGCGGAGATTATATATCCCGTTCTTTTCATGGATGGCCCCCCATCGCCCGACCTATTTTTGGTTGCTTGCGGGCTCACTATACTCCAACCGTGGTGGTCGCAGAAGTCCTGGGTTGGGATATAGTAGGACTACCGCTCGTGCCGTTTTGCTGGAGGCACATTTCCGGGGAACTAAATTCACGGAAAAGGGTTAAGATTCGCTACCCGGGGTTGCAAGTTTACGGCTACTCGCTGGACTGAGGGAGTCTATGACGAAGCTACTGGTGGCACTGATGATGTTGATGGCCCTGGCGTG
>Ga0207761_1000324_pt1 | contig 16900 bp, 21 predicted proteins | sample LuqExpMetageno34_FD_187792 | JGI IMG/M metagenome (GOLD analysis project Ga0207761, IMG submission 187792) | Tropical forest soil microbial communities from Luquillo Experimental Forest, Puerto Rico - Sample 34 (SPAdes) | ecosystem: Environmental > Terrestrial > Soil > Tropical forest ... | reverse complement strand
GGCAGTACTTGACATATATATGGTATATACGGTATATACTCAGGCTTTACGCAGTCTTTTTTCTAATCACGGCGGACTTTTCGAGACAATACTTGACATACACGCGGTATATACCGTATATACGCGGTGTCTTTACTCGGTCTTTACTCAGTCTTGACCGTGGAAGTCAATTCGGCGCTTGCGTTTTCACTTCCTCGATCTGCCTCGACCGGTTCGACGGATCGTGCAGCTTGATGATCGATGGCACCTGGCCGATGCGCGGATCCGTGTCAATGGGATGGTGCGAGATAACGACCACTCGCGTCATCCGCATTTCCGGCTGACCGTTCTTAACCCCAGTAATAATGCCCCCTTCAGCCACTTCGGCGATCCGGCCGAAGATCAATGGCCGCTCCAGCTGCAGCGCCACCAGGTCGCCTTCCTTCAGTTCGTTGCCCATCGTGTCACGCACCATTTTTTTCCTCCTATAGAACTCGCGGTCTCTTCATTGACTTCCCATATCGATCCAGTGGGCCTTCTGCAAATTTCACGGCGCTGCGCAACCAGTGACGCGGCGGCTCGAGCGGATTGACTTCCGAACTGGCCCGGTTTCTCAGTATGCATTTGAAGTCCTCGATCTGGAGATTTGGACTCCCGGCCAGCAGGTCGTTCAGCGCTCGCTTGTCAGGACGGATCCACGGACACTCTGGCCGGTCGGGATTCATGCCTGCCCAAAATTTCCACACCTCCTCCGTGAACCGGCGAAAACGAGCATCCCGGTCGAAGTGGTTAGACTCGGCATTCACGTCGCTTTTAAAATGCCCCGCCGTGGAACTGGGAGGGGGGTAGGTTCTCGCGATGGCATCTTGGTGGACTGGCACATCCTCCCGGTTACCAACGGTGTCCTGGCTGTCAATTCCGACAGGTTTCGCTTTAACTTCTTCTTTCGCCTGTATTTCGCCCATGGGGGGCTGGGGGAAGGAAGGAGCGATAGCGACTGACTGTTCTCCCCCAGGGGGTTTGATTTCTTGGAAAGGGGTATGGGGAAAACCTTCTTTTTCAGATGCATCATGCATGCGTGATGCATCGTCGCTTGCACCTTTCAGGGCCTCTCGTATTTGCCTTACCTTCTCCCAGCGCGCCTGGGCTGCATTGACACATATATCGTGTCGTCTCTGTTTGTTAGCGACACAATCCTCGCGAACCTTCCGGTAGCCGGTGGATGCATCGAGAATGCATGACGTAATGCATGAAGCAATGCATGATGCATCGGCCTTTTCGCCGGAAATTCGCATTATCTTCAGCAGCTGTTCGCTGTTTTCGGGCAGGGATCCATGCATCCAGTAATGCATCATGCATCGCATGAATGCACCAAGCTCCACCGTGCTAAGTTCGAAGGTCTCGACCAGGAATTTCTCCACGTCGAGGGGCAGGATTTTGGGTGACTTTCGACGTACTGACAGGGCGCTGTGAAGGGATACTGGAAGGTGTCCCATTCGGCTTGATCCATCTGCCGCGCGATTCCCGCGCTGGCCGGGGTCAATCTGCTGCTTGAAATTTAGAGCTCACGCGTCGCATAAACTCCCTTCTCTGCAATTGGTTTCCATCGGGGACGAAGGAAGGCAACATAAGGTCTTGCTAGCGTGTATACGCAGTGCAGATCACCTCTGACCCGCATTTTGCTTCACGCTTAAAATCCAAAAGCTGGATGATAACGCTTGTTACCGCCGCCGAAAAAGAGGATTCTTTCGTGCATGCAGGAAATGTCACGAATGACCGAAGTGGGCACAGACTGCACTTGACTCGATAGGAGAAATTCGACAATGAGCAGCATTGCAATTAACCGCGCCGCACCAGCGGCACCCGCAACAGGTACAGCAGGAGTTGTGCTGGGCCTCGCATCAAACCCCATCCTTCCCTGCAACGTTTCCCTACCCGGCAAGCTCGCGCTCGAGGGCAAACGTTTCTCGGTGCGCGCCGAGGGCAACGCCATCGTTGCCGCAGGCACCACCACCTTCAAACCCACACTGGTCGCGGCGCTCGCCATTCCGGCCAGCCCACTAGTCATCTCTAGTTGGACAACCATCGCCGCTGGCGCAGCTGTGGCCATCGGCACCGCTGACCTGGCCGCGCCCTGGTGGATCCACGCAGATCTGATCTTCGACTCGACCAGCGGCTACCTGCAGGGCATATGGAACCAGCTGGTGAACAATGGCTGGACCGCTCCTGCAGCCATTGGTAGCCAACTCAGCCTCATGAACGGATCGAACAACACTGTCACCCAGGGATCGAACATCGTTGCTCCTGCGGATCCGGTCGCCTACTTCGCATTGGCCATGACTTTCAGCGCAGCTGGTGCGAATACAGGCAATTTAATGAATTTTGAGGTAAGCTTCTAAATCTGTTCCAAATCTCCCAGCGTTCACCATCGTCCCCGCGCTGGTATTGATGGGAGATATACATGGCAAAGACCCACGATAGTGTTCGTAAAGCCCTGGGCAAGAACGGGCACGATAAAGGCAAGCTGCACACCCACTCCGTGAAGTACGAGCGCGCCGACAACGGTGGCCTTCATGCGCACGTCGAACGCCACACCTCTGCGGGCCCGCACCACACCGAACACCACGTTCTCGGTTCTGCGGACGATGCGGCCGAGCATCTGATGCAGCACATGGGAGATCAACCTGGGATGGGGGAACAGGCCCCGCCGGAATCGGCCGAGCCGCCTGAGGCCGCAGCTGGTGGCGCTGGTGGACTTGGCGCTGGCCCGGCACCGGGCATGGGAATGTGATGGACTACGTAAGCATTTGCAGCGGCATTGAAGCCGCCACGGTTGCCTGGCACCCGCTGGGATGGACGCCGGTCCTGTTTGCGGAGATCGAGAAGTTCCCCTGCGCGGTACTCAGGCATCGCTACCCGGAGGTTCCGAATGCTGGAGACTTCACCGCAATCGATGGCGGCGTTGCAGCCGACCTTCTGGTCGGAGGAACACCTTGCCAGGATTTCTCAGTCGCCGGTCTCCGAAAGGGACTGGATGGAGAGCGTGGCCAGCTCACCATCGAATTTGCTCGACTGGCTCACCGCCTGGCTTCCCGCGCACGCACCCGATGGCTGGTGTGGGAGAACGTCCCCGGCATACTCTCCAGCGACGGCGGCTGGGCCTTCGCTCTCTTTCTCTCCACCCTTGCAGGCCGATCTGTTCGCGTCCCCGCCGGAGGATGGGCCGGCTTCGGAATCATTCCTGGCGGCGCAGATGCCTGGGGCCTCGCCTACCGAGTCCTTGATGCTCAGTATTTCGGAGTTCCCCAGCGCCGCCGCCGTGTCTTCGTTGTCGGATATTTTGGAGACTGGCGGCGTGCCGCAGCAGTACTACTTGAGCGGTCGAGCCTGTCGCGGAATTTTGCGCCGCGCCGAGAAACGCGGCAAAGAATTGCCTGGGATGTTGCGCCAGGCATTGGAGCAAGTGGGAGAGGCTTCAGCAGAGCCGGGGAAACGCGAGGTCAGGATTGCGTCATCCCCTGCGACGACGAGGCTGGCGACGACGGCGGCCTGATCTCGGGCGCGGTCTCAGCGAAGTGGTCGAAGCAGAGCGGCGGGCCCGCCGGGGACGAGTGCTACAACCTGGTCGGCGTGACCATTCACGGCACTGACAAGACGGCGCGGACGGCCAGCTTCACCGACATCGCCGGTGCATTGCGGGCGCGAGTGCCGGGCAGCGTGGAGAACTCCTCCACCACCGCCGTCATGATTGCCCACATCGCACAGGAAACTGCGGATCCGATTTCGGCCAACGAGGCCCGAACCTACACCCATGAAGGCAGGAACAATTTCCGTACCCACAATCTGGTGGCCAGTCTCGACACGGAACTGAATGGCAGCGAAGACGTGATCGGGCCTCTGAAAGCTCTCTCCCGATCCGGCGGCGGCGTGAAGCCAGCGGTCGCGATTCATGAGAATCAACGTGCGGAATTGAGCCTCAACGATACGGTGGGTTCGCTGAAAGTGGGCGGCGGCAAGCCGGGACAGGGCTACCCGGCGGTCGCCTTCACATGCTCAGAGCAGGCCAACGGCTTCGCGTGGGAGCTGGACGCACAGGTTCCCAACGACTCGCGCAACATCCAGCAGGGAATCCGCAGCGGCATGGCGGTCAGGCGGCTTACTCCGCTCGAATGCGAGCGCCTTCAGGGCTTCCCCGACCATTACACCAGGATCGGCGCCAGGACGCCGGACGGGCCGCGCTACAAGGCGCTGGGCAACTCCATGGCGGTGCCGGTGATGCGCTGGCTGGGCCAGAGAATCGCGATGGTGGAGGCATTGTGATGGACGAGAACGTCATTGATGTGGCGCGGATCCCCGAGGATGACGACTATCGCGATTTCCTGCGCTGGCGCATGCAGACGGATCTGTTCTTCCTCGCCAAGTACTGCCTGGGCTACCGCAAGCTCACTGAGCTCTGGCATCAGCCGGTGTGCGACGTCTTCGTGAAGAAGGATCCCAGCAAACCTTTCTCGCAGCAGACCCGGAAGCGCCGCCGCCTGGTCTTCCTTCCACGCAAGACCTACAAAACCACCCTCAACATCGTCGACACCGTGCAGTGGATCCTGGGCTTTCCTGACGTTGCGGTCATGCCCATGACGGCGTCGAACTCGCCCGACTCGCCGCTGGCCGACGCCTTTGTCGCCGAGTGCGCCTCGCACTTTGTGTGCCTGCCAGGTGAGCCGAAGAAGGTGCTCCATCTCTGTTTCCCCGAACACGTCCTGACCAAACCACCGAAGGCTGGCGAGTTCACCACCCCGGCCCGCACCCGCTACCGCCGCGATCCCACTGTCAAAGGGGTGAGCATCGAACAGTCGCTCTCCGGTTGGCACCCGGACGTGATCAAGTCCGAAGACGTACAGGACAATCGCAACTCTCAGACCGCATTTGCGCTCCGCAAAGTTCGCCAGAATTTTTACATCAATTTAAAAATGCTGGGCGAGGAAGGCCTGCTCGATCTCACCGGCACCCGCTACGGTCCCATGGATCTTTACGGGGACATGATTGCCAAAGCCGGGGAGGAGAGTATTGTTTATTGGAAGCCTGCGTATATACGCAAGCAGCACGCGATCAAGATCGAGGACGACGAACTCACCGAGGACGACGTGATTCTGCAATTCCCCGAACAGATCAGCTGGGCCTTCCTGCGCGAAGAAAAGATGCTCGATGAGCCCAGCTTCTGGACTCAATACATGAATGTCGCCGAGGGAAATTTCAAGTCCACCTTCCCCATGGAGCGACTGAATGCCGCCAGGGTGAGCGAGGATGTGAATGAACATGATGGCCAGGTCCATGTCGGCTGGCGCATGGAGTACGCCGATTGCAAATATGCAGCCGGTGCCGTGGGCATCGAGAACGGTGGCCGCATGACGATTGTGGAGGTCGTCAGAGGCCAATTCACTCCGACCTCGCTCTCCCAGCGGATCGTGAAGATGTGCAAACACTGGGATGCACACCGCGTCGAAATCGAAGATACCCCGGGGGCACATTCGATGGCGGCGCATATTCGCAACGAGGCGCTCGAGCAGGAATGGCGTCTCGATATCAGCTGGGGCGAGTTCCTGCAAGACGATACAGCACGAGCCCTGGCGATCAAATCTGCGGAGCCGCATCTGCTCGCCGGTCGTTTGCTTTTTGCCGATGGGATCTCAAATGTGCAAGAGGTCTTTCGCCAGCTGCACCATTTTGGGCTGGTGGAGGAGTACGAGGTGGCTAGTGTTATCTCGCGGATCGCGGCCAAGCTGCCCGCAAGCATTGCGGCGGCGGGCTTCGAACCGGCCGAGGAAGAGGCCTTCTCGAATTACGTCAACCAGGACGCCTACGACCGCGTCTACGGGCGCGGTAAATACAAGGAACCGGATCCGGTTCCTGAACCGGAGGAAGAATGGGTGCCGATACAGCACAGCGACTTGAGCGAAATGATGCCGGGTTTAAGCGGCTGAGATTCCAGCTAAGAATGTCTCCCCTGCAGCGCAATGCGCTGATCGGAGTGCTGGTGGAATATTCTCTGGGCCCGGATGCAACCGAAAAATGGGAAGAATGCATACACGGCGAGACGACAACGATTGGTGAATTGCTAGATCTGCTGGCAACCGCACAACCCGAGGTTTCTTACAAGCCAGATGAAAGACAAAATCGAACAATTGCGTGATGAGCAACGCGACGCGGCTCTTGACGAGCAGCGCAAGCTGGGCCTGACGCTTTACGGAAATCTGGTTAGGTTTCATCACTTGCCCGCCGCATCGGCCCGCAAATGCACGCGGGTCTTTGCGAAGGGCATGGTCGAGATCGAAGGCTACAGCGGCATCTTCGCGCCGCACCTTTTCACAATTGAACGAGTTCTTCACATCCCAATTGAGGGTCAGGTTAAGTGAACATCGCCATTGAAAGCACAGACAGAGTGATCGAGATCGAGGCCAACGGAAAGCTCGCCGCCCGCGTGTGGGAGGGCTTCACCGTTGACGGCATTCCGGTGCAGTGCGTGATTGTGCGGATTGCGGCACCGGCCGACTACAACCAGGAAGACTTCGAACGGGCGCTCCAGGTCTGCAGGCCACCGCGCATGGCCGAGCAGGCCTTTCCCCTGAGGATGGTGCTCTAACGTGGGCACGCTGATGAACCCGCTCAACGGATCGGCCGTCATCGAACGCGATGACATCGAGCCGCAGGGCCCGCTGCTCGATCCGAAGTACACCGACGACGCCGCCGTGCAGCTGACGATTCAGGACACCCGCCGTGCGCGCACCTGGCTCGATCAGAAACAGTGGAACCTCTACTGGCGCGAGGCCGACACGCTCTTCCAGTCGCCTCGCACCAACCAATCCTTCGAAGGCAGCACGGTAGCACGCGCGAACATCTCTCGATTCCGTGTCGCCAGCACTGTGAACAGTCTGGTGCCCGCGATGAAAGGAGGAATCTTTTACGAGACACCGCCATTTGTCATTCGGCCGCGCCCGGCGACGTCGCAGAACACTGCCCGCGCGAAAACCGCGCTCTATGGGGCCCAGCTGGATAAGGCCAAGTTTGAAGATGTATCTGAGAGGTCTCTGGAATACATGACCACTTTCGGCACGGTGATCGTGAAGGCCGGCTGGGAGAAAGTCACCAGAAAAAAGAAAGTGAGGGCCCCGCGCGCCGCACCGATACGCATCAAGATTCCGCTGGGCGGCGAGATCGTGGCCCACACCAAGGAGAGCGATGAACTCGTCGTCACTGAGCAGGAGGTCACCGAGCAGAAGCTTTTTCTTGAGATGTGTGAACTGGGCAGTATTCTGGTGGACCCTACTTGGAATGTTGCGAACTCTTTGCATGACTCCGCGAAGTACGTCGTCCACGTCACCTACCCGACCTGGACGGACCTCAACAAGCTGCGCGAGCAGAGACTGTTCGACGAGGAAGGCAATCAGGTAGGCGGCTACGACATTCCCAGCGAGGAAGAGCTCAAGGAGTACTTTTTCGCGCACGAAGACAACGCGGCGGGCCAGCCCTCGATGGTGATGGAGAACCTGGGCGGTCAGAACTATTCGATCCACCACGCGCAGAACGAAGAGATCCCGGGCAGCGAATCGCCCGCCGAGCGGCCCATCCAGATGCTCGAGCGCACCGATGATACCTACGTCTATGCCGTGCTCTGCCCCGATGGCAGCGACCGGGGCGTACTGATCAGGAAAGAAGAGCACGGCATGCCCTGCATCAACTTCTTCTCCGCGAATTTCTGGAACATCCCCAATGCGGCCTGGGGACTTGGGGCCGGGCGGCTTTCCGGCAGCACGCAGAGGATTGAAAAAGGCCTGGTGGACGCCATGCTCGACCTGTTGTCCTACGCCTGCAATCCCATGTATGCCAGGAATCGCGGCGCGAACGCGCCCACCCAGCAGATCCGCTCGCGGCTGGGCGGGATCGTGGACGTGGATGTGCATGGCAATCAGAGCGTGCGCGATGTCTTCGGCATCATCGAGCCGCCGCAGATCCCGAAGGACGTCTTCGCGGTCCTGCAGGAATCGGTTCAGAACGACCAGACGACGACCGGCGCAGACGAGGCCTTCACACAGGGCTCATTGCCGGGCCGTGGCGGCTCCTCTGCGGCCCGCACGGCCACCGGAGCGGGGGGAATCATCTCGGCCAACGCAGGACGCATCCAGGGGCCCGTGGGGCACTTTGTGAAGGGCATCCTGATCCCGGTGATCGAGCTCCTCGACTGGTTCGTGAAAAACAAGCTGACGCCCAAGGAGATCCGCGACACGCTGGGCGACGAACTGGGCGCGGCCTTTGAGCTCGACGCCCAGAACTTCTACGAATCCGAGGATCGTTTTGAATGCCTGGCCGGGGCCCACCTGGCCGCGAAGAAAGCCATGGCGCAGGCCTTGCCGATGCTGATGCAGGTTTTCGAGAACCCGCAGATCATCCAGGCCCTTACTGCCATGGGCTATACCGTGGATATACGCGAGCTTCTCGCGATGTATATGGAGGTTACAGAGTGGCGCAACTCAAGAGAATTAATCCGGCCCATGACGCCGCAGGAGCGGCAAAACTTCATGCAGGCAAGTCAGGCGCACTCAAAAATCCAGGGCCAGATCGCGGCCATCGGCGCGCGGCACCAAGCCAAATCCGCAGAAATTGACCAGCAGAACGAAGCCAAGCTGGCGCAGTCGCTGATGGGCAAGGCCTCTGACGAGGCGGCGCTGTGGGATGAGCGCCGTTGGGATAGAGAAACCATCAACCAAAGTGTGTTCGCACCGGGGTCACCGTAATGGAACAACCAGGCAGACCACTCTATGAACGGCGTTCGTATTATGCAGAGCTATTCCACCTGACGTCGAAACAGCGCAAGCATCTTTCCGTGGAACTGCTCGATCAGCTGGACAAGTGTCAGTCAGATGTAGCACGAAAACTTCTCATCAATGCAAGGCAGGACAGCCATGAGTTCCGACGTAACGATAACGTTGACGCGCGATGAATTCCAATCGCTGCTGATAATGGCCGGGGTGGCGATGGGCGCATCGATCAAACTGGGAGACGCGCGGCTGATGGTCTCGTTTCTCAAGCTCGCAAACGCTATCAACAGGGATAACCCCAACTGGGTACACTACGAGATTCCCGACGATGCCAATTTACCTGTTAAATGAGATGAAGTGCCCGGTCTGCTCTGCACTGCTGGACGGCGCAACAAACCTCAGGGGCCAGGGCAAGCCAAATCCGCTCGACCTGACCGTGTGCATCTACTGCGCGGCGATGCTCCAGTTTGTCTTCACAGAGGGCAAGGGCAATCTGAACATAATACAGTTGACGCCCGCGCAGCTGCGCAAGATCGGCGAGGAGGACATGCCCGCGCTGAGATCCCTGCTTAGTGCGCACTGGACAGCTCGCGTTGAGATCAAGCAACGCCGGAAGGCGCAGGGCCTATGGAACTGAAGATCCGCTCCACGCGCACCCTCAAGGTCACCGAGGTCAAGATCTCGGAGGAGGAGCGGTCGCACCTCGCCCAGCTGGCCATGGACCCCCGCTATATAGCCCTGGTAAATGTCATGGAAAGATCCTGTATAGAACTGGATACTGCCTTCATCAATACCCCGGTCGGATACCCAGAATCGATCCTGGGCGCGCACTGTGTTTCGAAGGCCGGATGGTTGTTCTTTACCTACGTTCAAAAAGTGGTGTTAAATGCTTACATTCAGCAGACAGGCGAGCAGGAGGTAGAAACACCTCCTCCAAGTCTTAACGACGTGCTTCAAGGAGTGGAGGGCTATGAAGCAGTGGCAGGAATTGGGTCAGGGCCGATGGAAACTAACGATAACCTCTGATGATGATTCAGAGGCTATCCCGAGTGTCTATAGGGGCACCAAGGACGAGATCGCGGAGTTGCTGGCTGATTCGCAGGGCCATGCGAATCGACGCATTGCCGAGCTCAAACGGGGCGGCGATGGCAACGGAAGCAAGTCAATACACTTCGGTCCCGTCTCTGGTGACCCCAAACCCCTGACCCCCAATGAACGCATGCAGACCGTGGCCGACCTTCAGAACCCGGCCACGGTCGACAAGGCATTCGACAGGATGTTCGAAGCCGCAACCGGCGAGACTCCTGAACAGCGCCGCGAGCGCGATCAGCGCGAGGCCGGTGAACGTCTTGAGCGTGAAGGCGTCGACACTGCGCTGCGCTTCGGGCGCGAATACCCCGAGTACTGGCAGACCCAGCACAACGCGAATACCATGGTCGGCTACATGCGAACCCACGGTATGGATCTGACCAACATCGACCATTACGTGACGGCCTTTGAGGCTCTGAGTGCAGCAAAACTGCTGCAGATGAAGACCGCAGAGGTCGAAGTCCCCAACGAGTCCGAGGAGGAGGAAACGGTTGAGCGGAATGCTCCCACGCCCACACCCGTTCCCCGGACCCCAGCCAGGATCTCGACGGGAGTTCGCCAGCGTGACATCAGCGGCTCACCGCCGAGGCCCACCACGAGGCTGAAATATTCGCGGGAGCAACTGGAGAACATGTCGCGCCAGGACTACAAGCAGCTGATGCTCACGGATCGCGTCGAGCTTGAACGTTGCGAGAAGTTCTACGCCGAACATCCGGCAAAACGGGCCAGTTGAGTTCCCGCCATATAGCAGCCCCGAGACGGGAGCGTGCTTATGGCAGGATTCTCACCAGCATCAAACTTGACCTCGAATCTGACACAGACTCAGGTCAACTATTACGACAAGAATTTTATCGAGAATCTCAAAGCGGAGACGCCGCACTATCGGTGCGTCGAGCGCAGGCCTCTGCCTGAAAACTCAGGCAATACGCTGAACCTCTTTGAGTACGTTCCGTTTGGTCCTGACCTTAGCCAGGCCGCTGAAGGAACGGTCGAATCCGGCGAGACCATCAGCATTCTCACTGACAAAATCGTCATTGGGAACTACGCCGATTACCTCAACTACTCGCGTTTCTCCATGCAGCTGGCCATCGATCCGGCTCTTGAGAACGGATCGAAGGAGCTCGCATACCAGTGCGCGCTCACAGTGGCGAATCTCATCAAGAACACCACCGACGCCCTGGTCAACGTTGATTCGAGCGTGTATGAGCAGAATGCTTACAACGTCCCGTTCAACAAAACGAACATCACCACCGCCGTCGCTTCCCTTCGCCAACGCAATGTGAAGCCGATGGAAGCGGGCAACTTCTGCGGCCTGGTGTGTGGATTCGCCTGGGGCGATGCGTTGAACGACGCGTCGAACAACGGCATCACCGACATCCTGAAGCGCAGCGTCGAGGGCACCGACCTTCTCAAGGAGCTCCCCGGCGGCAAGGGCGAGTACGTCACGGTGATGGACTGGAGCGGCGTTCGTTTCTATGAGACGACCGTCGTCACCCAGACCGCGAATTACCTGGGCCACTCGGGCGTCACCGCGTTCCGCACCTACATCTACGGCGAGAACGGCGTGATCACCATCAGCATGGGGGCCAAGGAAAACACCAATCTCGGCGACGGCGACTGGAGAAATCTGAAGGTCATCGTGAAGCGTTACGACGATGCCTCAGTCTCTGATCCCGCAATGATGATCGGTGGATCTGCGGCCTACAACTTTAACTTTGCCACCGGAGTTGTCCCCGACACCACAGGCCGCGTGCGTTATATCGACGCACCGACGCTGATCACTTAACCCGTTTGCAGTGGGGCATGGTGTGCAGCGAGATGCTGCAACAACGGTTGGGATAGCCGGTGCGAAACACTCCACTGCAATCACTTTTTTCGATTACATCAACGCCGGCACTTGATGAGGTCAAACAAATGTCACCACGCACAACTACAGTCAGTGAAGCCGACGAGATCGAGCTCGAGTTCAAGCGCCTGCAGATCGCGATCATGAAGGAGCAGATCGAGGCCAGCAACGATAAGAAAGAACGCAGCGCGGCCGCGCGCGAGCGCCAGATGATCGAGTTCAAGAAGGCGCAGGCCTCACTCGCGGCGAAGCAGCGCGTCTGCCAGCATCGCAAGGGCGGTCGCGACAACCGCTTCGCCAAGGGCAACGACGCGAATTACAGCGTGATCACGAACACCTATCCCTGCGGCGAGATCTGCATCAGCTGCACACGCTGCGGGATGGAAGTGTGGAAGCCCGACAGGAAGCTGAAGAAGGCTAACCCTGAGCTCTACGCATCGATGCTCGCGAAGTTCCGCGAGTGGTCGAATTTCCCAACCGACAACACGCCTTCAGGCACAAAGATTTTCGAGATCGCCTCGTAAGGAGATAGCACATGGCAGTTCCATCAACACGGTTCGCGGCGGCGACGGGTTATCACACCTCGGTCACCAAGCTCGTTCTCTTCGGTGGCCGCAACGCCAATTTCGGCGACCAGGTTCTCGGCGACACCTGGATGTGGAGCTCCGGGGCCTGGGCGGCAGTTTCCCCGGCGAGCAGTCCGTCGCCTCGCTTCGGCGCAGCGATGGGCTATTACGCGACAGGAACCAAGCTGGTGCTCTTCGGTGGAAAGAACCTTGCTGGGATCGCGCAGATCCTAGGCGACACCTGGACGTTCGACGGCGTGAGCACCTGGGCGCAGCTGTCACCAGCCACCAGCCCTCCAGCCAGGCACAGTGCTTCGATGGGCGTCGATTCCACCGGCCAGCTGGTGCTCTTCGGCGGCTTCGGGGGCCCCAACGGAGATATCTCCCTGGGCGATACCTGGGGATGGAATGGAAGCACATGGACCCTACTCGCATGAGCACACCCACCACACCCGCGCCGAGATCCACGGTGCCAGCACCATCCGGCACCACGCCCAACAAGCTGATTCAGTACCCACCTGGCAGCGTGACAGCCCCCGCGAGCTTGCCCGCCGCGCCCACCGGCCAGAAGAACGTGACCGGCAATACGAAGAATCACCAGGTTCCTTCATGACCACGAAGAAGCAGCCCAAACCGAAACCGAAATCGAAATTGAGACAGCCCAATTCGCGGGCGAAAAGGAGTTCCCCTGTGACCACCAGTACTGATCCTCACAGCAGTACACAGCCTGATCCTCACAGCAGCACGCAGGCTCCGACGACACAAACGCCCACGCACTATTCACCAGGCACCGTGGCGAAGACGGCTCCGCAGGAAGGTGCTGCTCCACAACAAACTTCGACGCCCACGGTTAAGGAATCGGCACTGCCCCCAGCGCCCGCCGGAATGAAGCCCAACGAAGCGGTCCAGATGCCGCCGGGCAGCGTGCAGGCGCAGTCGAGTTATCCCGGCGGTACACCGCCCGTCGACCTGATCTTCCCTGCTCCACCGCCACCAGCCGGCCAGAGCCCGCCAGCCGACCAGAGCGGATCCGGCGGATCCGGCCAGCAGCCGCCGCCGGATCAGAGCGGCAGCGGACAGCAGCAAAGCCTGGGCAGCACCCACGGCCAGCACGGCGGCACCCACGGGCAGCAACAGTAGCGGGCCAGCATGGGAAATTCGAGCACCACCATACAGTCCATCGTCGACGTTGTTTGCAGCATGGGCGAGATGCAGCCGGTGATCCCTGCCTCTGGCTTTGGCGTGAACTCTGCCCTCTCGATGGCCACCGACACCATGTGCGATCTGATCTCGGAACGCTTCAACTGGAAGTGGAACCGGATGAAGCTGCCGCCGTTCTACACGATCAGCTGGCAGCAGGATTACGCGCAGATCGGCTCGAGCTTTCCCGCGCCCATCGGGTGGCTGGAAGGCGCGTACTGGGTCGACATCAACAACACTGCCCTCCCCAAACCCACCTACGCGATGGAGGTGGTGCGCGATCTGCCTGCCTCCTCCATCTCGGGCAACCCGCCGGCCAAGGTCACCTGGCACTACAACGATCAGCTGCTGCAGGGCACCTGGCCCGGCCCCAATGTGAAATACACGCAGCCGCTGGGTGCGTTGATCGCGCCGACCAACCCTTTGGCGAACATTCTGGACGCCAATGGCAACATTCTGGTTTTGACGACCTACGGTACGACCGGGGCCACGGCTCCAGCAGCGGCCGCGAACTCGGCCGAGGGAGTTACGGTGAACGACGGCAGCTGTGTCTGGACGGTGGCCGGCCCGCGTTCGCAGGGCTTCCGCATTCTGCCCATGCCGCCGCAGCAGGCGGTGGTCTACCAGGTCAATCTGATCGGACAGAAGAAAGCGCCGCCGCCCTTCACCTCGATGCAGCAGTTCATCGATCCGATCCCTGACGACTATGCCAATCATTTTCGAACTGGTTTCTCGGTTTACTGTTACCGGCTTTCGCCTAATCCGCAAATCCGCGGACTCTATCCAGCTATGCACCAAAGCTGGCTCGCGGCCATCGAGGCCACGATGAAGCAGGCCGATAGAGAGATCGACAATAGCGGATTTACGCCTGACCGTAGCGTAGTCGCGCCGCAGGGCGGCACCGACATTTTAGGCCCTGCGTGGCCATATGCGGGCTATGCCGTCTGGCCGGGAAGGTAGATATGCATAATTCTGACCGCTTCCAAGGCACGTTCTACGCGATCAGCACGATCCACGGCGCTTTTCCAGTGAACTTCGTAATGACAATTCGCACACAAGGTCTCGAGATTTTCGTCAGCATTATTTTGTCGGTTCTCATCGCGATGATGAACCATCAGGTGATGTGGATTCTCGCTACCACACTCTTCGCAGCACAGCTTGTCTTTGCGCTGCACGGTGAGAATAAATCCACGAATTCGGTAGTCTCCCCTGCCATCAAGGAAGCTGCTCAAGGTCGAGCAGCCTCGAGAACAGAAATGCGTGTAAGGATCCACGAGAGTGAACTGTCCACAAAGTTTGCAAGGACGTTGAAGAGATTTTCTTATTGGCCGGGTGCGTTGTTTCGTTTCAAGAGAGGCAGAAGCTCTGAAGCATTTTCGACTGCAAAATCGCGGATCTTTCTCGTCTTTTCCGTGGCGCTTTTTCAGAAATCTCTGGCCGCATCTTTCGCAAACAAGTTCGACCCTCTTCGTCATCGCGATGGAATGACATTCAGGAGAACAGAACTTTGGAGGTTTCGAAGCTCTGAATCGCCTCGCAAATTTTTCCTTGCATACCTGGCAGGTATGAATCGGATTAGTGTTGTAGCTCAAATCCCGGCGCGATGCATAGTAACAATCCAGAGAACAAAATCGGAGTGGATCCGTTTTGCGGTTCCTCCTAAAAAAGACATTTCCACATCTCTCGCAGGTATGTTTAGAACGTTTCGCTCTCTCGCTCTCCTTAGAGCATTCCTGAGAACAAAAACGCGGCTTTCTTGTGCTGTGGTTTCTTTTTTGAAACCTTCGCGCACACCACTCGCATGTATAAGGCCGCTTTATTTTCTGCATTTATGGAGGTGATTCTATGCCCCCCAAGGGGACGAAGAAACAGATGTTCCATGAGTTCAGACACGGAGGAACCTTCAAGCGCACTGCTGCCAAATCAGGAAAGGCGAAAGCCGAAAAACAGATGCAGGCCGCAGTGCTCTCGACCAGGCGCAGAAAGGCCGCGAAGAAGGCTGCGCGCAAGAGAAAGGCGAAGTGAGTGTCGTCCTCAGTGACCCTGCAAAATACGGTGAATTGGGCCAAGGCCTTCATCGAAATGCAGCCCGTGGAGATCCTGGGCATGGAGCCTGCGCTCTCTTCGGCCAACCTGGTTCTGCAGACGATTCTCAATCCCCCGCTGGCATGGCCCTGGAACCGCTCTACGACCTCCTATACGAGCTCGCAGCAGGACAACCAGGTCACGGGCCTGTTCAGCTTCGGCTTTCTCGAGGGCGGCGTAGTGCAGCCCGCGAGCGGCGGCAAATCGTGGGAACTGAGTGTGCAGCTGGTGCTGCATCCCGATCAGAGCGCCGCGCGGCCGCAGTACTGCGCGCCCCTGATCGATGACGGCATGGGCAACATCACCTTCCGCACCTCGCCTTCGCCGGATCAGAGCTACAACCACACCCTGATCTTTCAGCGCAACGCGCCGCAGCTGCTCTCGCTGGCCTATACCTGGGCCCCGGTACCCGACGCTCTGGCCTACATCCCCATGTGGGGATTTCTGGCCATGATGAGCCTGATCGGCAACGACGCGCGCTTCACCGGCTACAACGCCAAATTCATCTCGAGCGTGCTGGCGCAGCAGGGAGGTCTGACGGATCTCGAGCGCAGCATTTTCATCGGCAACTGGATGCGCGTGATGAGCCAGGTGCAGGCGACGCAGCTGGAGACGCAGGAGCGGTACAGAGCGAGGGCCGTCTGATGCCAGAATCTCCGCTCATGACCGCAGGCGCGCAGATCCAGCCCAGTGCAGCTGCGCCTCTCCATACCAACGAATTCTTCACCGGCCTGTGGACCCAGGGCAATCCACTGGGGCCCGGCGCGGTTCCCTACCTCTATCAGCATTTCTATGCGGCCTCGCGCTATGACCGGCTGATCGGTGGCCTCAATGCCGAGATCACCTCGCGTCTCACCCTGGGGCGCAGGCCTGGCTCTTCGGTTTACAATTCGCAACTCTTTCCGCCCATTAACCGCTTCTACGAATTTCGCGCCTTCGGGCCCGCCGGCGAAGTGATCCACCTGATGGCCAGTGTGGATCCGGCCACGGGATCGACGCAGGGCACGGTGCGCGACGTGACCGGCCCCTCCACCAACCTGATCCTGCAGACCAAGGATCCGGCGGCGGGGCGCACCAGCTTTGTGGGGGTGGGCAACCAGTTGTTCTGGGGCGACGGCGTCGAGACCGGCAAGTGGACGACCTCGAAACAGGCCTGGCAGGCCAATACCGCGTATAGCCAGGGCCAGTTCATCATCGATTCGAACAACAACATTCAGGAAGCGGTGGGCGCGCAGATCGCGAACATGGCCAACATCGAGATCGACAGCATCAGTGCGCCGCCTGGCGGCTACAACAAGCTGATCAAGCTGTTTTTTTCGCCGCTC
>Ga0207761_1000322_pt1 | contig 16991 bp, 15 predicted proteins | sample LuqExpMetageno34_FD_187792 | JGI IMG/M metagenome (GOLD analysis project Ga0207761, IMG submission 187792) | Tropical forest soil microbial communities from Luquillo Experimental Forest, Puerto Rico - Sample 34 (SPAdes) | ecosystem: Environmental > Terrestrial > Soil > Tropical forest ... | reverse complement strand
TTTTTCCTGTTTGTAGCGCTCTCGTCGATGGGCTTGCCGATGCTGAATGGTTTCGTCGGCGAATATCTGATCCTGCTTGGAACGTACGTGGTGCACTGGAAGTGGGCGGTCTGGGCGGCGACCGGAGTCATTCTCTCGGCCTGTTACCTGTTGTGGGCCTATCAGCGTGTGTTCTATGGCGAAGTTACGCACGAGAAGAATCGCGAACTGCAGGACATTTCGCCGCGGGAAAAGTGGATGCTCGTAGCCCTGTCGGGGGTGATCCTGTGGATGGGCATCGGATCGCCGTTTTTTACGCGACGATTTGCGGCGTCGTGCGCGACCGTGCTGCAGGAAATGAACCGAAACGTGATGCACGAAGTATCCGCGCCGGTGACGCCCGCACCTGCTACAACCGGTGCGTCGGAAAATTCGACGGAAAGGGTGGCGTCTCGCTAGATGATCCCGAACCCTCCAGGCTGGATCGACGTCCATCGCGTACTGCCCGAACTGTGCTGGTGCGCGTTCGGCGTATTCCTGATGTTGCTGCAGCCGTTCCTGAAGAACCGGCAGGGATTGACGTTTATCGCGCTGATCGGCGCAGCGGCCGGGACCCTGGCCACCTCGGTGGCAGCCTACGGTCCTGGATTCAACGGTCTGGTACAGTTCGACACCTTCAGCATGTTCTTCCACTGGCTGGTCGGGCTGATCTCGTTTCTGGTGATCCTGTCGAGCGATTCGTATCTGGAGCGCGAGGGGCTGGAGCCAGCCGAATTTTACGCGCTGATTCTGTTTGCCACCGCGGGAATGGGTGTTTTGGCCTCTGCGCAGGAACTACTGACGGCCTTCATCGGGCTAGAGATGTCGTCAATTTCGAGCTACGTTCTGGCAGGATACCGGCGCGACTCGATTAAATCGAGCGAATCGGCGGTGAAATACTTCCTGTTGGGCTCGTTTGCCACGGCATTCTTTTTGTACGGAATCGCGCTGGTCTACGGAGCGACGGGTTCCACCTATCTTGCGAAGTTTGCCGACGCGGCACCCTCAAGCAATCTGCTGCGGTTGGGGCTGACGCTGATTCTGATCGGTCTCGGTTTTAAGGTGGCCGCGGCGCCGTTCCAAATCTGGACGCCGGATGTGTATGAAGGAGCACCAACGCCGGTGACCGCGCTATTCTCTGCCGGGCCAAAGGCGGCGACGTTTGCGCTGCTGTTGCGGATTTTCGGGACCAGCGAAGCGGCAACGGATTTCTGGTTCTGGGCGTTCTGGATTCTTGCGGTACTCACCATGTTCGCCGGCAATCTTGGCGCTTTGGTACAGCAAAACGTAAAGCGTCTGCTGGCTTATAGCTCGATCGCGCACGCAGGGTACATTCTGGTAGCCTTTGCCGCGGTTACCACAATGAAGATGAGCCCGGACGGGCCGGTGCCGGCCTACGGCGCAGTGTTGTTCTACCTGGCAAGCTATTCGCTGGTGTCAGTGGGTGCGTTCACAATCGTCTCAGAGCTCGGCGGCCGGGGCGAGCGACATCTGACGCAGGAGGATTACGCCGGGCTGGGCACGCGGCAACCGTTTGCAGCGGCGATGTTGAGCCTCTTCCTGCTTTCCCTGCTTGGTCTGCCCATCACCGCGGGCTTTTTCGGCAAACTTTACATCTTTAACGCCGCCATCAAATCCAAGCTGACATGGCTGGCAATACTAATGGCGATCAACAGCGTAATCGGAGCCTACTATTATTTCCGGCTGATCGTCGTGATGTATATGCACGAGTACAAGGGCACGCCGCCAGCTGATGACTCGCAGGGCCTCACCCCAACCGCGGCGATGGTTGTTACCGTAACGGCTCTGATTACGGTCTATCTCGGTCTTCTTCCAAATCATGTTCTCGGCCTGTTGATCTCGCAGAATCCGATGGCCTCTTCGCGGTAAGAGTTCCAAATTGAAACCGGCGCTCTAGTCCGAAAAAGTTATTGCGCATGAGAATGCCTGCTGCTACAAGAGAAAAACGTCTCAGCGAAAGAGGGCTATTTTGACCGAAGACTGGCATCGCTCCGCCGGCCCAGGGCAACCGTCCCGCGAATTGTGGACCCACGACCAGTTCCGCGCGCTGCTGGAAGCGGCGCCCGACGCAATGGTGATCGCGGACGCCAAAGGAAGAATCACTCTGATCAACGCCCAGACCGAGATGCTGTTCGGCTACCGGCGGGATGAGTTACTGGGCCAGCCCGTCGAGCTGCTGATTCCGGAACGCTATCACGGACAACATGTGCACCACCGGCAGAGCTATAACAACATGCCAAGATTGCGCCCAATGGGCGCCGGCAGAGAGCTATTTGGGCGCAGAAAAGACGGCAGCGAATTTCCGGTCGAGATCAGCTTGAGCCCGTTTCAGACCGAGGATGGCGTGCTGGTTTTCAGCGCCATTCGCGACATCACGCTGCAGAAGATCGCGCAAACTGAGTTGCGCGAAGCCAAGGAAAAGCTCGAAACACGCGTCCGCGAACGCACCGCGGAATTGCTGCAGGCGAATGAAGCGCTGCAGGGGGAAATCGTCCAGCGGGAACTGGCAATGCGCCAGCGTGACAGCGAGCAAGAGCGCGCGCGGCGACTGGAAGAGCAGTTACTGCTCACACAAAAGATGGAAGCGATCGGGCGGCTGGCCGGCGGGATCGCGCACGACTTCAATAATCTCCTGGGCGTAATCCTGGGCAATACGGAAATGCTGCTGAAGTCGGGAGCCGCGCCTGCTTCTGTGCTGGAACGCGTCGAACAGATCAAGATGGCGGGCGAAGAGGCGGCCGCCGTCACGCGACAGTTGCTGGCGTTTGCGCGGCAACAGGTCAGCGAAGCGCAACTGCTCGACGTCAACGTGGTGCTGACCGACCTGGAGCCGCTGCTGCGGCGAATCGTTGAAGAAAACATCCGCTTCGAGCTGGTGCTCTCGAAAGATTTGGGCGAAGTGAAGATTGACCGGAGCCAGCTTGCGCAAGTGATCCTGAATCTTGTAGCGAACGCGCGCGATGCGATGGGAAAGGGCGGGCGGCTGACGATCGAAACGACCAATGCCTATCTGGGAGAGGCGTACGCCCGCGAGCACATCGATGTGGAACCCGGATTGTATGTGCAACTTTCGGTGACCGATTCCGGGCAGGGCATGGACAAAGAAACAGTGAGTCGCATTTTCGAGCCATTCTTCACAACCAAGGAAAAAGGGGCCGGATCGGGGCTCGGATTAGCGACGGTATACGGAATCGTCCGCCAAAGCGGCGGACACATCTGGGTGTACAGCGAGCCGGCACGCGGAACCACATTCAAGATTTATTTGCCGCGCGTGTCCGGAGTAGGCAGCGAAAATCTCGCCCGTCAGAAAGATGAAGTAACGAACGGCACGGAAACCATCCTGCTCGTCGAGGATTCCAAGCTACTCGCAAAAGTGACGCGCGATTTTCTGCTGTCGGCCGGCTACCGCGTATTGCTTGCGTCCGAAGCTTCCGAGGCCATGAATCTGGCGGAACGCTTCGCCGGCAAGATTCACTTGCTGCTGACGGACGTGGTGATGCCTCAGATGAACGGCCGGGAACTGTCAGAACTGTTATTACGGAAGCGGCCCGAGCTGAAAGTCCTGTACATGTCAGGTCACACCGCCGGCGTGATCTCTCAGCACGCGCTATTGGCCGACGATGTGGCGTTTATTGAGAAGCCCTTCACGCACGACGCATTAGGGAGAAAAATCCGGCAACTGCTAGATCCGGAGTGCTAAAAGTGGGAAAACAAAAGGGGCAAATAAAGAGGAAAAACGAACGAGGCTCGCGGCGGAAGTGATGAAGATCACACATCGTTGTGCGATTTGACCCACCCACAGACGGAAATCCTCAGCGTCAACCCACCGAACGGCAATAACGCGAACCAGCTTAAGCATCGTGTTTTGTTAGATCTGGCGGATATGAAGCTTTGTTGTAGCGATTCTCAACAGTGGCCACAGGGTTGCACTTCCTCAAACTGCCTGGACCGAACCACCAGAAACGGAGACAACCATGGCCCCCACCCTAGTCGCAACGAAACGAGAAAGCCAGCAGTACTTCACGAGCGTTCCGAGGAGAGCGGGAACGGCGTACGGAGTGCCTGGGTTGGAAGATTGCAACAGCTGTGAGCGTCGCACCGACGCATTCTTTTGCAAGCTCTCGCCGCGGGCGCAACAATCGCTGACGGAGATTCGCCGGACCAGTTCCTATCCGGCGGGGGCGATTCTGTTCATGGAGGGCGAACAAGCACGCGGAGTGTACATCGTATGCGAAGGCCGGGTGAAACTGCTGACTACTAACAGCGACGGGAAGACGCTGATCTTCAAGATCGCCAAGCCCGGCGAAATTCTGGGGCTGAACGCCACACTGGCCGGCACGCCGCATGAGATTACAGCGGAAGCGTTGCAACCGGCGCGGCTCGCCTACATCGGGCGCGAAGATTTCCTGAAGTTCATCCGCGAGAATGGCGATGCATGCTTGCACGTGGCGCAGCATCTGGGACGTGATTGCCACTCGGCGTATGAGGTAATCCGGTCGATCGGCCTGAGCAACTCGGTGGAAGAGAAGCTGGCGCGGTTTCTGGTGGAATGGTCAGCGGAAGCGCCGGTGGCGAATGGGGTGCAGCGAGTGAAACTGGCGTTGACGCATGAAGAGATCGCGCAGTTGATTGGTTGCTCGAGGGAATCGGTGAGCCGGAGCTTCAGCGATTTCAAGCGGAAGCATCTCGTGGAAGTCAACGGGTCGACGCTGCTGGTCACGAATAAAAGCGCGTTGGAGCATCTGGCTGCGATTTAGAGCACCGCACAAAGATTTTGTCCGCCCTCAAGCCACGGGTCGCCAAGGTAGCGACCCGTGGTTTTTGTTTGTCTACGCCGACTAAAGGCCCACTGGCAGTTGAGGCTAGACCGCAAAAGCGGCGATGAATCGCCGCACTCCAAAGAAAAGCCCCGCCGCGAATGCGGCAGGGCTGACAGCGCGAAAGGCATGCCGGGCTGAAGCCGCGGCGCTAGAGAAGCCGTTAGACCTTCAGCATGATGATGGCGAGGGTGAACAGGGCCAATGTTTCGACGAACACAAGTCCGAGGATCATCGCGGCGCGAATGGCGGCGGCAGCGCCCGGGTTGCGGGCCATGCCTTCGCAGGCAGCCGAAGCGATCCGGCCCTGGCCGAAAGCAGCGCCGAACGCCGCGATGGCCATGCCGAATGCGGCGGCGATAGCGAGTGTACCCTTTCCACCGGCGGCGCCGGTTTCTTGTGCAAACGCGGCAGGCGCAAGCATCGCGACCACCACCAGAACAGCCAACAGCATGACAGCTTTCTTCATAACAGCCTCCTCGAGAATTACCGCCAGTGGGTGGTTCCCGGATCTACGTGATGCAAACCGGTCTCACGCTAAACGGTACGAACAAAACCGGTGACAGAAGGCGGGTCTGAAGACCCGGCCGCTACAAGAAAAACAGAACCACATCGCTGCCAGAAACCAACAGGTGGCTCCCAAGCACTTGAGGTTGAGATCCTTCGTCGCAAACGGCGCTCCTCAGGATGACAACCAAGCAAAATCACCCAACGCTGCCCGCGGATCAAAAAGTCAAACCCAAGATGCCGGGCTAAAAGCCACCGGGACTAGTGCTCTTCGGCGATGGCGCCGCCGATGTAGATCGACGGGAGCACCGTGAAAATGTACGCCTGGATGATGGACACGAAGATGTGCAGCCCGATGAAGGCGATCGGGATAACCACCGGGAAGATCGCGAGAAATACGCCGAGGAACGCACTCTTCGCCCAACCCCATTGAGCCGGGCCGACCAGCAGACCCAGGAAAATTATATAAATCAGGTCGCTAGCGAAAATGTTGGCCCAAAGACGAACCGTGAGAGAGAGCAGACGGGCTGAGGTGGAGATGATCTCCACCGGGAAAAGCAGGATCGCCAGGAGCCAATCACCGAATTGCTTGGGCGAGCCGGCAAAGGTCAGAAGATAGCCGCCGACGCCATGATGGCGAATACCCTGCCAGTTGAAATAGAGGAAGGTAAGGATCGCGCAGGCCAGAGGCACCACAGCGTTGCCGGTGGGCGAGGTGAACGCCGGGAAAATGCTGAGCAGGTTGGCGAGCAGAACGAAAATGGAAACCGAGCCGGTGAAGGCGATGAACTTGTCGGCATAATGGCCGGTATTCTCTTCCAGCAAATCCTTGATGCCGAAGCCGAGCGGATTCGTGAGCAGCAATTCCGCAGACTGCTGAAGCGCCCCGGGACGCTCGACGGAGAGTCTTGATCGCACAAGCAGCGCCAAGACAGTGCCGACGGCCAGAACAATCAGGGACATAACCAGGTATTCGGGGATAGGGCGTTCAAAATCGGCGGGCTGAATATTCAGGGCGTGCAAGATGCGAAGAGCGAGAGGCGCAAAAAGGTGATTCACCCAGTGCGTAATTCGGCTTATGTGTTCTTCCATTCCTCAATCCGTTGAGCGAAGGATGCTGTGTACACTAACGAGTATGGTGGCCGCTCCCAGGGCGCACAGACCGCAAACCATGCTTAAAGCGGGAACGTGCAGATACCTAAAAATAACATAGATACAGAGGGCTATCAACGCGTAGCGGAACAGCGCTTTGAAGTACGTGAGGACAGGAACACGAACTTTTTCGCTGCCGTGTTGCGCCGTGGCAGCGTCGGTGAGGGCGTCGAGGCCTTGCTTGAGCCAGCGGAAATTCAACCAGGCGAGGGCTGCGCCGATGAGGATACCTAGGGCCCACTGCCACTGGTGCAATGCAACGAGGGGTCCGGCGACGAGGGCGCCGAGGAACAGAGTGAGCCGGGAGATGCGGGATTCGGATTGACGGTAGAAAGAGTCGTGGATCGGCGTGGAGCTCACGGGATGAGGCGATTATAGCGTTGATAGAGACGGATCGATGTGCTCGATGCTGCGGTTGAGATCCTTCGTCGCACAAGACGCTCCTCAGGATGACAAGCTTTTGGATCAAGGGAGGACGGAACGTTTTCGGATTTGGTATGCACCGCAAAAGCGGCGATGAATCGCCGCACTCCAAGATTATTGTTTGGCCAGGCGGCGGAGGACATCGCGGAGGCCGCCTATGAAGCCCAAGGTGCCGAACAGCAGCATCAGGGCGGGCTTGGTGTGCAACCAGCGATCTAGAAAGAACCCAACCAGGCCGCCTACACCGACCGAGGCGACAAGGATGAACGGGAGCTCCATAGCCATGGCGAATTGACGCGAGAAGCCGCCTGCTTCCTTTTCAGCCGGAGTAAGGCTGGAGTTCTTGGAATCGTTGTCGTTATTGTCCGAAGGCATAGCGGGCCAGCCGCGCGAACGGCTCAGGATACAACCCGGCGGCGAGAGAAACAAACAGAGTGGCGCCGAGAGCAATCGCCTGGGAGCTGGTCATGTGGGGGGCCGGAGCGTCCGAGGGCTTCTTGAGCCAGGCGTGCACGACGACGCGGAAGTAGTAGTAAAGCGCCGGCACGATGTAAAGCGCGGCGAGAACAGCAAGCACCGGGTGGTGCGACTCGATGAGCGACTGGAAGATGAAATACTTTCCGACAAAGCCGGCGGTGGGAGGGATTCCGGCGAGCGAGAGCATAAAGATGAGAAGGAGCAGTGCGGCGGCGGGGCTGCGCTGGTAGAGGCCGTCGAGGTCGTCGAGTTCGTCGCCGATGAGGCCGCGCTGGCGCATCACGACAACAACGGCGAAGGCGCCCATGGTCATGAAGGCGTAGGCAATCAAGTAGTAAATCATGCCCACGAGGCCGGTCTCGTTGCCGGCAACGAGGCCGAGAAGGATGTAACCGACGTGCGAGATAGAAGAATAGGCGAGCAGGCGCTTGATGTTGGACTGGGTGATGGCAGCCAGGTTGCCCCAGGTGAGTGAAGCGATGGCCACGCCCGCAACCGCGTATTGCCATGTGGGCTGTGAGCCGCCGAAGACACTGGTCATCAGCCGCAGGAAGAGGGCGAAGCTGGCGGTTTTCGAAGCGACACTGATGTACGCGGTGATCGGAGTAGGCGCGCCTTCGTAGACATCTGGCGCCCATTGATGGAACGGAACCGCGGCAATCTTGAAGAAAAGACCGGCCGAGACGGTGACGAAGGCAAGAATCACCAGCCAGTCCGTCATGCCATGGCCTGAGGTGTATTGCAGGCGACGATCGAGCATGTTGCCGACCTGCGCGATGTTCGTGGAAGCGCTGACGCCGTATAGAAGCGAGAATCCGTAGGCGAGAATGCCGGAACTGAAAGCGCCGAGGAGGAGGTACTTCATGGCGGCTTCGTTGGAGCGCTTATTACGGCGGAGATAGCCGGAGAGCACGTAGAAGCTGAGGGCCATAGTCTCGAGGCCGAGGAACAGCACGACGAGGTCGATGCCGGAGGCCATGAGCATCATGCCGATGCAGGCGAGGAGGAGAAGGGCATAGTATTCGCCTTCCTGCTCGCGCTCGAGGTCGAGATATTTCACAGAGAGAAGAATGGCGAGCGCGGTGGCGGCGAGGAAGAGCGCGGCGAAGATGATGAAGAAACCGTCGACAAGAACGGTGTTGTGGAAGCCGAGCAGACCGAAAGCGTGCATGGGGTTGGTGCGCTCGACGTTATAGCGCTTGATTTGTTGAAAGAGGCCGAAAGAGCTCGCGACAACACCAAGTAACGCGAGCCATGCGTTGAGATGTTTCTCTTTTGCCTCAAGGAGGAAATCGAAAATCAGGATGCCGAGCGCGAAGAGGAGGAGTTCCATCTCCGGGAGGATGGCGAGGCCGTCACCGTGGATGTAGGCAAGGATGGATTGGAGAGCAGAGTGCATCGGCGGACCTTATTTCGCCTCCGGAGAAGCTGCAGAAGCAGAACCGGGAGATGAGGTTGAGGCCTCGGTAGCTGCGGCGCAGCAGTGCTGCGCTCCTACAAGAGCTGGCGCGGATGCTTGCTGGTAGAAGCTCGGATTGACCTGGCGGACGATCTTTTCGACGGGGCTGTTGATGTACTCGAAGAACGGCTTGGGGTAGATGCCGATCCAGAAGGCGAGGAAGACGAGCGGGAGGAGGACAGCGTACTCGCGCAGATTCAGGTCAGGCAAGTTCTTGTTGACGTCGTGAGTGACGGACCCGAACATGACGCGCTGGTACAGCCAAAGCAGATAAGCAGCGCCGAGAACGATGCCGAGCGAGCCCCAGGCCGCCCAGGCTTTGTTTACGACGAAGGCTCCCTGGAGAATGGTGAATTCGCCGATGAAGCCGTTGAGTATGGGCATGCCGAGCGAGCTGAGCGTGACGATGAGGTAGATGGCGGCGTAGTTGGGCATGGGCGTGGCGAGTCCGCCAAATTCGGAGATGAGGCGGGTGTGACGGCGCTCGTAGAGCACGCCGACGATGAGGAAGAGCGCCCCGGTGGAGATGCCGTGGTTGATCTGCTGGAGGACGCTGCCGGAAAGCCCTTGCGGCGTGAGAGCAAAAATGCCCAGCGTGCAAAAGCCGAGGTGGCTAACGGAACTGTAAGCAATGAGGCGTTTCATGTCTTTCTGCATGAGGCAGACGATGGCGCCGTAGATGATGCCGACAAGCGACAGCACAATGAGGATGTGAATGATTCTGGCACGCATCGCTGGATCGGTCGGAAGGAGGGGCAGCGAGAAACGGATGAAACCGTAGGTGCCCATCTTCAGGAGGACGCCGGCAAGGATGACGGAGCCGGCTGTGGGGGCTTCGGTGTGCGCATCGGGCAGCCAGGTGTGGAACGGGAACATCGGTACTTTAATGGCGAAGGCAAAAAAGAAGCCCCAGAAGAGCCACTGCTTTAGGGAATCGGTGAACACGGCTGAATACTGCGGATTCTGCACAGCGGCGAGAAGCGTGGGCACGTCAAAAGTCTGAACGCCGGCAGCTTTGGCGTAGTTGAAATATAGCGCCAGGATGCCAAGGAGCATCAGGACCGAACCAGCCAGAGTGTAGAGGAAGAATTTGATTGCCGCGTAGAGTCGGCGCTCGCTACCCCACACCCCGATGAGGAAGTACATCGGAACGAGCATGACTTCCCAGAACATGTAGAAGAGGAAGAAGTCCAGGGACATGAAAACGCCGAGCATGCCGGTCTGGAGAAGAAGAAGGAGGATGTAGTACTCCTTGGTGCGCGTCTGGATGGCGGACCAGGAGGAGAGAATGGCCAACATGCCGAGGATGGTGGTCAGCATGATGAGCAGGAAGCTGATGCCGTCTATGCCGAGGTGATATCTCGCGCCGAGTGAGGGGATCCAGTCGGCGTTCTCTTCGAATGCGTAGCCCTCATAACCAGCGTGGAAGAAGCGGACCAAGGGGATGGAGACAACGAAGCCGAGGATGCCGAAGAGATTGCCGACGAGCCGGTGAAGCATGGGAGATTCGCGCGGGACGAACATGAGCGCGATGGCGCCAATTAGCGGCGTGAACAGGATCACGCTGAGAAGATGATGAGAAAAAAGCTCCATGCGAATTGACCTTTCAGCGCAGACTGCGCACTAAAACCTGCATGTGATGGCCGTAATAGCCCAATAAAATCGCGAGCCCAATCAGAATGAGCAGAGCGTAACTGGAAAAAACGCCGGTCTGGAACATTCGAATGGGATGGCTCCAGAAACGGGTGAACTTGGCGACGAAATTGACGAGGCCGTCGACAATCCACTTGTCCCACCACATGGAAATCCGAGAGAAGGCGCGCGCGAGCCAGGCAGAACCGTTAACGCCGAGGCCGTCGATGACTTTGGCGTCGAGGAGGCCGAGGGCGGTGCCTAGGTCCTTGCTGCGATTGACGAATAGCCCGTCGTAGATTTCGTCGACGTAATACTTGTGAAGGAGAAGATTGTGGAGGCTGGGGAAACGCGCTGCGACCTTGGTGTGAAGGTGCGGGAATTGAAGGTAGAGGCGGTAGGCAAGGTAAATGCCAAGGCCCGCGACACCAACCGAGACCATCATCAGCACATATTCTTTCAACAAGGTGTGATGCGCGAATTTGACGGCGGCACTTTCGGGAATAATGCCCTTCAGGACGGGTTCGAGGAATTTTTCGAACGGGCTTTCGGCGCCCCACAAAGCTGGAAGAGCGACCCAACCGCCGACGATCGAGAGTCCGGCGAGGATTGCCAACGGGATGGTCATCGTGCCAGGCGATTCGTGGATGTGATGTTCGATTTCGTGGGGCACACGAGAGAGGCCACGAAAGGTGAGGTTGAACAAGCGAAACATGTAGAAGGCGGTGAGGCCGGCGGTGAAGACACCAACGAGCCAGAGCGCGAGGTAGCGGTCGGTACTCAGTGAGCGCCTGAAAGTGCTGCCGAGGATTTCGTCCTTGCTGAAAAAGCCCGCAAACCCGGGAATTCCGGCAATAGCGAGCGTAGCAATGAGGAAGGGGCGGGAGGTGCGGGGAATGGCGTTATACAGGCCGCCCATCTTACGGATGTCTTGCTCACCGGAGAGCGAGTGAATGACGGAACCGGCGCCGAGAAAGAGGAGCGCCTTGAAGAAGGCGTGAGTCATCAGGTGGAAGATGCCGCTCGCGAATGCACCAACACCAAGGGCGAGGAACATATAACCGAGCTGGGAGATGGTCGAGTAGGCGAGGACCTTCTTGATGTCGTTTTGGACGAGGGCCATGCTGGCAGCGAAGATCGCAGTGCAGGCGCCAATGATCGCGACGATGTCCATGGCGATGGGCGCGAGCTGGTAGACGGCGTTCATGCGCGTGACCATGTAGACGCCGGCGGTGACCATGGTGGCAGCATGGATGAGGGCGGAGACGGGGGTGGGGCCCTCCATGGCATCGGGCAGCCAAACGTAGAGCGGAATTTGCGCCGATTTGCCGCAGGCGCCGACGAAGAGAAGCAGAGCGATGGCGGTGAGAACGGGCGCGCCTACCGCGAGTGCGCCGTGGTTCACCATGGCCGACAGCGTCTGCATGATGCCGGATACGTGGACGGGGTCGGACAAGCCCTGCGAAGTAAAGCGAACCGTGCCGAAGGTGACGGCGATGAGGAAGACACCCAGGACGAAGCCGGTGTCGCCGATGCGATTAACGATGAATGCTTTCTTACCGGCGTCGGAGGCGGATTTCTTGAGGAAGTAGAAGCCGATGAGGAGATAACTGCAGAGGCCGACACCTTCCCAGCCAACAAAGAGGAGCAGGAGATTATTGGCGAGGACCAGGGTGAGCATGGCGAACATGAAGAGGTTGAGGTAGCCGAAGAAGCGGTAATAGCCGCCTTCGTGAGCCATGTAGCCGATGGAGTAGACGTGGATGAGGAAGCCGACACCGGTGACGACCAGGACCATGACGGACGACAGCGGGTCGAGTAGATAGCCCCAGTCGGCGACGAAGGGAACAATGGAGCCGGCAGCAGGCATGACTCCGGGGGTGATCCATTCGAAGAGGATTTGCTGGAAGACGCGATGCTCTGGTTCGAATGACCTCAGTTGAATGACGGCACCGAGGGCGTGGAGGAAAGAAAGGAAAACGCTGCCGACACAGAGGAAGCTGACGGCGGATTTGGGCAGCAGGCGGCCGATGAAGAGCATGAGAGCCGCGGTGATGAGCGGGAAAAGAGGAATGAGCCAGAGATGAGAGAGGAAATAGCCGGGGTTAGTCATGGCCGTGTTCCCCTGGGAACGACAATGCGTCAGTTGCTAAAGCCGAGGTCTCCGCCAGCCCCAAATGTCGGAGGTGAAGCTCCGACCCCCGTTGCCAAGCTCGTAAGCGGGTCGAGGTCACCATTTGAGGAGGTCCATTTCGTCGGCCAGAACAGTTTCGCGGTTGCGGAAGAAGGCGATGATGATGCCGAGGCCGACGGCAGCTTCGGCAGCAGCGTCCGCGATGATGAACAGGGCGAAGACCTGCCCGGCCACATCCCCGAAGATTCGCGAGAAGAGGACGAGGTTGATGTTGACGGCGTTCAAGATCAGTTCAATGGACATGAGGACGACGATGACGTTACGGCGTGTGACCACGCCCACGCAGCCAATCAGAAAGAGCGCGAGACTGAGGAACAGGTAGTGCGCCGGGGACATCATGATTCTTCTTCGGTCCTTTTCTTGTTCTTGGCCATAACCACCGCACCAACCATGGCGACAAGCAAAAGCACGCTGGCAATTTCAAATGGCAGCAGGTAACCACTGAACAGGCTCTCGGCGAGTTTCTCGGAGTTGGGAGCGAGCTTGTCGGGTGGCGCCATGTTCTGGATAAAGAGGCCCTGGCCGGGCAGCTTGCGCGCGAGGTAAATGATTGCGCCGGCTTCCGCTCCGAGAACGGCGATGACTGCGATCACGACGAGGCTCTTCATTCGGAAACGGAGGCGATGAAGAGGCACGTCGAGGCGCACCAGCATGATGACGAAGATAAAGAGCACCATGATGCCGCCGACGTAAAGGATGATCTGGGCGATGAAGAGGAATTCGGCACGGAGTTGCAGAAAGATCCCGGCGGTGGCGAGCAGCGTGGTGATGAGAAAGACGGCGCTGTGGATGGCGTTGCGACTGGTGACCACGAGCGCCGCGCCAATCACGGCGATGCCGGCAAAGAAGTAGAAGAGGATACTATCCAGCATAAGAGTCCGGCGCCAAGGAGGCGGAAGAAGCCGATTCGGTGCGCTGGTCGTGCCAGCGGACCAGGAAAATCGCGGAAACCAGGACGACGATGATCGTGAGTATCATCGAAAGCCAGCGGTTCACGCCGTTCGCTTCAAGGAGCATGGCGACGCCGACTGCGAAGACGTTCACGATGGCGAGAGGAATCAGGATGTACCAGCCGAGGTGCATGAGCTGGTCGAAGCGGTACCGCGGCAGAGTGAAGCGCAGCCACATGAAGACGTAGATATAGCCCGAAACTTTCAGCAGGAACCAGAAGGCGCCGTTCAGACCGGGCAGGACAGTCGCGCTGAGCGAGCCTGCAAGACCTCCGACGTTCAACACGACCAAAAGAGCGGGTATGGCGTAGACCGCTGCCACCGCAAAGCAGGCCAGGGCCACCGCCCACATGAAGGCAGTCTGAACTTTTGCCGGCTGCTTCCCTGCCCTGTAGATGCAATACACGCCTACGAGACCGATGAAGGCAGCCGGGACGAGGTTCCAGCCGACTTCGACGATGTCACTGCGAATGAGTCCACTACCCTTCCAATTGGGAAACGGCCGGAGCCAGCCTCCGAGGAACAGCGTGGTAGCGATGGAGCCGACTACGATCATGTTGGCGTATTCGCCGAGGAAGTAGAGCGCCCAGCGGAAGCCGCTGTATTCGGTCATGTATCCAGCGACGAGCTCGGATTCGGCTTCGGGGAGGTCGAAGGGGGCGCGATTGGTTTCGGCGATAGATGCAACGAGATAGATGAAGGCGGCGACCGGGGCAAGGAAGATAAACCAGACGTGCTGATTCTCCTGTGCCGCGACAATACCGCGGATCGACAACGTGCCGGAGAGGAGGAGCCCGCTGATGACGGCAAGACCTCCGGCAGTTTCGTAGCTCACCAACTGCGCGGTACTGCGGAGCGCGCCAAGGATGGAATAGTGCGAATTGGAGGCCCACCCGCCGAGGATGATACCGAGGAAGCCGAGAGAGCTGACGCCGAGGACGAAGAGGATGCCAATGTTGATGTCGCGAGCGACTTGAAAGGTGGGGCCAAAGGCGATGGCTCCCATGGAGGTAAGCGCAGCGACCATGGAAATGCAAGGGGCCAGCCAGAAGATGAGTTTGTCGGACTCGACGGGAATGATGTCTTCCTTGATGAGGAGCTTAACGGCGTCGGCGATGGGTTGCAGGAGGCCGTGCGGGCCCACACGCATAGGGCCAAGGCGCGCTTGCATGTCGGCCATGAGCTTGCGCTCGACGAGAACGACGTAGCCAGCCACAAGAGGAACGACAGCGACGATAACGACGCCACAGGTGAGTTCGACCCACCACGTTTGCAGAAACTGCAGCATCCCTTGGAGCGTGGGGTTCATGGGCGGCCACCTTCCTTGACGGAAGTGACGAGTGGCGAGTGGCGAGTGGCGAGCCGGCAGACGAAATTCGAAATTCGAAAATCGAAAATCGTGGATGCCAGCTGAGATTGTGCGGACATGGGGCGCCGCAGTTCTGCGGCCCTACATGTTTGGCGAAGGCGTGTCATCGGTCCACCTCGCCGAGGACGATGTCGAGGGTGCCGATGATGGCGACGACGTCGGCGACCAGGTGGCCACGGACCATTTTGTCCAAAGCCTGAAGATTGATGAATGACGGAGGACGGACACGCACGCGATAGGGCTGCGTGGTGGCATCACTGACGATGTAGTAGCCGAGGATACCCTTGGGCGCTTCGATGGAGTGGTAGATTTCGCCCGCGGGCGGCTTGATAACTTTGCCGACTTTGCCCATGATGGCGCCCTCAGGAATTTTCTCGATGGCCTGGAGGCAGATGAGGCGGGATTGGCGCATTTCTTCGATGCGGACCATGTAACGGTCGTAGGTGTCGCCGTTTGTGCCGGTGGGGATTTCGAACTTGTACTGGTCGTAAGCGGCGTAAGGCTGCGCTTTGCGAAGATCCCACTTAACGCCGGCCGCACGGAGGATCGGGCCAGTGGCGCCGAGCGCGATGCAATCGGCGGCATTGAGGACACCGACATTGCGTGTACGCCCGATCCAGATGCTGTTGCCAGTAAGGAGATCCACATATTCCTGGATGCGACGCTCGAAATCGTTACAGAAGCGCTCGACGTCTTTTTCGAACCCGTCGTAGGACTCATACTGGAGCCCACCGATGCGGAAGGCGTGAGTGGTGAGGCGCGCACCGCAATACTTCTCAAAAATTTTGAGAATCTCCTCTCGTTCGCGCATGCAGTAGAAGAGCGGCGTGAGCGCGCCGATGTCGAGGGCGTGGGTACCGAGCCAGAGGAGATGGCTGGCGATGCGTTGAAGTTCGGTGAGGATGGTGCGGATGACACGAGCGCGGGGCGGAGCTTCGACGTTAAGCAGTTTTTCGACCGCTTCGCAGTAGCCGAGGCCGTTGCTGACGGCAGCGACGTAATCCATGCGATCGACATAGGGAGCGAACTGCTGGTAGGTGCGATTCTCGGCAATCTTTTCGATGCCCCGATGCAGGTAGCCGATGACGCACTCGGTGCCACGGACGCGCTCGCCGTCGAGTTTAAGTTTGACGCGGAGGACGCCGTGGGTGGAGGGGTGTTGCGGCCCCATGTTGAGGACGAGTTCGTCTGCGCCGAGCAGCGTGCCGTGATTCTGTAGGGTGTTGTCTTGCAAAGTGTTTCCCAAAGTCCCCTTTTTCTACTGACCGCTATCGATGCCTAGGTTTTCGCGGACCCAGGCCGAGTCTTGCAACAGAATGTCGTAATCCTTGCGAAGCGGATAGCCCTGCCAACCGTCAGGCAGGAGAATGCGCTTCAAATCCGGGTGGCCGGCGAATTCGATGCCGAACATGTCGTAGATTTCTCGTTCGAGCCAGTTGGCGGTGGGCCAGAGTTCCGCGAGGCTGGCGGGACGTTCGTTTTCCGCAAGCGGAATTTTCAGGCGGAGGCGGGTGTTGTGTGGAAACGAATACAGAATGGCGATGAGATCGAAGCGCTTTTCGCGACGGGGCCAGTCGACAGCGGTGAAGTCCTCGAGGAGATCGAACTTCTCTTCGTCGCGGGTGTAGCGGGCAATTTCAGCTAGGTTGCCGGCGTCGAGGACCAGATAAGGCTGCTTGCGGTCCTCGAGTGCGTCGAGAATCGCGGCGCCGAAGCGTTCGCGATAACGGCGGGTGAGCTCGTTGTCGAGAGGAACTTGCACGGGAGCCGGGGGCTTGGGGGGCGGTGGAGCGGGTTTTGCGGCGGGAGGAGTTGCGGGAGCGGCCGGGGTTTTTGGCGCGGCTAGTGGCGTGGAAGCACCGCCGGAATTCTCCGGCTTGGAACTTTCAGATTGGGGCGGCTTGGGTTCGTCTGCCATTGACCCTGGAACCATTTTGCTTGCTGCACTACAAACGGACGCAAAATCCCTGCC
>Ga0207761_1000319_pt1 | contig 17049 bp, 15 predicted proteins | sample LuqExpMetageno34_FD_187792 | JGI IMG/M metagenome (GOLD analysis project Ga0207761, IMG submission 187792) | Tropical forest soil microbial communities from Luquillo Experimental Forest, Puerto Rico - Sample 34 (SPAdes) | ecosystem: Environmental > Terrestrial > Soil > Tropical forest ... | reverse complement strand
ATGATGCGCTTGTTGGCTTGGTGCGGCACCAGCCAGTCGATCATGTCGCCGCGCAGATTGTTGCGCGCCATGATCTCGCTGGCGATTTCAGCCATGCGGGCGATAGCGAACTTGTAGACCGCCGCCCCCTCCTGATGGACGTAGTGAAGACGCTTGGCCACTGTTTCGGCGCTGGCTGGCATACGGCTGCCACCTGCTTTCTGGTGCAGATGGATCATGCCAGCGCCGTCGGAACGAATCAGCGCATCCATGATGCCGTAGCCGCTCGCGCTCGGCTCCAGCAGCACCGCACCGGCACCGTCGCCGAACAGCACGCAGGTTGCACGGTCAGTGTAGTCGATGATCGTCGACATCTTATCGGCGCCGACCACGACGACCTTACGCGCCGTGCCATTGGCTACGAATTGCGAGGCGACGGTCAGCGAATAGAGGAAGCCTGAGCAGGCGGCCTGGACGTCGAAGCTGCCAATGTTCCGGATGCCGACCATGTCGCAGATCAGATTAGCGGTCGACGGGAACTGCATGTCGGGCGTGGTGGTGGCGCAGATCAAGAGATCAATCTCTTCCGGTGTGGTGCCGGTCTTCTCCAAGAGCCCCCGCACTGCCTCCGCCGCCATATGCGAGGTGCCAAGCCCCTCGCCTTTTAGGATATGGCGCTCCTTGATGCCGGTGCGCTCGGTGATCCAAGCATCGCTGGTGTCTACCATATGCGCAAGTTCCGCGTTGGTAAGCAAATCGGGCGGCACGTAGCCGTGGACGGCGGTGATGGCGGCGCGGACGGGAATGGTCAAAGGCGAGAATCCAGCTGATCGGCCAATGGGCATAGTAGTTTTATGACCAAACGCCAAACTACGCCCTTGGTAGGGCTAACGCCACTGCTTCGCGTGTTGGACGGCTATGGCGGCCGGCGCAATCCAGCACAGCGGCGGCGGCACGTTCACTGGGCGAAACCCTGCCGATCCCCATAAGGCCGTCGAGCCGACCAAATGCCGTAAGTTGGCGGGCGCGCTCCGGCGTGTCGCCGAAGAGAGGCGCCAGCGCCCCAGCCAGCGCCTCGGCCTTACAGGTTTGTTGCAGAAACTCAGGAACGACGTTCTCGCCCAGCACTAAATTGGCAAGGATCACACTGGGCACCTTAATGATGGCGCGGGCGACCAGTTCCTCGAGGAGCGAAACCTTGTAGGCCGCAATGGTCGGCACGCGGGCCAGCGCTAATTCCAGTGTCGAGGTGCCGGATTTGGACAGCGCCACGCGTGCACTGCGGAAGGCCGCGTGCTTCTCAGCCAGGTCAGTCACGACACGCGCCGGCACCCGCCAGGATGCGACCTGCATCTGCAGGGCGTCAGCCAACCTCGACACTGCCGGCACTACCACCTCGAGTGGACCCATGCGCGCGGCCAACAGTGCCACCGCTTCCCCGAACACGGGAGCCAAGCGCCGGATCTCGCCAGAGCGGCTGCCCGGCAGAACCAACAGCAATGGCGGGTCCGCAAGCCGCCGTTGCTCCTCGGTTGCATTTGGGCGCAAGACAGCGACTTGCTCGGCCAGTGGATGGCCGACGAAACTGGCGGGCGGACCACCCAACTGACGCAGCGCGTCTGGCTCAAAGGGCAGCAGCGCCAGCACATGGTCGACATAGCCCCGCATGGCGCGCGCGCGGCCCGGCCGCCAAGCCCAGACCGACGGGCAGACATAATCGACGATAGGGATATCGGGCGCACGGGCGCGCACCTTGCGGGCGACGCGATGGGTGAATTCCGGACTATCGATGATCACCAGCACGTCCGGCTTGGCGGCGGCGACTGCGGCGGCGGCCTCGCGGATGCGTGCAAAAATATATGGGAGGCGGGAGAGGATCGCGCTGATACCGACGATCGCCAGATCGCCGAGCGGGAACACGCTGGCGACTCCCTCTGCCGCCATGTGTACGCCGCCGATGCCGGAGAACCTTGCATTGGGATTGCTTCGCCGGATTGCGGCGATCAACGACGCACCCAGCCGGTCGCCCGATTCCTCGCCCGCCACCAAGAAGACATGCGGATAGGTCGCCTGCGGAGCCAACGTGCGTGTCATGGCTCGCTTCCGGCGGTGACGCCGACGATGAAAATTTTAACATTGTCGGCGCTCTGCACTAGCTGCTCCGCGTCGGCAATAATGGTGCCGCCTGCGGCGGCTGCAATGCCGGCAAGTCCAGCGCGAGCGATTCCTTCCACCGTACGCGGCCCGATTGAGGGCAGATCGAAACGTCTATCCTGGCCGCGCTTCGGTGCCTTTATCAGCACGCCGCGCGTCGCTGCGCGAATGCGCCCGTTCGCGCGCAATTCAGCTACCCGCGCGATCATTTCATCGGTGCCCTCCGCCGCCTCCACCGCCAACACATGCCGGCCCGCCACCACTACGGCCTGTCCTACATCGAACGGGCCGGTCACACGCAGATACTCGAGTCCCAATGCTATATCGGCACGATCATGCTCGGTCGGTTGCACGCGGCCGAGCGTGCCTTTCGGCACCAGGATCTCTGGCGCCACTTCGTGCGCGCCCCGCAAACTGAGGCCGCGCTCCTCAATCAGTTTCGCTACGCCCGACAGTAGATGGTCGTCTCCGCCGCGATACGCCGCCACGATACGCGGCAGCAGCCGCAGCGTGGTCCAATTGAGCCGCAGTTGCCATATGGACGGCCGCACTAGCGCACCGATCAACACCACTTCCTTGCAGCCGGAGGCGCGCACTGCGCGCTCAAACGGGCCGGTTTGCGCGATGCGGATCCAAGTATGCGGGCGGGTAGCGTAGTCCTCGGGGCGCGCAATTCCCTGCAAAGGGAACAGCAGCACTTGGCGTCCCCGTGCCGCGACCAGATCGGCCACCGCGAGCGGCAGGCTGCCGGCGCCACAGATCAGCGCGAGCGGGCCTTCCTGCCCTGCGGCGGGCGCGTTCATATGTCCTCGTCGGCCTCTCCGCGACGGATCGCCATTGTAAGTGGCCGCTTGCCTGCGCGGATGAAGGTAATCATCTTGACGACCAACGCATCAGCACTGTACTCGGCAGCGACGTGCTCGAGCCGCGTCCGAAATTCTCTGTCGCCGAAGAACAACGCTTGATAGGCCGCGCGCACGCGATGGATGTCGGCCTTGCTCAGGCCGCCCCGCCGCATTCCGATAACATTGAGTCCGACCAGATGCGCCAACGGGCCTTGTGCCATTCCGAACGGAATCACGTCGGCGCGAATCCCGCTCAGCCCTACGATCATTGCGCCCTCGCCGATACGCACAAATTGACGCACTGCTACGCCGCCGCCGAAGACGACGTTGTCGCCAACACTGACATGCCCACCGAGCACTGTGTTATTTGCGAACACAACTTTGTTACCGACATGGCAATCGTGGCCGACATGACTGCCAACCATGAAGAAGCATCCGTTGCCCACTTCGGTCACGCCGCCGCCGTCTTCAGTCCCGGTGCTCATGGTGACGTTTTCGCGGATGTCGCAAGTTTCGCCGACCACAAGCTTGGTCGGGCCACCGCGATAGCTGAAGGATTGCGGGGGCGAACCGAGCGAGGCGAACGGATGGATCAGTGTGCGCGCTCCGATCGTAGTGTGGCCTGAGAGATTGACATGCGCGATCAGGCGGCAGTCGTCGCCGATCGTCACATGTTGGCCAATCGTGCAATAGGGACCGATCGTAACGTTGCGCCCGATCTTGGCCCCAACTTCGATCCGCGCCGATGGATCGATCATGCCGGCGTTCATGTGTCGGATAGCATGGCGCCGACTTCGGCCTCTGCAACGATCTGGCCGGCCACCTTGGCCTCGCCACGGTACCACCACATGGTCCGACGCTGCGCCAACTTGTTCATGTGGTACTCGATGGTATCGCCCGGTACCACCGGCCGGCGGAACTTCGCCTTGTCGATGGTGAGGAAGAACACGCGCTTGGGCTGCTGCGTCCAACCCAAGGAGGCGATGCACATGATGCCGGCAGTCTGCGCCATACCTTCGATCATCAGCACTCCGGGAAACACCGGATTGTCGGGGAAATGGCCCTGGAATTGCGGCTCGTTAAAGGTGACGTTCTTGATACCGATGCCGTGATCATCACCGCGGATGTCAACGACGCGGTCGACCATCAGGAACGGGTAACGGTGCGGCAGCATCTTGAGTATCGCCGCAACATCCGCGGCATCGAGCTTTGTGACCGGCTGATCCATTGTACTCGTCTCATTCATCTGTAACCGCCTTGGCGCCGCCATTGTCTGGCGCCAGCCACGCAAGGATTGTCATTTCCCAAAACCATAACTTACCGGCTCAACAGACTTCCCGTCCAGCGCACCCCGGCCGGTACATCGGCATCGACATTGCTGGCGGCCGCGAGTTGTGCCCGTTCACCGATTGTTACGTTGGTATCTAGGCCGACCCGGGCGCCCAGCACAACAAAGTCTTCTAGGGTGCAGCCGCCGGCAATACCGGATTGCGAAACGACCATGCAATGGCGTCCAATGCAGACATCGTGGCCAATCCGGACCAAGGCGTCGATCTTGCTGCCCTCGCCGATCACGGTATCGCCGATGGTGCCGCGATCGATGGTGGTGCCGGAGCCGATCTCGACGTCATCCTGTATGATCACGCGCCCGATCTGCGGCACTTTGAGGTGCCCTTTGCCTCCCTTTACGAAGCCGAAGCCATGCTGACCGATCTTGCAGCCTGGATGCAGAATGACGCGGTCGCCGATCAGCGCGGCGGTAATGACCGCCCCGGAGCCGATCGAGCAGTCGCGGCCAATCCGCACGTCTGACCCGACCACGGCGGTGGCGCCGATGATGGTACTGGAGCCGATCTCAGCGCCCGGTCCCACCACCGCGCCCGGCTCGATGGTGACGCCATCTTCCAACCGCGCGCTCGGATCAACATGGGCACCATTAACCTGGCCAGCCATCGCAAGGGATGACGGGCGCAGGGTATGCGCGAACATTTCGCGCGCCACGGTAACGAATGCGCGATACGGGTCACGCACGATTAGCGCCACAACGCGCGCCGGCAGTTCTTTGGCGAACGCTTCGGTGGTCAGGCAGGCACCGGCGTGGGTGGTGGCCGCCGTCGCGCTGAATCGGTGGTGGTCGAAGAAGCTCAAGTCGCGGGGCGACGCGCGGTCGAGCGGCGCTACATTAACGATGCGACGGTGATGCGGCGACTTTGATGGCAGGGGCGCACCAGCAAGGCCAGCGACCTCCTCAAGCGTGAGGCCGCGGCGATGTCGCAAAAATACTGGCTCGTTCATACCGCCAGTACCGCCGGGCGCGGCCAAATCAGAACCTAGTGCCGCCGCTGAAGCGGAAGATCTGTGTGCGGTCGCAAACCTGCCCTCCACCCGTGACCGCCCCACAGTACTTTGTTATTGGATAAGCCAGATCGAAACGCAGCGGCCCCATAGGCGAATCCCAAAGCAGACCGACACCGACCGACGAGCGGATGTTCGAAACACTGTCGAGACCAACTTTAAGAGTCTCGCCCGTCACATTCCAACTGGTGGGTCCCTGATAGTCCCAGAGGTTGCCGGCATCGGCGAAAGCCGCAAGCTTGATGCCGATTTCCTTTGGCAGGAAGTACAATGGTGTCTGCGCCTCTACAGTCGCTCCCCAAAACAGACTGCCTCCAAGCGCATCATTCGTCGTACCAGATGTCAGGTCGCGCGGCCCAATACCGGCCGGCGCAAAGCCGCGCACGAGATTTGGCCCCATCTGGAAATGATCCAGCATGCGCAACTGCTCGCCACCCCACGGAGCTATCACCCCGCCCTGCAACTTAAACACGCTGATCACATCGGGGAAGACCTCGTAGTAGGTGCGCGTTTCAGCTGTCGTACGAACAAAGTTCACGTCGCCACCGACGCCAGCGAAGTCCTGCTTGAGTTCGGCGTATAGGCCACTGGTCGGCAATCTGTTGTTGTCGAGCGTGCTATAGGCCAGCGAATAGCCGACCAGCGACACCAAGACCGCACCGTTCGCCAGTTCTTTGCGCACGGCGAGCGAAGCTTCGCCGTCTGAGTAGCAGTTGGTAAACCCGTTAGCCGCGGAAGTGGCTTCAGTCGTCTGACTCACGCCGGGTCCTTGGGTTCCCCCAGTCAACGCCCAAGCCGAACCCGTACCCATACCGCCATTAACGGCAAGCGCATTTGGCGAATACTGACAATTATCAAGATTATACGGCAACGTAACTTTCTGCTGGTAGATCGAATAGCGCGGCGCGAAGGCCAGCTCTTCGGTCAGAGCAAACCCCAGTCGCAGATTAGCGCCGATAGTCTGGCTGTCATAAGAAACATACGATGACGCAATGTTCTTCCGCGCGAACAAGTCGATACCACCGGCCATGCGATAGCCGAGCAGATAGGGCTCGACGAACGACAGGTCGACACCGCGCACGCGCGTGCCCAACTGCGCGGATGCCTTAGCGAACTGGCCGCGACCCATCAGGTTGCGGTCGGCTACGCTGACTTCGCCGATGATACCATCGGCGGTCGAATAGCCTGCGGCAACTGAGAACTCGCCGGTCGCCATTTCTTCGACGTTGACGTTTATGACGACGCGGTCCGGCGCCGAGCCTGGCTCGTTGGTGATCTTGACCGACTTAAAAAAGTTCAGGTTTTTCAAACGGCGCTCGGCGCGATCGATCAGCGCGCGGTTATACGCATCGCCCTCCGCGAGATCAATCTCACGGCGGATCACATAGTCGCGCGTGCGGATGTTGCCGATGATATTAATGCGCTCAATATAGGCGCGAGTGCCTTCCTCAAGCACAAACACCAGATTGATGGTCTTGGTCTCAAAGTTGCGGTCGCCGCGCGGGCGCACACTGGCGAAGGCATAACCCCGCCGGGCCGCCTCGATCGTCATTGCCTCGACCGACTTCTCAACCAAATCGGCATTGTAGATGTTGCCGGTGCTCAGCTTCAGCCGGCTGCGCAGCGCGCCCGGATCGATGGCATGCACGTTGGAGAGGACGTCAACGGTCCCGACGTGGTACTGACCGCCCTCATCGATCGTAAAGGTGACGATGAATCCCTTCTTGGCCGGATCGTATTCGCCAACCGCCGAGACGATACGGACGTCAGCATAGCCATGCTTGAGATAGAAGCGGCGCAGCAGATCGCGGTCGGCTTCGACACGGTCGGGATCGTAGATATCAGTGGTCTGCAGAAAACTCAGCCAGTTACTTTCCGAGGTCTTGATGACATCTTTCAGGCGACTGCTGGAGAACGCCTTCGTGCCGACGAAGCGGATCTCTTTAACGCCGGTCTTTTCACCCTCATTAATCTCGAATACGAGATTCACACGATTGTTCGGCAGCTCGATGATCTTGGGTTCGACGCGCACGTCGAATCGCCCGCTGCGGTGATAAATTTCGATGATGCGCTGCACGTCGGCCTGCACGGTCGGTCTGGACAACGTGCCGCGCGGCTTCGACTGCACTTCGGCCTTGAGCTGATCGTCCTTGGCCTTCTTGTTGCCTTCGAAGGCAACCTGATTGATCACCTGGCTTTCCACCACAGTAATGATTAAGCGGCCGCCGGATTGGTTGATCCGAACATCGGAAAACAGGCCGGTGCCGTAAAGCGCCTTGAGACCGTCGTCGATTTCGGTCGGTCCGAGACGGCCTCCGGGGCCGCCCTTGAAATACGAACGAATCGTCTCAGCCTCGACGCGCCGATTACCTTCCACCACGATGGAATTGGCTGACTGCGCCACCGCCACGCCCGACGTAGCGATCGTCACATAACCCGCACCGACAAAGATTCCCGCGAGGACGGCGCAGCTAAAGGCTAGTCCCCGAACTAACCGCACACAAAGTCCCATGCGCTAAGCGCCCTTTTTATCCCCTTGGCGGCCCGCCCCCGTGGCGGATTCAGACAGACTGCCGGGCTGGCTTTCGTTCGGCTTTGTACAGCCTTTTAGACGCACTGCAAACGAAACCGCCAGCCCAACTTTCCCTTTCCCCTCAAAAAGTTGCCCGGATGCAACGGTTATGAGGTGGCCAGGTGCACGATGTCATTAATTAGTGAAGTATGAATGAAATCAGCTGCTTTTGAAGCAGTTTGGTACTTCGGAGCTTCAAAGTTTGGCACCTCTTGCAACAATTGGCCGCTTTTCGTGTACGCGGTGGATAGCCAAGGCGATATTACAGTGTGTCCGAAGCACTGAGTTCAGTTATGGCGCGATACAACCCATTGATTCGTCAAGATGATCCGAGGAAAATGTGCGAAAGGTCATTAAAGGTTGCAAAAATCATCAACATCACGACGATTGCAAGGCCGACGCGGAAACCCACCTCCTGAGCACGCTCGGACAGCGGCTTACCTCGGACCGCCTCGATTCCATAGAACAAAAGGTGACCACCATCGAGAAGTGGTATCGGGAACAGGTTTAAGAGCCCAATCGAGACGGACAGCACCGCTGCCAGGTTCATGAGCGCTGTGAACCCGGCTGTGGCGACTTGTCCGGAAACTTGGGCGATGCGGATGGGGCCACCGAGCTGATCGGCCGACTCACGCCCCGAAAATACGCCACCGATATAAGACAGCGTCCGACCAACCACGAACCAAGTCTCCTGCGCGCCCCACAGGACCGCTTTCAGCGGTCCGGCTTTCTCGGTTTTGATGTCGCCCGGGGCCATCGAGCGACTGATGCCAAGCACGCCCAGCCGGTTCACGTTGCCGAAGTTGTCTTTGAATTCCCTGAGCTCCGGAACTGCCTTGAGCGTCACTGGGACGCCACCACGTTCAACGGTGACCTCAAGCGGCTCGCCAGCGTTGACGCTCACGATGCGCTGCATGTCAGAAAAGCTCTCGATAGTTTGTCCGTTGATCGACAGCACCAGGTCGCCTGGCTGGAAACCGGCGCGCTGCGCGGCGCTGTTGGCCTGCACGGTATCGACCCGCGCGGTGGTGGTTTGCTTACCGACCACCATGAAAATCCCAGAGAAAATAGCGATCGCCAGCAGGAAATTGGCAATCGGGCCGGCAGCCACCACTGCCGCCCGGGAACCAACCGGCTGGTAGACGAAGCTGTCGCGCTTCTCCTCCTCTGTCATCTGGGCGGCCGCCTCGCGATCCGGCACGCTCCCCGCATTGTCGTCGCCGAAAAATTTCACGTAGCCGCCAAGCGGAACCGCCGCGATCTTCCAGCGCGTGCCGTAACGATCATTGAAGCCGACGATTTCCGGGCCGAAACCAATCGAGAAAGCCAGCACCTTGATGCCGCACCAGCGGGCCACCAGAAAATGGCCAAGCTCATGAAAAAAAACGACAATTGTCAACACAAACAGAAAGGGCACGATGTAGCCGGTAAGCCCGCCACCGAATGCGCTCACGCTTCCCATGATGTCAGTACTCATTATTACTAAACCCCTCGTCCCGGTCCTATGCGGCCTGCTTCATTACTGAAAGCTTGCTACGATGACTTTACGGCAATTTCAGGCAAGAGGCTTCGGGCTAAATTTCTCGCTGTATGGTCAACAGCGAGCGCGGCGTCGAGGTCGGTAAGCTCCTCCAGCAGTCCGCGCTTGGCGGCCGCCGATAGGGTCGCCTCCACCAACGCGGGGATCGCCGAAAACGGAATGCGCCCAGCAATGAATTCCTCGACCGCTACCTCGTCCGCCGCATTGAGCACATTCGGCGCCGCCCCGCCGGTCACCAACGCTTGCCGTGCCAGCGCCAATGCTGGAAAGCGTTTTACGTCCGGTTCTTCGAAGGTCAATTCGCGCACAAGCGCCAGATCGAGCCGCATCGCCGGACTGTCGAGCCGTTGCGGCCAAGCCAGGCAATGCGCGATCGGGATGCGCATGTCGGGCGAGCCGAGCTGCGCCACCACTGAGCCGTCGCGATATTCGACCAGCCCATGCACGACCGATTGCGGATGCACCAGTACGTCGATCTCATCCGGTTTGAGCGCGAAAAGGTGATGGGCCTCAATTATTTCGAGTCCTTTGTTCATGAGGCTCGCGGAATCGACGGTGATCTTTGGGCCCATTGACCAGTTCGGATGGCGCAGCGCCTGTTCTGGCGTCGCGGCTGCAATGGCCTGCGCATTCCACGTGCGGAATGGCCCACCTGATGCGGTGAGAATCACACGCCGAACATCCTCGCGGCGTCCTGCCGATAAAGCCTGGAAGACCGCGTTGTGCTCGCTGTCGACCGGCAGCACAGTGGCGCCGGCGCTCGCCGCGCAGCGCATGAACAGATTGCCAGCACAGACCAGACATTCCTTATTGGCGAGCGCGATGGTTGCACCGCGCTCGATCGCGGCGAGTGTGGGCCTCAGCCCGATCGCGCCGCTGATTGCCGCCATCACCCAGTCGGCTGGGCGTTGTGCGGCGTCCATCAGTGCATCTTCACCGGCGGCCGCTTCGACGCCGCTGCCGGCGAGTGCGCTTTTAAGATCAGCATAGGCGGTCGCGTCAGCGACCACCGCGAGGTGCGCGCCGACCTCCCGTGCGATTTTCGCGAGCGCGGCCGCATTGCGGCGCGCGCTCACGGCTTCGACACGGTAGCGCTCGCGATTGCGAGCGATCAGATCGATGGTGCTCGCCCCGATCGAACCAGTGGCGCCCAGAATGGTGATACTCCGCTGGCCGCCGGACGGCTGTTGTGTCGCTCGGGCGAGGGTGGATGATGAGCGGCCACTCAGCGTCATGCGCTCACCACAGCAGTAGGCCGCGCGCCGGCGCTTCCAAGCCGCCTCGCGCGAGCCCGATCAGGCAGCCCAGCAAAGCGGCCGCCCAGAAGCCGTCGAGCCGGTCCATGACCCCCCCATGGCCGGGAATGAGATGGCTGGCGTCCTTGGCACTAAACTTACGCTTGATCGCGGATTCCAGAAGATCGCCGAGCTGGGCCACTACCGACAGGCCCAGTGCAATCGTTGCAACAGCGACGCTATGCATTGCACCAAGCCAGCGCGCCGATACCACGGTAACGATGATTGCGCCGAGCGTGCCAGCGAGCGCTCCCGACCAGGTCTTCTTCGGACTAACGGCGGGCCACAATTTCGGTCCACCGAAGGCACGGCCGGCGAAATAGCCAAGAATATCGGTCGTCCACACGATCGTGAACAACAGCATGATAGCCGGCATGCCGAGCTCGGCATCGCTGCGTAAAATCACCGGCGCGGCGAACATTATGCCGGCATAGCCGACGCCTGCAGCGATCCAGACCAGACCGCTCACCAGCGTGGTCCACTCCCATAGCACTGCGATGGAGGCCGCGGCCCAAAACAGCGCGAACGGCCAGCCCCCGAGATAGGCGGCGGCGATCGCCAGCGGCGCCATTACGACGGCCGAAGCGACGCGCAGAAGCAGATTGTTGGAAGGCGCAGTTGTCCCGGTGTCGACCACGGGATTTAAGATCCGGTCTTCGCGACTAGACCACCGAAGCGACGTTCACGTTGTTGGTATTCACGGACCGCAGCTTCCAGCGCGGCACGGTCGAAGTCCGGCCAATAAATAGGCACGAACACCAATTCGCTATAGGCCGCCTGCCAGAGCAAGAAGTTCGACAGCCGCTGCTCACCGCTCGTACGGATGATCAGATCAGGATCGGGCAGATCAGGCGCGTCGAGGAACTGGCCGACAGTGTCAACGGTGACGTCTGCCGATTTCAGTGCACCGCGCTCGACTTGTTCGGCGATTCGGCGAGCAGCGCGCGCGATTTCCTGGCGAGCGCCGTAATTGAATGCAACCACCAGAGTCAGGCCAGTGTTCTTGCGCGTAAGTTCTTCTGCTTCGACCAGCAGGCGATCGATGTCGGCATCGAGACCCGTACGCTCGCCCACGATGCGCACGCGCACGTTACTCTGATGCAGTTCGGCGAGATCATTACGGATGAAACGGCGAAGCAGCCCCATTAGTTCCGAGACTTCGCTCACAGGGCGCGACCAATTCTCTGCGCTAAACGAAAAGATGGTAACGATTTGGATGCCGATCTCGCTAGCCGCGCGGATTGTGCGGCGCAGCGCTTCGACGCCGCGCCGGTGCCCTTCCACGCGCGGTAGTCCGCGTGCCGCCGCCCAGCGCCCATTGCCGTCCATAATAATGGCGACATGGCCCGGGACTTCGATTGCGGTTTCGACCGCCGACGAAATTTCGGCCTCAGACATGGGCACTTGCCTCAAACGGTGAGGATCTCCTTTTCCTTTGCCGCCAGTAAATGATCGATCTCAGCAATGGCCGCATCGGTAGCCTTCTGCACGTCGGCAGACTGCCGGTCGTGGTCGTCCTTGCTGATCTTATGATCCTTCTCGAGCTTCTTAAGCACTTCCATGGCGTCGCGCCGCACGTGCCGCACCGCAACGCGGGCGGTCTCGGCATATTTATGTGCGACCTTGACCAGCTCCTTGCGCCGCTCCTCGTTGAGCTCCGGGATGCGTAGGCGGATGGTCTGCCCCTCGGTCGCCGGCGACAGGCCGAGATTGGAATTGACGATCGCCTTTTCTACGGCATGCACCAGTGAGCGGTCCCAGACATTGACAGACAGCAGGCGCGGCTCCGGCACGCTCGTGGTGGCCACCTGGTTGAGCGGCATCTGCGCGCCATAAGCGTCAACCATCACCGGATCGAGCATATGCGTGGAAGCCCGGCCGGTGCGCAGGCCCGACAGCTCGGTCTTTAGCACTGTGGAGGCACCCTGCATGCGGCGCTTAATCTCATTCATATCGTGCGTAGTGGCTACCATGGCAATCCCCCCAATACAGCTTGCCGTTCTTGTTCCGACATGAATCCGGCAATGCTCCTGACGTATGATCGTGTCCGAAATCCAGTTGCCCCTGCACGCAATTCTGTGTCAGCCGATAGTTGTAGCGTGTCCTTTGCCGCTAAGAACGGCCGCAATGGCGCCCTTTTCGGCGACTGAAAAAACGATGATAGGGACCCGGTTCTCCCGGGCAAGCGCGAAAGCGGCGCCATCCATTACCCGCAGGTCCTTCTCGATCGCTTCCTGATGGCTGAGGCGCTCGTAGCGCTTGGCCTTGGGATCCTTCTTGGGATCCCCGGTATAGACGCCGTCGACGTTGGTGGCTTTGAGCACCGCCTCGCCCTCGAGCTCAGCGGCACGTAATACCGCTGTGGTATCTGTGGTAAAGAACGGATTGCCAGTTCCCGCTGCCAGCAGCACAACCCGGCCCTTGTCGAGGTTCTTAAGCGCGCGCTTGCGGTTGTAGGTTTCGCAGACTGACGGCATGGCGAGCGCCGAGAGCGTGCGCGCCTCGCAACCGGCCCGCTCGATCGCGGCTTCCAGTGCCAGGCAGTTCATCACTGTCGCCAGCATGCCCATGCTGTCGCCGACCGGGCGCGGCACGCCGCGCGCGGACACCTCGACGCCGCGGAAGATATTGCCGCCGCCGACTACGACCCCGAGCTCGACGCCGAGCGCAGAGGCCACCGCCAGATCGGTGGCAATGCGTTCGATCGTCGTCTGATCGATGCCGAAATCCTTCGCGCCGGTAAGCGCCTCGCCCGATAGCTTAACGATAACGCGACGGTAGACCGGATCACTCATGCGTTCCCGATCCTCGTGAGGGCCGGACTCAAGGCTACGCCCCGAATCACAATTCTACCTAGCATTTTGCCGGCAATGCCGGCAGCCGCCACTCAGCTCTGGCCGGCGGCGGCCGCGACTTCGGCGGCGAAGTCGGACTCTTTCTTCTCGATACCCTCGCCCAGAGCGTAACGCACATAACCGGTGATCTTGACTGGACCGCCGACCTTGCTTTCGGCCTCTTTAAGAGCCTGGGCGACCGACTTCTTGTCGTCGAAGATGAAGGGCTGCTCGATCAGGCAGACTTCCTTGTAGAAAGTCTTAAGGCCGGACTCCACGATCTTGTCGATCATGTTCTCCGGCTTACCCTGCTGCTTATACTTGTCGGCGAGCACATCCTTTTCACGCTTGACTACGGCCGGATCGAGGCTGGCGGAATCGAGCGCCTGCGGATTGGCGGAAGCGACATGCATGGCGAACTGACGGCCGAGCACGGCGAGTTCGTCGGCATTGCCGGCCGACTCAAGGGCGACGATCACGCCGATCTTGCCGAGCCCGTCACCCACCGAGTTATGGACGTAAGATCCGATCGCGCCTCTGCCGACCGACAGCGAAGCCGCACGGCGCAGCGTCATGTTCTCGCCGATCTTGGCGATAGTGTCGTTTATGGAATCGGCAACAGTGATGCTGCCGGCCTTCGCGGCTCTGATGGTCTCCACGTTGGTGCCGACCGAGAGTGCTACGTCCGCGATCATCTTCACCAGACCCTGGAACAGGTCGTTGCGGGCTACGAAGTCAGTCTCGGAGTTGACCTCGACTACAACGCCCTTGCCGTTCTGCACCTGCAAGCCGATCAGGCCTTCGGCGGCGACGCGGCCGGCTTTCTTGGCGGCCTTGGATAGACCTTTCTTGCGCAGCCAGTCCTGCGCCGCGGTCATGTCGCCGTTCGTTTCGCCGAGCGCAGCCTTGCAGTCCATCATGCCTGCGCCAGTCGACTCGCGCAGCTCCTTGACCATCTGGGCGGTGATATTTGCCATCGAATTATTCCTTCATCAGTTCGCGGCAATCACTCCGCCGTCAATTCTTTCGCCTTGGCGATCCACACCGGCACGCGGCCCGGCAGACCGACCTCTTCGCCGACATTGTGTGCGGCCTTCTCGTTGAGCTCGGCGATCTGTGAGTAGTGGAAGATTCCGAGATCGTTGAGCTGCTTCTCGATCGCGCCCGACACACCGGGCAGCTTCTTGAGGTCGTCGGCGACGCCGCGGGGACCTGGTAGTGGTTCGAAGCCGAGATCGCCCATGGCAGGCGCCGTCGGCACTGGCTCCTCGATGACCGGTTTTTCCTGAGCGCCGATGTCGATGCCAAGCTCACCCTGCGCCCGCGAGATGCCGTCAATGGCCGCCCTGGAAACCAACTCGCAATAGAGCGAGACCGCGCGGCTGGCGTCGTCATTGCCGGGCACGACAAAAGTGATACCGGCCGGATCGCAATTGGTGTCGACGATGGCGGCGACCGGGATGCCGAGGCGCTGCGCCTCCTTGATAGCGATGTCTTCCTTATTGGTGTCGATAACAAACAGCAGGTCGGGCACGCCGCCCATGTCCTTGATGCCGCCGAGCGAACGGTCGAGCTTGTCGCGCTCGCGCTGCATAGTAAGGCGCTCTTTCTTGGTGTAGCCGGCGGATTCACCAGACGAGAGCATCTCCTCGAGCTTGCGCAGGCGCTGGATCGACCCGGAAATGGTCTTCCAGTTTGTGAGAGTGCCGCCAAGCCACCGCGAATTGACGTAGTACTGCGCCGCCTGCTTGGCGGCAGCGGCGATGGCGTCCTGCGCCTGCCGCTTGGTGCCCACAAAAAGGATGCGGCCACCCTTGGCCACGGTATCGCTCACCGCCTGCAGCGCGCGGTGCAGCATCGGCACAGTCTGCGCCAGGTCGACGATGTGGATGTTGTTGCGGGTGCCGAAGATGTATTGCCCCATCTTCGGGTTCCAGCGATGGGCCTGATGGCCAAAATGTACGCCAGCTTCCAACAGCTGACGCATCGAGTATTCAGGAAGCGCCATTTGCGTTCTCCGGTTGATCCGCCGCGGACGGTGTGGGCCCCAGAAGGGCCACCGGACGGCCTTTCAGACCCATTGTCGGGGCCTAAAGCCAACGTCCGCGTGAGTGATGCGCGGGCTTATATAGATGCGATAGGGGCGATGCAAGGCGGTAACGCAATGCCGCCTTTTCCTCGATTGCAAGCGGACAGGTGTTATCGCCAGAATTCTTGAGTTTTCCTGACCAGAGCCGTCCGGATCAGTCGTTCCCACATGGCGACGAACAGCGCGTCACGCGGTGTCTCGAACCTGAGATGATATAGATTCCGCATGCGACCGCTCCCTCACCTCCGCCGCTCGTTCTTCGCCCGCTCCGTCCATGAAGTTGCGCGCGAACTGATCGGCGCGACGCTCCTGGTTGGCGGCGTCGGGGGCATTATCATCGAAGTCGAGGCCTATCATCACACCGACCCGGCAGCGCATTCTTATATCGGCCGCACTGAACGCAACGCCGTGATGTTTGGCGCTCCGGGTTTTGCTTACGTCTACCGCTCCTACGGTATCCACTGGTGCCTGAACTTCGTGTGCGAGAAGAAAGGCAGCGCTAGCGCGGTACTGATCCGCGCGCTTGAGCCGACGCAGGGGCTCGCGACGATGCGGCGACGACGCGGTTTAAGCGACGAACGGGCGCTGTGCTCCGGGCCGGGCAAATTGTGTGAGGCGCTCGGCGTCAGCATCAGGCACAATGGCCTGCCGCTCGACCGAGCGCCGTTCGAGCTGCACGCGCGTCGAAGCACGCCGCAACTGGCCATTGGCGTGCGCATCGGCATCAGCAAAGCGGTAGAGCAGCCGTGGCGTTATGGGTTGAAGGGCTCGAAGTTCCTCAGCAAGCCGTTTAAATCCTAGCCTCATCCCCGGGCGTGCCGCAGGCGAGAACCTGTCACGCGCCGTTCCGAATAACGCGTTAGATTCGAAACCCTGCGTCGAAGCCGAGCTCACGTTTGGCACGCTCACTCGACACCGCGCCATCGTCTTCCGCCACATTGTAGATACCGTGTGCACCTTTCGTGACCGCTAGCACGGCCGCCTGCGCCGCGGCATCGACATGCAAAGATGGTGCACCGCGCTTTTCGCGCTCGAACCAGGTACCTGGGCCATATAACAGACCGTAACGCAAAACGATGCCTTCCGGCATCTCTAGCGTCGCGTGCTCCAAGGCGGCGACGCCCTCCACCGTGCGCCTGCGCGCGCCGACCGCGGCCAGGTCAAGCGGATCACTTTCGACGCGCGTTCCTTCGCACGGAGCATAGACGAAGGCGATACTTTGCGCGATCAACCTCTTGACACCCGCGGCCTTGGCAGAAGCCACCAGATTGCGCGTGCCCTCTATGCGCAGACGCGCGTTGCGCTCGAGCCCGGCTTCATAGCTAGGTGTGCCGGGGGCATGTGGCAGATCGGTGAGCTGATGGATGACGATTTGCGGCTTGGTGG
>Ga0207761_1000318_pt1 | contig 17049 bp, 8 predicted proteins | sample LuqExpMetageno34_FD_187792 | JGI IMG/M metagenome (GOLD analysis project Ga0207761, IMG submission 187792) | Tropical forest soil microbial communities from Luquillo Experimental Forest, Puerto Rico - Sample 34 (SPAdes) | ecosystem: Environmental > Terrestrial > Soil > Tropical forest ... | reverse complement strand
GGCGGGCGTCAAGCCGCGTCATCGAGACGAAAGGCGGGACGGTTCTCCGCACAGTGATTCCCATACGGAATCACGACGAGTGCCACAAGTGCCACGATCCCAATCAAAAGATCAACGGCATTTTGATTCTCGATTACAACGCCGGCGAGGTCCGTGCCGCGATGACTCGAGACCTGCGCTGGATGGTCGGTGGGACAGGCGCGTTAACTTTTGTCATCGTGGGAGCCATCTTTATGGTGGTTCGCGTATCAGTTCTGCGACGGTTGCAGCGCCTGGAATCCGCGGCCCGCCTGCTTTCGCAGGGTGATCTTGAGCGCCGCATTCCGGTGGACGGTTCCGACACGCTGGCATGGCTGGGACGAGAGTTCAACGCCATGGCAGATTCCGTCGCCGGTTTGGTAGGCGAGGTTCGTACCCAGCGAGAGCGGCTCGAAACCGTAATCAACAGCATCGATGACGGAATCGTGGTGCTTGATCCGGAACGCAAAATAATCGCCGCGAATGACGCTTTCCTATTGCGAGCTGCCGCTTCCCGAGATCAGGTTTTGGGCTGTTGTTGCTATCAACTTCAGCCCGGACCCTGCAACCTCTCGGATTGCCCAACGCTCGCGTGCCTGCGGTCGGGTGCGCGCCAGGTGCGTATCTGTGAGCGCCGGACCGCCAGCGACAAGGCTGTGTGGGAAGAGATCCATGCCTCTCCGATCCTGGATTTAAACGGCCGCCTGGCACAGGTCGTCGAGGTATGGCGCGACATCTCCGGGCGACGGGCGGCGGAGGCGAAACTGGCCGACTCCCATCGTCTGGCATCGGTCGGCATATTGGCATCCGGCTTTTCACACGAGTTGAATACTCCACTGGCTACCGTGCTGACCTGCGTTGAGGGGATTCTTCGCGAAACCCCGGCCCACCAGGAACGCCCCATCGACCAGTCCCGAGTCCGCGAGAATGCATTCATTGCACGGGAACAGATTTTGCGCTGCCGCTCCATCACGCAGCACTTTTTGCGTTTTTCGCGAGGACAGGGCCAGCAAGTAGGCATAGTGGACCTGAGCGAGGCCATTGCGACGGCGCAGAAGCTTGTCGAACCTACGGCGCGCGCCCACTCCGTACGCATTGAGGTCCAACTCCCGGCTACCAGTCTCCACGTGCGCGCCGGTGATGCGGAGGTGCAGAATTTATTGGTCAACCTACTTTTGAATGCCATTCAGGCGTCGCAACCGGAGGGCAAGGTCGGGATAAGCGCGCATGCAGGCGATGGTGTCCGGGTTTGTGTCATCGATGACGGTTGCGGCATTCCGGCGGAATACCGGAAGCAGATCTTCGAGCCCTTTTTCAGCCTCCGCGAAGGCGGCACCGGTCTGGGGCTTTTCCTGTCGTTAAATGCAGTGCGAAGCTGGGGAGGCGACATTCTAGTGGAGAGCACTCCGGGAAAGGGATCTGTTTTTGAGGTCGTCTTTCCGAATATCCATCCCGGTTCAGCGACGGAGGCCGTACATTGAAGCGATCTTCAGTTTTGCTGGTTGACGACGACGCAGCGTTTCGGCAGGTCATGGCGGGCGAGTTGAACCACCTGGGCCACGAAGTGACAGCGGTCGGTTCGGGAGAAGAAGCGGTCCGGCGTGTCGCGGCCGACGAACCTGACGTCGTTCTGCTTGACCTGCGGTTGCCGGGCATGGGAGGGCTGGAGGCTTTGAAGTCGATTCATGCTGCCGCTCCGGCGACGGAAGTCATCATGCTGACCGGCCATGGCTCCATCGATACCGCGATCGACTCGATCCGCATCGGGGCCTTCGATTATGTCGTCAAACCGTGTCCGCTGGACGAGCTAGAAATGCGTATTCAACGGGCGTTGGAGCGCAAGGCCCTGCGGGAACGCGCCACCCTGCTCGAACGTGGTTTAACGCCCCCCGATCTTGGCAACTCCTTCGTCGGCGACAGCCCGGCGTTCCGCCGATTGCTGAGTGTCATCGACCGTGTGGCCTGCAGCGATTCGACGGTCTTGATAACAGGGGAAACGGGTTCGGGGAAAGAACGCGTGGCCAAGCTGATTCATGCGCGAAGTTCCCGCGCATCACGCCCCTTTGTGGTTGTGGAGTGCGCCGCACTGCAGGGAAGCCTTCTGCAAAGCGAGCTATTCGGTCACGAACGTGGAGCATTCACCGGAGCTGACCGCGCCAAGCCCGGATTGTTTGAAGTCGCGCACGGCGGTACCATTTTTCTCGATGAGATTGGAGAAATCAGTCCTGCTACCCAAACGACCTTGCTCCGCGTCCTCGACACTTCTACCTTCCGGCATGTCGGCGGCACCAGAGAGATTCACGTAGATGTGCGGGTAGTGGCGGCAACCAATCGCGATCTTCACGCCATGGTGCGCCAAGGGCTGTTTCGTGAGGACCTGTTCTACCGACTGAGCACAATCGCCATCGAGGTTCCACCACTCAGGGCACGAGGCGCCGATGTGGATTTGCTCGCGCACCAGTTTCTAGCCATGCTCAATGAGCGCTTCGGCACCAGTAAACAGATCAGCGCGGAAGCCCTGCAACTCCTACGGGGTTATGCATGGCCGGGCAACGTACGGGAGCTTCTACATGTACTCGAAGGTGCGGTGGTTTTGTGTGAACGGCAGTGCATCTTGCCGGAGCACCTTGCGCCCGTATTGCGGAACGCAATCGCTGTCACGAAGTCGAGCGCTCTGACAGAGGACTCACTGCCACTGACCCTGCTCGAGGCCGAGCGGAAGCAAATTCGAGCCGCGCTGACGGCTAGTAACGGACATCGCGGAAACGCAGCCAGGATCCTCGGTATCAGCGAACGGAACCTGTATCGCAAATTGCGGGAACATGATCTTCTGTCGTGACTGCACGCAACTCGAAGAGGCTCGTCTCTCGGACGCTGATTAGCCTCGGAAGTTGTCCTAAATTCTTCTGACTGGCGGGTCAGAGGGCCGTGTGTCGCGGCGATGGTGGATTGCGCTTGCTACTTCTTCAGCTCGGCTGTCCAGTTGGTGACCAGGGTCAGCGGGGTGTCGTTCAACTGGAGGGACTGAGAATGCACCAGAAACTTCTTGCCGTCGCGGGTGACGTCGAACGGACCCATCGGCCCGCCGACGGCTGCGCTCGTCGAGAAGAGCGGCTTCGGCGTGCCCAGCTTGGGGCTGGCGCCCACCAGTGTGACGTCCATGGCCATCATGTGATCGCTGATAAAAAAAAGTTCCTTGCCGTCGCCCCGCCAGTGCGGGTTGGTCCCCCCCGTGGTGGATACCTGCCACTTGGGGCCACCACCGGGAAACGGCGTCACGTAAACCTGCATCTGGCCGGTTTCGGTGTTGCTGTACGCCAGCCATTTGCCGTCGGGAGAGATCGCCGGGTTGACGTCGGCAAACTCGGTCGCAACAATGGGGAACGGCTTGCGCTCGCCAAACAGGGGCAGCACCCAGATGTCGAGACCGGTCTTCGTCCCGGGGTCGGTCCGAAGGTATGCGAGGTAGCGTCCATCCGGTGAAATCGACCGCGGTAATTCCGAAACGGTGCCGGACTCCAGCACAGTCTCTTCCGCGCCGCTGCCATCCGCCGCCTTGGCGTAGATATGGTCCTGGCCTTCGCGGTCGGAGGAGAAGTAGATCTTCTTGCCGTCGGGGCTCCAAACCGGGCTGGATTCATTGGATGGATCGAAGGTGAGTCGCGTCTTGTGTCCCGCCAGGTCGAAAGTCCAGATGTCGCGGTTTCCTCTGCTGGCGGCGTTGTCGTCGATGGAAACCGCAACTTGCTTGCCATCGGGCGAAATCACCGGCCGCAGGTAGAAGTTCGGCCCTCCCACAGCGCCGCTCGGCTTGCCGTCGCGGTCAAACCACAGCAGGCTGGTTCCGCTAGTGCCGCCGCCGGTCTGGTACAGCAGCATGCCATTTTCAGACGCAGAGACGATGGGGAGCCAATTCTCGCTGTTCACCGCCACATGCTCGGCTACCGGAAAGGCATCGCCGGTGGTCGCCAGCTTGCCCAGGCTGAACGGCTGGGCCATGAGCGTCTGGTCACGCACGAAGAGCAAGTACCCGGGCGCGGCGTAGAACCCAGCCGACTCGTTGCGCAACACCAGCGTGTGTCCGGGAGAGTCGAGCGCGCCCACATAGATCCCGTTGCTGTCGGGCTTGGCGCTGCGCACGAAGAAGAGGAAATGCTTGCCGTCGGGGAGGAACTGCGGCCAGCGGTTGGTATTCTCGCCCGCCTCAAACTTGGTCGCCGGCACGGGCGCGCCGCCCGCAGCGGATACCCGCACGAGCGGCTCATTGTTGACGGCCTCAAGAAGAATGACGCCGTCGCGGTTCCAGGTGCCGCCCCGTGGAAATGGTGCGTCGCACAACACCTGCGCCGGACCGCCAGCGACCTCCACTTTCCGCAGTTTTCCGCCACCGAAAATACTGAAAAAGCCGACCGAGCGCGAATCGGGAGACCAGAACGGAAAGGCCGCGCTCTCAGTCCCGGCCAGCGGCTGTGCCGCCAGCGAACTCACCGGGCGGATGTAGAGCATGGACTTGCCCTTGTCGTCGCGCGCGGTGAACGCCACGTACGCGCCGTCGGGTGAAAGCACAGGCACCCCGGGGTAAGTCCCACTGGTAACAAACGTAGTCTTTTCTGGCGGCAGGATGTACGAAATGACGACTGGCCTGGGCTGCTGCGCCAGATTAGCGAAGTAGGCCGCGATCGCTCCTGCAATCAGCAGCGCCGCGACGGCGATGCCCGCAACCAACCAGGCCGCGCGCGACGAACGCGCGGGCACCGCTGCTTCTCTCGCTGCCGACGCCGGGGCGTCGGCAATCGCCTGCAAATGCAACTTCAAATCGTGCGCAGACTGGTAGCGGTCGTCAGGGTCTTTTTCCACGCAAGTACCCACGATGCGGTCCAATGCAGGCGGCGTGGAGGGTTGCAGCGAACTGACCGGCGGAGGATCGGTGGCGAGAATGCTCCCGACGACCACCGACTGCGTCTTTCCGGCGAACGCCTGCTTGCCCGTGGCCATCTCAAATAGCAGCGCACCGAAAGCGAAGATGTCGCTGCGCGCGTCAGCCTCGACGCCATGGATTTGCTCCGGCGACATGTACTGCACCGTGCCCACAATCGAGCCGGCCGAGGTCATCGGCGAAGTTGGGCCAGACATCGTCATGGCCCCGCTCAGCATGGTGGCAGACGAACCCGAGCCTATGCGAGACGCTCCGGCCTTAGCCGCCAGCGGTTTTGCGAGGCCGAAATCAAGCAGCTTCGCCCCCGACTTCGTCAGCATGACGTTGCCCGGCTTCAGGTCGCGGTGCACAATGCCCGCGCGGTGCGCCTTGTCCAGCGCATCTGCCACTGCAATGGCGATCTTCAGCAACTGCTCTGTCGGCAGTGGACCGTTCTTCAGCCTCGCCGCCAGCGACTCGCCCTCGATGAACTCCATGACCAGGAAGTCAGTGCCGTTGTCGTAGCCGATATCGTAGAGCGTGCAGATGTTGGGGTGGTTGAGTTGCGATATCGTGCGCGCCTCGCGCTCAAAGCGCGCCTTCAGCTCAGGCGAGGCGTCGAGCGACGAGCTCAGCACCTTGATGGCAACGGTGCGGTCCAGGCGAGTGTCGCGGGCGCGATACACCTCGCCCATGCCGCCCGCACCCAGCGCCGACACAACCTCGTATGGACCCAAGCGGGTTCCTGCAACCAGAGTCATCCTCACCCCTGGAGCAACGTCTGTGCATTCTAGCCTTTTACGCGCAATCAACCAAGGGACATGTCAATGTTCGTTAGCTCCAGCAGCGCGAATTCTGGGCTTGGAATTGGACTACAGCATCCGTACCGAGAAACGCGCATGTTTATACGGATCTGCCGCGGAGGCCGTCTTGTTGGCGGCTCAGCTCACTTGGACGATAAGTCGGCGTTCCGTCATTGTGGCGGCGACCACGTGAAGACTGGCGCATTTCGCATCAAAGTCAACGGCAGGCATCAAGTTATTTGGTTGCAATAGCTTAGAAAGTTATGGCGGAGAGACAGGGATTCGTTATGCCAGCAAGACACTTCACGCGTCAGAAATAAGTGTTCTTTCCTAACCTATTGTAAAAAATTACTTTTATATATCTATTGAATGGCATCCGAGATTCCCGATCTTTCCGATGTGTCCTGTAATATCCGCATAAAAGGCTAACAAAGCTAACAAGCCTCGACGTTCTCATTGTCGTCGGAACCGGTTATGCACGGGACGTGGACGGAATGATCTAGCGTCGAAGCCCAGCCTCTGGCCGTGGAATCGTTACTCATTTCACTCTTGGCGCCAACATATCGGTCAGGACACATGTGGCACTTTGCGAGTTCATTGCAGCCACTTCTGGATCGTGCACCCAGAACTGCGAATCCAAGGTTGATTATAGCGCCGAAGAAGCCCCTTAAGGTAACCGGAACTTGAACTCGACTGTCGGAACGCTTGCGAGCGATTGGCAATCTCCGGTGTGTACGCACCTGCGACAATGTTTCCGAATCGAAAGGAACCTCAGCGATCGGCTTCCAGGAAGGAGCGGAGAGGATCAATTCTACGAGTCTGTACTGGATCAGCTGATCAGCTGGTATTAACCGCTGGATCTAGAACACTAGCCTCAGCCCGAACTCGATCTGCCGGGGAGCGCCGAGCGAGTAGACCCCCGTTCCGATGCCGACACGATCTATGTTGTGGGCAAGGGCAGTGGTTCCGTTGATCTGTCCCGCAGCCCCCGTCAACAATCCGCTTAGCGAAGCTGACGGCAAATCAAAGTTTGCGAAATTGAATAAGTTGTAGAAGGCGACACTGGGTTGCAACGTAACCCTCTCGCCAATGGCGTAAGACCACCTGACATTCAGATCGAAGGCACGCAACCAAGAAAGATTAACTTGTCCCGGTGGAGCGAGCGCCACCACCGGCGCCACCGCTCCCAACTGCTGCAACTGCGGCAATGTGAATAGTCCATTTTGGATGAGCACCTGGCCGGCGGGTGTCGGTTGGTTGGCATAGGTGTGGTTGTAATTCGAAATCACCTGGTTGATTTTCGATGCATTGATTCCGCGATCAAAGTTCCCGGTGCGGGTTCCGGGCAAAGGATCCTGCACGGTACCATCTCCTGTGAAGTCCGTGCGAAAGATCTCCCCTCGTCCCAGGTTGGTGTTCGGTACCCACATCGTTGTCGAGAGCGGGCTCCAGAAATGTCCGATCACGCCCAATTGGAGCTTGCCAGGTAACTCGGCGTACCCACCAAAAGAAAGCTGGTGTGTGCGGTCGAGCGTTGAGGGCCCGAAATAGCGGTTGGGGTTCGCATAGTCAAGGGCAGGTGCGCTGAGGTTTTGGTCTTGGCCGCCCGCATTTTCAAAACGGGACAGAGCGTACGCGATCTGAAAGCTCAGCGCACGCACCGCTCGATTTCGGTACTCCACGCTTTGGGTGAGTTTCACTTGCAGCCCGTTGTATACCGAGCGTCCTATGGACTTGAGGAATGGCAGAGGCGGCGCGTTTGGATTGATTCCCGGGAAGGCGCAGCCGTAATTACCAGGACTATTGACGGACGGGAACGAGCAGACTGCTCCAAAATCAGCCGAAGAGGTCAGCCCATTGTTGGCGTAATCGGTCATCTGTGCGCCGGCGCTGATGGCGCATTGAATACTGTTGAAATCGGTGCCCGTCCCGCAATGAAATGACTGGTTGGTCGCGGAGATAGCCTGGAGGGCGGCAGCCTTGTTCAAGTAGCGAATGTCCCCGGTGTGGTTCTCATCGATGCCAAGAAGGTAGTGCGTCCCCACGTTGCGCAAGTAATCCGCGCTGAGAGCCATTCCCGGGCGAAGTTCGCGCTGGATGCCGATATTCATTTCGAGTGACCGGGGCGTTTGGAAGTTGGGATCAAACATGTTGGCCCCGCCGCCGCCGGTGGAGAGTCCCAGTTGCAGCAGCGTTCCAATATAGCTTGGGTTCGGTGCGCTCACATTTAAGGGCGATGCCTGCTTGTATTGCTTCTCGAATGCGACGATCTGATTGGCGACAACCCCGATAGCAACCGGGTTGTTCGTGAGCACGCCATCAACCATTGCGCTGCAGAAAGTTGGTTGCAGAACTCCTCCCGGAATAGGCATCGGCTGAGGCGAGGCTGTCCCGGTACACGCAGTAGGGGTTTGGCTGAATGCACCCGCTGGCGCGCGGTTCGTGAGATCAAACACAGTCATCGGAAGGAGCAGGTTTTCGTAGAATAAACCGACGCCGCCGCGGACTGACGTCTTGCCGTTTCCTGTCGGATCCCAGGCGAATCCGAGTTGTGGCGCAAAGTCGAGATTTGGCTGCCGGACCTGGTTGCCCAAACCTGGAATCAAAGCGTTCAGCTCAGGAATGGCGGGATAATCACTATTAGTGCGGCCAGTCTCACGCACGTAGCGTAATCCATAACTCAACGTGAAATTCCGCTTCCATTTCCAACTATCCCCGACATATAACCCGAGACGATTCAGGAGAAATGCTCCTGCTGGCATCCCTAAACCCGGCGTCGGGCTGTAGTAGCCGAGACCATTGCTCACGGTGACAGACTCCACCGGATAATTCAGCGGATTCGCCGCGCCTCTCGGGAAAGGGCCAGTTGTCGCAAAGGCTAGCTCCGCGGCGCCAACGTTCGTGACCAGGCAAGGCGCAAGACCACAAACTGGAGCATAGGCGAAGAAAGGAATGTGATTGAAGTCGAATCCGTAGCGGATTATGTGGCGACCTAAGGTCTTAGTTCCGTCGTACTTGCCTTGGTAATTGTTTTGCATGGTTATGAAAGGCACGTAAGAGTTCGGTCCAGTGAAGAGGCCCGTATTGCCCATCTGCAGGGCGAGCGGAAAGTTGGCCAGAGGCAGACCGCTGTCGCGGGTTGCGTCAACCCTGTGCAGCTCAGTCTTCAGGTATTGGAACCGGATACTATTGCTGAAGCTCCCGGTAACGAAGTCGACGCCGGCAACCTCCGTGTGCGTGATGTTCTTGCCTTCATAAACCCAGAAGCCTTGTTGAGCGCTCGTGACGAACTTGTTCTCAAAGTAGCCGAATCGGTAGAAAAAGTGAACGGAAGGGCGTAGCTGGAAGTCAGCCCTGGCCAGAAGGTTGGTTTCTGTGAAAGGTGCGCTGAAGGTGCCGGAATACTGTTCGAAGGGAGGCGCTACCAGCACGGGTGCCTGTAAATGCTTTTGCGTGCGTTCGCCGTCCAGGAAATAGAAGATCTTGTTCTTGATAATCGGCCCACCCAGGCTCCCACCAAACTGGGAACGCTGAAATGGTTCCGAAAGTCCTGGCGGGGCAGGCAACGCGGCGGCTAGTGAACTGTCCCGGAAAAACTCGAACGCCTCGCCATGGATGTCATTTGTTCCTGAGCGCGTAGTGACGTTAATGGCGCCGGATGTAGTCAGTTCGGTCGAGAGATCCATGCTCGACTGGCTCAGTTGGAACTCCTGAATTGCGCTGGCAGGAATGTTGGTGGTTGTCGAACCCTGGACTTCATCCGAAACATCAACGCCGTCGACTTCAATCCGGGTCGAACCCCCGAAACGTCCGCCAATGGATACAGCCAAGTATCCGTCCTTCCCTAAGCCCGCTCCGTCCTGAATCTGAACGCCGGGTTCCAACTGCGCCAAGTCCATGAAATTCCTGCCATTGACCGGCAAGTTCTCAATCTGCTGCGCATCTAATACGCCCTGCACAGTGGCCTGTTCCGTGTTGACCCGAACTTCGGAGTCTCGTACCTCGATGACCTGAGTCTCTTGTCCGATTTGCAATTTCACATTCGTCGTTGCCGTGTTGCCTACGAGCACCGTCAGGGAGACATCTGCCGAGCTGAAGCCTTCGGCAGAGATGCGTGCCCGGTACTCACCCGGAATCAATGCACCCGAGTTGAATGAGCCTGAAGAATTTGCCGCCAGGTTGACGACTTGATGAGTTGCGATGTTGGTGATTGCTACTTTGGCTCCGCTGATCACCGCGCCGGAAGAATCGCTGACTGTTCCCACGATGCTGCCCGTTCCCACAGTCGTCTGGGCAAGCGAATAATGGATGGCACTTACCCACATCAAGGGGAGCAGGATCAGGATCAGCGAGAGCTTCTTTGCTGTGGCGCTCATGATTCATGCAGCGTTATGGCGGCAGCCCAATACGACGAAGCAGTTCCTTGTATCTCGGGTCCGAGCGGAGGGCTTCGAATGAAGGTTCCGCTCCTAGGTAGAAGATGCCTTCATCCTTGCTGGTCATTTCCCGATGCTCATACGCCTGTTCCAGCCAGTAGAAGGCTCGGTCTTTGTCTCCCAGCTCTGCGTAGACCGCCGCCAGGAACCCAGGCATATACAGCTTCTTGGCCTCTTGAAGATGCTCAGTCTCCTTGGCGGCCTGTCGCAACGCTCCCTGGTAGCCCGAAACCGCAAGGGCGCGTCGGATGCTGGTTGCCACCTTCGGGAACCCGCTCAACAAAAAGGCTTCAGCGAGCTCCTGCATCGCTTCTTTGTGCATTCCTTTCACGAGGTAATTTCCGAAGAGTATCGCGTGAGATTCCTCGTCGTTCGGATTTTTCCACAGCATCATTCGGAGTATCGCGATGGAACCATCGTAATCGTGAGCCCAATACAGGCACGACGATGAGCTGTCCTGGTTTGGGTTGAGCTGCTGGGCTAGGTGGCACTCTCGTACACCTTCATCTCTGTGCCCCATGGCGACCAGGAACTCGCCGAATTTCATATGGGCGTCGGCGTTGTTGGGGTTGATTGAAATCGCGCGCCTGAAGTTTGCTTCCGCTCCCTGCCACTCCAAATAGGGTTGCCACTTGATTTGTCCCAAAGTAGCTTGAGCATCCGAATAGTTGGGGTCGAGCTCTACAGCCTTCTCCGCAGCCCTCCTCGCGATTGCTGCACCCTCGCTTGACCCATTCAACCGGTCCTGATACGTCGAAGCCAGGCCGTTGTAGGCGGGCGCGTAGTTAGGATCGTCATCAATCGCCTTCTGGAAGTACTCAGCGGCCTTGTCCAGTTCTTCATCCCAACCAAAACCTTCTTCGCTCCGACCCAGGTGGTAATTGCCTTGAAGATATGCCTCCAGCACCCTGGGTTCTACCTGGCGGGGCTGCGCAGGGCGGTCGCGTTCCGAGGTAGTGAGACTTGCCTGGATTTGAAAGGCGATATCCCCCGTCACGTCGCGCTCGAGCTCGAAAACGTCCCGAAAATCTCGCTCGTAGGTTTTGGACCATAGTTGTCGATTCGACGGTCCTCGCATGAGCTGCGCCGTGACACGCAGACGATCGCCGAATCGCTGCACCGTCCCCTGGATGATCCCATCTACATTGAGTTCGCGAGCGATCTCCGGCAGCGACTTCTTAGTGTTTTTGTACTGCATGACTGAGGTGTGTGAAATCACCTTCAGAGAACCGATTTCCGCGAGATCTGTGGTTAGGGTCTCGGTGATCCCGTCGGAGAGGTACTCTTGAGCGGGATCACCAGAAAGATTCAGCAGCGGAATGACAGCCAGCGATTGGATCCTGGTATGGGAAGGGGCTCTCGCGAGACGGTCGCGGAGGCCCAAGGCATTGAAGGCGAACGACGTTGCACCCCCAAGTGCCAGCAGTACGATCAGGGCGGCGCCGACCTCGATCTTGTATCGCCGTAGGAATTTCGAAGCGCGGTACCGGAGCGTGCTTCGCCGCGCCTTCACCGGCAAGTGCTGCAGATGGCGATCGATGTCGCCCGCCAGCTCTGCCACTGAGCCATAGCGGCGCTCCGGTTCCTTCTGCAGCGCCTTCAGCAGAATCGTGTCCAGGTCTCCGCGCAACCGGCGACGCAACTTGTCGGGCTGGCCTTCTCGCGTCTGGCTCACCAGCTTCGGGGTTTTGCTGACACCAGTGCCGTCTGCCGAAGTCTCACTTTCCACTCGGTTCACCGCCGTGCTCGGAGCCTCCGGCTCCTGCTCACAGATCGCGCGTTCCATCTCGGCCGGTGTGTGTTCCTTGAGCCGATACGGATCGGTGCCCGTTAGCAACTCGTAAAGCACCACGCCCAGCGAGTAGATGTCAGTGGCAAAGGTTGGCGATTTGCCGCGCACTTGCTCCGGACTGGCGTACGCCGGCGTCATGCAACGCGCACCCGTATGCGTGAGCCGGAGGGCTTCGTCTGACCTCTGGGCACTCGGAACTTTGGCGATTCCGAAATCCAGCAGCTTCGGCACGCCGTCGGCAGTTACCAGGATGTTGCTTGGTTTCAGGTCGCGGTGGATTACCTGTTTCTGGTGCGCATACTCGACGGCTTCGCACACCTTGCCGAACAGGTGAAGGCATTCTTCGACAGAAAGCCCCTGTCGCTCACAGTACTCATCGATAGGGCTGCCCTCCACGTAGTCCATCACCAGATAGGGAGTCCCCTCCGAGGTGCTTCCGCCGTCCAGTAGCTTGACGACGTTGGGATGATCCAGCCCAGCCAGCGTCTGCCGCTCATTGCGGAAGCGACTCAGGACTTCGTCGCTATCCGAGCCCGCCCGTACCAGCTTGATGGCCACCTGCTGGCGGAATTCGCCGTCCGCGCGCACCGCCAGATACACGCTGGCCATACCACCCTGCCCCACCCGCCTGACAAGCTTGTACACTCCCAGCCGACGGCCGGCCATGACGTCTTCTTCCGGGCTTGGGGTGGTGGCTACCAGTACTCCCGACCCAATTTCGAAGTCAGCCGATTCGTCGTAGGCGCGAACCCCCAGATTCGGACGTGCTGCGGCATTGCGGGGACTTAAGGCCGGATCGCTCAGGAACTGCCCAGCCTCACAATAGTTAGAAACTAGCTTCTCCACTTCCTGCCGCAAGCCATCGTCGGGACAGTTTCGCGCCAGAAAGGACGCCCTCTCGGAAGGCTCCAGCGAAAGGACGCTATCAAATAGCGCCTTTACTTTCTTCCAGTCTTCGGGTGTCAGCTCCATAGCGTTCCTTCAGATCTCCATAGAGCCAAGCCTTGGCACTATTCCATTCCCGCCTCACCGTCTTGGAAGAAACCCCCAGCACGTGGGCAACTTCCTCTACCGTGAGCCCACCAAAATAGCGCAGTTCCACTATGCGTCCCTGACGAGGGTCCAACTTTTCCAGCCGTGACAGCGATTCATGCACCGCGATGAGCTCATCGGTGCGGTCCGCTGAAACGAGCACCGCCTCGTCCAGTGTCACCTTCTGTTGCTTGCCTCCCCGCCGGATTCTCTGCTGTGTGCGCGCGTAGTCGACCAGGATGCGGCGCATCGCTTGCGAGGCCACGGCAAAGAACTGCGCCCGGTTTTGCCATCCTGCACTTCGCTGGGCCGTGAGCTTAATGTAGGCTTCGTGCACCAGTGCAGTCGATTGCAGGGTGTGGCCTGGTCGTTCGTGGCGCAGACAACGAGCGGCTAAGCGGTGGAGTTCCTGATAAACCAGTGGCATGAGCTGCGCAGCGGCCTGCTGATCGCCCTCAGCCAACTTGTTCAGCAACGCCATCAGGCCGACTGGATCTTCGTTGAAGGCGCCGCTCTGCCACACGCCGGGGACGACCTTACCCATCCACCCGACACCCCGCCGACTTGGAATACTCTGCGGACTCCCAGCGAGGCCGAACTTGCAGGCGCACTTCGCCGCCTTGTGGCGACAACCGTTATCGGGGACACAAACGTCAACCGCAGGGACGACCAATTGCGCGAACTAATTCACGTTCTCCTTGTGAAACTGGAGAGCGATGCTGTCGCTAGTCGCACGGTCAACCGCGATAAACCGGTTGCGTTCCGAATCTATGGGGACATCGTCACCAAGGTCGCTATTACTGCTAAGTCGATCAGAGAGCAGTTTCAAGACTACTTCCAGAAGCAGCGGACCCGCATCTTTCATCCGAATGATCGGGATGTGATTCTGCTGACGGACGAAACCGTGTTCGCTGTGGTGGCGGAACTTGCGCCATTCAGAATCTTTGGTGATAACGTTGATCTACTGGCAAAGGCGTTCCAGATTTTCCGCACTTCTGCGCTCAAGAGCGGCGAGGGGCAGTACCTCACGCCACTCCGGATTATCAGGCCGGCAGTCATGGCGCTTGAAATTACCTCTCAGGACAAGGTAATCGATCCGGCGTGTGGTACAGGTGGTTTTCTGGTAGAAGCACTGCGTCAAGTGGCCACGAACGAATTTCCGACAGAAGCAGAGTCGTGGAACCTCATCAAGTGGGCGAACGACAATCTTTACGGCGTAGATAAGGACGACATCGGCGTGAAGTTGACGCGGGCGACGATGGTCGCCATGCGCGATGGCTCTACTCACGCATTACTCGGTGACGCAGTACGCGTTAACCAGTGGACCCAAAAGTTCCCGAAGTTAAGCCAAGAGCTTGGCAAACCCGAAGCGCCTTACGTTCACGAACAGTTCACGGTTGTTGTAACCAATCCGCCTTTCGGGGAGAGTCTGAAAGTAAAGGCGTCTGATTCTCGTGCCGCCGGATACTCCATCTCCAACTTTGCTGCGATGAAAGGCGCGCAGGACTACGTTGACCTTGAGATCGGGCTTATTTATCTCGAACTTGCGCATCGGCTACTTCGCATCGGTGGTCGCGTGGGCATTGTTTTGCCAGAGACGTACTTCTTCAGTCACTCCTACCGCTGGCTACCAACTTGGCTGGAGGGACGAATGGAACTGCGCGGGATGTTGAACATTCCCATGGAAGCATTCGAGGAGTTCTGCCGTGCGAAGACGAATTTCTACATCTTCGAGAAGGTCGGCGAGGGTAACGCTGGAACCGCACAGTCCGCAAAGAAGGAGGAGGAATAGATGGCAATCTATAAACCGACATGGTTCTCGAAAGACAAGATCATGGTCTCCACTGCCCCTACCTGCGGACTAACCAAGGGCGGTCGTTTGCTGCCCAAGATAGATACAGGGACGGGGAAACGAATCCAAGTAGTTGATCCTGAGACGAAGGAATTGGTCGATGCAGTGGATGACGAGCTTCTTGCCGACATGCAGAGTCTGCATCGTAAAGAGGAGACCGAGACTCTACGTTTCGTGACTGCGAACGAAGTAAGTATGCGTTGCGCCGTTCCTATCTATTACGACCGCCGTTATCACGAGAAATTTCTCCTCGAGATGCAAACTAGCAAGTTTATGGGATTTACGTCTTCGCCCCTGGGCGAGCTTGTGAACAGAGGGCTGATCGAGGTCCGCGGCGGTCATGGCTCACCGTCGCACGATGAACGTGTCGGAGAAGTTCCGTACATCAAGGTGTCCGATTTGCGTGCCGGACTTATCAATATCAATCCCACTAACCGTGTACCGCACTCTGTTGCGCGACAGTATTGGAAGGGCGAAGTGTCCGGTCTACGGGCTTATGACCTCGCTTGTCCAGAGCGCACTTCGAAGAACATCGGCGACTTCTGTGTGCTTATGCCGGGTCAAGAGCAAGTCGTGATGACGAGGGAGATCATCATCTTACGAGCCGGTCCAGAAGCACCGTTTGATCAGTTCTACGTGTTATGGGCGATGACGTTGAACATCGTTCGAGACCAGTGGAAGCGCATCGTCTTCATGCAGACGAACCGTGAAGATGTCGGTGGTCGGTTTCTCGAGATTGAGATACCGGTCCCACCCTCGAGGGCCGAGGCAGATCGGGTATCGGCGCCGTTTCGCGACTACTATATGTCAATTGCCAAGGCACGAATCGATCTTGCTGACTACTTGAGCAAAACACGGAGTCATCACTTCTTCGTGTCTGGGGCAGAGGAAATCCCGGATGAAATTGGTGACCAACCGGAGGGCACCCCCGAAGCGATTGCGGCTGAAAATGGTTGACATCGCGGCGGATTGACACTCCGACCCTTCCTTTTCAAGTAACACCCCCTGTAACGCTCTGCCCTCAGAGTCGTTCTCGCCAGCGAGTCCGGTCGCTCCGTAAGGCGTCTTACGTTTTTTTTGGGGGGGACGCTTGCCATTTTCCAGAAGTAGCCCGGTTGCCGTAAGGCGCTTCCGGCTCTCATGGTTGCGGTCTCATTCTTCTGCGCTCGAAAGAAGCGCACTTCCGAGAACAATGCCGAGGAGTATCCGATTTGAGCACTCAGACACTCACCATCGAACCTCTGATCGACGCGCGTGAAGCGGCGCAGATACTCAAGCTTCACCCGATCACCATCCGCCAGATGGCAGGACGAGGCGTAATACCCGGCTTGAAAATCGGGAAAGTGTGGCGGTTCAGGGCTTCCAGTTTGGACGAGTGGGTACGCGCTAGGCCAAACTGTGCCCATCGCTCGCAGCCGCCCGTGGAGACGAAACAATGACCCATAGGAGGCAGCGTTACCAACAGGGCACCGTGTTCTTAGACCGCAGACGAGGCATCTGGTACTTCAAGTGGTACGAGGGTGCGACGCGTCGGACAGCGCGTCTCGGAACATTGGCCGAAATCCCAACCAAAACAAAGGCTCTGCACATCGCGGAGGGCCATCGTCTCACCGCGAATGCTGGAGTCCCAACAGCGGCGCCTGTGACGTTTGAGGCAGCGGCGCGCGCCTACATCGCCTCTGATCGGTTTCCGCAGAGGCACACGACCAACAAGAGCTACCGCAACTATCTGGAGCGGTACGCGATTCAGCAGTTCGGCTCTCTTGCGATCGGCGAGGTAAAGCCGTTGCTTGTGGACCGCTGGCTGAAACAACTGACCATTGCGCCCAAGACGAGGGCACACATCAAGAGCGTGATGCGACAGGTGTTTGAATACGCGATGCTGGCGGAACTGTTCGATATGCGCCGTAATCCGATGGACTTCGTTCGGGTGGTCGGCGCAACGATGCGCGAAACCGATCCGCGCATTCTGACGCTAGACGAATGGCGACGGCTGATTCAGTACATACTTCGCGAGCCAATGCGCACGATGGTCATCACAGCCTTTTCGCTCGGCATCCGACGTTCCGAGCTTGCAGGGCTGAAGTGGTCTGACTTCGATTGGAACCGCCAAGAAGTGCTGATCCAGCGCAGTGTAATAGCCAACCGCGTGGACGCCGTGAAAACGAAGCGGAGCAAAGCGAAACTGCCGCTCGATCCAG
>Ga0207761_1000317_pt1 | contig 17083 bp, 12 predicted proteins | sample LuqExpMetageno34_FD_187792 | JGI IMG/M metagenome (GOLD analysis project Ga0207761, IMG submission 187792) | Tropical forest soil microbial communities from Luquillo Experimental Forest, Puerto Rico - Sample 34 (SPAdes) | ecosystem: Environmental > Terrestrial > Soil > Tropical forest ... | reverse complement strand
AGGGATTGAAGGAAGAGTTTGTTGGGCGATGCATCATTTGGGTGCTTCATCGCGCCAGCCTTGCTCGCAATTTTGATCACGTGCTGGTACTCAGCAATGGGCGATTAGAGGAACTGGGAGCGCCGGCGGAACTTGCCGAGCGAAAGGATTCGTTACTGACATTGCTGACGGCGACGGAATGACAAGAAGGGCGTCGAGGCCGGACTGCGTTTCGAGGCGGTCGTACCAGCCGCGCAATTCGGTCAAGGAGCGAACGCCGAGTTCGGCGAGGCCCCTGCGGACTTCTTGGGCGAGAGCGCGGAAATAGGAGACGACCATTTCCGGCTTGCCATTGAAACGCGTCCGGAGCGTTTCGTCCTGCGTGGCGATGCCGACCGGGCAGGTGTTCAAGTGACACTGGCGCGCCATGACACAACCGATGGCGACAAGCGCGGCGGTGCCGAAACCAAACTCGTCGGCGCCCAAGATGGCGCCCATCAGGATGTCACGGGCAAAACGCATGCCGCCGTCGACACGCAAATGTATGCGGGAACGCAAGCCGGCGCGAAGCAGGGTTTCATGGGTTTCGCGCAAGCCGATTTCCCAAGGCAGGCCCGTATTTTTGATCGACGTGAGAGGCGAAGAACCCGTGCCGCCATTATGGCCGCTAACCGTGATGACGTCGGCGCCCGCTTTGGCGACACCGGCGGCGATAACACCGATGCCCGTGCCGGAGACGAGCTTGACACCGATGCGGGCGTGAGGATTCACGGCGCGCAGGTCGTGAATCAACTGCGCGAGGTCTTCGATACTGTAGATGTCGTGGTGCGGCGGCGGCGAAATCAGCGGCGTGCCGGGAGTGGCGTGCCGGATTCGCGCGATGTATTCCGTGACTTTGCGCGCCGGAAGCTGGCCGCCTTCGCCCGGCTTCGAGCCTTGAGCCATTTTGATTTCGAGTTCCTCGGCGCGAACCAGGTACTCGGCGGTGACTCCGAATCGTCCGGAAGCCACCTGCTTAATCTTGTTCGTGCAACCCGGAAACCGATAAAGTTCGGGATCCTCGCCGCCTTCCCCGGTGTTGCTACGGCCGCCAATTTCATTCATGGCGATGGAGAGAGTCTTGTGCGCTTCGGGACTGAGCGAGCCAAGAGACATGGCTTGCGTGCTGAAGCGGGTCAGAATGGTTTCGACCGGCTCGACTTCGGAAAGGGCCAAGGGTTGCTCGGGGCGCATTTCCAACAGTTCGCGAAGGAAGATGGTGCCTTCCGTCCTGGAGAGTTCTTCGACGGCGCTGTAGTTTTCTGGACTGGGCTTGCGCATGTGAGCATGCATGCGGCGAACGAACTCCGGCGAGGTAGCATGCAGCTCGGCACCACGGCGGAAACGATAGAGTCCGAGATCGGCAAGGTCGCCTGCCGAGCCAGAGTAAGCCGCAGCGTGCATGTTGAGATAGTCTCGAAGGAGCGCGTCGAGCGTCTTGGTGCCGGGATAAAAACCGGCATCCTCGAAGTACTCGCGGCAGATGTCCTCGTCGAGGCCCAGAATTTCAAACAAATGACTGTTGCGGTAGCTTGCCAGGGTTGAAATCCCCATACGCGCGAGTACTTTTCGCAGGCCGCCAGCGATGCCTTTGCGGACCTTATCAAAAGCGCCCGGTTCCTCCTGTTCCGCAAACTCTTCGGCGAGATAAGGCACGACCGCGCTTGCACCGGCGGCAAGAAGCATCGCGACGTGGTGTGTGTCGAAAATCTGAGCACTTTCAACAATGAGGGGCACATCGGCCCATCCCGCAGTGACGAGGCTCTTCCAGGCGCTCGCCGTAGCCAGAAGCGCGGGTAAAGCCGCGCGGCCGGGTCCCACCGAACGATCGGAAAGGAGGAGGAGCTCCGGGCGATCGCCGCTACTCAGAGGGGTCGTTTTGCACTGAGTCAAACAGCGGCGGGCACCCGGAACTCCCTGTGTGGAAGAACAGGTAAAGTCGATGAGCTGCAAGGGAGAAAACCCCGCGCAGAGGCTCGCTAATTCCGTGACGCTGAGGACGGGACCAGGCAAAACGCAGTCGCGTCCGAAAGGCACCTCAAGGGACATGACGTGCGATTCACGGAGCGGGTCGATCGGGGGATTGGTGACCTGAGCGAAGCGCTGCTTGCAATAGTCCCAAAGCGATCTGGTGAGCGAAGAGAGAAAGGCGGGAGGCGCGTCGTCGCCCATGCTCCAGTCCGCCTCTTTGCCCGTGAGGAGTGGCCGGAAAAGAATCTTGTACTGGTCGTCGCTCCAGCCGGAAGCCCCGGCGACGCGCTTCGCTTCGGGGACGCGGATCCGTTCGGAGTCGGAGCGCAAGGCAAGGAGATGGGTACGCGTGAGAGCCCTGCGCGGCAGCTGGGTGGTTACTTTCTTCAGCAATTCCCTCCAGCGCAGCAACACACCCGAGCGCGGAGTGGCCAGGATCATTTCGCCGGGACCCAAGCGATGGCGCTCGGCGACGCGGGATTCGTCGAGATCGACGAGTCCGGTTTCCGAGCCAGCGATGACGAGACCATCGTGCGTGACCGTGTAGCGCATAGGCCGCAATCCGTTGCGGTCGAGCTTTACGCCAACGGAGTTGCCGTCACTGAACACCAGCGCAGCGGGACCGTCCCAGGGTTCTGCCTCGCGAGAAAGCACTTCCAGGGCAGCGCGCACATCGGAAGACAAGAACGGATCCTGGGCGAAGGCCGTTGGAACGAGTTCGAGGATGGCCGTTTCGACGCTCTTGCCTTCAAGGAGCTTCAATTCGAGCGCGTTATCGAAGCTGGCCGAATCGCTGACGTTTTCTTCGAGCAACCGGAACCACTTCCCCACCCCGATGCGCTTGCGAATATTGCGTTCGCGGGCGCGCAACCAGCGGCGGTTGCTGATGACCGTGTTGATTTCGCCGTTATGCGCGACATAGCGGAAGGGCTGCGCCAATTGCCAAGAGGGTTCGGTATTGGTGGAGTAGCGCTGATGGAAGATCGCAAAGCGAGCCGTGAATTCGGGGCTGCGCAAGTCCTCGTAGAAACGCGGAAACTGCCACGGGGTCAACAGTCCCTTGTAGACAATCATGCGCGAAGAAAGCGAGCAGAGATAGGAGCGTTCGGGCAAAGCCGCCTCGGCCCGCTTGCGGAGGAGCGAAAGGTTGCGCTCGAACTTGTGCGCAAAACCGGGAGCGGCATTGCGCGCACTAGACGGCTCGATGAAGAATTGCCAGATTTCGGGCATGGTTTCAAAAGCGCGCTGGCCCAGGGCATTCGAGTTCACAGGAACGCGGCGCCAACCCACCAGGCGGAGCTTGCTCCTGCCGATCGAATCTTGGATGGCGGCGCGAGAGTCGGCCAGCCGGGTCGCAGGAGCAAAGAGCATGCCGACACCAAAGGCTTCGTCGAGAACAATGTTTTCCTCGGCAGCGCGGGCGCGGAAGAACTGAACCGGGAGGCTGGTCAAAAGGCCGGCGCCATCGCCGCTGGCACCGTCGGCATCAACGCCGCCGCGGTGAGAAAGCCGCTCGAGGGCCTGCAGGGAAAGCTGGAGGATTTCGTGACTCGGCGGACCGCTCAGTTGAGCGAGAAAGCCGGTACCGCACGCGTCATGGTCCGGGTGTCCCCAGTTGGGATGGCGTGGTTTCGGTGTTCGATTGGGACAGCTACACATAATAGTTTAATAGTGGTCGCTCGGCAGAATGTACAATGCAGAATTTTTCTGTAATGAATCGGTTTTCTGAGGGCGGCCGGCAGGCTAACCAGTTTAAAACTTTGTAACTTCGCTGAAGTTAAAATTGCGCACTTTCATTGGGGGAACCACCATTTCGAACATCTCTTCGCCACTTGAACGGCGGGCGGGTCCGAGGCATTCAACATTCCGTAACATTTCCAGGATCGATTGATTAAAACGGAAATTCCGGGCCGCGCCGGTGATTTTTCCCTTCTCGACGAGGAACAGGCCGTCGCGGGTCATGCCGGTCATGAGCTTTTCGTAGGGGTCGACTTCGCGAATGTACCAGAGGCGGGTGACCAGGAGACCATGGTCGGTGCAGGCGATCATGCGTTCGAGCGAGGTCGTGCCGCCCGCGACGACGAGATTCATAGGGGCCTCGCCATATTCGTTTGGGAGGGCAAACCCATGCCCGGTGGGCCTGGTGCGGCCGCGCTTGGCGGAGCGCCGGGAGTATACGAGTTGCTCGACAACCCCCTGGTGGACGAGCGCCACTTTCTTCCGGGGTAGGCCTTCCCCGTCGAAGGGGGCGCCGAGCTGTTCGGGGTGGTAGGCGTCGTCGGTGATGCCGATGTTTTTGCCGAAAAGACGCTTGCCAACACGGCCGGAAAGGCAGGATCGCTTGTCGTGGACGGCAGTGGCGGCAAAGTCATAGAAGAGGAAGCCGACGAGGTCGAGGACGGCGGCGGGCTCGAGAATGACCGTAAATTTTCCGGGAACGAGTTCAACGGGATTTTGGGCGCGCGCGGCCTTTTCGCTGGCGGTCTTCGCCAGATCAACCGGGTGAAGACGGCGGATATCGGCGACGTTTGCCTTGGCCCAGCTCGCTGCAGCGCCGTGGTGCATGGTCACGGAAAACGCCGAGTGGGTCTGGCGATAAGAGGCCAGGAGACCGCGGGAATTGCCGAGGATGATCTGGTTCTGTCCGGAGGAAAAGATCCCGGCAGCTACCTGGCCTTTACGTTCCGCGAGGTCGCAAGCTTGCTTAACCGCACGCGCGCGTTCATCGGCAGAAAGCTTAGCCGTGGCGGGGACAAACCGGCGAACGCGATGATATCTATGCTTGCCGAGCATGGGGAGGAGGTGAGGATCCCGCGGTTGGCTGGCTGCAAGAAATGCAGCGTCTTCTAGAGCGGCGGCGAGAGAGTCCTCATCCAGGCGATTGGTGGAAACGCGCGCGGTGCGGCCATCGACGACGGCGCGAATGGAAACTGTGAGGCTGTGTTCGGCCACATTCTGATGAATGGTGTTGTTGGCGAAGCGGGTCAGCGTGTCGACCACTTCGTCGACTTCGACTTCGGTTTCCGGGATGCGACGGGACTTCGCGAGCCGCAAGACACGATCGATGATTCCATAGAGAACTTTCTCGCCGCGAAGCTCAGGGGTTTGAGCATGGTCTCCTCGCGCTCTTGCAGTGCGATTTTTGGCTGGCAACCTCATTGGTTGGAGAAGGCGGAGCCGATTTTCACGTTTCGAAACCGAGCGGGCGAAGCGCCGTGGCCGGTGCCCATCGTTTGCATGGGCTGGCCTTTGCCGCAATTGGGAGTGCCCCACAAGACCCAGTGGTCGGCGCTGCAAATGGCATCGCACGAATTCCAGAATTCGGTGGTAATGCCGCTATAGCTGGGATTTTTGACCATGCGCGTTTTTTTGCCGCCTTTAATCTCCCACCCGATTTCGGTGGAGAACTGGAATTGGTAGCGCCGATCGTCGATGGACCAGGAACGGTTAGTTTCCATGAGAATGGCGTCGTCGGTATCGGCGAGCAGATTGTCGAAGGTCCACGAGCCCGGCCTGAGGCTGACATTGGTCATACGAATCATTGGGAGGCGATTCCAGCTTTCGGCGCGCATGGTGCCTCCCGACCGATGAAGGCCGATTAATGCGGCGGTTTCGCGGCTGGAAAGATAGCCACGAAATTGGCCCTCCTTGATGATGTCAATGCATTGCGCGGGCACACCTTCGTCATCATAAGCAAAAGTGCCGAGGCCGGGACCGTGTTCGGAGCGCGCGTCGGCGACAACGTTGACGATGGGCGAGGCGTACCGGAGACGATTCAACTGATCGAGCGTAAGAAAGCTGGTGCCGGCAAAATTGGCTTCCTGGCCGAGAACGCGGTCGAGCTCGATGGGGTGGCCGACCGATTCGTGGATCTGGAGACCAAGTTGGCTGCCGCCTAAGATTATGGTGCCTGTTTTCGTGGGGCATTGCGGGGCGGAATGAAGTGCGACCGATTCCTCAGCTGTTTGCCGGGCGTGTTTGAGAAGGTCGAGGGATTCGATGAGTTCGTATCCGCCAAGGATGTGCTGCCCGCCGAAGCTGTTGGGATAAGAGCGCTTTTGGATGGCGTCATTCTTGAATGACGTCGCAACAAGACCGCAGCCGGAAATGACGCGACGCTGGTGAATTTTTGAGCCGGTGCTCGAGGCGAACCAGGAATCGATCTTGCGAAACTGCATGTCGGTTTCGGAGAGCGTGACGCCTTTGACTTTGTGGATCGCGGCGTCGGCGGCGAGAAGCAAGTCCAGTTGGGCTGCGAGAGGGATCTCGAAGGGATCTTTGAGGCAAGGGCCTTGCCAACTGTCAACGTAGGTGGCTTCGGGGACAAGTCGAACCCCTTGTTTCTTTGCAACAGCCGAAGCTTTAGCGATCGTGACGGCCTGCGCGGCGCAGCCGGCGACTCCGTCGCGAGTGAGTTGGTCTGTCGAAGCAAATCCCCAAGCGCCATTGACGATGACGCGGATTCCGAGGCCCACGGATTCGGTCTGGCCTAGCGTGCCGACCTGACGATTCTTGGTAGTGAGGTTGCGCTGGCGGATGTGCATGGCGCGCACGTCGCCGTAAGTGGCGCCGCGAAGGCGGGCAACATCGAGGGAATTTGCGCAGTAGTCCCACATGGTCTGAACCGAGAGAATTGCGGCGCGCCGACGAAATCGAGACGCCCAGATAAGATAGCATGGCCCAAGTGGATTCTTCGGGCACAACACACCGTCGGAGTGGCAAGTTTCAGAAACGCCGTGTGCGCTGTCAGGTGCCTTCTTGCCAGGAAGCGAGGTAGTGCTCCTGTTCGGCGGTAAGCTTGTCGAGGTGGTGGCCCATGGACTCGAGTTTGAGCTTTGCGATTTCGCGGTCAATGTTCTCCGGAACGACATAGACCTGCGGCTTCAGCTCCTTGTGGTGCTTCATCAGGTATTCGGCGGAGAGCGACTGATTCGCGAAGCTCATATCCATCACGGCGGCAGGGTGACCTTCGGCGGTGGCGAGGTTTACAAGGCGACCTTCGCCGATGAGATAGATCTTGCGTCCGTCCTTGAGTTGGAATTCGTCAACGAGAGGCCGAACTTCGCGCTTGCTGGCAGAGAGATCCTCGAGCGCGGGAATCTCGATTTCGACGTTAAAGTGGCCGGAGTTGCAGACAATCGCGCCACTCTTCATGATCTCGAAGTGTTCACGGCGAATGACGTTCTTGTTGCCGGTCACGGTGATGAAGACATCGCCTTCTTTTACAGCGTCGGCCATCGGCATGACGCGGAATCCGTCCATCACGGCTTCGATACCCTTCACCGGATCGATTTCAGTGATGATGACATCGGCGCCGAGTCCTTTGGCGCGCATTGCTACGCCACGGCCGCACCAGCCATAGCCAGCGATGACGACTTTCTGTCCGGCAAGGAGAACGTTAGTGGCACGGATGACGCCGTCAATGGTGGACTGGCCCGTACCGTAGCGGTTGTCGAAGAAGTGCTTGGTCATGGCGTCGTTGACGGCAATGATCGGGTACTTAAGAGTGCCGTCTTTGGCCATGGCCCGGAGGCGGATGACGCCGGTAGTGGTTTCTTCGGTGCCAGCGATGACATCGGCAGCCAGGTCGAGTCGCTTGGTGAGGAGAAGCGTGACGAGGTCGCAGCCGTCGTCCATGGTGAATTGCGGCTTGTGTTCGAGAGCGGCGTTGAGGTGCGAGTAGTAAGTCTTGTTGTCTTCGCCTTTGAGGGCGTACGTGGGAATGCCGAAGTCGCGATTCAGTGAGGCAGCGACCTCGTCTTGTGTGGAGAGGGGATTCGAGGCACAAAGGACGCTGTCGGCGCCGCCATCGCGCAAAGCGATCATGAGGTTGGCGGTTTCGCTGGTCACATGAAGACAAGCGGAAACACGAAGACCCTTGAGCGGTTGTTCTTTGATGAAACGCTTACGGATTAACTGGAGCACCGGCATCTGCTGCGCGGCCCACTCGATCTTGCGCTTGCCGGCGTCGGCAAGGCCGATATCTTTCACATCACCCTTCTTGAGTTCTGCCGTAGCCATTCTTGCTCTCCTCACAAATTGATTTTGTTGCGGTTGAGGCGGTTAGCGTTACAGGAAGTCATTCGCGTTTTCGCCGGATCTCTCGCCTTGTCTTTGAACTTTCAGAGGCTAGCGCAAAGGTGCAGCGTCAACCGGTTAGCGCCGAACGGCTACTTCGGCGACGACACCGAGACCAGCGGCTTTGCGCAAGGCGTCCGCGCGATCTGTACGTTCCCAAGTAAAGCCCTGTCCGGTGCGGCCGAAATGGCCGTAGGCCGCAGTCGGCTTGTAGATCGGCTTGCGGAGGTCGAGGGTCTCGATGATTCCCTTTGGCGTAAGCGCAAAGCTCTCCCGCACGAATTGAGTAATGCGTTCTTCGGGAATCGTGGACGTACCAAAGGAATCGACCATAACGGAGACCGGTTCAGCCACGCCAATGGCATAGGCCAATTGAACCTCAGCACGGGTAGCGAGGCCGGCCGCCACAACGTTTTTCGCGATATAGCGGGCCATGTAGCAGGCAGAGCGGTCCACTTTCGAAGGATCCTTGCCAGAGAATGCGCCCCCACCGTGACGGCTGTAGCCGCCGTAGCTGTCGACAATAATCTTGCGGCCGGTCAAACCGGCGTCGCCCATAGGCCCTCCGATGACGAAACGGCCAGTGGGGTTGATGTGGAATATCGTCTTAGAGTCGAGCATGTGTGCGGGCACGATGGGCTTGATCACGTGTTCGACGACGGCGCTGCGGAGTGTGTCATTCGCAACGTCTTCGCTGTGCTGTGTGGAGATGACGACGCAATCGACGCGAGCCGGTTTACCTTCGCGATACTCAACCGTGACTTGAGATTTGCCGTCGGGGCGAAGGAAGGAGGCTTTGCCGTTCTTGCGAACTTCCGAAAGGCGTTGCGTGAGGCGGTGGGCGAGCTGGATGGGCATGGGCATAAGTTCATCGGTTTCGTCGCAGGCGAAGCCGAACATAAGCCCCTGGTCGCCCGCGCCGCCCGTATCGACGCCCAGGGCAATATCGGCAGACTGGCGCTTTACGGTGCAGACGACGGCACAGGTTTCGGAGTCAAAACCATACTTGGCATTGTCGTAGCCCACCTGACGGACGGTCTCCCGGGCAATTTCATCGTAGTTCACATGAGCCGAGGTCGTAATCTCCCCTGCGACCACGACCAAGCCGGTAGTGACCAGCGTTTCGCAGGCTACGCGCCCTTTGGGGTCCTGGCGCATCACTTCATCGAGAACGGCGTCGGATATTTGATCAGCAATCTTGTCCGGATGCCCCTCAGTCACGGATTCGGAAGTGAACAAGAAATTCCTCTTCGATTGGCTCAAAACATCTCTCCTATGTGACATTCAATTGACATCGGGTGCGGGTTGACACACCCCCCAAGGGCCTGCCCCTCGGGAGAGGGGCAAGACAGGCTCTCCATCAGGCTAACATCGGGGTGGCAAGGAATCAACGCATTGAATTTGCAAAGGTTAGAGTTGCAGCGAGCGGTGAAATCTGGGCCGTGAATGGTTCGTGCCTGCAGCCGCATGCGACGAACCGCAAGCGGCTATCCTTTAACGCAGACAACCTGGTGAAGGGTGTGGACGATTTCGACGAGATCGGTCTGGGCGGCCATGACCGCGTCAATGGACTTATAGGCTGCCGGTGTCTCGTCAAGGACGTCGGAATCCTTGCGGCATTCGACGCCGGCGGTCATCCGGATGTGGTCTTCGACAGTGAAACGGCGCTTGGCTTCGCCGCGGGACATGGCTCGGCCGGCGCCGTGACTGCAGCTCATGAAGCTCTCGGGATTGCCTTTGCCACGGACGATGTAGGAACGGGCACCCATGCTGCCGGGAATAATGCCCATGTCGCCGATTTGCGCGCGCACCGCACCTTTGCGAGTGACGAAAATGTTCTGGCCGTAGTGGCGCTCGCGTGCGACGTAGTTGTGATGGCAGTTGATGGCCTTTACGTGGGCGGCAAAGGGCCGCACTTCACCGGAATCGCGGACCGCTTCGACGATCTGGCGCATCATGAGATCACGATTGATGCGGGCGAAGTCCTGAGCCCATTCGACCGCTTCGACGTAATCGCCGAAATGTTCGGTGTGCTCCGGGAAGTACGCCAGATCCTTGTCAGGCAAATTCTGAATGAATTTCTGCAGGTCTTTTCGGGCAAGCTCGATGAAGTAGGTGCCCAGACGGTTGCCAACGCCGCGGGAACCGCTGTGAAGGAGGAACCAAACGGTTTCGGTCTCGTCGAGACAAACCTCGATGAAGTGGTTGCCGGTGCCCAAGGTGCCGAGGTGGTTCGCGTGATTCCCACGGTCGAGCTTGGGATGTTTTTCGAGGATGGCCTCGTAACGGTCTTGGAGCTCAGCACTCCAGACGTCAAGATTGCGGCCGGGGATGATCTGCCAAGCGCCCTTGTCACCCTTGCCGCCGTGATTTGTTCGTCCGTGGGGCACGGCTTCTTCGATGGCGGTACGGATGGCGTGAAGATTGTCAGGAAGGTCGCGGGCGTTGAGATCGGTTTGGACGGCCATCATGCCGCAGCCGATGTCGACGCCGACGGCGGCGGGGACAATCGCGCCTTTGGTCGGGATGACGCTGCCGACCGTTGCGCCGATGCCCCAATGAACGTCGGGCATGGCGGCTACCCACTTGAAGATGAAGGGAAGCTGCGCGACGTTGAGGAGCTGTTGGCGGGCCTGGTCCTCAAGCGGTACGCCCTTGACCCAGGCCTTGATCGGAACGCCTTTGGCGGCCGTGAGCTGGATGTAGTGTTTCTGTTCGGTCGACATGATCGGCAACGGCCCGGCTCAGAGGGCGGCCCTCCAAAACAAGCACCCTGACGAATCAATTTACCGCACTTTGCGTTACGGTTGCGCCCCTGCACTTGCTAGACGGAGAGTATCTATCCACGATCCGCAGACAAAGAGTAAGGCCGCGAACGCTCATGAGGTGCGTTGGGGAGGCTGTTCTTCTGCGCCAAGCCGCGAATCTCCTTTGTCATCGCGAGGTGGGTCTTTCGCGGGTCGCAGCCTCTCGGTGTGGTTAGGCAGCGTCGGATTCGTCGTCGGGCTGCACGTCAAGCCGGCCCTTGGTTTTCTTCGCGAGCAGATAGGAGCGGATAAACGGATCGAGGTCGCCATCGAGAACACGGTCGACGTCGCCAACTTCGAATTTGGTGCGGTGGTCCTTGATGAGCCGATAGGGCTGCATCACATAGGAACGAATCTGGCTGCCGAAGGAAATGTCCATCTTGGTTTCGTCGAGTTTGTCGCTTTCTTCGCGGCGCTTTTGCATTTCGAGATCGTAGAGTTTCGAACGCAACATTTTCATAGCCATTTCGCGGTTCTTGTGCTGGCTGCGCTCCATCTGACAGGCGACAACGATACCCGTGGGAATGTGCGTGATGCGGACAGCGGTTTCGACCTTGTTGACGTTTTGTCCGCCCTTGCCGCCGGAACGGAAGGTGTCGAGTTTCAGGTCCTCGGGCTTGATGTTCACTTCGATGCGGTCGTCAATCTCCGGAATCACAAAAACCGAAGCGAAAGAAGTGTGGCGGCGAGCGGCCTGATCAAAGGGAGAAATGCGAACGAGGCGATGAACACCGGTTTCGCCCGCGAGCAAACCGCAAGCATTTTCACCGCTGAATTGAATGGTGGCGTTCTTGATGCCGGCTTCTTCGCCCGGGGTCTCGTCGAGAACCGCGGCGTCGAAACCTTTACGTTCAGCCCAGCGAAGATACATGCGAAGGAGGATTGAAGCCCAGTCCTGAGACTCGGTGCCACCGGCGCCGGGCTTGATGGTCATGATGGCGTTGAGGTGATCGTTTTCGCCGGAGAGCAGAGTGCGGGTTTCGAGTTCGCTGACATATGTATCGGCCGAAGTGAGTTCGCGGCTGAGTTCCTTCAGCAGATCTTCGCGCTGCGCCGCGTTGGTCTCTGCATGAGCGAGCTCGATGTAGGTTTCGATGTCTCCAGAGAGAGAGACGAGCTTGGAATCGGCCGAGACTTGGTCTTCGGCACGTTTGCGTTCTTTGAGGACGCTTTGCGCTTCTTCCTGATTGCTCCAGAAATCGGGGCTGGTTACGCGTTGTTCGAGAGATTTCAGGCGAGCGCTGTTCTGCTGCGGGTCAAAGATAACTCCGCACGAGGGTAATGCGTTGCTTCAGGCCGTCATACTGGTGTTCCAAATCTTCGAGAATCATGCTTTTTCGCCGAAACCGCGTGGGGCAGTTTCAATTTGCCTTTCTGAAAGTAAGTAGAACCAGAATAGCGGAAATGGCCACACACATCCAGGCAAACCAGTCATTGAACCGAGTGTAAGGCGTTGCATCGGTGCGGAAATCGTAGGGCAGGTCGGCGGAGTCGCGCACATCACGCGTCAAGACGCGCGAGATATTGCCGTAAGGATCGATGGAGGCGGTTATGCCGCTGTTTGTGTCGCGGATGATCCAGCGGCGGTTCTCAACGGCACGGACACGGACCATGCGGAGGTGCTGCTCGGCGGCTTCGGACTTACCAAACCAGCCGTCGTTCGAGATGTTGATCAGCAGTTGGGCGCCACGCGCAACAAAGGATCGCACTTCCATGGCGTAGATGGCTTCGTAGCAAATGAAGACGGAAAAGGTGTTGCCGTTGGGGAATTTGCCGACGGCGCGATCTTTGCCCTTGTGGAAGCCGCCCACTTCTTCCGAGACGCTGGTGACGACTTGATGGATAAAGGGAAAGGGCTCGTATTCGCCAAACGGGACAAGGTGAATCTTGTCGTAGGAGAAAATGCGCTGGCCGTTTTCGTTCAGCATTGCGGCACTGTTGTAGGGAAAGAGTACGGGGCGCTCGGCACCGTTTAAGAATTCGGTGCCGGGCTTCCATTCGATGATGCCGACAAGGATGGGACCGCGAAATTCCGTGGCCAGACGGGAGATGAAGGGGCCGAAGCGCGGATCCTGGAAAGAAAAGGGGGCGGGGGCTTCGGGCCAGATGAGGAGGTCCGGTTGGTGAGGGCCTGGGGAAGGCCGCAGGCTTAGGCGGGCAAGGTCGGCAAGATCGACTTGATGCTGAGCGTACCAGTCGCCTTGATATTCCATCTGCTCCGGGAAATTAGGCTGGACGACACGGGCAAGATGATGAGGCTCGGCCTTGGGAACAAAGCGAGGGCCAATCCACCCGACGAGCAGCAACGCGGCCACGACGGCGAGGAGGGTTCCAACCCGACGCATCTTCTCGCCTGGGAGCGCGCTATCACTCCACACGAGCAGCGCATTGAACGCTGCAACGAGAAACGACAAGCCATAGATGCCCGTAAGCGTTGTCAATTGTAGGAACGCGAGATTTTCCGCCGCCGGGTAGCCGAGCAGTGACCAGGGAAAACTGATCTGGGGCAGGTAAGCACGCAAGACTTCCGTGGAAATCCAGAGAAAGGGGGCAGCGAAAAGGGCCAAGGAGAGACTAAGACCCCACAACCGCCTGACCATCCAGGCGAATAAGCCGATGGAGGCACCCCAGACGGTCGCAATCAGCAAGAGCACGGCCCACCCAGCGGCAGTGGACATGCCGCCGTGAACCGCAAGCACTTCGGCAATCCACGGCACGCAAGTCAATACGAAGATGAGTCCGTGAAGAAACCCGCAGAAGAATGCGACGACGGGACGCGCGCCGAGAATGCTCGAGAGCAGCAGGGCCAGAGAAAACCAGGAGTACACGCTAAGGAAGGAGCCGTGGTAGGAGCGCGAAAGGGTCGCGCCACTCGAAGCTGCCAGGAGCAGGCGGAGGGCCGCCGGAGCATCGGGCAGCCGATGAGGCCGCAGATACAAGTGCCATGACCGGGAAGACATCAGCGCTTGACGTAAAACGCATTGAAGCCCGCACTCTCAAGCCCCTTTTTGGTAGCTTCGGCGGTCTTTTGGTCTTTCAGCGGCCCCACTTGCACGCGGTAATACCTATCTTTCTGCGGATTCAGAACGACGACCGTGTAATGTTTTTTCTGCAGACTGCTGGCAATGGCAGTCGCGTCGTCCTGGTGGAGACAAGCGGCCACCTGCAGCATGAGGGCTCCGCCGGGAGGGATCGCAGGTGCGTTCGAAGTGCCTACGGCGTTTCTTGCCGGCGTCGAGGCCGGCAAAACGGGCGTCTTCGAACTTACGGGCGTTGAAGCAGGCGAAACTGCCGGAGCTTTGGGCACAGGGTCCAGACGCGGCTCGCTCTTGGCCGGCTGTTTGTTTCTGTAGAACTCCCAATCGGAAGTGGAGGAAGTAGCCGGATCAGAAGCTGTTTCGTAGGGAAATATTGCGGGTGCCTTCTTTGGAGCAGGGTCTGTCTTAGGGAGGACGGCGGGCTCAGGCCGGTTGAAACCAGAGGCCGCCACCCGCACGGGGTTGTCGAACTGGTTGCGGCCCATGACGTAGCCCAGGGTAAAGAACAAGCCTGAGAAGAGCAGCATGATCAAAAAGAGCCCGATAACGTGCTTGCTCTCGAGCACACGTTCTCCCGCGCTCCGCTTTCCCCCTCCAGACGCCATGCCTATTTCGACGCACCTCCTAAAGACTTTACCCAGCTATTAATAATATCTATAGGGAGCGGGAAAACAATCGTTGTGTTCTTTTCGACACCTATCTCGGTCAAGGTCTGGAGGTAACGAAGTTGTATGGCAGAGGGTTGCGTTTCGAGTACCTTAGCGGCCTCGGCCAGCTTCGCCGAAGCTTCGTATTCGCCGTCGGCATGAATGACTTTCGCGCGGCGCTCGCGTTCGGCTTCGGCTTGCTTGGCGATGGCGCGCTGCATCTGCTCGGGAATGTCGACCTGCTTGACTTCGACCTTGCTGACCTTGATGCCCCAAGGCTCGGTGTCCTGATCGAGAATGACCTGGAGCTTCGAATTGACCTTGTCGCGCTGCGCAAGGATCTCGTCGAGTTCGAACTGTCCGACCACGCTTCGCAGAGTGGTCTGGGCGAGCTGGGAGGTGGCATACTGATAATTCTGCACTTGGGAGAGAGCGAGGTTGGCGTCGACCACGCGGAAATAGCACACGGCATTGACCTTCACCGAGACGTTGTCGTGGGTGATGATGTCCTGCGGAGGCACGTCGAGCGTTTCCAGGCGCAGGCTGACTTTATAGAGCGTTTCGATGGGCCAAAAAACGAGGCGAAGACCGGCGCCCTTGGCTTCGGGTAGAAGCCTGCCGAGCCTCAGGACGACGCCGCGCTCCCACTCCTTGATGATGTTGATGGAATTCCAGATCCACAGCAGAACAAACGCCGCGATAATCAGCGTACCGATCCCGAAAATTTGAAACATGTGCCCTCCTCAGCTGTCCAGAACTGTTATTTGCCGCCCAGTCCAGCGGCGCCGACCGGCTCAACATCGACTTTCAGGCCCTCCACGTGGCGGACGCGCACGCGCGCTCCCGCCGGAAGGTCTTCTTTAGAAGTGGCGCGCCAGAGCTCGCCGTGGACGCGAACCATGCCCTCGCTGTGTGCGGATAAGGCCGAAGTGACAATTCCTTCCGAACCCAGGAGCTCTTCTTTGCCGGTGGCAGTTTTCCACTTTCTTGACTTGAGCACGAGGCGCATCAGGAAAACCGTCAGGATGGCAAATGGCAGAGTCGTTGCCAAGGCGACGCCAAAGCTGACCCCTCCCGGTGTCAGTGGCGAGCGAATCAGGAACATCGCGCCGAGAAGCATGGAGACGATGCCACCAAGCAGCAGAACACCGTGGCTGGATATTTTGGCTTCGAGGATAAACAAGGCCAGTGCCAGGATGATCAGCAAAACACCCGCAAAATTGATCGGCAGGAGTTCCATCGCGTAGAGAGCGAGAACCATACAAATGCCGCCGACAACTCCGGGAGCGACCACACCCGGATGAGTGAATTCCGTGTACAGCCCAAAAGCACCGACGAGCAAAAGAAGAAACAAAACATCGGGCTGAACTATGCGCACGAGAAATTTCTGCCGGGCCGAAAGATGAAATTCGGCCACGATGTAGTTCTCGAGAGAAAGTTTTGAGGTCCGGCCGTCGAAGCGTTTGATTTCGCGGCCGTTCAAATTGCCAAGCAATTCGCTCCGGCTGTAAGCGACGAGGTCAATGAGATGTCCATCGAGGGCTTCTTTTTCGGTGAACGCGCGGGCTTCGCTAATCGCGGTTTCGGCCAGTTGAGGATTGCGGCCGCGCTTTTCCGTGAAGCTTCGCAGAAAGGCCGTGGCGTCGTTGTTGATCTTTTTTCGAAGCACCTCATCCATCGGCATGGAAAACCAGCCGTTCATGAGAATCGGAGTCGCGGCACCGGCGCGGGTCCCCGGGGCCATGGCCGCGACATCGGCCGAGAGCAGAATGAGGAAGCCAGCCGAGGCACCACGGGCGCCGTTCGGAGCAACGTAGACTACAACGGGCACGGGAGAGTCGAGGATGTGGTGAATGATATCGGTCATCGAATCGCTGAGGCCACCGGGGGTGTCCATGGTTATGAGCACCAGCGCTGCATTGCGCTTGGCGGCATCGGCGAGGCCCTCGTCAATGTAGTTCGCGAGGATTGGCGCGACGATACCGTCGAGCTTAAGTTCGAGGACGAGGGGCGCTGAAGTGTTTTCGGAGGCAGCGGCGTTTGAAGTGAGAAAAGAGGAAAGCGCGAGCAGCGCAGAGGTAGCCGCAAAAAGTACGACGGCGATATACGCTGTACTGATTTTTCCACGAGTGATCATTGAGCACCTCCCGTGGGTTTGTTCCTTTGCAAATGTTCGAGCAATTCCGTTGCGGGCGGATAGTGCGGCGCGAGCTTAACGGCTTTTTCGACCTCGATTCGCGCAAGATCCGGCTTTTTCTGTTCTAGGTAAACGCGCGCGAGCGTGGTACGAACAGCCGCGGAATCACGCGACACTAGGGAAAGCTGCAGTTCATTGACTGCCTCATCCAGTTTACCCCTTCGGCGATAGATTTCGCCCAGTTCATCATGCGCCGAGGCGTTGTGGGGGTCGATTGCGAGCGCGGCGCGAAATTCCTGTTCAGCAGCGTCAAGACGTCCCGCAACTACCTCCTGGCGGCCGCGCCGCAAATGGGCGACCGTGGAGTCGGTTGCAGAAGCCGTGGGG
>Ga0207761_1000315_pt1 | contig 17123 bp, 13 predicted proteins | sample LuqExpMetageno34_FD_187792 | JGI IMG/M metagenome (GOLD analysis project Ga0207761, IMG submission 187792) | Tropical forest soil microbial communities from Luquillo Experimental Forest, Puerto Rico - Sample 34 (SPAdes) | ecosystem: Environmental > Terrestrial > Soil > Tropical forest ... | reverse complement strand
GAAGTCGTCGCCGCAGTCCCAGCACCAATCGGCACAGACCGACCAGTCCCACGGAGCGACTTCAAAGTAAACGCCACCCGGAAACCAGAAGCGATGATGGTCGCGATCGATTCGCACAACCGTGTAGCGATAGCTGGGCCCGAAATGTTCAAAATGACCGTGCTCAAACGGGTGGTCCAGGCGAAAGCGTTTGTCGTTTGGCTGGTCGTGTCCGTACCAGTGATCGCTGTTCACGTGCTGCGACCCGTTCACTTTGCCGTTGGGGCGATGCTCGGGCTCCGCCTTCGCCTGCGACTCGCGTTGCGGCGGAGGAGTGGGTACGTGTCCCTGATTTGCCCGCGGGGTATTCGGACCGTGGGCCTCGGGCCCACGCTCCTGTTCGTGCTGACCCTCGCCGGGATGACCCTCATTCGGACGCTGAGCCCCTGCAGGGAGTGCGACAACCAAAACGAGTGCCAGGGTAAAGCCGAAACGTCTCCTCATTCCTTCCTCCTCGAAGGATCCGATACGTTCTTGCCAAATCGGCACCGCTGCTGACCGGGCAGGCTGATACCTGCCGCTTGGACGTATCTCCGGCTTTGCTGGGTACAGCCGGCCCTTCAGGAGGGCGACTCGATAGGAACAGGTTTAAGGGAAGGCTTTCAGCAAGAACTTCGACTGTTTGGGCCTACTGGAAAGTTACAATGCAAGGCATAGAGCAAGCGGTCAACTAAGCTTGGTCTTGCCCAGTTCAGCAATTCGACGCTCGTAAATCATCTCGCACAGGCCTTTTCTGTTGTAGAAACGAAATACGATCTTGTGCCCAGCTTCGATCTTGGCCCGCGACTGCAGCACTGTCCCGTGCAGTTCAACCCAATGCCCTTTCACGAGGTAATCGCCTTCACGCCCCTGTAGCTCAAATCGGCCATCGCTTTTCAAAGAAAGAGGGGCGGCCTTGCAAGGAACCGTTTTGCCTGCTACGCGAGCTTCAGAGCAGACGTATTCCCCCGCGACTTTGGGGGTCTCCGCTCGGCAGGCCATGGCAAGGGCCAACAGGCACAAGGTACCGGCCAAGATGGGCGCAACCTTCCAAGCTTTCGGCGACAACTCCATCGGGAACCTCCGGCAGCATCGGCAGAAACAGTTCTGGCGCGACCTCTGCGGAGCAGATTTCCGGTGCAAGTGGACCGCCAGCGGCGGCCCAGAATACTCAACTGAAACAAAATCACTTAGCGGGACCGGCGAGCCCTGTATAGGACCTGGATGTGAACACTCGTTCTCACGCTGAGCTGTCGAAGGAACTCTTTTGCCGTACTAAGCAAAACGTACCAGCAACGGCCATCCGCAGAGCCTACTTCCTATTTAGTGTATTATTCAGGAGGTAATTCGGGCACCGCCGCGCCGTCTTTCCGCGGGTCCGAGGCGCCAAAGTTGATTCCCGTTGAGAAATCGCGCATCACAGCCTGCCCTCCACCGACCGCAGCCGAATACGTGCCTACAAGCTCGATCTTGTGCCCTTTCGCCGCAAGTTCATCGCGCACCTTCTGCGAGAAGCGGTTCTCCATCTGCACGTCACAGCCTTCGAAGGTATGCTTGGTGAAGCGCGGCGCCTCCAAAGCTGCCTGGATGTTCATTTTGTAATCGACGATATCGGCGATGAATTGCGCGTGAGCTTGCGACTGATTCCAGCCGCCCATAATGCCGAACGCCAGCCGGGTCTCTCCCTTCTGGGCAAAGGCAGGAATAATGGTGTGCAGGGGACGTTTGTGTCCGGCGAGGGCGTTCGGGGAATCGGCTTCCAGGGTGAAGAGTGCGCCACGGTTATGAAGGGCAAAGCCGGTTCCCGGAGCCACAATTCCGGAGCCGAACTCGCTGAAATTGCTCTGAATAAGTGAGACCATGTTGCCGTCCCGGTCCACCACGCTGAGATACGTGGTGTCGCCTGCAGGGGGCAGGCCTCCCCCCGCTACATCGCAGTTCGCATGGTCAGGATCGATAAGTTTCGCTCGTTCCGCGGCACGATCCTTCGACAGAAGCGTTCTTACCGGCAGTGATTGCCCATGCGGATCGCCGATGTACTTCACCAGGTCGGCATAGGCAAGTTTCTTGGCTTCGATCATCGCGTGCAGAGCTTTCGCCGAGCCAAAGCCGTAATCCTTTTGACCCAGGGGAAACGTCTCCAGGAGATTCAGCATCTCAAGGGCAGCAATTCCCTGCCCGTTCGGTGGTAATTGGTACACGGTCCAGTCACGGTATGTGGTGGAAATCGGGTCCACCCATTCGCTCGAGAACTCGGCGAGGTCTTGCGGTGTCATCACCCCATTGTGGCGCTTGATCTCCTCCAGAATGCGCTGAGAGATCTCGCCTTGGTAATAGGCGTCGCGTCCGTGCGCAGCAATCTGCTGAAGTGACCACGCCAGATCCGGATTGCGGAAGACTTCGCCCGCTTTGGGAGAGCGGTCCTGCGGCAGATAAAGCTTGGCGGCGGAATCCTCGCCGCGGAGATAGTCAACACCGTGCGCCCAGTACAAGGCGACCCATTCCGTAACCGGGAACCCGTTCCGCGCGGTTTGGATTGCGGCGGCGAGATCTTCGCTGAGTTTCGTGCGGCCGAATTTGTTTGCAAGCTTCTGCCAACCATCCACCGCACCCGGCACCGTGATACTGTTCACTCCCGATTGCGGCATCTGGCGAAGCCCGAGCTTGTGCAGCGCGTCGATTGTGAGCCCCTTTGGAGCCCAACCACTCGCGTTCAGCCCATACAACTTTCCGGCCTTCGCATCGTAAACAATTGCGAACAAGTCCCCGCCGATGCCATTCATCATCGGAGAGACCACACCCATCATCGCGTTCGTGGCAATCGCCGCATCAACCGCGTTCCCGCCCCTCTCGAGAATCTGCGCTCCGGCCTGCGCTGCCAGCGGCGATTCGGCCGCGACAATTCCGTTGTGCGAGATAACCATGGACCGCGCTTGCGATCGCTCCTGACTCAAGGCAAGTGCCGTTGTGAACATCGACATAAGAAATGCGGAAGCCCAGCAGCTAGCGAAACGGCTTGGCACGCGGCGTTTCCCCCCGGCCCGGTCAAAAAACCTTTCAGGCAGTCTTTTTCGGTGAAGCTCGAGCACTTTAACGCGGGAACGGTACTCCTGCAACTGTCGAAGGGGGATTCTCGGTCGATGCGACTCCAGCTCCCTTCAACCATTGGTCGGACCGCGATGTTCCGCTAGAATGCTGGCGTGCCCGACTACGCTCCGCTACAACCCAGCATCAGCCTGGAAGACCAGCTCCGCGGCCGAATCGACGCCCTGCTGGCGGCGCGCAACGCCGATCCGTTTGCTGTCCTTGGTCCGCAGCCGATCGAGTCGCCGGAGGGCCGACGCTGGCTGGTGCGCTTTTTCCAGCCGCGCGCTCTCGGCGCAGAACTTGTCGTCCGCGACCATCCCGAGCCCATTCCGATGGACAAAATTCGGCCCGAGGGTTTCTTCGAAGCTCTCCTTCCTGGCACTCGGCAGCCGGAACCTTCGAGCTATCGCATTCGCTTCCAAACGGAATACGGCGAAACACAAGAACAGTACGACGCCTACGGATTTCCGTTTCTGCTGACCGAATTTGATATTTACCTGATGGGCGAAGGCCGCCACTATGACGCCTACGAAAAACTTGGCGCGCATCTCAAGGCTGTCGATGGCGTTACCGGCGTGCACTATGCGGTCTGGGCACCCAGCGCGCGGCGCGTAAGCGTTGTGGGCGATTTTAACCGTTGGGACGGCCGGACCAACCCGATGCGTTACCGCGGCGCGTCCGGAATTTGGGAGTTGTTCGTTCCGGAACTGGGTGAAGGGACGACCTACAAATTTGAGATTGCAGGACCGAATGGCACGATTCTTCCCCTAAAAGCGGATCCATACGCCTTTGCTTCAGAGTTGAGGCCGAACACCGGATCGGTGGTCGCTCGACTGGACGACCACACGTGGAACGACGCCGAATGGATGACGGAACGCGCCAAGAAGAACTGGCTCGAAGAACCCATCAGCGTCTACGAGGTTCATCTCGGGTCCTGGCGGCGTGTGCCGGAGGAAGGCAACCGCTGGCTTTCCTACCGCGAGCTTGCCGATCAACTGATTCCTTACGTCAAAGGGCTTGGCTACACCCACATCGAGCTTCTCCCCATCATGGAGCACCCCTACGACGGCTCGTGGGGTTATCAAACGCTCGGATATTTTGCGGCCACCAGCCGGTTTGGTTGGCCGACCCACTTCATGGAATTTGTGGACCGCTGCCACCAGGCCTGCCTCGGCGTTTTCCTCGATTGGACCCCGGCGCATTTTCCAAGGGACGCGCATGGCCTTGCCTATTTCGACGGCACGCATCTCTACGAGCACGCCGACCCAAGGCAGGGTTCTCATCCCGACTGGGGCACCCTGGTCTACAACTATGGCCGCAATGAAGTGCAGAACTACCTGATTTCCAATGCCCTTTTCTGGCTCGACAAGTACCACATCGACGGCCTGCGTGTGGATGCCGTTGCTTCGATGCTCTATCTCGATTATTCGCGAAAGCACGGCGAGTGGGTTCCCAACAAATACGGTGGACGCGAGAATCTCGAAGCCATCGACTTCTTCAAGCGCCTCAACGAAGTGACGCACCTGCGCTTCCCCGGTGTGCTCACGATTGCCGAGGAGTCAACGGCCTGGCCGAGCGTCTCTCGGCCAACCTACCTTGGCGGACTCGGATTCAGCCTGAAATGGAACATGGGCTGGATGAACGATACCCTTCATTACTTTTCGAAGGACCCGGTCCACCGGAGGTACGAGCACAACAAGCTGACGTTTTCGCTGCTGTACGCGTTTACTGAGAACTTCATGCTGCCTTTTTCGCATGATGAGGTCGTGCACGGAAAAAACTCCCTGCTCCACAAAATGCCCGGCGACACGTGGCAGCAGTTCGCGAACTTGCGATTGCTCCTGGCCTACCAATACACGCACCCGGGGAAGAAGCTGCTCTTCATGGGGCAGGAGTTCGCGCAGCGCAGCGAGTGGACGGAAGCGCACAGCCTCGAATGGCACCTGCTGCAATACGAACCCCACCGGGGTGTGCAGCAACTCGTCAAGGACTTGAATTGGCTGCTCGGCTCGGAACCTGCTCTTCACCAGGTGGATTTCGAGTCGCAGGGCTTTGAATGGCTCGACGCAAACGACTCCGACAACAGCGTGTACTCCTTCATTCGGCGCGGGAAGAATCCGGACGATCTTCTCATTGTGGTTCTGAACGCGACGCCGGTGGTGCGCTACGGCTACAGAATTGGCGTGCCCCGCCCCGGCCACTACGAGGAAGTGCTCAACACCGATTCGAAAACATACCACGGCTCCAATGTCGGTAACCTCGGCGGCATGAACGCGGGAGAACATGCCTGGATGGGTAGGCGCTATTCGCTGTCGCTTACGCTGCCCCCGCTGGCCGCGGTGTTTCTCAAGTGGCGGCAAGCGTAGACCTGCGGCATTCAAGCCTTCTACTTCAAATAGATATCGGCGACGTCTTTGACGATCTTTTCAGGCTTGGAATTGTTAGAGTCCAGGTTGGTCATCACGATGATGGTGAGTCGGTCGTCGAGATACCGATCGATGCTCATGGTGAAACCCTGCCACGCGCCGTTGTGGGCCACCACCTTATGACCATTGCGGGAACCCAAGCCCCAGCCAAAGCCATAGGGGTAGGTTTTGCCATCGTTCAGCTTTACTGGCGACCACATCTGGTCGAAGCTCGACTGCTTGACCAGTTTTGTGGTGTACAGCGCCGCATCCCATTTCGCTAGATCCAACACGTTGGTATACAAAGCGCCGTCGGCCGTTGTGTTCAACGTGGGTGAAACCCACTCCTGATTTCTCAGTTGCCCTTTTACCAGTCTATAGCCGCTGCTTCGGTGTGGAACGATGTCGGCCTCGCTGATGATCTGCGTCGACGCCATCCCCAACGGCCTAAAAATGCGCTCCTGAAGAAAATCGCCATAAAACTCCCCGGTTATCTGACGGATGATAATCCCGAGCAACACGTAGCCTGTGTTGCTATAGCTCCATTTTTCTCCCGGAGCAAAGCCCATCGGCATCTTCGCGAAGGCCTGAATCAATTGCTCTTCCGTATAGTCCTTGCGAAGATCGACCACACCTTTCTTCATGGCTTCTTCACTGCCGTAGTCGGGGATCCCCGAGGTATGCGTCAGGAGCTCGCGGACCGTGACGTCCTTCCATGCGGCCGGCGATTCGCGAATATATTTCGGGATTTTGTCGTCCAGCCCAAGCTTTCCTGCTTCGAAAAGCATCATGATAGCCATGGAGGTGAACTGCTTGCCAACCGAGCCGGTCTGGAGAACAGTTTCGGGCGTCATGGAAATGTCGAGTTCGACGTTGGCCAGGCCGTAGCCAGTCGCCTTCATGATCTTGCCGTCACGGCAAACGGCAAGGCTAACCCCGGGTATTTTCTGCGCCTTCTGTTGTGCTTCGACGGCGGAATCCACCGTGGCGGAGAGCGCACCGTCACCACTGCCTTGTGCCTGTGCGGAAGCCACGCATACGGCCAATCCCAATGCCATCACCGCAACGACGGACCTCGCCATCTTCAATGCAGACTCCTCCTTTACGAAGCCCGTTAGGATACTACGAGTAGGCCGTCGTTTGGCTAGCCATGCGTTTCGCTCGTACAACTTCAGCGCTTGCGGTAGACTCTTATAGACATAGCCCAATCGGAATCGAGTGAGGTCAGCCGTGCATTTGGCAACAAAACGAGTGGCTCGCTACTCCGTGATTGCTTTCGCCGGGCTGGTTTCCCTATGGCTGAGCGCCCCAGCGGTTGCTCAGGATCCCGGTCCCCTGACCAGTCCCCCAGCTTCCCGCACCCAGCCGCCTCCCGCGCGCCAGCCTTCTCCCCCGGCGGCGCACTCAGAGCCGCCACAGACCTATCACACCTCGCCACCCCCTCAGGGCATCCATTCACCGGGCGACAATCCCATCACCACCGACCCGCCCTCCATGCCCGTCGAGGACATCATCAAGCGCTTTTCCGAGCGCGAGAGCGAATTCAAACGCGAGCGCGACAATTACACCTACACTCAAGCGTTTTCCATCCAGACGATCGACGAAGACAACCGCCCCGACGGCGAATACCGCATGACCAGCGATATTGTTTTTACGCCCGACGGCAAGCGCTTTGAAAAAGTAACCTACGCGCCCCAAAATACCCTCCAGCGCATTATGTTGAGCGAGCAGGACCTCGACGACGTTAGGAACGTTCAGCCCTTCGTGCTGAATTCCGCCGAGCTGCCCAAATACATCGTGAAGTACGTCGGACGCCAGCAGGTCGACGAACTCTCCACCTATGTCTTCGACGTCGGGCCGAAGACAATCGAAAAAAACCAGCGCTATTTTCAGGGCCGCGTGTGGGTCGACGACAAGGACTTGCAAATCGTCATGACCGACGGCAAAGCGGTGCCCGACATCGTCACCAAGAACAACGAAAATGTGTTTCCTCGATTCCGCACCTACCGCCAGAATATCGAGAAAGGCTACTGGTTTCCGGTCTACACGAGGGCGGACGACTACCTCCATTTCCGGTCCGGAGACGTGCATATCCGCATGACCATCCGGTACTCGAATTACAAGCGGTATGGAAGCACGGTGAAAATGGGGCAAGCCAAGGAAGTGAAAGATCAATGAAGGACGGCCCGAAACCTTAGCGCTTCTGCGTGGCTTAGCCGAGGGGATTGTATCTCGAAGTTTTTAGACGGTTTGCGATTTCAACCGTTGTTCAAGCGCCCGCCCGAATGACTGTACCTATTGACAGTTGAGCTTTAGGTAAAAAGACAGCAACGTCGATGCCATAGCCCGATTGGAACAGGGCAAACTATCGCTGTCCGTGACGAGAGTGGGGTGCGGGTTTGATGGGTGTAGTGGGGAAAGCAAGGGACTGTTTCGCGAGCCGCAATCGCTCCCCGCGGCTGCCTTCACGTGAGCTCTTCCTCTTTGCTTTGGTGGCATTAGCAGCGAACCTCGGTGGCGCCCCTCGAGCTGCGGCGAATTGCGAAGACGTTCCCGCCGGAAAATCCTTCTGGATTCGGCTCCTCGATCCCGTAGCCTCGTACAGCTCGAAGCCTGGGACGACCGTCCGTGCCGTGCTTATCCAATCACCGGAATGCAACTTGATGCCGGTATTCCCCGCCGGGCTGGAAGTTGAAGGCGAGGTTGTGGCCGTCAGGAGAGTCGGGCTGGGATTCAAACACGACACCGCGCGCCTCGAGCTGATTTTCGACCGCATCGTCACGGCCAGCGGCAGCGTGCTCCCGATGGCGGCGCAGGTCGTCGAGATCGATAACGCGCGCGAGACCGTCACAAAAGGTGTGATTCACGGGATACGCGCGACCAATACTCCGCAGGGACGCATTACCAGCCGCTTGATTCACATGCCCACGTTCAATCCTTACTCAGACATGGGGTTAATCGTCTATCGGGCCTTCACCGTTCTACCCGAACCCGAAATTTACTTGCCGCCCGGCACTGACCTGCGCGTGCGCTTGAACACCCCACTCTACGTAGGTGATCAGCCCGAGCTTCCGCGCGTTTCCTTTCAGATGGACGAATATGAGCGCGGCGATGTTGAGATGGTCCTCGACAACGTATCCTTCCGTACAACGACCCGTTACGGCAAAGATGCGGACCTCGTCAATCTCCTGTTTGTAGGCTCCCAGGACCAGATTCAAAGAGCGTTTGGGGCTGCGGGTTGGGAGCCGGGCGATCGAAATTCCAAGAGTGCCTTCTTTCACGAGTTCGGCGCTTTTCTGACTTACAGCAGTTACCCAACCATGCCGGTTTCACACCAGTTTCTGAATGGCCGGGTGCAGGATCTGACGTGGCAAAAGAGCTTCGATAGCTACGGGAAGCGCGAGCATCTCCGCGTCTGGGAGCAGTCAAGAACGGTTCTCGGTCAGGAAGCATGGCTCGGAGCCTACACGCGCGAGACTAGCGCCGTTCTTTCACTGAAATACCACAAGTTCATTCACCACATCGACGCCAATCTAGATGAAGGTGTGAACATGCTTGTGCGCGACCTCAGTCTTTCAGGATGCGTCGAGTCTGTGCGGCAACTGGCGCGGCCTGAGGTTCCGCAACTGCTTGTCAACTCGACGGGCGACGAAATGCATACCGACGGAATTTTGACCGTCGTTCAGTTGAAAAACTGCGAGCGTCCCGACATCCGCTACACGCGCTCCAACCCTCTGATCCCAATCCGTCCGCGCTCGCGCGTGGCTAGGTACATCCGCACGCAAGTGCTCGTTTACGAGAGCGACGTCGTCCGCGGCAACATCATCTATGGCGCTTTTGATCTCTTCCGGATGGGCATCCATTCTTTGCGTCACCGTCACGATCCAAATGGTGGAGAGTACGACGACGGTCTGCCACTTTCGCCGGTATCGCCCGAAACTCTCTTTCCACAAAACCAGCCCGGCGAAATTCCCCTGACCCGCTAGCTCTCAGCAACACAGCCTACGCAGTCGCCACCCGAAATCGCGCAACGATCTCGTCAGCAAAGGGCCCCTCGTATCGCTATCGGGTGACTTTGTCTCAGGAATCGTCCGGTGCTCACCGACGAAGAGCCCCCTGGCCGGCCTCTCCGCACCGCCACCGCCTTGAGCTCGATCAGAATCTGGCGGGCCTCCCCGGTTTGTGCTAATTTGCGCGCTTCCACAGGCTGCGATGAAGCAAGAAGCCCTCTTCGGCACAACTGCTCCACTCGATGCGCTCACGGTTGGCGCGATCGGCATCTTCGCCTACATGCTGGGCAACGTCCTGCACGAAGGTTTAGGCCATGGCGGCGCTTGTCTTCTGGTTCGTGCCAAGCCTTTGGTGATCTCTTCGGTTCACTTTGAATGTAGTTCAGACACCCGCCTTGTATTTGCGGGCGGCACGCTGATTAATCTGATTGCAGGGGCGGTATTCTTTGCGCTTCAACGACTCACGGGATCCGGCTATCCGCGTTTGAAGTTCTTCTTTTGGATCGCGATGACCGTGAACCTTTACACCGGCACCGGATACTTCCTGTTTTCCGGCATCGGCGGCATTGGTGATTGGGCCGGGTTCATTGAGGGACTCGGTCCGCAGTGGGTATGGCGAATCGCATTGACGCTTTTCGGCGGCGTCACCTATGCGCTCGCCGCCCGCACTAGTCTTCTCGAATTGCGTCCGTTCGTTGGCAGCGAGCGAGAGCTGCGCTACCGGCGTGCGGTGCGCCTGACATCGATTCCCTATTTTGCAGGCGGAATCTTGATGTGCATCGCCGGTGCGCTGAATCCTAAAGGGATGATCCTGATTCTTCTTTCAGCCGCTGCATCGACGTTCGGGGGCACGTCGGGACTTTTGTGGGCCACAAACTGGCTGAAGCGCGGGACGCTGATTCCTTACGGCCCGACAGCCGAACCTCTGCCGATTCGCAGGAGCTGGCCGCTGGCAGTTGCGGCTGGCGCGGCCGCGATTGCTTTCACCGCCATCGTGGGCCCTAGCATCCGTTTGTCGCACTGACACGCATGTCTGCGTTGGCAGCCCTGTCCGCGCCGCAATGGTGAACGGTAAGCTCGAGATCGACGCGGTTGGGGATGGCCAAGTAGTCCACGTGATAGTTCCTGTCGAAACCATTCGTGACGTGGCCGATCGCTTGGAGGATGCCACTCCCGGAATCTGAAGAGGCGCTTCTACAGGCGCAGCGGTTAGCGTGCCGCAAGCCACCCTTCCATCACCTTTGGAATGTTACACTAGCAAGCTAGCGTCTAAGCTTTCGACGCTTCCTTGCCGGGAGGAAAATACACTTCCTCCTGAATTGCCTTCTTGTCCCAGCCGGCGCGAAGAAGAATTCCGCGGCCATTCTCAGCCATATTGGGATGCCCACAAAGGTACGCCGTTGTGTCCTCGGGCGTCAGTCCCCAAACATCCAGGTATTTCCTGATCAGGTCGTCCGTACGCCCCTTCTCGCCTTTCCATTCCAGATCTTCCCAGGGGCGGCTGACCGTCGGCACATACTTCAGCCACGGCGTCTCGGCTGCGACCTTCTCCAATTCATCGCGGTAGCCGAACTCCGCCGAGCGGCTGGCGCCCTGGACACAAAAGAGCCGGTGCTCGCCGGGCATTGGAGTGCCGCCCTTTTTCCAGTCCGCCTGCACTGTGCGAATGTAGCTGGTGTACGGCGCGACCCCCGTGACCGTGGCTAGCAGGAAATGATTCTTTCGCCCGCTGCGGAGGTCGAGCGTGAATCGCCCCTTCGCAAACCTGCGCAGCAACAACGGCGCGCCTTTGTCCATGGCGTAGAGCAGCGGAGTTAACTCGCCGCCGGGAACGCGCTCAACGAAAAATTCCAGGTTCTTCTCGTAGGGCGACGAGCAAATCGAGTAAGCGCGCTCAATGCGCTCGCTGTCGACTTCGACGCCCAGAGTGGCGTATTGCCCGGCGAGGAACGAGAAGTCGCCGCCCGTGTCTACGTGAAGGACAAAAAGATCATCGGCCACCGCGCGACGATCGAGAATCGTTGCTGCCAGGAATTTGTCTGGATTCGCCAAGGTTGCGCTCTCCGCCGTTGGATGCATCGTTCAGAAAAACGATTCAGGCCGGGGGCTGGGAGTTGCCCGCCCAAAATTCCTGTTTCATACCGGTGCTAATTGGGAAGCCGACTCACTGATATCAGTTTACCGGTAGGTTCGCCATGCGCCATCCAATGAAATTCGCGGGAACGTCAAAGCAACACTACTCGTAGGCGAGCGCTTCGACCGGATCGTAGCTTGAAGCGCGCAGGGCCGGAATCGCGGCTCCGGCGGCCGCTCCCACCAACGCAAGGCCGATCGAGCCAACCACCCATCCCGGCGTCAGCAGGATCGCAACCGAAGGGTTCGTCTCCTTCAAGATCGCTTCCGTCAAAAACGTGATGCCGATGCCGACAACGCTGCCGAAAATTGTCAAAACCACAATTTCTCCGAGGAGCATCTTCACTACGTCGAGCCGCGAAAACCCCAGCGCCTTCAAGATTCCGATTTCGCGGGTCCGTTCCATCACCAGCGTGTGCATGTTCAGAAGCACGACCAGAAAGCTGATCACAATCCCAAGGCCGACCATCGTCCGAATGAACGGCCTCAATTCCGGGAGATTCGAAGAGCTCATCAAGGTCACATATTCCGACATCGAACGGATCCGGTTCTGTGGATTTAGCCTCAGAATCTCCTCCCGCGTGCCTTCGGTATCCCCCTTGCTCCGCACGAAAAACATCGAGACGCGTTTGTCGGCTCCAACCATGTCCTGGCCCGTCTTCAGCGGAATGAAAAATCTCGCGCCCTTGCCGTGCGCAACGATCCCGCAAATGCGAAATTGATGATTCACCAGGGTAACCGTATCGCCTACCTTCAGGTGGCGAGTTTGCGCGATAACGTCATCGGCTATGGCATCGTCGGGCACCTGGAACGCGTGTCCCGAGCGGAAAATGAATCCCTGGCTTAGAGCGTTGAAACGCTTGTAGTCGATACCGTAAATGATCATCAAGGTTTTTGGGTCGCTGATGATCAGCGTCGGCGCCACCTCATCGACGCCGGGAAGGCTTCCAATCTGTTCGCCGAGCGACTCCGGCATCACCGCGCTTGAGAAGGCAAAGAAAATAGACGAGTTGGGTGGTTGCACAAGCAAGTCGGCGCCGACGCCCTCGACTCGTTTACCCCATTCCCACAGCACGCCGGACGTAAGTCCGACAATCATCAGGATGAGCACGACCTGAATCGCAATCGCGAGAATGGTCAACGAGCAACGCAACGGCCGCGCGGCCAGGTTGCCCCAGAACATCTGCACAAGCGAGAAAGGTCCTTCGTTCGAATCGGCCATATTAAATCCGTCTTAAACGACTGTATCATCCGTAAATTGTGTGGGTCAAAGAAGTGAAGCCGAAACGTGGCAAGACTTGTAGCACGATTCGTTCCGAGGCGCAGTAAATTTCTTTTCGCTTCTGTTAAGTTTTCAACAAAACAGTGGATAAGTTTGTGGAAAGCCACGGAAAATCTTCCGGTAACCCTACAACTTTCAACACGATGATGCGGTTTGCACCATTTTGGTGCAATCGCATCCCGCGACAAAGTCTTCGAAAAGTTTTTTGTCCGGAAAATCCGTCCCGCTCTGTTCTGAACAACCGTTCGAGCGCGGCCATGCTGTGAAGAAATGTTCCACGCTGTTTCACGACGCTGTTAAGCACAACTTTTGCGCAATTTCGGAGATTTCTGGCTACTCTCGATGAATCGTCCCTGACGCTAATACCACTTCGGGGGACGATCTAAGTGGACTTTGATTGTCTGCTTCGGATCCGTCACGTCATACCAGTGTCCGTAAGTCTTCCACCCATCGGCCACGACTTGCACGAGCACCCGGCCGAGGGGTGCATCGGGGACATGCGCGACACCCGACTGATTGGTCTTCACGTTTACTTCAAACTTTTTGTTCTTTAGCACCGAGTGCTCTTCGACGGTCTTGACGTAGACGCTCGCATTCTCCACCGGTTTCTCGGTATCGCCACCCGTGACAATGATCGTGATGCGGTTCTCCGGCGAAGGAGCCTGTTGTTTCTTGGACTGGTCCTGACGGGCGAAAAGCAGAACTGGCAGCGCAAGCGTCGCGGCTAACGTAAATCGTGAAGCGAACCGGCGTGTGACCATGGCGACTGATCTTATGTTCGTCGCTTGATGTGGAAACGTCAAGCCGACCGGCGATTGACTCATTCTTCACGCTCTTGTAACTTTTCTGCACTGCTGGAGTTGGCGGACCTGTCGCCCAGCCGTCCCCGCGGCCTTCAGTCACTCTGCCATTTTTGCGTTGGCCTTCCGTGGCCTTGCGCTTCCGGCCTCAATTGAACGAGGAGACCATCGATGGGATTTGCGACGAACGCAATACATGTCGGCCAGGAGCCGGAACCAGCGACTGGCGCCGTGGTTGCGCCGATTTACCAGACTTCGACCTACGTTTATGCCGAGCTAGGAAAGACGCGAAGCGGCTACGACTACGCCCGTACCAACCACCCCAACCGTAAAGCGCTCGAAAAAACCGTAGCAAAACTCGAGGGAGGCCACAGCGCTTACGTGTTTAGTTCGGGCATGGCCGGGATCGACGCGGTCTTTCGCCTCCTCCGGCCGGGTGATCACGTCGTGGTTTCCGAAGCCGTTTACGGAGGCGTGTACCGCCTGACCACGCAGTTGCTCGTGCACTTCGGACTGGAGTTCAGCTTCGTCGACACAACGGACCCGGCGGTCGTTCTTGGCGCGCTTCGCCCCAACACGAAAATGCTCTATATCGAAACTCCGACAAATCCCACCATGCGCATCACGGACATCATGGCCATGGGCAAGCTCGCCAATGAACGGCACGCCACACTGGTTGTCGACAACACTTTCCTCACTCCTTATCTGCAACGCCCGATCGAACTCGGCGCGCACATCGTCGTACATTCGTTGACCAAATACCTGAACGGGCACAGCGATGCGACTGGAGGTGCGGTGATCCTTACGCGTCCGGAGGATGCCGAGAAGATTTACTTTATTCAGCGCTCCGCGGGCTCCGGCCTGGCGCCCATGGACTGCTTCCTGACGTCGCGTGGCATCAAAACGCTCGCAGTGAGAATGCTTCAGCACAACGCCAATGGCTTGGCTGTCGCGCGGCACCTTGATGCGCACCCGAAAGTACGACGAGTTCTTTATCCGGGGTTGGCTTCGCATCCACAGCACGATCTGGCGCGGCGTCAGCAGAAAGGGCCGGGCGCCATGCTGGCGTTTGATCTTGGCACCGAAGAAGGCGCGCGTCGGTTCTTGAATCAGGTCAAAATTTGCTCGCTGGCCGAAAGCCTTGGTGGCGTTGAGTCTTTAATTTCGTTGCCGGCACAGATGACTCATTCTTCGATGCCGAAGGAAATGCGGGACCGCATCGGTATCACGGACAGCCTTGTGCGCTTGTCGGTGGGAATTGAAGACGTCGAAGACATCATCGCCGACATCGATCAGGCCCTTTTGTACGTCTGACGAAGCGGGTGTCTTACACAGGCTGATCCTTCGTCAAGGAGTTGCTAAGCTTTGGGCGATTCGACGGAGGCCCCCAGCCAGGAGAGGTATCCTTCGGACCCAGAAACGATGGGCAAAACGATAAATTCGGGCGTGTCGTAGGAATGCAGGCTGACCACCTCCCTTTCGAGCTCGGCGACGCGCTCGGTGCTCGTCTTGATGATTAGCAAATACTCGCTGCTGTCTTCCACTTTCTCCTTCCAGGTGTAGAACGACTCAATCGCGTGCGTGACGATATTCACGCAGGCGGCCAGACGCTTTTCCACAACCTCGCGGGCGATCTTGCGCGCCTCGTCCAGCGTCGCGCAGGTCACCAGAACCACCCGGTACTTCGTCTCGCGTCTCATGAGGCGTTCTCCGCCCATGATTGTATACGGCCTAGCCGGAATCGGTGACTGTTGGCGTTGGCAGCCACGCGACGAACAGAAAGCAAATACGGCCAGGACCACAAGGGTGGACGCTTCGACACCCTTCTCCAAAAAGTTGTATCGCTGGTCTCGGCTATGCAGCAGAATTTGTAGGGAGATGGCTTGTTGAAGTCCTCCGTCTGTGCCAAAGCGAGCCGGTCATCCTACTTACGTGAAAGCTGGACGCGCCACGGCTAAAACGACCCATGAAGAACGGTCTCGAAGAGAAATTGACAGAGCTCATTCATGAGTATGGGCGGCACCTGTTGGGCATTTTTGTCCTCGTGCTGCTGGTGCACGATGTTTTTGGCACCCACGGATTTCTGGCCATGCGCCGCAAGCAGCAGGAAATTCAGAAAGTCACCAGCGAACTCGAGCGCTTGAACAAGGAAAACGGCGCGCTCCAGCGTGAAAAGCAGGATTTGAAAACGGACCCCCAGACCATCCGGCGCATTGCGCGTGAGGAACTGCAGCTGGCCCACCCGGGAGAGGTCATCATCAAGTTGCCGCCGCCGGCGCCGACGCCGAACGCCCCTCCTGGGGCAAAGCCCTGACCGCGCTCTTTTTGAACCGAGTCCGGAAAGCCGATAGTGCCAGCATCGCGAGAAAGATCACGCACAGCCCAAGCGTCGCCATTGCAACGGAACTGTGCCGTTTCGGCAAAATTGAAAACCTCCCGTACACAAATTCGATGTGGACCCAATAAACGAGCAGCGAGGTGGTTCCCAGCTGGATGATGGGACTGAAGCCCTTCTGCGCAAGGCCCCATCGGCACCACGCATACACGAGGAAAAGGATAACGGCCAGCACGCCGCAGCGCGCCAGAAAGAAATCAGGATGCGAGTGCCAGTAGTCGTGAACGGCGTAGAGCCGTACAGGAGACAGTTCCAGCAGAATTGAAAGGGCCATCGCAAAAGCGCCGCCGAGACCGAGGCACGCGAAGAACCGCGCTTCGCGGCGCCGCGCAAAATCCGTGAATATCAGAAACCCTACGCCCAAACCGGCAAAGGCAAAGGCTGTCCACGGAAAAATGGGAAACAGCCAGGGCTGGGGCTGGTTAAAGGTGTGCACGCCGTTCAAGTACGACTCGAACGGCCAGGGCAGAAACTGAGGACGCCAGGTCGTCCAAAGAGGCGGTGTGACGACCACGATCAGCGCCGCCGCGGCAAACGCCGCGATTATGCCCCGAAGCCGGGCAACGTCGACCGTTGCTGCCGCCGTAAACCAGCAGAGCACTCCCATCAGCATCATCGAAATGCCCAGAATGTTCAGAATGTCGACGCGAAGAAGGTCCGTCCAAGGTACCCACCTGTAGCCGAGTGCGTATTCCTGAATCCGGAATACGATTCCCAGCCCAAAGATTTCTGCTCCCCGCAAAATGGTTTGGGCGGCGATGGCGTTGCGCGCAATCCCCTTCTCCCGCAGTCGTTCGGTGACGAGCGCGAACGAAAGGCCCGCGAGGAAGATAAAAAGCGGCGCTGGAAGCGTGCCCCCCAGTTGCGACAATTTATAGAGCCGCGTCTCGCGGAGATCGGGTCGCAGCCACGAATCGTAGCAATGCGTTTGAAACATGAGTAGGCACGCAAGCCCGCGCATCCAGTCGATGTATGCAAGGCGCTTCAAGGTGG
>Ga0207761_1000314_pt1 | contig 17130 bp, 13 predicted proteins | sample LuqExpMetageno34_FD_187792 | JGI IMG/M metagenome (GOLD analysis project Ga0207761, IMG submission 187792) | Tropical forest soil microbial communities from Luquillo Experimental Forest, Puerto Rico - Sample 34 (SPAdes) | ecosystem: Environmental > Terrestrial > Soil > Tropical forest ... | reverse complement strand
CCCGCCACTCGCTAAAAGGAGATACATAATGAGGCGCATTTCACTAATTGCGCTGATGCTGGCTCTGTTGTACGTCACCATTGGCAACGCACAGCAGTATCCGATGATGGACATGATCGCCAATAAGGTCATCCAGAAGTATCAGACCTCGACCTGCGAGCAACTATGGCAGCAGAAAGCGAAGAAGACACCTCCTTCGCAGCAGGAGCAGACTGCGATTCAGACATTGAAGAGCGACCCGCAGATGCGGACCGCATTCATTGACAAGATCGCCGCTCCCATCGTCAACAAGATGTTCGAATGCGGCATGATTCCGTGATCGGCGATTCCAGAAAGAAGCCCTCTATGACAAGCTGCAAGCACTTTCGCCGGGCAACGAATATCAGAAGCATTTACAGGCTCAGGCATTGGGATTGGCGCTCGAGATCGGCCACACGCAGTGGCTGATGTTCGAACAGAGGGCCACCCCTCTGCCCACGCCATTGCTGTTCATGCTGCTGTTCTGGCTAACAATGCTGTTTGCCAGTTTTGGAATGTTCGTTCGCCCTAACGTGACCGTGGTTACGAGCCTGGGTATTTCTGCCTTGGCGCTCGCCGGAGCAATCTTCCTGATCGCCGAAATGTATCAGCGGTACAAAGGACTGATTCGAGTCTCCGATGCGCCGATGCGCGCGGCGCTGGCGGAGATGGAGCAATAGGCTCATCTTGCGCGACATCACCTGAAATGCTTGCCGATCCAGGAATATTGCCAACCGATGGAGACCGCCTGGAAGTCCCCACCAAAACGAACATAGGCGCCGTTGGAGTAAGCAACTTTGACCGCTTGATGCTTGGAGAAGGGAATCGACACGGTAACGCCGACCCGCGAGTTCTGCTGCCGGGTGGTGGGACTGGGCACTCCATTGAAACGGGTTTCACCGCCAAAGTAGAAGTTGCCGTCCAGAGAGGCCCATAGGCGCGGTTTGAAGTCGTAGCTTAGATGACCTTCAAACGCGCCCAGTGGAGCTTGCGTCTGTACATTCGTCCCAGGAAAGATCGGGTTATGCGAGAAATATTCGGGGTTGGTTGTGAAAAACCACACTGCGGCGTATGCATCGAGCACCCAGTGCCCCCAGCTCTGGGAGTAGCCGAATTCAGGCTTGAAGGCCCAGCGATTGGTGCCGATGTTGATCAGTTTCGTTGGGTCATACTGGCCTGTAGGGGCCTGCACGAAGAGGCTGACACCCAGTAGGGTCTTCTGCTTCCATTTTGCAAACTGTGGCGTCTTCATCGCAGGGCCGCCCTTGAGGTTGACCGAGAAGCGAAGGAAGCCATCGTCCAGGCCCGAGCGGTACACGCTCTCTTCCCGGCCGACTACGAGCCCTTGGAACGTACCTACGGCGTACGGCAAGCCGACCAAGACATTGGCGGACCGCCCGCAGAGGCTCAACGCATGGTAGTAGGTGGGAAGGAAGGCATTGATTGTTCCGCTGGCTCCGGCGATTGGGGCCGTATTGTTGAATTGAATGGCCCCGGTGTCAATGTCCCAGCTGACAGTCACCGCATTGGAACCCACCGGTGTAATGACATACGCGCGTGGCGAAAGGCTCTGCGCCCCTAGTACAGACGCCAGACACAACAAGAACCCGAGCGCGATGAGACAACGAAAAGATGTTTTCATCGCGCATCGTTCCTTGGCGCCTCGCGAGGCATGGGAATACCTGTTTACTTGTGCTCCAGCGCGTTCTTAACGGCTGTAAGCGATGTCTGCTCATCGGTCACGGAATGGCTGACGGCAACGCGTCGGACCATGGATCCCTTAAATCCCGTAAGCCCCGCCTGCTCCGAACCCATCACCTGCACCAAATAGAATCCCTGCTTTGGATTGGTGCTGTCAGTGATGCAGAAGGTCAGGTTCAATGCCGTCTCAAAGTAATGGCTGGAATACAGTTGCTTCTCTGCGATGGTGTAGGCAGGCTGCTTGGGAGAACTGCCCTTCATCACAACCACCTGCACTATGCGCAGAGTGGGCTTCAATCCAAACTTCACGTTGTCCCAGTAGACGAGGCTGTAGGTGTTGGGCGGCATCCCCTGGGGATAACTCAGGAGATAGTTGCGAAACTCAGGAAGGTTCTGCGGCATCGCCTTGGCGTAGCTAAGGATGTAAGCAAACTGATCGGCGACACCGACTTGCTGCTGTTTGTCGTTGTAGACGGCGCCGAGGACCTTGTCGCCCTGCTTCAGATATTGATCCAGCCGCGTCAGCGCCAGATTTTGGATGTACTGGTTGACCTCTTCAGTGACGTTGGGCGCCGACCAGTTGATGGACTTGCGCAGGTCTTCCATCGTGCTGCCGGGCAACTGGATGGCGCAATCACCGGGCTTGCAGCTCTTCAGAGACTGCGCATCCTGGCTGTCCAGTTCGAAGCCGTGCAAATCACCCAGCTTGGGAGGATCGCTGAACGTGTTGATGGCGAGGTAGCCCGGAGTCTTGCGCAGACGGTCCCAATCGTACGCATACTTCACGTATCCGGCCGGGTCTGCATTGACATAGACCGCCCCGAAGACAATGATCTCGTCGGGAGTACGGGACGGCAGGACCTTGGCAACCGGCTTTCCGTTGCGGATGGCCGTCATCTCGTCTTGCGTCAGGCCAATGTTCTGCTTCAGGTAGTCTTGCATTACCGACGATGCTTGCGTGAAACCGGCCGGTGCTGCAGCCGCGATCAAGACAAGTAGCCAGGTAATCTCCGCGATTCTTTTTTTCATGGCACCCTCCTCAGGGCAGTTCCCTTCCACTCGGCTCGCATTCGAGTTTGAATTGGAGTTCTCCGTTGAATGGCTGGCTGCGGCGTTTCATTGCCCACTCGAAGCTCCCTGCTGGCGGTAGGCGCTAACCAGCAACGCGATGGTGATAGCGAGGTAAAGAACTCCGGTAATCCCCTCGAGTGCTGCCAACATACGCACTTCGCCGTCCAGAGGGACCAGGTCGCCGTAGCCGATGGTCGAGAGTGTTACCAGGCTGAAGTACAACAACGCGCTGGACCGATCGAGAGGCGCCATGGAGCTGTATCGGATGGCGTTCGGATAGATGGCATCGATGGCGCTGTACAGCGCAAACCATTGCGTGCCGATCAGCAGGTAGATGCTGACCGCGGTGAACAGATGGGAATTGGTGACGGCGCGGGCGTTCTTCAGGTAGGAGAACAGCCCGAAAACAGTAACTGCAAAAAACGCTGTCAGTATTCCCCATCGCGTTGCAATTAGTCTCGGACTGGAATAGAGGTTACTTGCCACCCCGACGACCAAAGTCGCCAACATCAAGGTTACCGATGGCCAAACCCATGCCTTGATTTGCGCCAGCCTGACGGTCGCCAAAGCGACCGGCACAAACGTCAGCACGCCGAGAATCAGCCTGCGCACGTTACCATGATCTAACACTGGATAGATCAAGATAACCAGCAGCAGAGAGAGCAGGAGCAGCAAATCCGGTCGTGATTGTGCCTTGTCCAGCATCGAAAGCCTTCGTATTCAGGTCCGAGACGACATTGTTGCTGCCAACACAGACATCGTGGCCAGTCCGTGGCCCACTACTTGCCCGGCGGGGCCGCAGACTTCGGCACGACTTGCAGAATGATGATTCCCTTAGCCGTCATGTAGTACACGCGACCTCCGAACCCCGGAGTAATCAAGTTGTTGAGACCCATCGGTTCAAAAAAGTCGGACTCCGCCAAAATTCGCCCGGTAGAGGCATCACGCCAGGTGACTTGTTCCTTGTAGTTCTTAGTGGCCAGCATCGCCTTGAAAGGCAAGTCTGGTATGTTGCTCTTGACATTGGAGAGCAACAGCACCCTCTTGTCCGGCGGGCCGATCAGAGGTTGAAAACTGCTCGTCGCGTCGTCGAGAACAAATACCGTCTTCAAATCCCCTGTTGCCTGGTCAAACTTGATCCCCGCCACTTTGCCCAGACCCCAGTCCGCCGAATAGATCATGCTGTTCTCAGGGTCGACTTCAGGTTTGGGCAGGCAGAAGCTCATCTCCCCCGGCTTAAACTGCCCGAAGGGAAAGATACGTTTCAAATTGGACGCGTCCTTCTGGTTTACGGCGACGATGGTGGAGGCAATTTTATCGGTCAAGAGCCCATCGGTTTGAAAGACGATCCAATCGCCCAGAATGCTCGGCGCCGCGGGGACAGTCTGACCCTCGAGCAAGACGTTTGCAACCCACGATTTGTCCTGTGAAAGCTTCCTGGTCTTCGGGTCCCAGAAGTAGCGAAGTCCTCCACTGTTAGCCCCAATGTAAATGGCAATCTTGCCTTCGAACATGGTGATGGTATGCGGTACTGAGGCTGGTACTGGCAATTCAACTGCGTCGAGAACTTCCAGTGTGTCCGGATTCACCGCCACCAGTTCAGAATTGGCCTGTTTAAATTCCGGTGGACAATACATGATCGCCAGGGTGCCCTGAAGTTTGCAGCCGGCAGGACGGGTCTGGTCCTTCAGGATCAATGTGCCATCCGGCGCCATAGTCACGTGTTTGAAATTTGCGTCGAGAGCGGCCGCTGCACCGCTCGGCAGCGTATTCTCTCTCAGGATGAGGCCAGTGTCGCCATCGAGAAGAACGATGTGATTTGACCAGGACTCCACGATATTGCCGTTAGGCAGGATGTTCAGATTGGTGTTGCCAATCCAGGCATCTGACGTGTTGCCATTCCACAAATAAGTACGCCAGACCTGCTTACCCGAGGCCGAGTCAGCTTTGGCCACGAATGGTCCGACCGGCATGGGACCGTTACTGGGCGGTGATTCGCCGCCTACGATGTAGATCTCGCCCGGCTTGCGGTTGTTGAGGTACGACGCCACCGGGTAGTCGTCCTCCCCCCGGTAGGCAAATACCTGATTGGGTCCGTCATCGGAGCCCGCAAAGGTCGCGCAGGGAAAGATGCCGCTGCGTTGGGCGTCGGCAATCTCTGCGCCGTTGATGGACGGATAATAGCCGGTTTTCAGTTTCTGCTGGCAGGCCAGCTCCTTCAAGTACAGAGTTACATCGCCCGGAAGCGGGCCGTTGGCTGCGATTTCGTTGGATGTGAGGCCGATCTCTCCAACCCGGTGCTCAGCTTTCTGAGAGAGTATCGGCCATAAGAGATAAGCCGCCGCTGCCAACACGACGATTATGATCAGTCCAACAAGCTTGAATACTCCTGATTTGGTCATGCAAATCTCCTGCTTGAGCCCTTTCTGGTGTGCGCTCGGATGGTTACTTTCTCGGTCCAATCGCTTCGAAGGTGGATTTGTCCATATATTCCCCGCGCGGATAGTACGGTCCCATCACGGATTCTTCCAGGCCGGGCTTCGTCACCTTGTCTGGACTTTGCGCCCAGTTCGGGTCGTTCTGGATGAACCGCAGCATCAGCATCCCGAAGTCGGTTCGGTTCTGCGGAGTGTCGACGCCCTCGCCGCGTGGGCTCCACTCGATCCACGCCACGCCATTCTGTGCTGTCGCGTTCGCGGGCCGGTCCTCCTTGCGGCTGTAGACGATGGTGTAGTAGCCGTCCTTGTCGAGCGGCACCTGCATATCGGTGAGGGCGTCCACGATCTGTCCGGACGGCATGGCCTCGCAGCTCACCAGCGACCAATACTGGGTTTGCGCCGGCGGCATTACCTCGAGGCCTCGGCCGCCCGCGCCGGCGTAAGTGTTGGGGAAGGTTGGCATCTTGCCACGCATCACATACACCGGGCCGAACTTGCGCGAGAGCTGGACGAACATGTACATGGTTTCCGGATCACCGCCGCCGTCGATGGCGCTTGCGTAGGGGATCTTGGCCCGCTCCTCAGGTGTTTTGAACGATCCCACGATGGAGTAGCGGATGTTCCAGTACTTCTCCCACCTGGGATCTTTGCGCGCCGGCGCTGTGGCCGGATCCAGCGCGGGGTCGTTTTCCTTCGAGCGCACTAACATCTCCCACTGCTCGGCGGTCACGGGTTGCTTGGTGGAAGCAGTGAAGGGCCGTGCGAACTGCTTGACCACGTCAGCGGCCGACAGCTTCGTCCCATGCGCGAGGGTGGCGCTGTAAGTTGGAAGTCCACTTCCCGCTGAAGGTGACGCTGCGGGCCCCCATCCCGCCCCATCGCTGCCTTGATCAGAGAGGTACGCCCGGTTGACGAACATCAGCTCGCCGCCGTCCTTCCCCGCATAAAGTGTGTTCTGCGGACGTTGCTTGGGGTCCGCCGGCGCATTCTCGGCCGCAATTCGGAGCGTGAAGTTGCGAGGTTCTGCGAGGCGATCGGCGCCGACCCGGAACGGGTTCTTGGACCCGGGATCTGGTTCGATGTCTTGCCCCGAAAGCGCTTCGCCTATCGAGACAAATGTGGTCCCCTGAGCCTTGTAGAGCGCAAATTGAAAATAGCGCGCGTGCGGATAAGTGTAGTTGAGCGTCAACGTGCTTCCTGCGGGCAATGCCAGGCGGCCGATGAAGTACGTTGACTGCATGTCCGGCCACAGGTTCGGGTTCTGGACCGGCCTGGGGTATTCGAGATAGTTCCAATATCCCCACCCGCGCGGGCCCTGGAAAAGGCCGTCGTGGCCGTAGCGAGTATCGGTGCGAATGAAGTTTTCCAGCGACTTGTCGCCGAAACGGCGCACGTCGAGGGCGTTGAGATTGCCGACGGCAACCAGCCCCGGCGGAGCCCATGTGCCTTTGCCCAGCGGAAAGACGGAAGGTGGCTCCGTGTTCGGCCAGTAGAGGCGCATGGCGATAAACATCGGCCCGTTCGGCGCGGGGAGCCAGTTTGACTCCTTTTCTTTCCCTGGCGAATCGTGCTGAACGTAGATGGTGATCGACCCGTCGGGGTTTTTCTTCAGCCCCGGCAACATGGGCGAGTTGATCAGATAACGTTCAATCGGGTTCTCGATCAAAAGCTGGGTGCGGCCGTCGTACATGGTAATGGACCAGAATGCCTTCACCGGCGGCAGCTGTTCTGGCGCAAAGGTCATCTGGTAGGTGTGCTTGCTTCCGTCCAGCGCAATGTTGTTCGCATCGCTGCGGGTATAGGGATAAACCGCCTCGGCTTCGCTGTTGCCGTAGATTCCGAGTTTGGCAGCGGCCGCCCGCAGCGCCCAATCGCCGTGGTAGAACTCGCGACTGCCAGCCGCTGCGCCAATCTGCCAGCCGTTCACGTTCGAGCCGACGCTGCTCGCCGTTTCTTCAATCTTGGCGAGGGCGGCTTTGATGCCATCACCCATCGCAGCCTTGAGCTCCGGAGAAACGCTTTTGGGAGCCGCCTTCCTCTCTGCTCCGATACCGATCATTGCGAACTTATGACGTAACGGTACCTCGACGGCCGCAGTGCCCACCGGAGGGCAGAATTGCAGCAGGAAGTTCAAATACTCAGCGAAACCTGTGGTGAACGCGTTGTCTTCAAATTTCGGCCAGTTGATCGCCGGAGCAGAGGGCGGTTTGGGTTTGCCGAGATAGCTCGACAGCGGTTCCACCTTGTAGCCCGCTTGTATCTTCTCCACGTTGACGATGTCGGCAGGATTGAACAACTGCGTGCGGTAGACCACCAGGCTGAACTCGGTCTCACTGCGAAAGGTCTTTGCGATGCCTTTGGGCGTCTCACCCTTCCACTCCGGACCCGCGACCAGGTAACATGATGCTCCGTTACCGGTGCTACGGCTGCCCATGTATCCGTAATTGTTGGTGTAGAGATCCACCAGTTGCACATCGTAGTAGCGGCTCTTCTCGATCTCGGGCATGCAGAGGACGAATGGCTCCGCGCGCAGATCCAGCAACGCCATCGAATACGGCGTGTCGCTATTGGGCGTACTGATTCCGGTGTCCTTGGGGGTAAAGACGCGGGCCTCATTGTTGATCTGATTGATCGGCGCCTTGAACTGACCGGAGTTGCGGTCAATGAAAAAGCCGTACATCACCTTGTAGCCGACGACCATCGGGAAGCCATAGAGGTAGGCTTCCTCGGTGATCGCCTTGACTTCCTGTAGTTCCGGTTTTGCCGGCTGCTGCGCAAAAGTGCTGACTTGCAAGGAAGCGGAGAGAACAGCCAAGATCAATAACCTGGTGCTTATGAAGAACTTCGCTCGAAGCTTGTACATTGGTAGATTCCCTCGATCGCGGAACTGCCCTAGCCGGGACCACGACCCGCGCGACGTCTCAAACCGCGGCGACGTCTTGGAACGAGACGGCTTCGGTGTTGTGCTCTCCTTTACTTATGCCGGAGCAAACCCAGGATTGTGCCAGCAGGAGGCGATTTAGTTTGCCTGACCCGTGAAGGGACTTATCTGCTTGGCGAGGTGAGTGAATGCTGAGGCGTGCAGGTTGTCCGTAAATCACAATCAGCAACCGGCAAGCGAATCAGGTGGCTAATAACAACATTGCTCCAGTTTCCCTAAGGTGATGGCTGGGGCGGCGGCCGGAGAGAGTCTGGAGCGAAGATGTTAGTCGTTCATTTTCTCTCCCACCGGCCTAGGGCACGGTCCTACTGAGATCCCGCCCCCAATCGTGTCGCACGAGTAGCAATCGATCACATCTTCCGATAATTCGAGTTCTTCTCGGCAACCGTGAGCTGTTTGCTGACGCCGTTGATGGTCGCCATGGCGACGTGGTTGGTGCCATCCGGCAACTGCGCGAACTGAGCGGAGATGTTGACCGCGTCGCTGGGATCGTTCAAGTACGAGTTCACCTTGACACTGACCGGCGAATGGGTCTGCTCACTGATGGTCATGGTCACGGAATCGCCCGGCTTGATGTAGTTCTTGATCACCAGACTGACTGTGCCGGCCCCGGGTTGCACCGAGATATTGCCGGCCTGCTTGGCCTGCATCAGAAGTTGCGGGTTTGGCGTGGTGTACTGTTTGGCCAGGGCGCTGATTTGCTGGCCGTATTGCTCGTATTCCTCCGTCTTCTTCTCGATCATGCGCTCTTTCATGCGGCCTTCGTGTCCGCCGGACTGCGCCTTTTGGTCGCTAAGCGGGTTTTTCTGCTGCTGGCCGTTCACCATTTGCACCTGATAGATTTTGGTGTCCTTGACGCTGCCCTTGATGCTGATGGTTTCAGTCTCCTGCCAGGTGTATTGGGCAAGTTCCTGTTTGTTGGTGTCTTGCGCCTGCTTGATGGCCATTAGCTTGTCTGCCATCTGCGGACTCTGTGCAACCGCATTGCCGGCAGTAAGTACTAGCGGAAGAGAGGCCGCCGCCCAAAGCAGCGTGACTCGATGAAATCTCTGCGCTGTTGCATTCCACATGACGTTGAGTCCTCGATTTCCCAGCTCGCAATCGCATTCCTCGCCCTCGGCGGTCGATCGTGCGGTTGCTCATTGGGAATTGATGTCAATTTCTTATGCCGCTCAGCGCATTGGATTGTGCCAAGCCAGTTGTAGTTTTAGCTCGTCCGCTGATTTCGGTGACAAACGTCATCGTTCCGTCACCACGGACTGGTGGTGCTCCCTTAAACCGACGGGAATTGGTAGGCCAGTCGAACGCCCGGCAGGAGAGGGCCTGTCGCTACCAGCGTCAAGACAGCAAAGCGAACGAAGTACCAAACCATGAAATCCTCCAAGCGGCTGAAAATCGATCTGCTGCAAACTGCGTCTTGTACCGGCCGCCTCGTCCTGCGACAGCGCTCACTGCTCCGAACGCGGTGGCCAGCTTACGTCGAGGACGCCGCTGCAAGCTCTTCAGGCCGGGCATGCAGAGAAACGAACCTGCGGAGAGCCATTGTCAGCGGGGTCGCCATGATGCTGCCCCACGGTCCTAGCAGATAGCCCCAAAACATCAACGACAACATGACCCCGAGAAACGAGATGTGCAGTTGCTTCTTCATGAACCTCGGCTTGAGCACGTAGTCGGCGAGGGCATTGGTCAGGATGAGCCCGCCGGCTACAAGCAGAGCTTGTTTCCAGCCCAGGGTAACCAGCGCCAGGAGAGTAGGCGGCACCAATGAAATCAGAATTCCCAGGTCGGGGATGAAATGCAGGAAGAAATATAGAACGCACCATAGGAAGGGGAAGTCGACCCCGATGGCGAGCAGCAATACGAAATTGGCTAGCGCAGTAATAGCACCTGTCTTCGCCATCACCACAATGAAGCCCTGCACGTCGCCGCCATAGTACAGGAGGCCTCTAGCGAGCGGGCCCAATCTGGTTTCATCATGTTCCGTCATCTCGACCAGGAAGAGCAACGAGAACAGTGCCACCAGAAAACGATCGGAAAGAAGGCCAATCATGCCTGGAGCTACCTCGCGGGCAAAGCCAATGATTCGTTCTGTCGCGGGCTTGCCGGAGGCAGAGGAAGCTGCAAGGTTGACGCCATGAGCGCTCAGAAACACTTGCGTGTGCTCAAAGATGATCTTCAAATGTTCTTCATAGATTGGCAGCCGCTCCTTGATCCGCAAGCCCGTCTCGACCAGAAGAAGGGAAACTACAAAGTGGCCGATGATCACCAGGGTGACGGTGGTGACGATGGCCATGGTCTTGGAGATATGGAAGCGGCGCATCAGCCATCGGGGGAACGGGAGAATGCAGTAGGTCAGCAACAAGGCTATCAGCAGGATGACAAGAAGATGTGATGCCTGCGTGACGCCCCAGATCACGATGACGACACAGGCTCCGCCGATCAGAAGCGTCAGCAGCTGCGAAGATGATCGATCACTCATTCTCTACTCCCGCTGGTCAATGGCGCCACTCAGACAGTTTGCCTTGGCCCTTCTTCACTTTCTTGCCGCTTCCCGTGAACGTACGGGCGGTCGGGGCCGACCGCCCGTACCACGAGTGGCAGCGGCAGGGGGAATTACTGTCCACTGGCACCAATCATCCCGCCGAGCCACCCGGCAGACGGCGAAATGAGGTTGCCTAACTTGAATCCGCTATGTACCTGCTATCCCTTTGTTCTGCAGCACGCGGACGACAACGCGCCGGTTCTCCGCCTGCCCCTCGGTGGTGCTATCCGGGGCCACCTGCTGGCTCGTGCCCATCGCCCCTGGAGCCAGCATGCTGGTCAGCGGAATACCGCCCTGCTGTTCCAGGAAATTGATGACGTTCGTCGCCCGCTCCTGGCTCAGCTTCTGGTTCAGGGCTGCAGAACCAACTTTGGACGCGTAGCCCTGTACCTGGATTGTGTAGGCCGTCACGGTCTTGGCCTTCTTCGCCAATGCCAGCAACTTCGGCTTGTATTGCGGATCGATATTCACCTTTCCGTTGTCGAAGTACACCGTCACTTCGTCCATGATGTTGTAGTCGCCCAGTTCGCCAAATCGCTTGTTCGCCGCCGCGATCGCGGCCTTGTTGGCAGCAATTTCCGCTTCGTGTGCCGCTTGTTCTTTTTGCTCTTGCGTCAGTTCAGCCTGCTGTGCCTGTAGCTGTGCTTGCTGCTGCGCAATCTCCCGCTGCTGCTGTTGGGTCTGCTGCTCTACCGGAGTGACGCCGGCTTGGATGTCAGTAGCCGTCTTTAGGTCGCCGCCCTTGAACCTGACGGCACTGGCAACAAGCTGGTTCTGAGCGTTGTAGTTGCCTTGCACCTCGCAAGCGAGCCCTGGCACGAGCGCAGTCACCGCCATCTCCTTCTTGCGGGCATGAAATACGCCCTGTACTTCATCGACCTGCGTATCTGGAGTAAGTACTACCGTCACGTTTCCTGAATTCGTCCGCAGTGTCAGGGTATTGCCGCTACGTCCACTGATCACGCCTTGGAGATTTGCGCTCTGCGCGACAGCAATACCACAAGCAAGAACAACTACCGCGAGGAAGGCGAAGCTTCCGCTCGTAATCCGAATTTGACATCTCGATTTCATCGTCCGAACCCTCCATAGTGCGAATGCCAAGATGGCACTTGAATTACGGCTGTCGAGCCACTGCTGGGACGTCTTATCCGACCGCCGACATAGAGATATACCTCTGCAACGGCAGAGTTGTGCCAAACACCGCCAATTAATGCTGTCGTGAACTGCCAGGCGTCGGGGCATGCGGCCGCTGTCTCCAACCCTGGCTAGCGGGAGGATCGTGCCAGCGCTGGAGTTGTTTTTGTCTTTTCGTTTGGTAGACTTACAGGGTTCTCCTCTCAAGCTAAGGGCTACATCCGCACATGCGAGATTACCCTCAATTCGTCAACTCAGAGGCGTCACGACCGCCTAATGTCGCCCAATTGTCACGTTTGACTGATGAGCAGTTGATGGCCGAGCTTCAGTCCGGCAATCAGGACGCGCTCGCCGTTCTCTACCACCGCTACAACCGATTGATTTACAGCATCGCGCAAAAGATCGTCCGCGACCCCGCCGAGGCGGAGGACGTCGTGCAAAACGTTTTCTTCGAAGTTTTCCGCTCGGCGGCAAATTTTGACCCTTCCAAAGGCACTTGTAAAGTGTGGCTGCTCCACTATGGGTACCACCGCGCCATAAATCGGAGGCAGCAGCTCAATGCGAGACATTTCTACAACCTGGCTGCCATCGAGGATGTGGAGGGAGCCTTGTCCAAGAAAGAATCCAACCTCGGCCGGTTCGCCCACGGTGAGCTGAAGCATCTGATGCAGCAGGGCTTGTCAACTCTGAACGCGGCGCAGAAACGAGTGATCGAGCTCGCCACCTACCAAGGGTTGTCGATGCAGGAGATTTCTGCCCAAACGGGCGAGTCGCTGGTCAATGTGAGGCATCACTATTACCGGGGTCTGAAGAAGCTGCGATCCTTCGTTAACGACGTGCGGCCCAAAGAGAAGGAGGTCGGTGGTGAAACCGCCTGATCACTCCTACTTCGAAGAGCTGGCAGCCTTGTCCGCGGGCGGTTACCTCTCGGAGGAGGAGCTTCGCGAATACCGCGAGCATTCCATCACTTGCACGGAATGTCAGCAGTCCGAAGAGGATTTTGCTGAAATCGTGGAGCTCGGTCTACCCCTGACTCAGAGTTCGGTTCGGGAGATGTACGACAAGTTGCGCTTCCGCCCGCAGGTAGGCGCCCGCGAACGCTTCTTTGAGCGCGCACGGGCCGAAGGCATTCGCTTCTCTCCGGAAGTGGAAAGGCCCCGCTCCAGTTCCGGGAAGCGTGGCGTCCTTCTTGCTTCTGTCGCCGGGGCTTCGGCACTCGCAGCCGCGATCGCCGTGGTGGCACTTTACCCCAGATTTGCCTCCTCTCGACCTTCGCCGCCACCGGCTGAGTCCCAGGCGCAACTGCAGGAATTGAAGACTGAGAATGCCGAGTTGAAAGCAAAGCTGTCGGCTCAACCGCCTGCCGATTCTCAGCAGGCCGAGTTGAATAGCTTACGAGGGCAACTCCAGGCTGCAGTAAAGGCAGCGGAGGACAATGGGCGAAGTGTGAATGAACTGAGGATACGAGCCGAGCAGGACGCGACTCAGAACGCGCAACTCCTCGCCGAACTTCAGAACGGCGAGAAGTCTCTGGAGAACGCAAAGGCGGAATTGGCCCGCCTGAGCCAGCAGCACAACGAGGATCAGGCCTCTACCGTTGCGTTACGCACGCACGTCAACGATCTTACTGAACAGTTGCGCACGTCAAATGCAAAAGTTGACCTGGATCGGCAGTTGTTGGCCCAGGGCAAAGACGTCCGCGATCTTATGGGGGCTCGTCAGCTGCACGTCGTCGACGTCCGCGACACCGACCCGTCCGGCAAGTCCGGAAAGGCGTTCGGTCGCGTGTTCCTAACGGAAGGCAAGTCCCTGATCTTCTACGCCTTCGACCTGAATGACGCAAAGCTGAATGACGCCAAGCACACTTTCCAGGTATGGGGACAGGCAGAGGGCAAGGAGGCATCGGTCCGTAGCCTCGGCTTCCTCTACGTGGACGATAAGGCTCAGCGCAGATGGGCATTGAAAGTGGAGAATCCCAAGCTGGTGAGTGAGATCGATTCGGTATTCGTCACCGTGGAACCGGCAGGAGGCGCGAAGAAGCCAGGTGGCCAGCGCATGTTATATGCGTATCTCGGGGAGGCCAATCATCCGTAACACTTAAGTTGTACTTGATGGCAGCGGTTTCTGCACCAACACGGTTACTAACCCCTCCTACACTACGGACTTGCATGCCGCTTCGTCTCGGCCAGATCGTGGTCGCGATGGCTCTGGCCTTACCCACTTTGGCAGTGGCACAGAGCGATGTCGCTACCGTCTCCGGGCGGATCACCAGCCAGGATGGAAATCCCATCACCGGAGCCCGGGTTCGCGCGTATCGAGTTAACACCGGCACCGCCTCCCGGGCCACTGCCAACACCAATGGCGTGTACGTCGTGCAACGCCTTGCGCCGGGCGAGTATCGCCTTGTTGTGGATAAAGAGGGCTATCGCCAGATCGTTCTCAGCGGGCTAGTTCTGAGCGCGCAAGATTCTCTCAGCCGGAATTTCACAATGGAAATCGGCTCCGTGATCCAGTCCGTCACGTTGGTCGCCGGAGTCGAGGAAATCGACGCCTCTCCCGCGGTCAGTACCGTGGTCAATGAGCGCTTCGTGCAGAATCTGCCCTTGAACGGCCGCAACTTCCAGTCGCTGCTGTCCCTCGTACCGGGTCTTGTCATCGCTTCGTATCAATATGCGCCCGCGCAGTTCAGTGTCAACGGACAGAATCCCACATCCAACTACATCACTGCCGATGGCGTTGCGAGCTATGCCTCGACGATTTCGATCTTGAGTTCGAGCCACACCGTGGGACGCACGGTGTCGGCTCTGAGCATCAGCGGCGGCAAGGGCACCACCCTCCCGGTGGATGCGATGCAGGAATTTCGCGGCCAAACCTCGACGATGTCGGCCGAATTCGGTCGCACCCCCGGCGGGCATCTTGACATCGTCACTAAGTCCGGGACAAATGAGTTTCACGGCAGCATCGCGGAGTACTACCGCAACCAGAATTTCGACGCTCGTAATTACTTCGACCGCCCGCCACTCCCCAAGCCCACTCTCCAGCAGAATGACTTCACGATCACTCTCGGTGGCCCCATCCAGAGAAATCGCACGTTCTTCTTTCTTTGCTACGAGAAAGCGAAACTGGAGTTGCCCGCTACCGCGACGGGGACGTTCTATACGGCGGAAGCACGCAACAGCGTAGCTCCAGCCTACTTCCCACTGCTCAATGCGTTGCCGGTTCCAACCGCTCAGGCCAACGCTGACGGCCTAACCGCCCCCCTCACCGTGGCCTATACGGATCCAAGCAATCTGGACAGCCTGAATTTCCGGATCGATCACACGTTTCGCGATCGAGCAAACATGTTCGTTCGCTATCAGTATGCCCCCCTCACCCAGTCAACCCGATACTGGTCCGAGAACGATCACTTCACCGTCAACACCAATGTCGTGATTTTTGGCTTCGCGTATTCGTTTGGCTCGAACAAGCTAAACAATTTCGGCGCCAATTGGAGCCAGGCGACAAGCAATCTCAGCGCATCTATGGACAACTTCCAGGGTGCGGTGCCGCCTCCCGACTCCGCCATGTTTCCCTCAGGCTACGACAGCCGAACCAGCCAGTTTGCCATGACCTTCGCGCCCTTGGTCTCGGGCGAAGTTCGTAGCGGCCCGCTCGTCCTCAATGTCCAGCGGATCGTGAATGTCATCGATACATTTTCCATGAGTGCCGGCCCGCACCAACTGAAGTTCGGGTTTGATTACAGATGGCTGAATCCAACCAATGGACAGCCAGCTTACGGTCTGGGGGTCCGGACCGGCGGCTACAACAACTTGCTGAATGGAGTCGCCGCCACCGTAATCACCTCGGGTAATGCCACCATCAGCACTAGAACCAACAATTATTCGCTGTTCGCAATGGATACGTGGCGGGCGTCGGCGCGCCTGACTTTGACGTACGGCCTGCGATGGGACATCAACACGCCCCCAACCTCTACCACGTCGGGGTATCCACTCTACGCGGTTACCGGCGTCTTTGACTCCCAGCCTTTCGGCCTTGCATCGGCCGGCACGCCGCTGTACCGGACGACGCTTTCGAACTGGCAACCTCGCATCGGCGCCGCATATCGGCTGACTCCGGAAATGTTAGTTCGCGGTGGCTTTGGCGTGTTCTACGACCTTGGCTATGGCAGCGGAATCGCCGGGCTTCCCACGACATTTCCGTCTGCCCGAAGCAGCTTTTCGACGGGCCCAATTCCGTTTGACTTGAATGGTTCCCAGTTCGACGCTCCGCCATTCACACTTGTTCCAAACACCACCAGCTCGGTTCTCTCGGCGGTTGATCCGAATCTTCGATCACCGTACGTGTACGAATGGAACGTTGCATTTGAGCGCAGCCTTGGCGCGAACCAATCGGTGTGGGCAACCTATGTTGGTTCCTACGGGAATGACCTGTTACGTCAGGACATTGTTCAACTTTCGCCTTCGGGCTTCCCTGGGGTATATGCGACCTACAATGGCGCCTGGTCCCACTACAACGCGCTGCAAGTGCAGTATCAGCGCCGCATGGCCAACGGATGGCAGGCGCTGCTGTCGTACACATTGGCAAAGGCAACGGACAATGCCTCCGGAACCGCATGTCCGTGCAGCACCAGTAGCAATGTGGCGAACATTGATCCAACAGCCAGTCAGGGACCGTCGGATTTCGACGTTCGTAACTCGTTTGCCGGCGGAGTTTCCTACAATCTGCCGTCGGTCCATTGGGGGAAGGTAGGCAGCGCACTGTTGAGTAACTGGGAGCTGGACGGGATCGTTCGGATCAGCTCAGCACCTCCTTACAATCCCTTGGCACTTGTGGTGTCACCTGTGTTCGGTCCCTATTACACTCGCCCCAATGTCGTACCGGGACAATCACTCTACGTTGTCGACCCGTCCCAACCGAATGGCCGCCGGCTAAACTCCGCCGCGTTTGCTGCCCCCGCCCCTGGCCAGCAGGGGAATCTACCTCGCAACTACTTTCGGGCCTTCGGTATCAACCAGACGGACCTTGCGCTTAGTCGCCGCATCAATCTCGCCGAACGGCTGAGCCTCTATCTGCGGATGGACTACTTCAATGTGTTCAATCACCCGATGTTCACGCCTTACAACAACATCTACCTCGAGTTGCCGTCCTTCGGCGACATCACGCAGACCTTGAATCAGGGATTGAGTGGCTTGAATCCCCTTTACCAGATTGGAGGCCCTCGCTCCGGTCAGCTTACCGTGAAGCTCCAGTTCTGAGGTACCTCAAGTGGTCTAATGAACCTATTA
>Ga0207761_1000311_pt1 | contig 17176 bp, 16 predicted proteins | sample LuqExpMetageno34_FD_187792 | JGI IMG/M metagenome (GOLD analysis project Ga0207761, IMG submission 187792) | Tropical forest soil microbial communities from Luquillo Experimental Forest, Puerto Rico - Sample 34 (SPAdes) | ecosystem: Environmental > Terrestrial > Soil > Tropical forest ... | reverse complement strand
GGTCGCAAAGAGACCGAAGCGCTGTTGGACGGTCTCGACATCATTCCGCGCCGGCGCATTGAGTACAAGGGCCAGTGGCTTGAGGAAATGGACCTCGATGCCATTATCGCTCGCCGACCACAGATCGTTCTTGTCGACGAGCTTGCCCACACCAACGTGCCTGGCAGTCGTCATCCGAAACGCTATCTCGACGTAGATGAGCTGTTGAATCATGGCATTGACGTCTACAGCACCGTCAACATCCAACACATCGAGAGCCTGAACGACGTCGTCGCGCAGATCACCCGCGTCCGCGTCCGTGAGACCGTCCCCGATTCCGTTTTTGATCGCGCTAACGCTATAGAGCTCGTCGACCTGACGCCGGACGATTTGATCCAGCGGCTGAAGGAAGGCAAAGTTTACGTCCCCAAGCAGGCCGAACGTGCATTGGAACACTATTTCTCGCCGAGCAACTTGACGGCTCTGCGCGAGCTTGCTTTGCGGCGCACTGCCGATCGGGTTGATGAACAACTGCTCACGGAAATGCAGGCCCACGCCATTGCGGGACCTTGGGCTGCAGGTGAGCGTATTCTTGTTTGCATCAGCGAGGATCTACGCGCGGCAGGACTGGTGCGCTACGCCAAGCGTCTATCAGATCGTTTACACGCACCATTCACAGCACTCTCTGTCGAGACCAGACGGAGTCTGCAGCTCACCGAGGTTCAGCGCGATCGAGTTGCTGACACCCTACGTCTCGCAGAGGCGCTGGGAGGCGAAGCGATCACGATTCCGGGTGGCGACCGAAGAATCGCTGACGATGTGATCGCTTATGCGCGCGCAAACAACATTACCCAAGTCATTATTGGGAAAACGAGCCGATCGAGGTGGTTTGAAATACTCCACGGGTCCGTCGTTCACGATCTTGTACGTCGGTCTGGCAATATCAGTGTCCATGTGATCGCCGGCGATGATATTGTTGGCGATCCAATCCCAAAGAAGACCGTGCGCACGGCCGAAGAGGCCGCGCCATTCGATCCGCGTCCTTATGCCCTCGCGCTTGTTGTAGTCGCCGTGGCTCTTGGTGTCGGCGAGGTCATCCAACCTTGGTTTGGAATTGAAAACGTTGACCTCGTATTCCTCACGGCCGTGGTCGGCGTTGCGGTGCGCTACGGGTTGTGGCCGTCGATCTTCGCCAGCGTTGTGGCATCGCTTTGCTATAATTTCTTCTTTCTGCCTCCGATTTATACGTTCACGATCGCCGATCCGACCAATGTAGCGGCCTTTTTCTTCTTCATTGTCATAGCCATCGTCGTGTCGAACGTCGCCGCGCGGGTGCGCATGCAGGCCGTTGCGGCAATGGGCCGCGCGCGTGCCACTGAGTCGCTTTACGCATTCAGCCGCAAGCTGGCAGGCGTCGGCACGTTGGATGATGTTCTTTGGGCCACGGCCTATCAGACGGCACTGATGCTGAATGTGCGGGTCGTTTTGCTTCTGCCGGAGAATGGCTCCATTGCTGTGAAGGCTGGCTATCCGCCCGAGGATATTCTCGATAATGCTGACCTGGCCGCCGCGAACTGGGCCTGGGAGAACAATCGTTCAGCCGGGCGCAGTTCGGATACGCTGCCGGGCGCCAAACGCTTGTTCATGCCCATGCGGACAGGCCGGGGTGCAATCGGAGTTATCGGCATCGACCGCGACAAGCCGGGACCGCTACTTACGCCTGATGAGCGGCGCCTACTCGATGCGCTCATAGACCAGAGCGCTCTTGCCATCGAGCGCGTCCATCTGGTCGAGGACATGGACCGCGTCAAGCGCACCATCGAGACTGATCGCCTCCGGTCTGCGCTCCTCACCTCAATCTCGCACGATCTTAAGACACCGCTTGCAGCGGTACTTGGATCCGCGAGCACGCTGCGGGATCTTGCGGGCAAACTCACTGAAGCCGAGAAGGCCGATCTTTTGACAACTATTGTGGACGAGTCCGAGCGGCTCAATCGGTTCATTGCCAACCTACTCGATATGACCAAGCTTGAGTCTGGGGCCATAGTGCCGAATGCTGCTCTACACGATCTGCGAGAAATCGTTGGGAGTGCGCTGCGACGTGCGAACAAGATTCTCGCTCGGCATCATGTCGAGCTTGAGCTTGCGACAGATCTCCCGATGATTGATTTGGATCCTGTGCTCTTTGAGCAGGTCCTCTTCAATATCCTCGATAACGCGGCAAAGTATGCGCCCACCGGCACGACAATTCGCATCCAGAGCTGGCGGGACGCGGGCTCTGTTTGTCTCCGGATTCTTGACGAAGGTGAGGGCATTCCCCCTGCCGATCTGGAGCATATTTTCGATAAGTTCTACCGAGTGCAGAAAGGGGATCAGGTGCGGGCAGGCACCGGGTTGGGTCTCGCGATTTCCCGAGGTTTCGTAGAGGCCATGCACGGCACCATCATCGCGGCGAACCGGACGGATCGGACGGGGGCGGTATTCACAATCAGGCTGCCGGTCCCGGCCGAACGACCACATTTGGACACTGCGGCATGAATGCCGTCCCACTCAAAGTTCTGGTCATCGATGATGAGCCGCCCATTCGTAAGCTCTTACGGATGGGCCTGACCACGCAAGGTTATCAAATTATTGAGGCGCCCAGCGGCAAGACCGCGCTCGAACTCCTGAGCCAAGAACCGGACATGGTGATTCTCGATCTTGGTCTCCCTGATATTCAGGGACACGAGCTGCTGAGAATGATCCGTGCACGAAATGACAGCGTTCCAATTGTGGTGCTGTCTAGTCGAGGTGACGAAGCCGGTAAGGTGCAGGCGCTGGACTTTGGCGCCGACGATTACGTGACCAAACCGTTCGGCATGGACGAACTCTTGGCACGCATGCGGGCGGCACTTCGTCATCAACTCCAGGTCCATGGCGAGCGGCCGGTGTTTCGCGTCGGCGACCTGTCTGTCGATCTCGTGCGCCGCATCGTCAACGTACGCGACCTTGAGGTAAAACTTTCGCCCAAGGAATACGACCTGCTGCGCGTGCTGGTGCAGCACGCGGGCAAGGTGCTAACCCATAAGTTCTTGCTTAGCGAATTGTGGGACGAACTGGTGGACGCACAGTATCTGCGCGTTTACGTGCGGCAGCTTAGGCAGAAAATTGAGGCCGATCCCGAACGACCTCAATACATTCTCACCGAAACCGGCATTGGCTATCGGCTGCGTGCGCCCGACTGAGGCATACCAATGGACATCAAGGATTTTCTCACGCCCTCCGACGTGTTCGTCGGTATTTGCTCGTCTGACAAGATTCGACTATTGGAGGACCTCTGTCGTCGTGCTGCCTCCATCCTTAAAATCGACGCCGATAAAATCGCGGCCGATATCCTCAAACGCGAGGAGTTGGGATCCACAGGGATGGGCGGCGGCGTGGCGATCCCGCACGCACGTATTGCGGACGTGAAAAAGCCGTTCGGTCTTCTCGCTCGACTGAAAAGTGCAATCGAGTTCGATGCCATCGACCGCCAGCCGGTCGATCTCGTATTTCTTCTTCTGCTGCCGACGGCGCCTGCAGGCGAGCAGCTCAATGCGCTTGCTCTAGTGGCGCGCAGGCTGAGAGATGCGGATACCATTCGTAACGCGCGCCGTGCAACGGATCCATCCGGCCTTTATGCGGCAATGGCACATAGCTCGAAATAGGGGCATTTCGGTACGAAGCACCCGGTGCCGATAAGATGGGTTATCGCAGCCAACGTGATGCCGCTATTTGGCCGCCGAAAATGTTCAAGGGCCCGTGTGGGAGCGGCAAGCTCGACCGGTTTGTGGCGTTGAAAGTGCGCAATGCGAACAGCCGCACGAGCCAACCTAAGCAGCGGCCTCACGCTTTCACCTTTTTACCTTCGTACCTTTATCGAACCCGTTTCCGATTGCCCCCGAGGCCAATTGTTTTTCGGTGCGATTGATCACATATGGCGTTTCTCCATATGGAGGAATTCGTCATGGCTGAAAATGTAACTAAAATCCCCGTCAAAACTCAGGAAAAGGCTCCCAACGTTCCGTCGACGACACAAGCGTGGGCACCCTTCTTCAGCCTTCGCCGGGAAATGGATCGCCTGTTCGACGATTTCGGTCGTGGTTTCTGGCAGTTTCCCACCCGTCGCTCGATATTCGATATCGAGCCGTTTTGGCAACGCGAAGTAACATGGGAAGCCACCCCGGCGGTCGACATCGCCGAAAGCGAGAAGGCCTTTGAGCTTACGGCCGAATTGCCCGGGATGGATGAGAAAAATATCGAAGTGAAGGTCGCCGATGGCAACCTGATCATCAAAGGCGAGAAACAGGAAGAAAAAGAGGAGAAGAAGAAGGACTATTATATGCGTGAGCGCAGCTTTGGCTCCTTCGAGCGCCGCTTCGAGCTCCCAGAAGGCGTCGACGCGGATAAAATTGAGGCGAGCTTCAAGAAGGGCGTACTCACTCTGACACTTCCCAAGAAGCCTGAGGCCCAAAAACCCGCGAAAAAGATTGAAGTCAAGGCCGCCTAATAATTCGACGGCAGTGATTTCGGCTGAATGAAACTTGGAGCCCCGGCATCATCCGGGGCTTTTTTGAGGCCGCATCCTGTGGGTCAGTGGTGCAGCTTTTAACCCGCAACGCCTTGGGCCGCACGAGCCGGGCAAACCAACCATCTCGGGGCTTCACCTCCATTCGCTAACTGGCTCTAAGGAACTGCGGCGTGAAAGGAATGTGGCGATGCGTCCGAGACCTCGGTAAGCAGCTTGTTGGTCATCGCCTCGGCGAAGGTGTCGAAGTTAACGATCTGCATTACAAAGGCGCCTGGACCCCCGATCACGTTCTCGCGGTAATAATTCGGCAGGCCACCGGGCGGATGCGTGTGTACGTAGAGCAGGGTTCCGGGCACGCCGCCGGTTTTCTCGTTGATGATAGCAAGACCGTTGATGGTGATGCCCTTCGCGACCGCCTCGTCCCGTGCCTCAGTTACCAGCCGGCCGGAATTGTTGCTGCCGTCGCCAGACACGTCGATGATCCGGCGCTCGGCGGCGATACCGCCGGCTTCGAGCTGCGCGACGGCGAAATCGATACCGGCGCCAATCGCGGTGCGACCCGTTGAGGACCGCGGCGCGTCGAGCAAGATCTTGGCGAATTCGGCGGCGCTCTCGCGATCGCGGATCACCATCCATTTTGCAACTGCAGTCAGTTGGTCAGGTCCTGCCCATTCGAGGAAGCACAGGGCGATGGCCTTGTGTTTACCCGCCTGAATGGCTTGCCCGAGCCGGGAATCTGTCACGGCTGCAGCATAGCCTTGGCGTTGAAGTTGGAATTCTTCATCGTCGATACTGCGCGATACATCCGCCGCCAGCGCGATTGCAACATCGACTGTCTGCGCGTGAGTCATCGCCGGTAAGATCGCTATGGCGCCAAGGGCCATACCCACCGCAAATGAAACGAACCGCCTGTGCCGCATCAGCGCTTCCCTGGAAGGTGAAGCCGGAGCATAAGGCGACCCAAGCGGCGAAGAAAGCCGCTTACGCAGTGTGGCTTTGACTACCGCCGACACAGTAATTCGCGTTCGGCACCCGCTCACCCGTCCCGACTTTTTAACTTCGCCAAGGTGACAGCAGATGAGACGTGAGATCGTGTAACCGATTTATCCATTAATGCTCTATAAAAACCAATTCGAAGCAGCGGCCTCAAAATTTCAGTTTTTACCTTTGCACCTTCGCTACCCAGTTCGGCATGTCCTCTTTACCTCGGAAGCGGACATCAACTGGCGGTAGTCGCGACGCCGCTGGAGGATTTTCTGCGCCGCTGAGGATTACTGGCATGTCCCCGCGTGCGCCGGTCTGCGCCTGGGCTGAAGCCGATTATCAGCATGAGGAAAGCACGTTCAAGTTCGTTCAACCCGGCGCGTAGATCTATCTCGTCAGTCGCGAGCCAGCGACGCAACTCGACCTGAAAGATGCAGAACAACGTCCAGCCCGCGAATAGCGGCGATTCACTTGGCGCGATCTCCGCATTCGCGATCGCCAGTTCGATGGTGCGGCCGAACAGTCGGATCAGCCGGTCTCTCGTCTTATGAAATGGCGGCGCTTGCGCGCCGGAATCATAGAAGACCATCTCGCGCAATACCAGCCGCGATAGTGCGGGCTGCCGCCCGAAGAACCGGTAATGCAGTTTCGCGACCGCCAGCAAGTTTTCAATCAGCGGCGTTTTTGGGTCGACGACGTCCTCGGCTTCATTCGTGAGGTTTTCCAATCCCTCGTTGATGGTCAGAAACAGAAGATCGCGCTTGTTCTTGGCGTACAGGAAAATGGTGCCGAGGCCGACGCCCGCACGTACCGCGATCTCGCGCATTGTCGTGTCGTCAAAGCCATTGGCTACGAAAAGACTTTGCGCCGCACCTTTGATGCGCCGTAGCTTGTCCAACTTGTTGCGTACGCGCAAACTGTTGGCGGGAGCGAGCGTCGCGTCGGTCATTCGGTTTTCTCCGCCGCGCGGCACCAGTTTTAGTGGCGGTGCGGCTTGACATAAAAGTGAACATGTTCAACTATGAACGCGTTCGGATAAAAAAGAAAGCTCCCAAATTTGTAAAGAGGAGCCGCTTTTGGCCGGGAGGGCCCCAGGTGCAGCCCTTGCGCAAGGATCTTGCCGCTGCGCGGCCGATTGGGGCCGAAGTCCCGGCGTTGTCCATTCGTAATCTCGCTGTCCGTTTTGGCGCGCGGGCGATTCTGGATGCGATCGATCTCGATGTCCGCGAAGGCGAATTTCTCTGCATCGTCGGCTCCTCCGGATCGGGCAAGACAACTCTGTTACGCGTACTTGCAGGCCTCGCGAGTCTAGCGGAAGGCAAGGTTCTATTCGAAGGTGCCGAAATCTCCGGGCCGTCGCGCGACCGGGCGATCATCTTTCAGGATTATTCAAAGGCGTTGTTGCCCTGGCGGACCGTACGCGGCAACGTGGCCCTCAGCCTGGAAGCGCGCAATGTCCCGGCCAAGGAGCAGGACGCCATCATCGACGCACTGCTCGCGAAAATGGGCTTGAGCCCGTCGAGGACTCAATTTCCGGGGCAGCTTTCGGGTGGCATGCAGCAGAGGGTGCAGATTGCACGCTGCTTGGCACAGGATCCCAAGCTGCTGCTAATGGACGAGCCATTCGGTGCGCTGGATGCCATGACCCGGCAGACGCTGCAGGATGAGATCCTTCAGCTTGCGGCCGAGAAGCAGATCACCACCATCTTCATCACGCATGACCTCGAAGAGGCGATTTATCTTGGCGATCGCGTTGTTGTGCTCGGCCGGTCTCCCGCCACGGTGGTGGAGAGCGTGGAGATCGAGTTGCCGCGACCACGCAACCAGCTTACGACACGCGAAGATGGCCGCTTTCTCGCCTATCGCCACCGGCTGTTCGAACTCCTCGCGCACGAATGCGGCCCGCAGTCTCTCCAGCGAGGCGGGCAGGGCTGATGCGGCGTTACCTGGTCGGAGCAATGATCCCAGTTGCCTTTCTCATCGGCTGGGAGGCGTCGACCCGGACCGGGTTGTTGACGCTCGAATCTCTGTCGCGGCCCTCTGATATTCTAATGGCCGGATACGCCGCCCTGCGCGATGGGTCGTTGCTGCTCGCCACGATGCAGACTTGCGAGACCGCACTGCTCGGACTCGCAATTGCTGCGATTGCCGGGATCGTGATCGGCGCCGTACTTGGCCTATCGTCGACGGCAGAGCGTATCATCGGGCCGACAATCGAAGCGCTGCGACCTATCCCTGCGATCGCTTTCATGCCGCTTGCTCTGATGATGTTCGGCTTTGGCGTGGGTCTTGAAGCCAGCATCGTTGCCTATGCCTGCGTCTGGCCGATTCTGATCGTCACCATTGCGGCGGTTCGCGCCGTCGAGGGGCGACTGCTCGATGTCGCCGCCGTGCTCGAACTGCCGGTCTGGAAGAAGATGGCAAAAATCGTGCTGCCGGCGGCCTTCGCTCGCATCAATGTAGGCCTCCGCATCGCAGCCGCTATCTCGCTGGTGGTGGCGGTGACGGTAGAGATCGTGCTCAATCCGCGCGGCCTCGGCTACCGTCTTATTCTCGCAGAGCAGTCGCTCGAAATTGGTCTGATGTGGGCGCAGCTCGTCTGGCTTTGCCTATTGGGTTACGTCCTTAATCTCCTGCTGAGCCGGCTCGGGCGTGGGTCGACACCCGTCTGGAGGCCGCTATGAGGCGGCTCTTCAACCCGATGAATCTCGCCGCGCTCGGTTTCGCGTTGTTGCTGCTGATGGCGTGGCAGTTGCTCGCCGACGCGCATCTGATCTCGCCCATCTTCTTCCCGTCGCCGCTGCGTTCACTTGCCGTGCTGCAGCACCGCCTCGCCGACGGCTCGCTCTGGTTGCCGCTCGCGGCGACCGGTTTGCGCATGACGATCGGATGGCTGCTTGCGTCAGCCATCGGCGTTGTACTGGGCGCAGCGATCGGCTCGTCACGGTTCGCGCGCGACCTGCTCGATCCGACCCTTGAGTTCATCCGTCCGCTGCCGGCGTCTGCCGTTATCCCGGTCGCTATCCTTTTCCTCGGGCTCTCCAATGCGATGTCGGTGACCGTCATCGCCTTCGGTGCGATCTGGCCTGTGCTGCTTGCGAGCGTGCATGGTTTCTCGTCGGTGCCGCCGGAACTGGCCAATGTGTCGCAGGTGCTCGGCTTTGGCCGAGCCGACTTCCTGCGCAAGGTCGCGTTTCCCTCCGCGCTGCCTGACATCGTCGCCGGCTTGCGCGTAAGCCTTGCCATCGCACTCATTCTTGCGGTCGTGACCGAAATGCAGTCATCGCTGCCGGGACTGGGCTGGGACATCTTTTCAGCGCAGCGCTTCTATCGGAGCGCGGATCTGTATGCCGGGCTGGTCATACTTGCCCTGTTGGGCTTTGCCGCCAATCACCTGATCCTGCTCTTGGAATGGCGCGTCCTGCGCTGGCGCAATCTGCGTACATAACAAAGGGAGGGCTAAAATGAAGACACTGCGGAATGCTTTGACGCTGGCATCCTTGCTGACCTTCGGTTTCACAGCGACCGCCGCCGCCGAGCCGACCAAGGTCGCGATCGCCTATCCGCCGGCAACCGATTTTCTCGCCGCTTATGTCGCCAAAGAGCAAGGCATTTTCGCCAAGCACAATATTGACGCGACACTGGTCAAGATTCCCGTCGTCACCAACATTCCATCGGCGGTCGTCTCGGGCAGCATCCAGATTGGCATGACAACCATCCCCGTTGTGCTACAGGCCGTCGATGGTGGACTCGATCTGGTCCTCGTTGCCGGTGCCGCGCGCCACACAAAAGCGCATCCGTTCATCAGTTTGCTCGCCCGCAGCGATATCAAGTATGCCAAACCCGATGACCTGATCGGCAAGACCGTGGGCGTACCAGGCATCAACAGCGTTATCGACGTGATGTTCCGCAAGTGGCTCGTCAACAATCATGTCCCGCTCGACAAGGTGAAGGTCGTCGAGGGCCCCCTGCCGCAACTGCCCGATATGCTCAAGAGCAGCAGCGTCGATTATGTTGCCGTCGTCGACCCGCTGCGCACGCGCATTGTCGCGACCAAGACTGGATACATCGCCGCCGAGTATTTTGCCGAGGTCAATCCCGACGTGTTGGTCAGTGGCTGGCTGGCGAGCGGCGACTGGGCGAAGAAGAATGCGGACGCCGTAAAGGGCTTCCGTGCCTCGATTGATGAGGGGCTTGAGTTCATTCGTCAGCACCCTGACGAGGCAAAAACGATCGAGAAGAATTATATCGGCTACAATTCGCCGAGCTTCCCAACGTTCGACAACAAGGCGCGGCCGGAAGACCTGACCTTTTTTCTGAACGTCGGAAAAGAACTGCATCTTTACCGAACTCAGCTCGATCCAACGAAGATCGTGGTGCCATAACAGCCGGATCGGGAAGGGCACCCATGACAGATGACACGCGTATGACGCTGCCGGCTGCGGGTGACCGCAGTCCGGTAACCTATGATCGCGCGCCCGCTTATGAGCGCATGATTGCGAAGAGAGACATCGCCGTGCCGATGCGCGACGGGGTCAACCTTTCGGTCGACATCTATCGTCCGGATTCGACCGAGAAATTCCCCGCGCTGCTAGCCTTCTCGATCTACAACAAGGATCTGCAGGGGCCGGAGGTCGCTGCTTCTCTACCTCCGCAGCCCGCTTGGTCCTCATTATGGGCCGGGCTCTTGGAGGCGGGCGACACCAAATTTTTCGTCTCGCGCGGCTATGTCCACGTCATCGGTTCGCCGCGCGGGATTTTCAAATCCGACGCGGGCGGAAGCCGTCAGTGGGATAGCTACGACCTGATCGAATGGATTGCGCAGCAGCCATGGTGCGACGGCAATGTGGGCATGGTCGGTATTTCCGGCTTCGGCGCGGAGCAGTTCCACGCCGCCAAGCAGAACCCGCCGCATCTGAAGGCGATTTTCCCATTCGATCCGCGCGGCGCGCTGGGCACGCTGGGCAGTTTCCGCGAAGAATATCCCGGCGGCGTGCTGCACTTCTTCCGCTATCTGATCATGCATTTTGCCGCTTTGCACCAGAACAAGGGAAAACCGGGCGAATTACCGAGCGAGCGCGAAGCATTCTGGCGCGAGGCCATGCAGAACCCCGATTATCGGATGTATCCGCATGTTTTCAATGTGCTGACGCAAAAGGGTCAGCACATGCCGCCCTATTTCGATCTGCTGATCGATCCTTATGACAAGGAGGCGGCGGTCGAAGCTGCCGAGCAGGCACTCGAACAGATCAAGGTGCCTAGCTATACCGGGGCAGGCTGGTACGCGTACACTTACAAGACGCATCTCAACGGCGCACAAAACTATTTCGAGCGGCTGCGCGCGCCGAAGAAGCTCACCTTCGCGGGCCCGGCCCACCTCGAAAGGCCGTTCCATTCGCTGCATAACGAAATCTTGCGCTGGAACGACTACTGGCTCAAAAACATTGACACTGGCGTCATGAATGAGCCGCCGGTGTGCTACTGGGTGATGGGCGCCAACGAATGGCGCTCCGGCAGCGACTGGCCCTTACCCGAAACGCAATGGACCAAGTTCTATCTCAATAGCTGGGAACGTCTGCAGACCGCGCCATTCACTCCGTCGAGCGCCGACGATGAGATTCCGCCGGACGCCTTCGCGCAAATGCCGCCAACGCAGACCAACACAATCCAGAAGCTGCGCTACTTGACCGACCCGCTACCGAACGACGTTCTGATCGCTGGCCCCGCAGTGCTTAATCTGTTCGGCGAAATAGACCAAGACGATACCAATTGGATCGTCAGCCTGAAGGACGTCGGGCCGGACGTCTCGGTGCGCACGGTGCGCGAAGGCGAGCGCGAAATCGCGCAGGACCTGCCCGAACGCGAGGTGACGCGAGGGTGGCTCAAGGCGTCGCACCGTGCGCTCGATCCGCGCCGCTCCAAGCCGTGGAAGCCCTGGCATCCGCTCACTCGCGCGGCGCAGAAGAAGGTGACGCCCGGGGCGATCGAGAATTATGCGATTGAGATCATGGCGTCGGCCAATCTGTTCCGCCGCGGCCACCGCATCTGCCTCGAAATCATGAGTGCTGACATGCCCACCGGTGTTGGCGGTGCCACCAATGCCGAATACGTACCCAACCACATCTGCAGCAGCCACACGACACTGCACAAAATCTACCATGACGCGCGTCGGCCCTCACATCTGCTGCTACCCGTCATCCCGCAATAGAGCTCCCATTTGGAGTTGCCCATGAATGAAACCCGCCAAGCCACACCGACAACCGCCGGACCGGAGATCAAGCGCTTCCGGCGCATTATAACCGGGCATGATGCGCAAGGCCGCTCAGTGATCCTGTCGGACGACGTATCGCCGCATGTGATGCCGATCATGGACCAACCGAACTTCGCAGTGACCGACTTCTGGAAGACCGCCGTCACGCCGGCCGATAACGGTACCCAGACCAGCGAGGATCCCTGTCGATTGCCGATCCAGGTGGCACCGTCGGCAAACGGCAGCGTGTTCCGCGTCGTACAGTTTCCCCCCGATAAGGACTGGGCGGCCAAGGCGGCGGCGATGGGTGGCGCGGTCCCAATCGATGAGACGGCGAAGGCCGCGCATACCGGCGGGACGGTTCGGCATGCGCACATGCATCGCACGCGCTCGATCGATTACGCCATCGTGCTGTCAGGAGAAATCTGGGCGGTCATGGACGAAGGCGAGACCAAGATGACCGCTGGCGACGTGCTGATCCAGCGCGGGACGAACCATGCCTGGGCGAACCGGTCGAATGCACCGTGCGTGGTCGCGTTCGTGCTCATTGACGCCAAGCCGCTCGACTGAGATTACGCGAGCGTCGAACGAGTTCGAATTTTTGGAGGAAACCCCCATGAAACCCCATCCCAAGAGCGTTGGCGATCATCTTTATGTGGCCGTGCTGCTGCCCTTCGATCGGCAGATGAAGATCGATGAGACCGCCTATCGCCGCTTCCTGCAGTATTTTCTGAAGAACGAGAAATTCGTCCGCATGGGCGGCGGATTGTGCATCAATCCGGAAGCCGGTGAGATCTTCTATCTCACGCGGCAGGAAAAGCGACGCGTCTTGGAAATCGCGATGGAAGAGGCGCATGGCAAGGTGCCGATCCTTGCCGGCACTTGGGCGATCACTACTGACGAAATGGTCGAGACCGCGCGTGACTGCAAGTCGCTCGGCGTCGACGGTATCTTCGTGACGCCGCCGGGCGGCGCCCAGGACGTCACCTCCTGCTGGGATGCCGATAATTATCCAGAAATTTGGCTCGACCAGATCATCGCACAGGATCGCGCTGTTGACCTGCCGATCGTCACGCATCCGGTCGGCGGCGCGAAGCCGCCGTTTTATCCAGGCCTGCCGTTGGAAGCGACGCTACGGATCTGCCGTGAAGTGCCGAACGTGGTCGGGTGGAAGATGACTTATATGTACGATGGCTTCCGGCTGATCGCGAAGGGGCTGCGTAGTCTCGACCGACATGTCGCAGTGATGGGCGCGCTCGCCTCGCGTTTCCACGAATACAAGGCAACGGGCATGTTCGACGGCACGCTGTCCGGATTTTGGAATTTCGCGCTCGAGCCAATGCTTGATCACCTCGAAGCCTGGGACGCGAAAGACATTGACAACGCGCACAGCATCTGGGACGGCGGACTAGTGCAACTGCACGAATACGTCGCCGACATGGGGCGGCTGCACATTCGGTACAAGACCGCGACATGGCTGCGCGGGCTGATTCCCAATCCATTCATGCGCTCGCCAATGCCGAAGCCGAAGCAGGCGGAAATTGATGCCCTCTATAGGTTGTTGAAAGCGCTAAAATTCGAGGTCATCGAGGCAAACGAGACGAAGCTTGCGGCCTGACGTTGATAGAATTATTGCTTATGGGAAAACCAGCGATAACTTGCAATTGTTGTCCGACGACCGGCGGTTGAATGATGGCTAAAGAAAGTAGAGAACCACCGAAATCCGAGCCCGAAATTATACCACCGGGTCAGCACCCGGATTCGGGCGTTTGGGCCTCCGAAACAGTGCGTGGTGCCCATCGCATCTACGTCAGAAAGTTGGGGCCATTTGAGATCGCTCTTTGGGTCTTAGTAATCGGCGCGATTCTGACGGTAATTGTCGGTCTGCTACTCGGGTTATTCTTGATTGCGATACCGGTTACGGCGTTGCTGATCACGATGGCAATAGTGTCTGCCGTTGTGCGCGGATACTTTCACCGCCAATAAGGCGCGAACAGCATAATCCTCTTGGTTGCGCTCAATATTCATCAGCCAGCATGATCGTTATGATCAGCCGCGGTGACCGCAAGCGAAACATGAGCATTCAATCGTCATTTGGGGGCAAATAACACCCCAAACATTCGCCTAAAGATTGCAACTTTTCGCCAATCTCCACCATTTCGAGCGCTTTTGAAGCCCCAATTCTATGACGAATAAGAGCTGGGTTAATCGAGCCCGTCTTTAGGGCGATGCCCGACACATATCACCACGAAAAAATTAAATATCCGAGATGGTCGCTAGCAACCGTGGCCGCGAGTTTCGATTAGGCCAAGATTGTCGGGACGGCCTGATTACGAATCAGTCATTGTGGCTCAACCAAAAGGATTAGGACATGGCTCGCGATTACCTGACTGATTTAAATAAAGAGCAATGCCGGGCGGTCAAATACGGCGAATCAAATCAGGGGACGTTCCGAAGTGGGCCGCTTTTGGTGATTGCCGGGGCAGGGTCCGGAAAGACGAAGACTCTTGCCCATCGAGTAGCGCACCTGATTGTTAATGGCGTCGCTCCGCATCGGATCTTGCTACTTACATTTTCCCGGCGGGCAGCGATTGAAATGGCCCGGCGGGTTGAGAGAATTACCGCTTCTGTCTTAGGCACGGCGGCGTGCGATCTTCCATGGGCCGGAACGTTTCACGCCATCGGGGCCCGGCTATTGCGGGAGTATGCGGGCCGAATCGGATTAAAATCGTCGTTTACAATTCTTGATCGGTCTGATGCTGCCGATTTGATGAATCTGGTCCGGCACGATTTGAGGCAATCGGTAAAAAAATCTCGATTTCCGAAGAAAGACACGTGTTTAGCAATCTATTCGTTTGCCGTGAACTCAGGCAAAGCGCTCGAAAAGGTGCTGGCGAAACATTTTCCCTGGTGTTTTGAATGGGAGGACGACCTTCGCGATTTGTTCGCTGGGTACACCGACGCTAAGGAAAAGCAGAACGTCGTCGATTACGACGACTTGTTACTGTACTGGGCCGAGATGATGGCGGACGCCGATCTCGCGATGGAAACCGGCGACCGGTTCGACCATGTGCTGGTCGATGAATATCAGGACACCAATCGGATTCAGGCTAAAATTTTAACGCGGTTAAGGCCGGATGGTCAGGGCGTAATGGTCGTTGGCGACGATGCCCAATCAATCTATTCATTTCGAGCTGCGACCATTCGGAATATCCTGGAATTTCCAAAGCAGTTCAATCCGCCGGCCAAAGTCATCACCCTCGAAGAGAATTACCGGTCCACTCAACCGATCCTTGAAGCCTGTAACGCAGTCATTGGCTTCGCAAAGGAACGGTTCACAAAGAACTTGTTCTCTGACCGCCAGTCGAAACAGCGGCCTGGGTTAACAATAGTCGCCGACGAACCAGCGCAAGCTCGATATGTTGCGAACCAAATATTACGGGCGCGGGAAGAGGGGGTGTCGCTTAAATCTCAGGCCGTCTTGTTTCGAGCGTCCCATCACAGCGCCCAGCTTGAGATTGAACTTGCTCGCCGGAACATTCCGTTCGTCAAATACGGCGGTCTTAAATTTCTGGAGGCCGCCCATATTAAAGACGTCCTTAGCGTCCTACGGTGGGGCGAGAACCCAAGAGACCGGGTCGCAGGGTTCCGAGTTCTTCAACTCTTGCCCGGCATCGGCCCCACCACGGCGGCGAAAATCCTTGATCGACTGGCGGGCCTCTCGGATCTCAAGGACCTATCGGCTATTGAGCCTCCAAAGGCAACTGCTGAGGACTGGGCGGGATTTACGAAGTTGTTCAAGGAAATTCAAAAGCCGAAGAAGACTTGGCCTGCCGAGATGTATCTAGCTCGGAAATGGTATGAGCCCCATCTTGCTCGGCTTTACGAAGATGCTCAGCTGCGAATAGCCGACCTTGCCCAGTTAGAGCAAATCGCAGGTACCTATCAATCCAGAGAAAAGCTTTTAACCGAGCTCACCCTTGACCCACCAGATGCGACCAGTGGTCGGGCAGGCGCTCCGAACCTAGACGAGGAGTATACGGTTTTATCGACAATTCACTCAGCGAAAGGGCAAGAATGGAAATCTGTTCGCGTCCTCAATGTTGTTGACGGCTGTATACCGTCCGATATGGCGACCGGGACGGTGCAAGAAATTGAAGAGGAGCGACGGCTTCTATATGTGGCGATGACCAGAGCGAAAAATGATTTGGATCTGATTGTGCCGCAGCGGTTCTTTACCCATCAGCAATCGCGAACCGGCGACCGACATGTGTACGCGTCTGCTAGTCGATTTATCCCGGCTAGTATCTATTCCGCATTCGACCGTCGAACTTGGCGAGAGGCCAGCGACCGCGGGCAGAGCTTACCGACAAAGCCAGGCCGGATTGTTGATGTAGCCGCGACCGTCAAGAAAATGTGGGATCGACGGGCGGGCTAGAGCTGGTTCGTCGCAATCACGCAACTCATGGCATTTGTGTAATTTTGCCATCAGTTATGCGGCTAAGAACCGGTTGAGCTTATTCGGTCCGAGGACCCTAATCTTTCGTGAGTGGCCGTCCGATGGCCGCTCACCGGGGGCAACACTTTATCGCAGGGGGAAAAGATAGGGAGGACGATAGGTCAGTGACGCGCTATCGCAGGCGCCTTGCGCGAGGCCAGCGTTTTGAGCTTCTCAGCACGGACATGGCGTTTAGCGATACGCGCCCGTGCGAAAACAAACCCGCCCGGGTAGAAGGCCAGGCGGGTTGACTTGTTCATGATGGTTGACGGTGCTTGCCGCCTAATGGCGGTGACGCCGATAGTGCCGATGCTGGCGAGCAGGTAAGACGGACTCCAAATAAAGTCCGGTCACGGTAGCAACGAGGTTGAGGCCGACCTCTCCCTGAACGCTGAAGGGTTGGAGAGCGAATGAGTTGGCGCTGCCTAAGAGGCCATTAGCGCCAACGCCGACACCCACCGCAGCACCAGCGGTAACTCCTCCGTATCCGCCCGCCAAGCTACCCGGTCCAATGTGCCGGGTCGGCGCGAACACGGCCCAAGCCAAACTGACATCGTTGCTGAAGCCGACTTGGGCTCCAACACGGTGGATGACCGCTCGATAATAATGGACGGGTCCGCCGGCGGCCGGAGTGAACATGCAACGGAATGGCTGCCCCGATATAAGGATATAGGCAGCCGTTCCGGCACTTCGACAGCTCAATGTACCCACTTCAACGTCTGCGCGAGCAGGTGTCGTCGCTGCGACGCCTAAAAACACTGCAGCCAGTAATGCAAGCTTTTTCATGATTCTGCCTTTTGTATTCGATGGAACGTAACCAACATAAACTAACATTACATTTTAACTGCGGAAAGTCCCTAGTTTAAAGCCCATGAACCGCCATTGTGAAAAATGCACCCCGATGTCCGCTAATGAC
>Ga0207761_1000310_pt1 | contig 17197 bp, 17 predicted proteins | sample LuqExpMetageno34_FD_187792 | JGI IMG/M metagenome (GOLD analysis project Ga0207761, IMG submission 187792) | Tropical forest soil microbial communities from Luquillo Experimental Forest, Puerto Rico - Sample 34 (SPAdes) | ecosystem: Environmental > Terrestrial > Soil > Tropical forest ... | reverse complement strand
GCGCACACGCGGTCTGGATCCAGATCGCGTAAGCGGCGTCCGCCCGCCCGGCCCGCCGTGTGACCGCAGGCCCCCCCGACGACCCGACGAGATGTCGTGGATCGAGCCTCGGCTCGAAGTCTGCGCCTCGCCCGAGCGGGCCCGCTCCTTGTTGACGGTGCGGGCGGCGACCTCCGCTGCCAGTCGCTCCGGGCGGCCGTGCGCCTCGAGGCCCTCCTTGATGTGCTCGTACTGCCGCTCTCGTTTCTCCCTCCATGCGTCCTGCGGCATGTCGGCCCTCAATTGTCGCGACTGGTCGAACACCGAGCCTTTACCCTCGGAGGACCGGGTCATCGCTCGATGCGAAGGCCAGAAGCGAAAAACGTGCGTCTGGTCGAGGGAAGGCCGGGAACGCCTGCAGGCCGCTCGGCTTCACCAGGTCCTCCACAGCATTTCCTCGGGTGTGGAGAAGCGGCTGGTTTCAAGAACGCGACAAGCGGGAAGAAACCGTGAGGCGGGGCTGAATTTCGGCGCGCCTGAAATCGATTCAGGATGACGCGAGTGGTGCAAAGAGATCGCCGTGCGACTCGATCCGTCGCAAGACCTCCGCCGTGTCGAAGCGAAGCTGCCCCGGATCGCCCATGTCTGCGCACGCCTTGACCTCGGACTTCGACACGGGCGTCGACACCAGGGGCTCCGGCATTGCGCGCACCGAGTAGACGCCGACCGTGGTCTTCGCCGGGTGGTTCTGGCTCCAATCGATCAGCACCCGTCCCTTCCGCAGTGTCTTGCGCATGTTGGAGACCACGAGGTCGCGGTGCTCTGCTTCGAGCTGCCGGGCGATGTCGTACGCCTGTTCGCGTTGGCGATCCCACGAGGTCCGTGCGCGTGCGACCGTGTAGAGCTGGAGGCCCTTGGAGCCACTCGTCTTGGCGAAGGACGCCAGTCCTTGCTGCTCGAGGGCTTGGGCGATGTGCCCGGCGACGACGCAACATTCGACGATCGACGTGCCCTCACCGGGATCGAGGTCGAAGACCATCAGATCGGGACGGGCGGGGAGCGTCCGCTGCCGTCCGGCACGCCATAGCGGCACGTGGAATTCGATGTTGCCGAGATTCGCGGCCCAAGCCAACGTGGCCACGTCGTCCACCACGGCGTAGGGAATGGACTCGTGCCCGTCGCCCGCGGGGACGGAAAGTGTGTGCACCCACTCGGGGGCGTGCGACGGAATGTGCTTTTCGAAGAACGACTTGCCCTCCACGCCGTCGGGGAATCGCTTCATGGTCAGCGGGCGGCCCTTGAGATGGGGCAGCATCACCGGTGCGACGCGCAGGTAGTAGTCGATCAGCTGACCCTTGGTGAAACCGGTCTTCGGGAAGAGCACCTTGTCCAGGTTCGAGACCGTGAGCTCGCGGCCGTCGATGGTCGTGCGCGTGGACGTGCGCTCAGGGGTCACGACTCGACCACGACCTCGTCGGGCTTCTTCTCCGGTCGCAACCCGCGCCAGACCGGATGACGGAGCCGGCCGGCGGGCGTCCATTCGCCGTAGGCGACCTCCCCGACGAGACGCGGGGCGACGAAATGCGCCCTGGCTGCGTCGGCCGCGGGCACGCGGTCTTCGAACGGAGGTTCCTCGGTGGCCAGTGGCTCCAGCTCCTCGAGCAGCTCTCTCCTGCTCTGCTCGCCGAAGCCGGTGCCCACCTTGCCGATGTAGCGCAACGCGTCCGTTCCCACCGGGAGGCCCAGAAGGAGCGCACCCAAGCTCCCGTTCCGCTCACCCTTTCCTTCGGTCCACCCCCCGATCACGACCTCCTGCGTCCTGAAGGATTTGACCTTTGTCCAGTCGGGGTGGCGCCGCCCGGCTCGGTACGGTCCGTCGCGACGCTTGGCGACAATGCCCTCCAACCCGTTCTGCACGGCGGCGTCGAGGATGTCCTGCCCGTCCACGTCACGGAACGACTCCGTCGTGATGAAGGTGGGACCCGCAAGCCCAAGCGCCTCCAGCTGACCCCGACGTTCGTCGTAGGGAGCATCGAGCAGGAGTCGCCCGTCCGCGTACAACAGATCGAAGGCCACGAAGGTCACCGGATCGGTGCTGGCGCGGCGGAGCGCCTCGCGGTGGTTGGCCACGTGCATCCGATGTTGGAGCGTGGCGAAGCTCGGCCGGCCGTCTGCGCCGAGGGCGACGATCTCGCCGTCGAGCACGCACGCCGGCATGCCCAAGAACTCTCCCACGTCGGCAAGCTCCGGAAAGGATTCGGAGACGTCGAGGTCGTTGCGGCTCTGGGCGCGGACGCGGCCGCCCTCCACGAAGAGGACGGCGCGGATGCCGTCCCACTTGATTTCGAAGGCCCACCCCGTGCTGTCGGCCGGCAGCGAGCCGGGCACCGCCAGCATCGGCTTGAGCGATGTCGGCATGGGATCCGTGCGGACCGAGGGGCCGTGGCGATGGATCATCCAGTTGCGATCCTTCGTCTGGAACAGCACGAAGCTCGCGTCCACTTTCGAGCCGTGCAGCATGAACTTGACTTCGGTGTCCGACCACTTCTCGGTCTCGTAGCGCCCCGTGTCCCAGATCGTCATGCGGCCCCCGCCGTATTCCCCCTGGGGGATGTCGCCTTCGAAGGTCGCATACTCCAGGGGATGATCCTCGGTGTGCACGGCGAGGCGGTTCTGTTCGGGCGTCTCCGGAAGGCCCTTGGGGAGCGCCCATGACGCCAAGACGCCGTCACGCTCGAGGCGCAGGTCCCAATGGAGGCTGCGCGCATGATGCTCCTGAATGACGAACCGGTCGCCCGCCTGCTGCGTGGCACGCCGCCGGCCCATGGGCTCGGGCGTCTTCTTCGGGTCCCGCTTGCGACGATACGTCTCGAGTGATTTCGGGGTCGTCTTTGCGGACTGAGAGGCCTTCGCCTTTGGGCTCACCGCTCACCACCGTACCCAGTCGTCTTCGGCTGGCCGGCCGGCGCCGGGCATCGCCAAGCGATCAGCAGGGAGGAGACGTGCGCACACCTCGGACCGGGTGCAGCAGCGCATCGAACCGGTGGCGTCCGTCATCGGCGTCGTCCGGAAATTCGCCGGCGACCGGCGCGGATTCTCGTGCGTGTGCTCTTGTCGCTCGCGCTCGAGGCCGAGCGTCGTGCCGAGCAGTCGTCTCGGCGGGCGTCGACGAGCACGGACTGGCTGCGAGCGGCCTGCTGTCTGCGGAGCCCTGCACAGCGTTGACAGGACATCGGCGTCGTGACACATCCGTCTGCACGTGGCGACACCGGGATTGCCAACTTGTTTCTGCCTCCGGACCGTGGGTAATTCCCTACCGCAAGCGCCGTACGACGGCATTCGGCAGGAGGTTCATGATGGCGACACGCACCATTCCCGAAGCTGAGCGCGTTGAGCGCCGCGACGCCGAGGACCCCATGGTCGAGGCGCGCGCGAGAGGAACGGAGGAGCCGTACGTCACCGACCGGGAGCTCGCCGAACCGGTCCGAGTGGGTCGATTCGGAGTGGCGACTGTCGGTCTGATCGCGGTCCTGGCGTCGGCGTGGGGCGGCATCGTCCCTTACGTCGGGCCGATCTTCGGCTTCAGCGGAGACGGCAGCGCGTCGTGGACATGGAACCTCGCGCACAGCCTGCTGGCGCTGACTCCGGGTGCGGCCGGCGTGTCGCTCGGACTCTTCGTGATGGGCGCCGCTCGCCGGACGACGGTGGCGCGGGGCCGTCTGAGCCTGGGCACCGCAGGCGTGCTGCTCATGGCGTGCGGCGCCTGGTTTGCCATCGGCCCTTTGGCCTGGCCGGTGCTCTACCACGGCGATTACTTCGTGCGGTCGGTCTCGCCACTGCGGTTCCTTGCGTACGACGTCGGCTACGCCATCGGCACCGGGCTGATCCTGGTCGGCTGCGGCGGCTTCGTTAGCGGCTGGGCTTGGCGTCACCGTCGCCCCGCCACCACGGCGGCCCCGGAATCTGCAAAGACCGGCGCCGCCCCCGTCGAGTCGGCGAGGACCGACGCCGCCCCCGTCGAGTCGGCGATTTGAGCCCGTCGCTCTGATGGCCCATCGCTCGCACCGCTCCGGAAGCGCACTCGACCTCCTCGAAACAGAGGATCTGGAACTGCGCCGGCTGTTCTCGGTGCTGCGCCAGCATCGAGGGACATCAGTGGTGGACCGGGCTGACTACGGCCGGGCGGCCAAGGACGTGATCCGCCACGTCGCCACGAGGGAGGCTGCCCTAGTGGAGGTGGCCGAGTCCGTGTTCGATCGTCCTGATCTCGAGGGCATGTCGGCCCAGATTCAGGGCCGGATGGGAACGCGGCGCCGGCAGATCGACCGGGTAGAGAAGATGTCGCGCGGCGTGCAGGGAATCAATCTGAACATGGGACAACACTTCGACGACGAGATGGTTGAGCTCGAACAGATCGTCGGCACCGAGATCGAGTGGGAGCTGGGCGAGGCGATTCCCCAGATTCTGCATGCACTCTCGAGCTCCGACACGCAGGCCGAGTTGAAGAGCGCGCGCCATGTCGAGAAGCACGCGCCGACCCACCTCGAACCGAGCGGCCCTCGCTGGGTGGAGCGAGCTTCGGTCGTGTCGAGGTTCCTCACAATCTACGACCACCTGCGCGACTTCCCGCGCGGTCGGGCGCGGTCCAACTCGTAACCTCCCCTGCGGGAGGACACTGCCGCCTCCGGCGGGCAGACTAACGAGGATGGAAAGCGTCGAGATCGACGTCGACACCTCGTCGACCACCGTTGTCGACCTGACGGGAAGCGTCGAGCGGTTTTGCCGCGACAAGGGCGACGGACTTGTCAACGTCTTCGTCCCCCATGCGACGGCGGGGCTGGCGCTCATGGAGACCAATTCGGGTTCGGAGGCCGACCTCGTCGACGCGCTCGAGCGCCTGCTCCCGCGCGACGGCCGGTACCGCCATGCGCACGGATCAGCCGGCCACGGCGCCGACCACATGCTGCCGGCCATCGTCAGCCCCTCGCTGGTCCTTCCGGTCCTCCGCGGACGGGTGGCCTTCGGGACCTGGCAGTCCGTCGTCCTGGTCGACCTCAACGCCGACAACCCGCGTCGGCGGGTGCGTCTCAGCTTCGTTCCGGCTGACGCCAGAGATTGACGCGGCGATAACCTCGCCCGCCATCGCTACGACCCAGGCGACTTCGGGTGGACCTATGCGGAGTTGGCCGCGGATTTCAGGAATTATACGGACCGGTACAGCGTCAAGACCGGTGAGACCGCACCGGCAGGCTGACACGGGCGTGCACGGAAACCGCCAAGCTGGGTTGCTACTGTGCACGGCAAACGAGAACCTGTTCTACTGTGGGGCAGGAGTCTCCGAGCCAGAGCCCGAGCGGTTCTGAAAAGCGGACCCGGGGGGTTTGGCCATGAAGAGGAAGACAGGCATGCGGGCAGCGGGCTTGGCGCTGCTGCTCACTGCGCTGACGGGGACGAGCGTGCTAGTGACACCGAGCGTCGCCACAGCCTCGTCATCAATCTCCTACACCAAGTTCGGCACACTTCCGTCGCCGTGTGGCAAGGGCCACGCCACCGGCTCCACCGACCAAGGCGTGACCAACACCTCCATCAACGTCGCCTACGCCGACGACCGGGGGTTCTCGGGTATCCCCGGCCTCGACCAGGAGATGGGGGATGCCGTCAAGTCCATGATCGCCTGGTGCAATGCGCAGGGCGGCATCGACGGACGCAAGATCGTCGGTGACTACTACGACACCGCCATCACCAACGTCGGCCCCCAAATGACACAGGCATGCAAGAAGGACTTCATGTTGGTGGGCGAGGGTATCGCGCTCGACAGTCTCGGCGAGCAGACGCGTCTGGGTTGCAACCTCGCTGCGGTGCCCGGTTTCACCGTCTCGCCGGTCGTCGCCAACGCCTACGAGATGTACCAGGCATCGCCGAACCCCGCTGACTACAGCCCCACGTCGAGTGCCTACCAGGCCACGAAGCTGTTCGGATCGAAGACCCAGCATGCGGGCGAGTACAACTCGACCCTCTCGACGCAGCAGTCGTCGATGGCCAAGGCCGTGCAGGCCTATTCGTCGGCGGGTTGGAAGTTCATCAACTGCCCGTTCCAGGTCAACTACAACGGTGAGGCCAACTACACCCCGTTCGTCCAGAAGTTGCAGGGATGCGGGGTACAAGTCGTCTACAACGACTCGACGCCAGGCCCGACCCTCTACGGCGCCCTCGAGGCGGAGAGCCAGATCGGCTACAACCCCATCTGGATGGAGGACTCCGGCGCCTACACCCAGTCGTTCGCCCAGTGGAACACGGCCGGGCTCGGCAACAACGTCTATGTGCGGCTGTCGTACGAGCCGCTCGAGGCGGCGAAGGTGGTCCCCGCCGTCTCGCAGTACCTCGCCATCGTGCACAAGTACGGCGGCCACGTCTCGCAGCTCGGCGAGCAGTCGACGTCCTCGTTCCTCCTTTGGGCCACCGAGGCCAAGGCCTGCGGGTCGACGCTCACGCGGCAGTGCATGATCAACCACCTCTCGAAGGTCACCAATTGGACGGGCGGCGGTCTCAACGCCTCGGGCAACCCGTCGAAGAATCTGCCGCCGAACTGCGGGTTGCTCATGAAGCTCCAGGGGACCAAGTGGGTGCAGGCCTACCCGAAGAAGCTGGGCACCTTCGACTGCTCCTCCAAGTACGTCACCCAGAACACCGGGTCGGTCGTCGGGACGACCCTCAATGCCCAGCGTTACGCGACGCAGTACGCGACAGGCTCTGTCATCAAGCCGCAGGGATGAGGGATCGGCGCACCGGTCCATCCGTGACGTGACCTGAGCGAGCGGAGCTCAGGTCATGCACCTCTTCCTCGTCTACACCATTCTCGGGCTGGTCACGGGCTCGGTCTACGGGATCGCGGCATCAGGACTGGTCCTCACCTACACGACCTCGGGAATCTTCAACTTCGCCCAGGGCGCCATGGCGATGTTGGCGGCGTTCACCTACTGGCAGTTCCGCTTCGGCTGGAATTGGCCGGCACCGCTGGCGCTCTTCGTGGTGATCGTCGTGCTGGCTCCCTTGGTGGGCGCCATTCTCTACGGGGGCATCATGCGGGGGCTGCGCGAGACGGCCGAGGTGACCAAGATCGTGGTCACCATCGGCATCATGCTCGGGCTGATCGCGCTGGCCCAGTGGATCTGGAACCCCGTCGCGCCGCGGACAGATCAGCTGTTCTTCGGCGAGAACGCCAAGTTCCAGATTTTCGGGGTCTATGTGACGGACCACGAGGCCATTGCACTGGGGTGCGGCGTGCTCATCGCCGTCGGCATCCGGCTCCTGTTCACGAGCACCCGGACCGGCGTGGCCATGCGCGCGGTGGTGGACAGCCCCACGCTCCTCCAGCTCAACGGTGGCCGGCCCGAGCGACTGGCCGCCTTCTCCTGGGCCTTGGGTGCGGCGCTCGCCGCCCTGGCGGGCATTCTGATCACCCCGATCAGCGGAGGCACGCTCGACGTGCACGTGCTCACGCTGCTCGTGCTCGATTCGATCGCGGCAGCGATGTTCGGGCGCCTACGCAGCATCTGGTGGACCTTCGGCGGCGCGCTGTTCCTGGGTCTCGCCAGTACGTACATCCTCGGCTATTTCCCCGCCACCTGGTCCTGGGCGTCAGACTTCCGCATCGCCCTGCCCATGATCGTCCTCTTCGTCGTCCTGCTCGTCTTGCCTCATGAGCGCCTGCGGGGTGCGACGCTGCTCCGCACGAGGGAACGCTTCGCCGTTCCGACGGTCCGTTCGGCCGTGACGTGGGGTCTGATCCTGCTCGTCGTGGTGTTGGCGCTGGAGCAGATCATGGGGAGCGCGGACATGGGGACGCTCACGGTCGGCATCACGTACGCCATCATCGCCCTGTCGCTCACGCTCCTGACGGGCTATGCGGGCGAAATCAACCTCGCCCCGGTCTCTTTCGGGGCGATCGCCACCATCATCGTGTTCCACCTAGGGCTCTCGGGTACCGGTTCGAGCCAGCGCATCACCTTGTGGGGGATCGTCGTGGGCATCGCCGTGACGGCGGTGGTCGGGGGACTCATCGCCCTCCCTGCCCTTCGCCTCCGGGGCCTCTACCTGGCCTTGGCCACGCTCGCCTTCGGCGTGTTCGTCTCCGACATGATCATCGCCGATATCTCTCCACACATCCTGCCCATCTTCCACGTGCACTTCTCGATCTTCCCCAACGGGGCCCTGCAGGTCCCGCCGCCCAAGGTCGGGCCGGTCGACCTGAACTCCGCGAAGACGTTCCTCACCGTCTCGACCGTGATCTTCGTGTTGGTGGGTGTCGGCCTCATCGCGCTACGCCGGAGCAATTACGGGCGCCGGCTCACGGCCATGAAGGACAGCCCGGCCGCGGCGGCAACCCTCGGCCAGAACCTCGTGAAGCTGAAGCTGTCGGTGTTCATGCTGTCGGCGGCCATCGCCGGCCTCGGAGGCATCTTGTTGTCCGCCGAGTCGGGCAGTGTGAACGCCGACACGTTCATCATCTTCGTCAGCCTCGCGCTCGTGATGCTCACCGTGGTGGGCGGCATCGGCAACGTGGCCGGCGCGCTGATGGGCGGAGTCCTGGCCGGTGCGGCGTTCCAGGCGCTGACGTCCACCTTCCAGAACCTCAGCGTCGACCACGGGGGCGGCGGCTTCTGGAGCGTCATGGCGAACCTTTCCCTCGTGGCGCCCGCGCTCATCGGGGTGAGCCTCGGCCGGAGCCCCAGCGGTGCCGTGCCCGACATCGTCGCCAGTTACAGACCCCTCTGGCAGGTCAAGTGGGTCCTCGCGCTCGGGGTCGCCGCCGAGCTCGTCGCCTACCTCCTGGTGCTGACCAATGTGATGGGCAACTGGTGGCTCGTCCTCGCGACGGCGGCCATCGCCATCGTCACGCCGGCGATCGGGCGAGCGGTCCGGCCGGACGCATTCCGCACGAGGCCGACGGTCGTGACGGAGTTGCCGCACGCACTCGGCCAGCGCGGCAGACGTACCCGCACCATGGAGGGCGTACCCGCCGTCGAAAGTGTGGCCGATGCCCGCTCTTGACGTCTCGGACGTGTGCATGGCCTTCGGAGGCGCACAGGTACTCAGTGACGTGTCCATCTCGGTACCCTCGGGCGGGGTGACCGGGCTCATCGGCCCCAACGGGGCCGGCAAGACGACGCTGTTCAACGTCGTCAGTGGGCTGCTGGCGCCGAAATCCGGACGGATCGCGATCGACGGCCACGACGTGACCAACGCCGGGCCTGCCTCGCGGGCCCGGCGGGGCCTCGCGCGGACCTACCAACGGCTGGAGCTCTTCACGTCACTCACGGTGAGGGACAACATCCGGGTGGCCGGGGAGATTCGCAATACGTGGGGGCGGAGGGGCCGCATCGACGTCGGCGCCGAGACCGACCGTACCGTCGAGTTGATGGGACTCGGCGACGTGGCCGAGCGCGAAGTGAGCGAGCTGCCCACGGCGCGGGCGCGCGTGGTCGAGGTCGCCCGGGCACTGATGACACAGCCCAAGGTGTTGTTGCTCGACGAGCCGGCATCGGGCCAGACGGAGCAGGAGACCGAGAGTTTCGGAAAATTGCTGCGGCAGATCGTCGACGAGCGCGACCTCGCCATCTGCCTGGTCGAGCACGACGTCGGTCTGGTGATGGGCGCCTGCGAACTGATCTATGTCCTCGACTACGGCGAGATCATCGCGACGGGACCTCCCAAGCAGATAAAGAGCGACCCCGTCGTCGTCGACGCGTACCTGGGGACGCCGTGAGCGAGGCCGAACCTATCCTCGCCCTGCGCGACATCCGGGCCGGCTACGGGCCGATCGAGGTGGTCCACGGGGTCAGCCTCGAGATCCCGGTCGGGTCCGTTGTGGCGCTCCTGGGCCCCAACGGCGGCGGCAAGACGACGCTCCTCAACGTCTGCGCCGGTCTGCTCACGCCGATGGCCGGCGAGGTTCGCTACGGGGGCGAACTGGTCACCACGGTGTCGCCGGACGGCCGGGCGCGACGCGGCATCTGCACCGTGCCCGAGGGTCGTGGGATCTTCCCAAACCTCACGGTGCGGGAAAACCTGCTCATGGCGACCCAAGTCGGCGTGCCCATGAACCACATCGAGGACGTGGCCTTCGCCCAGTTTCCGAACTTGAGCCCGAAGCGCAAGCAGTTGGCCGGCACCCTCTCGGGCGGAGAACAACAGATGCTGGCACTGGCGCGTGCCTTTGCCACCGAGCCGAAGCTGCTCCTGTTGGACGAGCTATCAATGGGCTTGGCGCCGATCGTGGTCGGTGAGCTCTACGACAAGGTGCGCGAGCTGGCGTCGGGGGGGCTGTCGATCCTGTTGGTCGAGCAGTTCGCCCGGACCGCACTGCCGATCGCCGACTCGGCGGCGGTCGTGCTCCAGGGTGTCATCGCCCACCGGGGGTCACCGGCCGAGATGGAGGAGGCGCTGTCGTCCAGCTACCTCGGCGGATAGCGCCGGCCGTCCGGGTGGTGCCTTCGTCGACTCGCCGCATGGGCGTCTATGTGTTCCGGCTGATCGCGCCGCGTCCGACGTTCGCCCTCGACATGACAGACGAGGAATGCGAGATCACGGGCCGTCACGCTGCCTACTGGCAGCCCCTCATCGACGCCGGGCGCATGGTGGTGTTCGGCCCGGTTCTCGACGGCACGGGCCCGTGGGGTCTGGGCGGGTCGAGGCTGACGACGAGGACGAAATCCAACAGTTCGCGTCCGGCGACCCGGTGGTGACGACGGGGACTGCCGACATCGAGATGGGAAGGCTGCTCGCCGGCTTCACGCGGCCGTGAGCGGTCGAAGTGTCCCTTATCCGGCCAGCAGCCCCTCGACGATCAGTGCCGCCGCCGCCGGACAACCCTTGGTGAAACCGAAGAAGGGTCCGAAGTCACGGGTCGCCACGAAGCCGGGGAAGTACAGACCCGGAACAGACGACTGGAAGTGGACATCGAGCGCGGGAGACCCGTCGCGGACATCGACGTCGGGGTGCAGCTGAGCCAGGTAGGGCACGTTCGCCAATTCGGCTTTGTACCCAGTGGCGAAGAGCACCCGATCGACGAGGAGTCGTTCCCCGTTGGAGAGCGTCACGAGCGTCTCGTCCCCCTGGGGGCGGGCTGCGACCACATGAGCGCTGGGCCAGAGGTGGAATCGGTCACCCACCAGGCGGGGTGAGAGCCACCATTCGAGCGTCAGCCGACCGACTTCCCAGAAGCGCCGTGCGATCGCCTCCTGCTCGGTCTGCGGAAGATCGCGCCACCAACCGGGGATCCGGATGGTGGCGTCCATGTACTCGTCGACGAAGCGCCAACTCACCCGTTCGAATCGCGGGACATCGTGCCGATGCACGATGTCCACCCGAGCGGCGCCGTGCTCGCCCGACAAGGCAGCCCATTCGTAGGCGCTCTGGCGGCCTCCGACGATCAAGACCCGTTGCCCCCCGACACCGTCGAAGCGGACCAGATCGCTCGTGTGGAAGCCGATTCCTTCGGGAAGGTCCGCGGCCCAGTCCGGAAGCAATGCGAAGTAGCCGTTGCCGGGGGCGGCGGCGACTCGTTCGGCGCCGAGCTCCGATCCGTCGTCGAGCGACGCCACGAACCCAGTCTCACGGCGGGCCAGTCCCGTGACGAATTGGTCGCGCACATGCAGCCGCTTCTCCTGCTGGAACCAAGCTGCGTACTCGAGAAAGACCCCGATCGGAATCGGATCCAACTGTTCGGGACGAAGCCCTCGTGCGTCCACGAATGCCTCGAACGTGTGCACCCTCGACGCATCGAGATGCCAGTCCGTGCCCGATCGCAGGAACATGCCGGCCGGCATGTGGTCCGTCCAGAAGTCCAGCGGGTGACCGATTACGACCGTGTCGATCCCGCGCTCGCGCGCGTGGGCAGCGACGGCCAGCCCGTACGGTCCAGCACCGATGACGAGCAGCGATGTCGTGTCAGTGGTCGCACTGGGACTCATCAGTAGGAGAACTCGATCGCGTCGCGATAGGCGTCGGCCTGGGCCGCACCGTGCGGACGCGCCTTGTGCCGGCGAACCGTGTCGACGAAGTCCCGGTGCAGCGCTCGCCGGGTCATGCCGCGGCGTTCATAGAAGCGAATGGCGTGTGTGTTTTCGTCGGTCGTGATCAGCCACAGCCGAAGGCCGTGCGCGTCGGCCACCTGCTTCACCGCGCCGAGGAGGGCCGTTCCGACGCCCTGGTTCGCCAGCAGGCTGTTGAGCGTCACCACCTCGCATTCGCCCTGTGTGGTCCGGTATGTGAGCACACCGACGGGCCGAGCGTCCTCCTCGGCGACGAAGCCGGGCAGGGTGCGCGGGTCGTGGACGCCGGAGATGCTCACGACGGGCAGACCCCACTCCTGCGTGACCGTCGCGGCAAGAAAACTCCTGTCGTCGTCGTGGAGGGGGCGAATGTTCACGGGACACATTCTGTCGCCGGTCGACGAATAGTTGCGCCGGCGGCGGGGACGGGCGCCCAGGTCGACTCGCGGTCGGTCGGACGAGGACGCTGCGAGCTGCGGTCTATTCGGCTCGTGACACGATGACCGAACAGGGAGCGTTCCGGACGACGTAGTCCGAGACCGACCCCAGCAAGGCTCGCTTCAGACCTCCGCGGCCCCGCGATCCGACGATCAGAGCCGACGCCCCGACATCGGCCGCCAGCCGACACAGCGCGCGACCGGGTTCGCCGTTGATGACCAGCGTGTCAACACTGGCGGGCATGGACAGCAGATTCCGAAGCGCGTCCGCGGTCCGGTCCGCCGCCGCGCGACCTTCGGCGGTGATCCGCCGATTGTGCGATTCGAGTTCGTCTGGAGTCATGGTGGCCGAAGCGTGACCGGTCGCGTCCTCGGCGAGTGAGGAGTCGAGGAGGTCGGCGACCGTCACGAGCACCACCTTGTCAGGCGGTCGTGTGAGTGACAGTCCCTCCACCGCGGCTCGAATCGAAAGATCGGAGCCATCGGTCCCCACGAGAAAGGTCGTCATGGTCAAACGGTAACGCCTAGAAGGCAGAGGGCTTCGGTGTGAACCCCGCGGGGCCCAGGCCCAGAACATGTGGACGAAGGCGGGGTGAGCGGAGGCTGCCGAGCTCGCTCGGACGTGTCCACGGCGGCGTACGACCCCGCGAGCGGACTCACCCGACGGTTGGGAGCGGCCTCCACGACTGCACCGGCGTCCAACAGACGACCTCGGGCGGCATGCCGGGCTGCGTGGGGCGACATTGCGTGCTGCTCGGGGGAGAGTTCACGTGCAATCGGACGACTTGATACTGAATGGGTCCGTAGAACTTACGTGGCCCGAACGTCAAGACCGGGGAATATCCTCCCGGGAAGTCCTTGATGCTTGACATCGCGGTGACAAAAGTCCGGCGGTTCAGATTCCTTCCTGCAGCCTGTGCCGCCTTTGCGAACAGTTGGATCTCCTGGCACCAGCCCTGGACGGGCCCTTGCTCCTCGATGTCGTCGTTCAAGTTCCCCTTTGGGACCTCGGGGTAGGCCTTGTGCCAGACCGCCCAACAACTCCGCACCCCCGGGTCGTAGCCGCCCTGTGCATAGGGCCGGGGGTCGTCGATGCCCCCGAGCGTTTCGGTCGTCACTCCCTCCTGTCCGTCGAGAGCCTTGCTGAAGGGAACGGGAATGAGCCCCAAGGACGATTCGATGGAGTCCTCGTAATCCGAAAGGAGCAGCCGCGGGAAGTACTGCTGCTGGGTCTCCGCTTGCAGCACGGGAAGAAACGCATTGAATGGGATCAGGGGAATCACCGACGTCACGTCGGCCTCGCGCAGCTTCTCGACGACGAGAGTGGCGTCACTTCCGGTTGCCGCAGTCTCCGAGGTCTGCGCCGGGATCGTCTCGACCACGGGCGACACGCCGATCCGCCTGAGGTCGGGTAGGAGATATTGGTGGAGCGCCACCTGGTCATTTGCGCGATCGCCGGCGATCACACCCAATCGTGCGTTGTGCCCGATCGTTCCCTTGGATTCTCCCCAGTCGACCAGCGCCTGAAGAACGGCGGCGTCATCGGGGCCCGTCCACCACAGGTACGGCGAAGCCTCTTGCGTGAACGAGGAGACGCTCGTCCACTGGCTGAGGAATGGCGTGCGGCCTTGTTTGGCCACGCAGAGCTGGTTGACTCCGGTATAGGTCCCAACGCCGTCGAGCACCGCGAACACCCCCGGGCTACCTTGGGTCGCGTTCACACACAGCGCCTGCATCGCGGCGTTGCTTGCCGGGTTGTAGTTCATGATGATCGCGTTGATCTTGCGTCCGTTGACCCCGCCCTTGTCGTTGATCTGACCGACGAACAGGTTGATCGCCTTGACTTGCTCGGTGTACTCAATGTCTCCCGCGAACCCGTAGGTCGAAGCAAGTGCGTCCAGATTGGCCACGGGGAAGACGACGTTGATCGTGGTGGCGGTCAGACCCCGTGCACTCGTGCTGGCCTGCGACACCGGCACCGACGCCGACGCCGCGCCGGCGCCGGGCGACAAGTGTGGGAGGGGAAAGGTCGCCGCCACCGACGAAGCCACAATTGTGAAGGCCCGGCGAGCCGAACCGCGGCCGAGCTTTCCGAGCATCGTCACCTCTCTGTCGGTGTTCCGACGCAAGTATGGCCCTCCCGACTCCGCCGAATACCGGATCGCGAGTTGCGGTGATCACGGCGAGTCCCGTCAGCTCCAGCCGGTTCGGTAGCTTCGTGGAGACCCACGCCATTGGCCGTGACCGGCGACGGAGGGTGAGTTTCCACACACCCACACACAGCGGCGGCCTAGGTGTTCTGCCTAGGACGCGCTGACGACGTGCCTATCCGCATTCGATTCAGGAACCGAGAACGTCTGCGACCGCAGAACAAAACGTTCGAAGGGCGTCAGGTTGCCCGACGCTCCGCGTCGGATTGAGTTCACCCACCGAGAAGACTCGAAATCGCGGATCCCTTGCAGCAACGGACAAGGCTGCGACGACCTTGTCAAGGGTCGGTCCTCGGTTGCGACCGTCCGTGTTCTCGGCCAACGGCGCTTCCGTGAAATCGAGGACATCGACGTCGAGGTGAACGGCCATCGGGCCTCCGGGGAGCTGTTGGACAAGAGCCCGCGCCGCGCCCGTGGGGTCCGCGACGAGGTCAGCGCTCGTCCGGCAACTGAGCCCGAGACGGGCAGCTTGGTGCCGCTCCCATTGAGTGGCCATCTCTTCGTCTATGCGGAGCCAGCCCACCTGGAACGGCTGGAGGAGGGTGGTTCTCCGAGGGCAGCGACGACGGCATCGACTGCTCCAGGGAGTGCAAGTCCGTGCGCCAGACCCATCCAATCGAGTGCGCCGTCGTTCGTGCTCTGCGGGGTGTTCATGTCGTAGTGCCGGTCAACATAGAGCAAGCCGGGAGTGCCGGCACCGAGCCTGCGCAGGCCGACCACGACGGCCAGGGCGATCAGGCAGTTGCCGCCAACCACCAACATGGTGTCGCCGGAAGCGAGGATCGGATCGATCCGCTCGATGAGGAGCTCGAGCCCAGCGACGACCTCGCTGACGTTTTGCGCTCGCGGACTCTCCCGGTCTGGGCGCCAGACTTGGGCGGGCGTATCGCCGTGGTCGCGCACCTCCAAGCCCATCTGGGCGAGCGTTCTGCCGAGACCCGAGGAGCGATGTGCTGCTGGTGCCAGGTCCTGGCCGGCAACATAACTCCCGACGCTGCAGGGACAGCCGATCAGCGAAACGCGAGACACGTTGGTGGTGCTAGATCTCAACGTCACGGCGATGGGATGCCCGCACGATCCATCGGATCTGCGGCTCTGGCTTCCATGACCTCGGTCGAATCAGGCGCATGCGCAAACCAACCCTTGGTCGACACCTCTGAGGGAGGAGAACCCTACGACAACGCACGTTGACAGTACTCACCGTCCGGGAGTAGACGTGCCGCATGTCAAACAAGAGCGCAATCGTGACGGGATGTTCGAGTGGGATCGGGAGGGCGACTGCCCTGGAGCTGACCGCACGGGGCTACGAGGTTGTTGCCACCGCTCGGCGACACGAATCCATCGCCGATCTGCCCGTCGCTCGTACGATGACCCTCGACGTCGACTCGGACGACTCGGTGGCCGCGGCGCGGGCAGCGGTTGGCCCGGTCGACGTCGTGGTGAACAACGCGGGCTTCGGGATCGATGGATCGGTCGAAGAAGTTCCCCTCGGCGAGGTCCGCCGGGCCTTTGAGACGAACTTCTTCGGCGCGGCGCGCATGATCCAGGCCTTCGTGCCCGCCATGCGAGAGCGAGGCTCAGGAACGATCGTGAACGTCACCTCCGTGGCGGGAATCGTTGGCGGCCCCTTGTCCGGGTTCTACTCCGCCACCAAGTTCGCCCTCGAGGCGTTGTCCGAATCACTGCACCTCGAGGTCGGTCATTTCGGCGTCAAGGTGCTCGTAGTGGAGCCAGGCTCGATTGCGACGCGCTTCGGGGACAACATGGTCGACCTACGGGGACCGGGGCCGTATGCAGAATTGGCTGAGAAGTGGGAGAAGGCCATGGGTGTTCTCGGTGGTGAGGAACCGACACCAGGTCCCGAGCTCGTGGCGAGGAAGCTCTGCGACGCGCTTGAAGACCACGACCCGCTCCGCCTGCCCGTTGGCGCCGACGCCGAGCTCATCGCCGCCAGCCGCCAAGGCGCAAGCTACGACGATTTCGAGGCGGCGATGCGTGAGTATTTCCGCATCGATTGGTAGCGGCTCACACCTTGGATGTCCGTGGCTTGCGTGGACCGTCGCATCGTCGGTCGCCCACGGCCTTGTGGTCAATCGACACGAAGAGGCCACGAGTCAGGACGCCTGCCCCTGGACTCACGACTCCGGATCGGCGATCCCACCCGCCGACCTCAACCACTTCGCTTGCTGGCAAAGAGCGCGACGTATCCGGCGTGCAGGGTCACGCCATACGGCTGCGCACAGGATTCACAGATTTCTCAGAAGCGACCTGCCCAAATGTGCCCGCTTCACGAAACGGCAACGCGATCCCCAGGAAGTGCTCATCGAGTTTTGACGTCAGCTATCGGTCCACCTCTCACCATGGCACGTCAGGAGGCGGAACCGCCCATTCCCTATGGTTCCGAAGTTTCGATGGCATTCTTCATCATCAGTATTCCCCTCATGCTTCTCGCCGTGGTGATCGCCGTCTTGCCGCTCGTCGTGATGTCCTTGGCTGACCGTCACCGCGCGGCGGAAAC
>Ga0207761_1000307_pt1 | contig 17267 bp, 17 predicted proteins | sample LuqExpMetageno34_FD_187792 | JGI IMG/M metagenome (GOLD analysis project Ga0207761, IMG submission 187792) | Tropical forest soil microbial communities from Luquillo Experimental Forest, Puerto Rico - Sample 34 (SPAdes) | ecosystem: Environmental > Terrestrial > Soil > Tropical forest ... | reverse complement strand
AGGAGTGGTAGAGGCCGCAGAGCTGGGTGCACTGGCCGCGATAGACGCCGGTATCGAGGACGTTCATGTCGAACGAGGTCCAGTAGCCGGGGCTGGCATAGCGGCTGAAGTTGAACTGCGGCACGTAGAAGCCGTGCAGCACGTCGTAGGAGCGCAGGTAGACCCGCACGGTCTGGTTGCTCGGCACGACCAGGGTCGGTGCGGCGGTGGTCTGGCCGATGACCCTGACCCCGTTGTCGTACTGGAACTCCCAACCCCACTGGAAGGCGAAGACGTGCACCTCGGTGTAGGGGTGGGGCTCGACGGCGGTGACCTCGTTCTCCACGATCACCGTGGCGATGAACAGCCCGATCACCGTCAGGATCGGCAGCACGGTGTAGATGATCTCGGTGACGGTGTGGTACTGCGACTGGCGGGGGATGTCGTCGGAGCGGCGTCGGTAGCGCAGCACGACGTAGAGGATGAGCACGAAGACGAAGCCGCCCACGACGAGGCCGGCGATGAAGAAGCCTTGCCAGAGATGGAAGGCGGACTGGCCCTGGCTCGTGTTGCCCCGGAAGGCGCCGAAGGTGGGCAGCTGGCACCCGGTCAGAAGGACGGCGCCCAGGGCCACCGCGGCCGCAGCCAGCCGACGCCGCGCACGCTTCGGACCTGGGGTTTCGGGCGTGCGAGGAGGAGGGCTGGTCGCCGACGAGTCCACGCCGCGCACACTATCGAAGCAGGCAAAAAAACACGAAATGAGCAGCCCGCCGGGGGGTGCCCGCCCCGCCCCGCGCCACCGGCCTCAGTGCGGGTGCCCGGGCCCCGTTCCCTCCGCCTGCCCCGAGAGCGACTCGTTGGCCGCCCAGGTGAAGACGCCCCGCGCCATGGTCGAGGTGGCGCGGGCGGCCCGGGTCGCGAAGACCTGCTGGCGGGTGCGCTGCACGGCCGGGTCGGCCGGGTCGGCCAGCCAGGCCTGTTCGGCCAGGTGCCCCGCCAGCCGCAGCGCGCGCTCGGCCCCCTCGGCCCCGGGCCCCGGCTCGCCGGTGGCCAGGTCGAGCAGCTCGGTCGCGCGGGCGGCGAGGGCGCCGGCGCCGCCGGCGAGCTCGGCCACCTCTGCCGCCAGGGCGCGCTCGGGCGCGGGCTTGAGGGTGGCGGGGTTGCCGTCCCACCAGCCGCCGTAGAGGCGCCAGACCGTGTGCACAATGAACTCGGGCTCGTCGTAGACCGGCCGCAGGTAGGGCCGTTCGCCCAGCGCGTCCGGCGCCCGCACCGAGTGGATGGCGTCGTCGAGTCGCCCCCCGGCGTTCATCACCTCGAGGGTCTGGTCGACGAGCGAGTCGAGCAGGTCGGCCGTGTCGGTCAGCGCCTGGCGCACCCGCCCTGCTCCGATCACCGGGAAGCCGTGCCCTGGGAGGAGGAACTCGGCGTCGAGGGTGAGCATGCGGCGCAGCGCGGCGGCCCACTCGCGCGGGTATCGCTGCACCTTCTGCGGGTTGCCGGCGTTGGGCGAGGCCCAGATGAAGAGGTCGCCGCAGCAGAGCACCCGCGTGTCGGGCTGCCAGGTGACGGTGTGATCGTCGGTCTCGCCCTTCTCGTGACGCAGCGAGAAGCCGACGCCGCCGACGTCGAGGTCGAGCGTCTCGTGGTAGGTCCGATCGGGGTAGCGGTACTCGGTGGGCCAGTTGAGGTCGGTGAAGCCGAATTGGCGGCGGTTGACGACGGTGTTGTACCCGGCAGTGAAGATGTAGCGGTCGAAGCGGTCGGGCAGCGCGTGGTGGGCGACGACCTGCGGGGCGGGCCAGCCCCGCGCGGCCGCCTCCTCCTCCCACACCGGCACGCCGAAGACGTGGTCGATGTGGCCGTGGGAGTAGACCGCGGTGTCGAGGCGGTCGGGGCTCCAGCCGCGGATGTCGTCGTGGACGATCCTGGCCAGCGGCGCGCTGCCCGTGTCGACGAGCAGCAGCCCGTCGCCGGTCTTGAAGGCGGAGACGTTGGCGAAGGAGGGGCAGAAGCCGACGCCGTCGGTGATTTCGACGAAGCCGCCGATGTGGTCGACGGGGTGGAAGGTGGAGGTGGACAGCTCCCCGTTCCAGAGCCGGTCCGCGATCGCCAGGATGTCAGCGGCCATCGGCGATCACGTTAGGCCCCGGCTCGCCGCGCCGGAGTGGGGCAGAAGGGGCTCGGCGGCCTCAGCCGCCTTGTGACTTCTCCTCCGTTGGCGCCGGGGCCGGGGCGGGTGCGTCGGTCGCGGCCGACGTGCCATTGGTGGAGGCGCTGTCCTTCTTGCCCTCCTCCATTCCCTTCTCGAACTGGTTCTTGGCGGACCCGAGGTTGCGCGCCAGCTTGGGGATGGCGGCACCGCCGAAGAGGAGCACGACGAGAACGATGGCCACGATGAGCAGGTCGGGACCGAAAATGTCAGCCAGCATGAGGTTCTCCTTCACCCGGGTCCACGTGGCGGTGAACTGCGCCCCAGGTTAGACCCATTCCAGGCCGGGCGAACTTGCACGCCCCGGCGGGACGTCCATCCGGGTCGGTCCCGGGCTGCACCGGGTATTCGGACTCAGCCGGCCAGCAGGATGCCCATGACGAGCGCGGCCACGCTGGCCGTGCCGCCGACGGAGCCCCAGAGGGCGAGCTGCGCCTTCGTCGTGGCGCGTTGGTGCAGGTAGGCGCCCAGTCCGGCCAGGGCGACGACAACGATCTTGGCCATCAGCACGGCCTTCCAGGCCGAGTCCTGCGCCGAGTAGCCAACGGCCGCGACGTTCCAGATGCCGGTGGCGACGAGGACGACGAAGGCCGGCCAGGCCAGCCGGGCGAAGGCCCGGGCCAGCACCTTGGGCGCGTCGCCCCCGAGGCGGCGGGCCGGGCCCACGAGGCCCATCATCACGATCTGGCCGCCGACCCAGACCGCGGCGGCGAGGACGTGCAGCGTGAGCCGGACCGTATCGAGAGCGGGTGCCAGCACGGCGTGGGTTTCCTCCCTGTCTCTTGGCCTGTCTCTTGGCCTGTCTCGTGACTTTCTCGTGGCTCAGTGCGTCGACCGCGCTAGCGCTGCCGGACCGGCCCTCTCGGCGCGACTCGCACTACTTGCCCTGCCACTTGGGGGCGCGCTTTTCGGCGAAGGCGATCGGCCCCTCCATGGCGTCGGCCGACGAGAACACGACACCCACCGCCTCCCCGTTTATCGACCACCCCTCGGCCTCGGGGACATCAGCGGCGCGCTTCATCACGCTCTTCGAGTAGCGCACGGCCAGCGGCGCGTTGGCTGCGACACGCTCCGCCAGTGCGATCGCCTCCGTCATGAGCTGGTCCGCCGGCACCACCTTGTTCACGAGGCCCAGCGCGTAGGCGCGCTCGGCGTCGATGGGATCGCCCGTCATCGCCAGCTCGAGCGCGATCGCCATCGGCAGCCGCTTGGGCATCCGGATCAGGCCACCGGCGCCGGCAATCAGCCCGCGCTTGGCCTCGGGGATGCCGAAGGTGGCGTGGTCGGCCGCGACGACGAGGTCGCACGAGAGCATGATCTCGAAGCCGCCGGCCAGCGCAGAACCGTTGACCGCGGCGATGATCGGCTTGGGGAAGTCGCGCTGGGTGAGGCCACCGAAGCCGCCGCTGGCGCCGATGATGTCGCCGCCCTCGCCGCTGCTGAACGCCTTGAGGTCCATGCCCGCGCTGAACGCCTTGTCGCCGCTGCCGGTGACGACGACGACCCAGCAGGTGTCGTCCGCCGCGAGCTCGTCCATGGTGGCGGACATGGCCTTGGAGACCGCGCCGTTGATGGCGTTGCGGGCCTCGGGCCGGTTGATGGTGAGGATCTCCACGTTGCCGCGGCGTTCCCGCAGTACCTCGTCAGCCATCGTGCTCCCTTCGCGCTGGACGCGCCCTGCCGTGTGCCGCGGCGTCGCGCGCCGAGGATAGAGGGGCGCGGCTAGGCGAGGGGAATCTGCGGGGAGGCCTCCCCGTCCGCCACCTCGGCTGCTCCCCCGGGGAGCTGCTCGGGCACGGTCTCGGTCGCGAGCTCGGCGAGGGCCGCCGCCTCGAGCTGCGCGCGCTTGCTGTAGACGACGGTGAAGGCGAACAGGCTCCCGATGATGCTGGTGGTGATGAAGGGCGAGACGGCGAGGAAGGTGCCCGTGGGCAGCATCCCGGCCAGCACCAAGCGGAACCCGGCCTCGGCCATGAGCCCGATACCCCACACGATCGAGAGGACCTTGAACGTGCGCCGGCCGATCGGGACCTCGTGCAGCAGGTTGTAGGCGGCGACCTTGTCGGGGTCGTTGCCGGCGGAGAGGTAGCGGCTCACGTAGAAGAGCGTCGGCCGTTCGTGCGTGAACACGGTGACGACACAGGCTGCGCCGAAGAGCGCGGTGAAGAAGGCGTCGCGGATCTTGAGGACGTAGGCGTTGCCGTGCAGCAGGACCGAGCTGACGACGCCCACCACGAAGCCGAAGAGCACGATCACGCCGACGAGGTCGACCCGGCGCCGGCGCACGAACTGGATCACGATCCACGCGACGGAGCAGCTTCCGGCGATGATCAGCGCCTGCGCATCGGACTTCACGTGGCGCCGGACGAGGAAGTAGACGCCGATCGGAAACGCGGCGCCCCACACGATGCTGGGCAGGTGCTCCCGCAGGTCGGGGATGCCCGGTTGCCACGCGTCGGCCGCCGCAACTTCGGGCGGGATCGGCGCCGGAGCGGTGTTGGCGGCGGCGTCGTGGGTGTCGGCTGCGGCGCCGTGTGGGCGCTCGTGGGCCTGGTCGGGCGCCGGCTCCATGGCGAAAAGGGTACCGCCGCGTCTTCGATCCCGGCCCCGCACGCGTAGGATCGCTCCGTGAGCTTTCTGGTGCACGCCTTGGCCTTCGTGCTGATCGCCGGGCTGGTGGCGGCGGCCGGCCTCGCCGTGGCCTTCTTCATCACCCGGTCCTACCTGCGGCGGCATTGGCGCCTGCTGCGGGGCCACGTCGTCACCCGTGGTCTGCTGGCGGGCGTGGCCGTGCTGGCGGCCGGCCGCGAGCGCTACGCCGGGCGCGCCACGCCCGAAGAGCTCAGCCGCGGCACCGCGGCGCGCGTCCGCCGTCGCATGTGGTCGGCGGTGGAAGACGCCGAGATCGCGGTGGCACACGCGTCGTCGCACGACGCGCCGGTCGCCGACCTGCCCTCGGTGTGCCGCCGCCTCCACGCGGTTGCCGACGACCTCGACCGCCTGCTGCGGCTGGAGCGTCGGCTCCCGCGCGACACGGCGCGTCCAGAGAGCGTGCGCCGCCAAGTGGCGGAGGTGATCGGTGCCGCTCGCGACGTGCAGGCGGCCGCGCTGCAGGCCGGTGGGGAGGCCGCGCAGCCGAGGGTGCGCGATCTGGCGCACCAGGCGCGCGACGAGGTCGAGCTGGTCTCGGCCGCGTTGTCTCGCCTGCGCTCGCTCTCGCAGCCGCGCTGAACGCCCCCGGCCTGCCAAGCTGAGCGGATGCCTCCCGCCGAGCGACCGCGGCCGAGCGCGCCCGCGCGCACCCGGGCGCGCCGAGGGACACGGGCGGCGGCCGGCGATCTGCTCGGCGAGGGGTTCCTCGCCGGCGTGGCCACGTCGGGGTACCAGGTTGAGGGCGGCTTCAACGGTGACGGTGAGCCGCACAACAACTGGTCGGGCTGGGAGGCCGTCGGCCGCGTCGAGCGGTCCGGGCTGGCGTGTGACTTCTGGCGGCACCCCGATGAGGCGCTCGACCGTGCAGCCGCCATCGGCTGCAACGCCTTCCGGCTGTCGGTCGAGTGGGCCCGCCTCGAGCCGCGGCCGGGCGAGTTCGACCAGGGGGCGCTGGAGCGCTACGCGGAGATCCTGTCCACGTGCGTGACCCGCGGCATGACCCCGATCGTCACACTCCATCACTTCACGCATCCGTGGTGGCTGGGCGAGGAGTTCTGGCTGCGGCCCGGATCACCCGACGTCTTCGCCCGCCACGTCGCGCGCGTCGTGCCCGCGCTCGCCCCGCATTGCCGGCACTGGGTGACGATCAACGAGCCCAACATCGTGATGCTGATGGGCTGGATTGCGGGGGCGTGCCCGCCGGGCCGGCGCATGGCGGTCTCGGACGCCTACTGCGTGCTCGACAACCTGCTCACCGCGCACGTGCTGGCGGCCGACGCCATCGCGGCGGTCGACCCGGCCGCCGAGGTCACCGTCAACACCAGCTCGTCGTCGGTGTACGAACACGACCGCCTGCTGCTCGACCTGATCGACCTGCGCGCGGCGGGCGTCGACGCGAGCGACGCCGATCGCTACGTCGACGAGCGGCGCGCCGTGCACGATGCGACCTTCCCGCCACGGCATGCGGGTGAGGCCGCGATCCGCACGTTCTTCGCCGCCGTGTGTCCGTATGGCGCGTCGGTCGAGCCCGGGCGCGGTCGCCTGCGTTCGGCCGTGCGCCGCGTCAGCCGACGCCACGCGCCGCGCCGGGTGCTCGACGTCGCCACCGGCTCGGCGCGGCCGCGGGCGCTCGACGCCGTCGGCTTCGATTGGTACGACCCGGTGGCCAGCCACGCCGTGCGGGTCCCGGGCCGGCGCACGTCTGCAGGGGGGTGGGACTGGTCGATGGGCCGGGCGCTCTGGGACGTCGAGTCCCATCCCGACGGGTTGCGCGCCTGGTGCGCCACCGAGGCGGCGCTGCGACCCGGCCTCCCGCTTTGGGTCGTGGAGAACGGGATGGCCACCCGGGTGCACGACGGACGCAGCGAAACGCGCGACGACGGGCTGCGCCGCCCTCGCTATGTGCGCGAGCACCTGGGCGCGGTCGCCCGGGCGGTCGCCGACGGGCTGCCGGTCCGCGCCTACCTGCACTGGTCGCTGGTGGACAACTACGAGTGGGGCTCCTTCGAGCCGCGCTTCGGGCTCTTCGGACTGGACCGCAGCGACCCCGACGCGGTGCGCTGGATGGACACCGACGTCCGGGGCGACGATGCCGCGGGGGAGTTCGCCCGTGTGCTGGCCGGACTGCGGGCGGGCGAGCGCTCGGTGCTCGAGCCGCCGGCGGCCGAGGCCGACGCCGACAGGAGCTAGTCGGACCCGTTGCCGAGCGAGGGTTGGTCGCCGGCCACCCCGTCCCCGTGCTGCGCCGCCGGCTGGTCGGCCGCCAGGTCAGCGCCCGACTCGTCGGCCTGGCCGATCTCGCGCTTCCGATTGATGCGGCCCCGGACGACGAACACGGCGACGGTGACGACGATCAGGCCGAGGACGACGTAGGAGGCGACGCCGGTCGCCGCCTCGACCTTCTGCCCGACGAAGTAGCCGAGCAGCGTGTACAGCGTGCCCCAGACCAGCCCGCCGGCCGCGTTGGCCACGAAGAAGGTGCCGTAGTGCATCTCGGACATCCCGGCGAGGCCGGGGACGACGGCGCGCAGGAACGCAGAGAAGCGCGCCACGAACACAGCGATCGCGCCACGGCGGCTGAGCTCGAACAGGGCGCGCGCGATGCCCTTCTGTCGTTTCTTCAGCGGGCCGAGCTGCAGGAGCGGGCGTCCCCAGCGCGTGCCCACGAAGTAGCCCACCGAGTCGCCCGTGATGGCGCAGACGACCACCAGGATCACGATGGCTTCGATGCTCACGCCTCCGCCGGCCGCCACGACCCCGCCCAGGATGGCGGCCGTCTCGCCCGGGAAGACGAAGCCCAACATGATGGCGGCCTCCGCGAACACGAGGAACCCGACCAACAGATAGGCCTCCCAGCCGTGCAGGGAGAGCAGCGGGTGGAGCAGGCGGCTCACCACGGCGGGTCAGTCTCCCGCGCGGGGGGCGGCCGCCGCGACCCGCGGGACCACGCCGCTCAGTTGACGGCGCGCAGCGGGACCTCGCGCGGCGTGAGCTGGCGCCAGCGGGTCTCGACCCGGGCGAGGAACTCCCGTCCCCGCACCAGGTGGGTCAGGATGTCGGCCTGGCCCTGCGGGCGGGCCAGCATCCAACTGTGCCCTCCGGGCACCCAGAGGACCGGCGACCGCGCGATGGCCGCGAACTCCAGCGCGGTGTGCCCCGGGGTGATCCGGTCGAAGCAGCCCCACTCGTTCAGGATCGGCATCTCCTGCGCCGCCAGGTGGCGGACCTCGCTGCGCTGGTCGACGGTCATGAGCATGCTGCCGACGGGCAGGGTCTGGGACATGGTGCGAATGTTCTGCCGCATGTCGGGCAGCACGGCCCGCACCGTGGAGTACATGCGTCCGATGGCCAGGTCCGGCAGGTCCAGGATCACCGCGGCCACCATGTCGACCATGGGGGCGACGTCGGGCAGGAGCGGGGAAAGGAAGGTGGGGATGATCCCGGTCCGGTCCTTCCAGGCCGGTGTGCTCACGCCGTCGCGGTAGATGATCCCGAGCGTCCGCCGCGGGTGGTCGTGCGCGAATTGCACCGCGACGGCGCCGCCCATGGAATGGCCGAGCAACACGACCGGGCCGGCGTCGACCTTGTGCACGATGGCCATGACCTGATTGGCCAGGCTCTCCATGGAGACGTCCTGCCAGTCCAGGGGGTCGCTGCCCCCGAAGCCCGGGAGGCTGGGGTTGATGACACGCCAGCCCAGTTGCTCGGCCAAGCGCGCGCTCTCACGCCAGTACATGCCGCCACCCGCGAAATAGCCGTGGATGTTGACCGCCCAGATCGGCGGCGTGCCCGGACCGTCGGGTCCATGGGCGTCGACGTTGTCCGAGACGGCGAAGCGGAGACGGCGCCCCTCCACCATGATGGAGCTCGGCACCATCCGGATGGTGGGCGTCTTGCGGATCTTGCGGACGTACTGGTCGCGGACGACGCCCAGGCCGTGCGGGGCGCGTCCGGCATCGACCAGCTCGACCGGAGACGGGCCGTCGGAGGGGGCGATGATGGCGCCGGAGATCTGCAGGGAGTCGTCAGGCTGTGGCTCCTGCTTCCCCCTGAAAAACCGAACCGCCATGCGGACACTCCACTCCCGCGCCCCGGGCGCGTGATCTCCCCAGTACCCGCAACCGTGGCAGGCCCTTCGGACCCACGGTATCCGAACGCGCCGGCTCTCCGGCAAGCGCGCGTGCAGCGGCCCCGCAGGGCTGCGACGATGTGGTCATGCGCGCCGACATCGTCATCAAAGGGGGCACACTCGTCGACGGGACCGGCTCACCGGGTCAGGTCGCCGACGTGGCGGTCACGGACGGGCGCATCAGCGACATCGGCTCTGGCCTCGAGGGCGCGCGGGTGCTCGACGCCTCCGGGCAGGTCGTGTGCCCCGGGTTCGTCGACATCCACACCCATTACGACGCGCAGGTCTTCTGGGACCCGTCGTTGACGCCGTCGTCGTTCCACGGCGTCACGACCGTCGTCGCGGGGAACTGCGGGTTCTCCATCGCCCCCATCCGCGCCGATGGCGTCGCGCTGCTGGCTCGGACGCTCCAGCACGTGGAGGACATGAGCTTCGACACGCTCTCCGCCGGCGTGCCGTGGGACGCCTTCGAGACCTTCCCGCAGTACCTCGACGCGGTGGCGGCGGGCGGGACCGCGCTCAACTACGCGTGCTATGTCGGGCACACCGCCGTGCGGCTCTACGTGATGGGCGAGGAGGCCTACGACCGGGCCGCCACCGACGACGAGATCGCCCGGATGCAAGCTGTCGTGGCGGAGGCGATGGCGGGCGGGGCGGCCGGCTTCGCCTCGAGCGCCTCACCGACCCACAACGGTGACAGCGGCCGCCCGGTGCCGTCCCGGGTCGCCGACCTGGCCGAGCTCCGGGCCCTGCTGGAACCGGTCAAGCAGAGCGGGCGCGGCGTGGTGGCGCTGCTGCCGGGCGGCGTGTTCCCCAACAGCGAGGTGTTCCGGCTCCAGCGCGAGGTGGGCCGCCCCTTCACGTGGACCGCCCTTCTCACCGTGAAGGGCTACCCGTACCACGAGAAGGTCATCGCCGAGCACGACGCGGCATGGGAGGACGGGGTGGAGGTGTGGCCACAGGTCTCGTGCCGGCCGCTCGTCTTCCAGATGAACCTCTCCGAGCCCTTCACGCTCAACATGCGGCCGACGTTCGCCGCCCTGATGGACAAGTCGAAGGACGACCGCATCGCCGCCTACCGCGACCCGGCGTGGCGGGCCAAGGCGTGGGAGGACGTCAGCGGGAAGCAGGGCGGCTTCCCGCTCAACTGGGCGGCACTCTCGGTGGCCGAGTCGCGCAGCCACCCCGAGCTCGCCGGCTCCTCCGTCATGACCGTGGCACAAGAGCGCGGCTGCACACCCCTCGACGTGCTTCTCGACGTCTCGCTCGACGACAACCTCGAGTCGCGTTTCTGGTCGGTACTGGCCAACGACGACCCCGATGCCATCGCCTGGCTGCTCCCACGCGACAACGTGCTCTTGGGACTGGCGGACTCGGGCGCGCACGTGTCGCAGCTGTGCGACGCCTGCTTCGCCACCGACCTGCTGGGCAACTGGGTGCGTGAGCGCGGCGTGATGCCAATTGAGCGCGCCGTGCACAAGCTCACCGGCGAGCCGGCGGCGGTCTACGGCCTCGAAGATAGGGGCACGGTCGAAGTGGGCAAGGCCGGCGACCTGTGCGTCTTCGACCCCGAGACGGTCGCGCCGGGACCGCTCCGACGCGTGTGGGACTTCCCGGCGAACGGCGAGCGCCTGACGGCGGACGCGCCGGTCGGCATGACGCACACGTTGGTCAACGGGGTGCCGGTCCGCGTCGACGGTGAGCCCGCACGCGAGGGCTTGGACTCCCGGCCCGGCGTGGTGCTGCGCGGCTGACGCCGGCGCGACGCGGGCGCGGCGTCAGGTGACGTCGCGCCGGAAGGTCGTGTAGTAGCCGATCGCGAGGGGCACGAGGCCCCAGGCCAGCATGACCAGGCCGCCCTGCCACCATTGGAGCAGCCGCTCGCCTCCACGGCCGCCGCCGCCGCCGAAGCCGCGGGCGATGTCACCGGCCAGGGCGGCGCCGGCTGCGTTGGGCAACCAGTTGAGGTCGTAGTGGAAGATGGCGCGCGCCAAGGCGACGAGGAGGCTCTCGAGGATGAGGCTGCCCCCGATGGTCAACAAGATGGCGGCCACCTGGTTCTTGACCAGGGTGCCGAAGCCGAGGCCGAACAGCCCGAGGAGCACGGCGGAGGCGAGCAGCCCCGGCACCACGGCGCCCGCCTGGTCCGTCACCTGCGTCGTGACACCTCCCAGCCCGGCGTTCCAGGGCAAGGCCACCGCGGCCACGGTCGCGAGGGTGACGAGGCCGATCAGGATCGCCCAGAGCGCGGTCGCGGCGACCTTGGCGACGAGGACGCGGACGCGGATGGGCACGAGCACGAACGTCGTCGTGATGGTCTTGTGCCGGTACTCGCCCGTGACGCAGAGCACGCCCATGATCGGCGCGAGGACCAAGATGCCGAAGTACCCGGCTCCGAGGAGCTCGCGCTGTTGGCGCAGCGTGTGCACGTGGTTGAACGTGTGACCCGGAACCGAATCCCCGGCGGCCACGAGCACGCCCACGATGACGAGCACGGTGAGCGGGAGCGCCAGGCACAGGGTGACCCACACCCCGGGCATCGTGCGCATCTTGATCAGCTCGGCGCGGATGGCGTTCGTCATGCGCGGACCCCGGGTTGGGGCTGGGGCCCGGGCGGGGCCCCGGCGGTGGAGGCCGGGTCGCCGAAGCCGAGGCCGGCCGTGAGGGAGAGGAAGACGGACTCGAGGTCACCGCCCTCCTCGACGAGCTCGTAGAGGACGATCTGGTTCGTGGCCAAGAGCGGCCCGACCTGCTCGGGTTGCACGCCGTCCATGGCCACCTCGTCGGGTCCGAGCCGGCGGAAGGCGACACCCGCCTGGGTGAGCACGCCACTCAGGCGGTCCGCCTCCGGCGTCCGCGCCCGCATGACCCGGCCCGTCATGCCGGCCGTGATCTCGGCCAGCGTGCCCTTGGCCCGCAGCTGCCCGTAGGACACGATCACGGCGTCGTCGATGGTCTGGGCCATCTCGGACAGCAGGTGTGACGAGACCAGGACGGTGCGGCCTTCGCCCGCGAGATAGCGCATGAAGTCGCGCAGCCAGGCGATGCCTTGGGGGTCGAGGCCGTTGGACGGTTCGTCGAGCACGAGCACGTCGGGGTCGCCGAGCAACGCGGTGGCCAGTTCGAGTCGCTGGCGCATCCCCATGGAGAACCCGCCGATCTTGCGCTTGGCGTCGCCGCGCAGGCCGACCAGATCGAGCACCTCCTCGACGCGTTGCACGTCGTGCCCGCCGGCGCGGGCGGCCATCCGCAGGTGCGCGCGGGCGCGCCGGGCGGGGTGGAAGCTGGTCGCCTCGAGCACGGCACCGACGACCTTCGACGGTCGTTCGAACTCGCCGTAGTTGCGCCCGCCGATGGTCGCGTCGCCCGCGGTCGCGTGGACCAGCCCGAGCAGCACGCGCAACGTCGTGGTCTTGCCGGATCCGTTCGGCCCGAGGAAGCCGGTCACCCGGCCGGGTTCCACGATGAAGGAGAGATCGTCGACCGCCACCACCGTGCCGAAGTGCTTGGTGAGTCCCCGGACTTCGATGGGTAGGCCGCGGGTGGCGGCGCCGGCGGTCACGCGGGGGACGTTAGCGCGGGCGCCCGGGGGCTCCGCATCAGGCAGAGAGGCCGTCGAGGGCGCCGCTCGCGCGCCTAGGCGCTCGTGCGGTGCTCGGTCACCTCGTCGGGGAGCAGCAGGCGGACCGACACGGCGAGCTCGTCGTAGACCCGCGCCATGGTGGACCAACCGTTGATCCATCCCACGAGCGCGGAGTTCCAGACGTGACCGATCATGCGAGCACGGTCGGACATGTCGGGGATGTCGCGTTCGCCCATTGCGCGCGAGATGATTCCTTCCATCAACAAGGTGATCTGTTGCTGGCACCCCACCGCCGCCGGGTCGGGCGAGGAGAGCGACGTGAACACCGCGGCCGCCAGCTTGGGTTGCCGGCCCATCGCCCGCAACGCCCGGTCGAGCACGTCGAGCACGCGGTCCGCCGGGTGGTCGCCCCGCGGCGGGTGTTGGCCGATGCGTGCGTCGAGCATCTCGATCCAATTCACGAGCGTGGCCGCCAACAGATGGTCCTTGCTCGTGAAGTAGCGGTACACGGTGCCCATCGCCACGTCGGCGCGCGCCGCGACGTCGCGCATCTGCACCGCCTCGTAGCCACCTTCGAGCCCGAGTGCCATGGCCGCGTCGATGACGCGCTGACGCCGAGCTTGCTGGGCGCGTGTGAGCGGGCGGTTCAGCGTCTGCTCCATGTCCGTCATCGTATCCCGGCCGCCACCAGGGCCTTCTGGATCAGGGCCGGGAAAAGCGACCCACTACGCTTGGCGGGCATGCCCCGCCAGCGCTCGCGGCCCGACGCCGCCATCGTCGCGCTCGGCGCGTACCCGGGTGAGGCCACCGTGGCGACGACGGACGGCCGGGTGCCGGGCGAACGGGGCCGACTGACTCGTCAGCGCCTGCTCGACGCCACGGTCGAGTTGCTCAGCACGACACCGTGGCGCTCGGTCAAGGTGACCGACATCGCCCGGCAGGCGCGCACCTCGCCGGCGACCTTCTATCAATACTTCGGCAACGTGGAGCAGGCGATCCGCGTGCTCGCCGAAGGCATGGTGGAGCAGGCGGGACAGTTGGCCGAGCTCGTCGGGGGCGACTGGTCCGATGGTGCGAGCTGGGACACGGCACGAGCGGTGACCGAGGGCTTCCTGTCGTATTGGGAAGACAACCGCGCCGTGTTCCGAGTGGTCGACTTCGCCACCGAAGAGGGCGACCTCGAGCTGCGCGGCATCCGGGTGCGCGCGCTCAACGCGGTCACGGTCGCCCTGGCCCAGGTGATCGCGGCCGCGTCGCCGGCGGCCGAGGGATCGCCCGGAGCGACCACGTCGTCGCCCGCCGGCGCAGACCCTATGGCCATCGCGGGGACGCTGGTCGCGATGTTCGCCAGCGTCTCGGCCCACCGCTACGGGTTCGAGTTCTGGGGCATCCGGACGCGCAACCTGGTCGACAGCCAGGCCCGCCTCCTGCACTGGGCGGTGACCGGCCGGAACGCACCGGCAGCCGAGATGCCGCAGCGTGAGGCCGTGCGACCGCGCACCGGTCCGGTGTTGGGCGGTGCGACGGCCCGGTGACGGAGCGCGACCTGACGCTGCGCAGGCGCCGCTACTTGAGCGCCACCGGGTTGAGGGGCGAGCCCAACCCATCGGTCAGCGGCAGCGGCGTGGCATCGAGCAGGAAGGTGTACTGCCCGTCGGCGGCGCAGTCGTCGGCCAGCACGTCGAGGACCCAGTTCTGTCCCTGTGTCAACCCCATCTCGACGAGGTGCAGCAGATGCACCGGGAGGTACGCGTCGTCGTACTGGCAGGGGAACACCTCGAAGGGGAGGGTGTCGGTGGCCACGGCGGCGACGTCGCGCGCGAAGAACCATTCGGCGGTCTCGATGGTGAGGCCCGGCGACGGCCAGGTGTAGGCGACGAGGTCCCGTTGTTCGCCCGTCAGATGCACCATCTGACCGGTCCGCACGAGGACGATGTCCCCCGCGGCGACGTCGACGCCGGCCAACGAGCTCGCCTCGTCGAGGTCGCCCGGCATGATGGGGTACCCGGGCTCGAGGACCTCGACCCCCTTCGCCCGCGCCACATCGAGCAGGACGCCGCGGCTGACGACCGTCGTCAGGTGATGGATGCCACAGCGCGTGGCGCCAGACTCGGTGACGGAAGTGGCCGGATAGCCGTTGTAGATCACGCCGCCGTAGCTCACATGCGCCAGCGCGTCCCAGTGGGTGGCGCTCTGGGTGGCCATGGAGAGGAGGTCCTCGCTCGCGCAGATCCAGTCGGGGTCGGGGCTGAGCGCGTCGTTCACCTGGACCATGGTGCGGGTCGGGTTGACTCGGCCCTTGACGAACCCGGCTTGGATCCCCTCGGCCTCGGAGAGTGGCAGGCCCAGGGCGAACGCCTTGCCGCTGCGCACGGAGCTCGCGGCCCGTTGGCGGGCGGCGTCGTCCACGAAATTGAGGGTGCCGATCTCGTCCTCGGGGCCCCAGCGGCCCCAGTTGCGCACGCGGGCGGCCACCTCGGCGAACGGCGACGCGGCGGGCACGCGCGCACACTACCGCCGCCGGTTGTCCGACCCGGGGCTGGCGACGATACTGAGGGCGCGACGACGATCGCGGAGCGCCTCAGGGAGGTATTGCCATGACGACCACGCGTGCGGCGGTGTGCACCGGGCTGAACGAGCCGTGGAAGACCGAAGAGATCGAGATCGACCCTCCGGGCAACCGGGAGATCCGGGTGAACATGGTCTATTCGGGCTTGTGCCACTCCGACGAGCACTTGCGGATCGGTGAGATCGCCGCACCGCAAGAGGTGCTCGAGATGATCGGCGTGAAGTCGATGTTCCCCTGCGTCGGCGGCCACGAGGGCTCGGGTATCGTGACCGAGGTGGGGACCAACGTGACGCAGGTCGCGGTGGGCGACCACGTCGCCGTCTCCTTCATCCCGTCCTGCGGCACGTGCTTCTGGTGCGCCTCGGGCCGGCAGAACCTCTGCGATCTCGGGATGACGACGCTGGCGGGCGGCATGATCAGCGACGGCACCTACCGCTACCACCTCGGGGGCGAGAACCTGAACCGCATGGCGCAGCTGGGCACGTTCGCCGACGAGATGGTGTGCCACGAGAACTCGGTGGTGCGCATCAACCCGTGGGAGAACATGAAGGCCGCCGCGCTCATCAGCTGCGGCATCGCCACCGGCTTCGGTTCGGCGGTCGACCGGGCCAAGGTCAAGCCGGGCGAGACGGTGGTCGTGGCGGGGTGCGGCGGTGTGGGGTCCGGGGCGATCCAGGGCGCGCGCATCGCCGGCGCGCGTCACATCATCGCGGTGGACCCGGTGCCCTTCAAGCTCGAGCGGGCCAAGGAGATCGGTGCGACGCATACCGCGGCGTCGCTCGCCGAGGTGCCCTTCCTCCTGCCCGAGCTCACGATGGGCCGCAACGCCGACGTCGTCATCCTCACGCCGGGCGGGCTGCGGGGCACCATGATCGCCGAGGCTGCCGCGTGCGGGTCCAAGGACGCGCGGATCGTGGTGACGGCGATTTCGCCGTTCGACGCCACGGACGTGCAGCTGAACCTGTTCAACCTGGCCATGTTCAACCAGTCGGTGCTCGGCACGGTCTTCGGCTCGCAGAGCCCCCGGGTGCAGGTGCCGAACCTGCTCAACCTCTACGAGAACGGCCAGCTGAAGATCGACGAGCTGATCAGCCAGGAGTACTCGCTCGACCAGGTGCAGCAGGGATACGAGGACCAGGCGGCGGGCACCATCATCCGCGGCGTCATCGCGTTCGACGGCTGACCCGCGCGGCCGGCGCCCTCAGGCGCCCAAGTGGCGGGTGAACCCGTCCGGGACGACGAGGTCGTCGGGATGCAGGTGGTGGACCGAGCCGTGCCCGAGCGCGAGCAGGGCCGACTCCATGCCGCTGCGCAGGATGTCGAGGACGTTCTCGACCCCTGCCTGGCCGTTGGCCGCGAGCCCCCACAGGTAGGCGCGCCCGATCATGACCGCCCTGGCACCGAGCGCGAGGGCCTTGACGACGTCGCTGCCGCGCCGGATGCCGCCGTCGAGGAGCACCTCGATGTCGCTGCCGACCGCGTCGGCGACGGCCGGCAGCGCGCGGATGGTCGCGGGGCTCTCGCGGCCGACATCGATCAGGTCCTCGGTGAGCGCGCCGATGATGCCGTCGCGTCCGGCGTACACCTTCTTGATCTTGCTTTTGTGCTTGCGCGCCGCTTCGATGACACCGGCCGCGGTGGCGTTGATGACGGCGGTAACGCCGCCCGACTGGGCGTAGAACGCATTCTTTCCGGCCATGCTTGGCGCCTCCGTTGGAGTCAGTTATGTTCGAGTTGCCGTCCCGTTCGCATCGAGCTTCGCAATCATCTCGCGGGTGATCAGGGTGATGCCGCTCGCCGTGCGCTCGAAGCGCCGGCTGTCCTCATCCGGATTCTCCCCGACGATGAGACCTTCGGGAATCCTGCAGCCGCGGTCGATCACGGTCCGGCGCAGCCGCGCATGCCGGCCGATGACCACCTCGGGGAGCAATACAGACTGATCCAGCCTGCTGTAGGAATTGATGCGGCATTTCGAAAACAGGAGAGATCGTTCGACGGTGGCCCCGGAGATGATGCATCCGCCCGACACCAGCGAATCGACCGCCATGCCGCGGCGGCCTTCCAGGTTGAACACGAATTTCGCCGGGGGCAGCTGTTCCTGGTAAGTCCAGATGGGCCAGTCCTCGTCGTAGATGTTGAGCTC
>Ga0207761_1000306_pt1 | contig 17298 bp, 15 predicted proteins | sample LuqExpMetageno34_FD_187792 | JGI IMG/M metagenome (GOLD analysis project Ga0207761, IMG submission 187792) | Tropical forest soil microbial communities from Luquillo Experimental Forest, Puerto Rico - Sample 34 (SPAdes) | ecosystem: Environmental > Terrestrial > Soil > Tropical forest ... | reverse complement strand
ACATCCGGCAGGTAGACCTGACGGGAGTCATCGAAGTAGCCTTTCGTGCGGTCGAAATTCTGCGTCATGACGCTGAATTCGACATTTTGCGCGCCCAGCACATGCCGCACTTGGCGGAGCATTTCTTGCACGCGCACGTCGCTGCCGGTGTTGCGAGTACCATTGTAACCCGCAAAAAGCAGCTTCAGCTTTTCCCCAGGAGTCCAGCGCTTGCCGAGGCCGAACATCCAGCCGAAGCGGCGGAGCTCGATCAGCGCGCTGACCCACGCTACGAGTAGAAAATCAGTCATGCCCTTAGGATCCCGACACTCTTCGCCGTTCGGCCCACCGTCTCCGCGGGCCAAGCCTTTGCTGGATACTTGAATCTATTCTTCCGACTGAATTCGAGCAACGGATAAGCGTAGGTTGTGAATTTGGCGGGCGCCTCGCCCATCTCCTGCGCCACGCGCGAATTATCGAACACCGTGTTCCAGTCGAGGTATGGCCAGAACACTTTCAGCAACGAAGCGCCATAACCCGCGACCCCACCTCTGTTGGAAAGCCAATTTACCGTTTTCGAAAAAGGTCCGCCGAGCCAGGGCTGGTACGCCGGTTTGCGCCAATGACCCGCAACGGCGATCGCATCGGTCAACTCGCGGTACGTTTCGGAAGCCGTGCCTGAAGACAAATGATAAATCCCGTAGCTGGGTTGCTGCATCTGGTGAATCTTTACAATCGCGGCGCTTACATAGTTCGCGGGAACGATGTCTATTTTGTCGCCGGGCCGAAGGGGAAGGACCGGCAAGCGCGCCAGCATGTCGAAAGCCTGGACCATATCAAACTGCGTCGTTTCTGGCCGCCGGCTGTCGCCCATGACGATGGCCGGGCGGAAAATGGTGTGAGGCACATCACGGAGCAATTGATGCACCATGTGTTCACAGAATTTTTTCGTCCGTGCGTAAGGGTCGTAATCGGAGCGGGCCCAGTCGATCGAAGCGTCTTCGGTCACGACTTCGTCCTGACGCTTTCCGGCAACCGCAACCGTCGAAACATGTGAATAGCGGCGCAAGCCGTGGTGGTCCTGAGCGCGGCGCGCCAATTGAATGACCTCGAGCGAACCGCGCAGATTTACGTTCAGGCATTGTTTTTCGGACTTGCGGTTGAGCGAGGCGGCACAGTGGAGGACCGTATCGGTTGAATCCACGAGTGAGTGATACTCGGCGTCGCCGAGGCCAAAGCGCTCGGCGGTTAAGTCTCCACGGAAGATGCGAACGCGCTCGTTCAAACAGTCTTGAAATTCGGGAAAATCAAAATGGAGCTGCAGCGACTGCCACAACCTCTCTTGCGCTTCGGTTTCTGACTTGGCGCGGACGAGCAGGTTAAGCCGCTCGCGGTGATGGCGGAACAGTCCCTCCACCAGGTAACTGCCCAGGTAGCCGGTCGCGCCGGTCAGGAAAATGGCCATAAGAGTGAGCCGCGCGGTCAGCGCGTGGCTGCCGAAGCCCCTTCCGGCGGCGCCGACCAATCGAGCACGCGAGGTTCGCGCGATTCGAGCGGTCTTCCTTCCATCAGGGGATAGCACCACCGCCGCAGCGCCGGTATGTGGATGTTAATCCAGTAGTCCCACCAGTCAATCGTTTCCGGCGAGAAATCAAACAAAGCCTTCTCTTCGGGCAAAAGCGCGGCAGAGAGCAGCCGGGCGTTCTCACATTCAAATACGTGTTCGTTATGCAGGATGAACGGTTCGTAGAGCTCGATCAGTTTCTGGACACGCACCAGGTCGCGCTCGGTTTTGGCGAGCGGGAGCTTGCTCAGGTGCAGCGAAGCCGCAACTTTGTTGATACGCGAGACGACGGCTTTCTGCATGGGGATGGAAAGCCGCTCGTAACGCTGCTTCGAGACCGGGATGGTTTCGAGTTTCACCTTAAGCCAATGCTCGATGCCCGTTTGCGCCTTGTAATGCTTGCGATGTGCGAGGCCCGTCAGTTCGATCGAACGGCCCATGTTCACGGGATTGATCGCAGAAGTGGCGAGCTGATAAAGCCTCGCGTGCTTGCGCTGCACGAGGGCTGCCGCAATCAGCGTCATCCCGCGCGTCACCATGTCCACCGGGATCACGTCAAGACACTTCCGTTCGTTCGAAGGGAGTTGGCGAAAATTGGTGCCCAGCAGATAGGAGAGAGGGCCGGAGGTGTTGATGCCTTCATTCCATCCGGTGAAGGGCGTGCGCTCGGAGCTTTCCACGATGGAGGGTCGCACGACGGCGATCGGAAGATCGCGGCCGTGCCGAACCAGAATCGATTCACCTAGACTCTTGGTGAACGTATAGGTATTCGGCCAGCCGAGATACTGCGCGCGCTTCATGCCCGCCCGAACCAGGCGGTTCCGCGTCCAGCGGGCGCGATTTCTTTTCAAGACACCATCAAGTTCATCCGGGGCCACCTTGGCTGCATCGCCGCCGCGGCCGAGCGCCTGACGACGAAGAGCCTTCGCGAGCTCGCCGCTTCCGGCGCGCTCTTCGACGCGCAGAACCATTTCACGCAGTGAGGCAATCTCCTTTTCCGCGGTGAAATCGGGATGATTGCCGGGATTGTAGTTGGCCTCTAGATTTTCACTCACGCGCCCGTCGCGCATGCCGACGACATAGCAGGTGGAGAGGTGCATGAGAGAAGCATGGTCACACCGGCGCAGAAACTGAAGCAGCTGGATCGTGCAGTCAACGTTGGAAGAAAGAGCATCGCGCAGGTCGGGATTAAAGTCGGTCAGGCCGGCGCTGTTGGCGATGATGTCGAGAGAACGCGCAAGACGAGCCTGCGTTTCCGCGTTCAGGCCGAGGCCAGGCTGGCTTACGTCGCCTTCCACTACTTCGACCTTTTCGCGAAGAAACGCGGCCAGTTCCTCGCCACGCTGCACCTGCAAACCGTCGAAGGTCGGCGACTCTTCAACGATTTTTTCAAAACGGCGTTGCGCCGACGTCGTACGGTTGCGGCGGACCAACAGCGTGATCTTGCCGATCTCCGGAATCTTTTCGAGCAGGTCCACGAGCCAGACTTTGCCGATGAATCCGGTGACGCCGATGAGCAGCAGGTGCTTGCCCGCAAGGCTCTCGCGGACGCGCAGACGCGGGACGCGAGGCGTAGTGGCAAGCAACTCCACCGAATCACGTTCCGAGGTTTTTGGACGCGCCGAGCCCACAACAGCGCGTTCAAGAACGTCCGGCGTCCGCTCCCAATCCAACTGGCGCAGCAACCTCTCCCGTGAAATGCTTCCGTCGGCTGAACCACTGCCGAGCCAAGCAAAGGGCCCGCGCGGCCGGATAACGGGCTCCAGCAGGCGGCCCGTGGCAAGGCCCTCGCGAAATTCCAGCCGGTTTGCGATGCATCCCTCAGCCGCGAAGTAATCGACCATCGGTTTGAGGATTTGTTCGAGCATCTGCCCGACAAGGATCACTCGTTCACGGCTGCGCACCGCGTCGACCAGTTTCTCGACCGCCTCGCGCCGCATGCGCGGCTTCAACTCGTATTGGAAATATTCCTCGCCAAGCAGATCAAGCCGGTCGCGCGAGATTCCCCGCAAGACGCTGTGAAGGCTCCGCGTGGCGAAAGTACGGCTCGCGAAGTACAGCGCCGGGCGGAGGAGAGTCATCGCGAGCATCCCGCCCCGGCGTACCCAGCGTTCGAGAAAGCTCTGGCTGTTCCAATTGAAAAAGCCGACGCTTCGCAAGGCGCTCATCTCGAACAGAGAGCCCTCAACGCGCCAATAGGTGAAGCCGGACACACGCACGGCTTCATTGTTCAGATTGGAAGAAGGTTCTGGCATCCTTTTGGAGAAACCCATTGGTCTGGAACTGGAAAATGTTCAAGATCCGACCGGTTCCGACGGCTCTCCACACCCGATGGGCACGGGACGGTTTCGAAATTCCGCGTGCCTTCGCCCGAATCGTCCGGTGCAACGAAAAATCGAATGATCAAATTAACATTCCCGTAAGCTTCCCGCAACCGGCCAGGAGAAGCCCTGGCTCAGGCGAGGGCTGGACGCAGGAGGAAACAAGCCGAGGAAGCTCGTCTTTCGATCGAGGGCGCCGCCCGGTGCTCAGACGCCCCAGCCATACTTCTCGGCGTGTTCGAAGGTCCTTTGCATCTCTTGATGCAGAATCTCAAGGAAGGTCGAGGCGCTCACCGTCTTTGCGCCGGGTTGCGCAATGTCGGTCGTGCGATAACCCGCGCCGAGAACGCGAATGAGCGATTGCTCCACCCAATCCGCTTCCAAGCCAAGCCCAAAGGTTTCGCGGAGCATCATCGTAGCGCTGAGGATCGAGCCAATCGGGTTGGCGACATCCTGTCCCGCGAGGGTCGGCGCGGAACCGTGAATTGGCTCAAAAAGCGGGGCACTGGTGCCGAAGCTCGCGGAAGGAATCAACCCGATCGAGCCCACAAGAGCTGCGGCGGCATCGCTCAAAATATCGCCAAACATGTTGCTGCTGAGCATGACGTCGAACTGCGTGGGACGCAACGTAAGTTGCATCGCGGCGTTGTCCACATACATATGCTCGAGCCTCACGGCTGGAAATACGGACGCCACGGAGTTGACCGTACGTCGCCAGAGCTGGGAACTGGTCAGCACGTTGGCTTTGTCGACCGAACACAGCCGTCGCGAGCGGTTTTCCGCCCGCGCGAACCCAAACGTGGCAATCCGTTCGATCTCCGGCGTGGAGTACGCTTCGGTGTCGAAGGCGCGCTCGACGCCTCCCTCCACCTTCGTGCCGCGTTCCCCGAAGTACATTCCACCCGCCAGTTCGCGAACAATTTCGATATCCAGATCGCCCAAACGCTCCGGCTTCAATGGCGAAATACCTCGCAGCGGCTCAATCACCTTGACGGGCCGCAAATTCACGTAAAGCCCAAGGCCCTTTCTCAAATCCAAAAGGCCACTCTCGGGGCGCTTGCCGACCGGAAGCGCGTCCCACTTCGGTCCGCCCACGGCGCCAAGAAAAATGGCGTCGGCTTTCCGGCACGCTTCCAGAGTTTCGTTGGGAAGGGGATTCCCGGTCTTATCGATCGCGGAGCCGCCAACCGGGAGTTCGACCATGTCAAACTGATGCTGAAATTCGCGCGCGCATTCCTGGAGCACACTCGCGGCGGCACGAGTAACCTCCGGCCCGATACCGTCGCCCGGCAGCAGCACAATTTTCTTCTTAACCTTCATCGACAGAGTCCTCGAATGCGCTCAGGCGACCGGCGTCGCAGAAGTGGCAATCACTTTGCGTCGAATCACCTCGTGCGCGATGGTCATCAGGTCACGCGGGCGAACTTGCTTGGTGGTATCGGCCATCGATGTGACGCGCCGGTAACACTCGCTGAGTTCGGCATCACTGGGCTCGTACCCCAGTTCCCTCAGGGATTCGCGGAGCGCATGGCGCCCGGAATGCTTGCCAAGCACGAGCAGCCTTGCGGGCACGCCGACCGTCTCCGGTGAAATGATCTCGTAGGTCAAGGGATTCTTGATGATGCCGTCCTGATGAATCCCCGCCTCATGTGCAAACGCGTTTGCACCCACAACGGCCTTGTTGGGCGCGATTTGCGCTCCGGTGATTTCGGTGAGCAGGCGGCTCGATTTGTACAACTCGTTGAGCTTTAACTTGGTCTCAACACCAAAACTCTCTTTGCGAACGGCCAACGCGACCGCCACTTCTTCGAGGGCCGCGTTGCCGGCGCGTTCGCCGATCCCGTTGACCGTGCACTCAATCTGGCGGACGCCAGCGCGCACCGCGGCCAAGGAGTTCGCTACGGCCAGACCCAGATCGTCGTGGCAATGTGCGCTTAGTGTGACATGTTCGGGATCGTTCAGGTGCTCGCGCACTTTCAGGAACATCTCGCCATATTCCTCGGGCACCGCGAAGCCAACCGTGTCCGGCAGATTCAGGATCGTAGCGCCGTTCTCGACCGCGACCGCGCACGCCTGGCACAGAAATCCGATCTCGGTGCGGCCGGCATCCTCTGCGGAGAATTCCACCTCCGCAACGAAATTGCGCGCCAGTTTGATCATTGAGGCGATGGCTTCGAGGGCCTGCTCGCGTGTCATGTGAAGCTTTACCTGCAGGTGAAGGTCGGATGTCGCCAGGAAAACGTGCATGCGAGGGTGCTTTGCAGGTTTCAGAGCCTCCACTGCCGCGAGGATGTCGTCTTTGCGTGCGCGCGCCAATGCGGCAATGGGGACTTCGCGGACCTCCCGGGAGACCGCCATCACGGCCTCCAGGTCACCTTTGGACGCAATGGGAAAGCCAGCCTCGATGATGTCGACGCCAAGCGCCGCGAGCTGGTGGGCCATACGGATCTTCTCGTCCGTATTCATGGAGAAGCCGGGCGACTGTTCACCGTCGCGGAGCGTTGTATCGAAAATGCGTACATGGCTCATGAATACCCCCAAAGCGGCTCCTATAGTTACGCACGGGGCGGGTCTTTAGTCCAATTTATCTTGATTCTGTATTTTATAATTGTCCCTTATACTAGGCCTGGCGGTCATGGCCCTGGCTCCCTGGGCCACGCGCCGCCCGGTTGAAGGGCTTCGCCAAAACGCAACAGGGCACCCGGCCGAATCGAGGATGCTGGCTCATGGATCTTGCGGAACTACAAGTCTTTCTTACCGTTGCCAAGGAAGGCAGCTTTTCCCGGGCGGCCGAGAGACTCTACCGCACACAGCCCGCTGTCAGTTTGGCTATCCGCAAACTTGAGGATTCCCTGGGACAACCGTTATTTATGCGAGGCGCGCGCCCGGTGAGGTTGACGGACGCTGGCACCCTTCTGCAGGAATATGCGGAGCGGTTGCTGAATTTGCGCGACGAGGTAAAGAAGGGCCTGCTCGAACTGGAAGGGCTAAAACGCGGGGAACTGTCGCTCGGCGTGAATGAAAGCTCGATCCATGCGCTGCTTCCGGCCGTGGCTAGATTCCGTGAAGCGCATCCCGGCGTTCAGGTGCGGCTGCACCGGATGTTCTCGCGCGACATCCCGCACGAAGTAGTGAACTACCGGCTGGACCTCGGCGCGGTCTCCTACGTGCCACGAGACGCGCAGTTGCAGGCAACCGAGATACTGAAAGATGAGCTGACGCTGGTTGTTCCGCCGAAACACCATCTCGCCAAGCGCCGCGAAGTAGAGATCGAAGAACTGGCGAAGGAAAGCTTTATTGCCCACATCGTAGAATCGCCGTTTCGCCGGCGGGTGATCGAGTTGTTTGCGCGGCACCGCACGGCGCTGAACATGCCAATGGAAATGCCGACGATCGAAAGCATCAAGCGTTTTGTGCAAATGGGAATGGGCGTCGCCATCGTCCCGAGGATGTGCGTGACCTGGGAAATCGAGCATAGCTGGCTGAAGGAAGTCAAGGTGCGCCAGATGAATATTCCGCGTCACCTTTACATTATTTCCCGTCGCGGCGCCCGTCTTCCTCATGCCGCAGCGGAATTCATGCACGTGCTCAAGTCTGAGTAGGCTGCAGCGAGCCACGCGCCGTTTCAGGAATGCCATTGAACAATCTTAACCGCTCAACCACCACTGATTTTACTCGCGTACGACTTCCGGCAATAGATTATACGCGCAACCGAATCGGTATTTTTCCTGAGCGCTTGCTCGAGCCCTCTCCGCCAGGCCACGCGCAATTCTGTGTTGATGTGGATCGTCGCGATCCCCGCCTGAATTGATTTGCTAAAGTCGTCCCGGTCCGTGCCAGAGCCGCCGTGTAACGTCAAAGGTACACTTGCAGCTTTTTTGATGGCCGCGATTCGCGGTATGTCCAGCCGCTTATGTTCCATCCCCTCAATCATGCTCTTTAGCATGCCGTGCGTCGTGCCAACCGAGGGTGCCAGCAAATCCACCTTGGTTTCCGCAACGTATCGTCGCGCGTCCTCGGGCTCCGTCAGCGCGATATGATCCGGGCGCTTCTCATGGATTTCCGAACCCGAACCCACGTAGCCGACCTCGCCTTCGACCAGCATTGCGGGCCGGATGGACTTCACCGCTTGCACACCTCGCCGCGTTTCCGCGATATTCTGTTCGAGCGGCTTCTCCGAAGCGTCGAACACGACCATGTCAAATCCTGCGCGCGCGGCCTCTTCCGCTTTCTCGATTGAGTGCGTGTGGTCGGCGTTCAAGAAAATCTCGGGACCGTTTTCGTCCTGCAAGCTTCGCACCAGCGCTGCGGCCTGCCGGACACCCAGGAATGCCCGTTCACTCTCGGAAACTCCCATCACGACCGGCACACCGAGTTCCGTGGCCGCCTCGACCGCCGCCCTTAACACCACAAGCTCTGAAAAGTTGAAATGCCCCAAGGCCACCCGCCGGTTCGCGGCGTCCTGAAGGACACCTTTGAGCGTACGAATGGTTTCACCGCCTGGAGGCTATGGTCGCACTTGCAAGTGGTGTCGCCAAGTCCCTCTTAAACGGGAAATGCTGGCTGGGAGCCCTCTAACGCGTTTACCGGAGAAGTCGCCCGTCGGACCGGCCTGGTCCGCTCTTCGAAAGGCTCTCGCGTCGAACGCTCGTTGTCGATTATGCTGTAGCAAGCGCCAGCTTGCCTGGCCTCTTATGATGAGTGGACTCGCCATACTCGCGATCGGTTTTTTTCTGGGCATGCGGCATGCCACGGACCCGGACCACGTCATCGCCGTATCGACCATCGTGAGCCGTGAGCGCTCTCTTGCCCGGGCCGCCTGGGTTGGGGCATTTTGGGGTCTCGGTCACACCATCACGATTGTTCTCGTGGGCGCGGCGATTATTCTCTTCAATCTGGTGATTCCGCCGCGCGTCGGGCTCACTATGGAATTTGCCGTCGGCCTGATGCTGATTCTTCTAGGGGTGCTGAACCTAACGGGCGTCAGCAAGTGGCTCAGCGAGAAATTCTCGCCGGCGCACCCGCACGTCACTGGAGAGCACGCGCACATTCACGAACACGGGTCGCAGCTGCACTACCACTGGCATTCGCACCAACCCGCCGCGGAACATCACGCCGATTCGCTGACGACGCCCGGCTGGCTGAGCAATCCGCTGTCAAGACTGGGGCTGTTTCACTGGTTGCGCCCGCTCCTCGTGGGAATTATTCATGGTCTCGCAGGCTCCGCGGCAGTGGCGTTGCTGGTGCTGACCACCATCCAAGACCCGCGCTGGGCGGTATTCTACTTGCTGATTTTTGGAGTCGGAACCGTCGCCGGCATGATGCTCATCACCGCAGCCCTCTCTCTGCCCTTCTCGTATGCGGGAGCGCGGTTCGCGTGGTTGAGTCAGGGCCTGATCACCGCTTCGGGGCTACTCAGCCTCGGTTTTGGTCTATTTCTCTCTTACCAGATCGGGTTCGTGGCTGGCCTGTTCAGCGGTCATCCGCATTGGACTCCGCAGTAAGCGCGTAAGGCGCTACTCCTTTTTGGCTTGCGCCTCAGCGACCGTCTTGTAGATTGGCAGAAGGTTCTGCAAGCCAGCTACCGTTACCACAGCGGTGCCCTGCGACGTTAGAGTCGCTAAAGCGAATCTCTTGCCTTGGTTGCGTCGGCTGACGAACAAAGAAACCAAGGCGCCGACTCCCGCCGAGTCCAGGAAACTCACGCCGCTCATATCGAGTACGAGATAGTTCGAGGCATCGGGTCGCAACCTTTGGATGAAATCGTTTACCGTTTCGAGGCTTAGCTTTCCCGAGGGTCTGTAGATGGCTAGGTTTTCGTCACTCGAAGGTAGCTTTTCCAGGTCTAGTTTGAATGGTGGCATAAGCTTCCGAAAAAATAACAGAAAGAAGATTACATCACATTAATACACTTTAACACCAGGGACTGTCTTGCGTGGCCCTTGGAGAAAAAAGTTCTCCCCTCGCCGCGGACTGTGGATTTCCTTTGACCTGGCTAGGGGCCTGCCGGTTACCAGCGACACCGGGCTCGGCGGGTTTCAGCCGGGGCATGGCCTCCATTGCAACGGAACCCGTTCCGTTGCAGCCGACTGTGAGATCGTTCTAGGGGTGATAGCTGATCCGGTAGATCGCTTTGGCACCGTCATCGCTCACCAGCAGAGCGCCATCGGAAGCTACCGTAACTCCGACGGGTCGGCCGTTCACCGACTTTCCGTTCGGATCGGGAACCATACCTGTGAGAAACGGCACGGGATCGGCCGAAGCTTTGCCGTCCTTAAATCCGACAAACGCGACCTGATAGCCACTGCGAGGGGCACGGTTCCATGAGCCGTGTTCCGCAACAAAGGCTCCGCCGTGAAACTGCTCGGGAAACTGCTGCGCCGTATAGAACGCGAACTGCAGCGGGGCAACATGCGGCCCGAGGAGCACGTCGGGAATGATGGCCTTGTCGACCAACTCGGGCTTCTGGGGCTTCACGCGTGGGTCGACATTTTTACCGATGTAGCTATACGGCCAACCATAAAAGCCACCGTCGACAATCGAGGTGAGGTAGTCGGGCGGGAGATTGTCGCCCAGCTCATCGCGCTCGTTCACGCTTACCCAGACGTCGCCGGTTACGGGCTCGACCGCGACGCCGACAGCGTTGCGCAGCCCGGAGGCAAAGACACGCGAATTCTTTCCGTCGGGGTCGCTCACCAGAACAGCGCCGCGCCTCTGGTCCTTTTCCAATTCGATGTTGGACGACGAACCCACGCTGACGAAAAACTTCTTGCCGTCGGCGCTGAACGCGATCGTACGCGTAAAATGCCCCCCGCCCGGCGGAAGGTCGAGGATGTGCTCGGCTTCGCCAATGCGTTTCGAAGCCTGCTTATCGTAGCGGAATCGCACGACGGCTCCGGTGTTCGCTACGTATACGTAATCGTCATGAAAGGCGATGCCGAACGGACGGTTCAACCCGGCCGCAAAAACTTCGCGCTGTTGCGCACGACCGGTATGCTGCGGGTCGCGCAACACCACGATTTCATTCCCGCCCGTTTCCGCAACAAAAACATCGCCGTTTGGCGCGGTCGCCAGGAAACGAGGATTCTTGAAATCCTTCGCGAAGATACTGATATGAAAACCGCTCGGCACGGTCGGCAAAAACCCTTCAGGCGGAGTCGACTTGTCGGGACCATTCCCCGCGGAGGCCGTGGCAAAAGGCGCGGGCAAATCCGGCTTCTTCCCGTACGTCACTTGCGCCCCGGCTGGAGCGACGAGGAACAAAATCGTGCCGAGCAGAATAAGACAAGGCTGCCGTAGAAGCTTCATTCATTCCCCCAGTTGCGAGATTGAGGCCCGTCAGTGAGATGCTCTCTGATTGCAGCCGGTTCCACCGCGTTTTCACGCGTCCGCGGGCTCGAATAGCGTCATGCGCATCGAGATGGTGCCGAACTCAATCCCTTCATACGGGTAAGTGACTCGGTCGCGCTCGTCGGTGCTGCCGAGGCAATAGAGAATCGGCGCATAGTGCTCGAGGGTCGGGTGCGCCTCGGCCAGCAGCGAACCTCCCCAGCGATCGGGCGCGGAAAGCGAGCCGACGTCGTGTTCCGCAATCGCCTTTTTCACCTTGTGATCGAACTCTTCAGCCCACGGATAGGCTGCCTGAGGCATCTCCCAGTTGATCTTGTGCAGATTGTGCACCAGATTTCCGCTGCCGAGGATCAGCACGCCGCGTTCGCGCAGCGGCCGCATCTGTTTTCCCAACGCGACGTGCTCCGCAAATGTACGCGCGTGATCCAAGCTGACTTCAAACACCGGAATGTCCGCATCGGGATAGAGATGACGGAGTACGCTCCATGCACCATGATCAAGTCCCCACTGGTGATCCGTCAGAAGATGCTGCTCCATGGCCAGACGCTTGGCCTCCGTGACCGCGCCCGGTGCCGGATACTGCACTTCATAAAGCGGACGGGGAAAACCATAAAAGTCGTGGATCGTCTTTGGCCAAACGACGTCCAGCACATGGCATCCGTTGGTAACCCAGTGTGCCGAGACCACACAGACGGCTTTGGGCCTCGGCAGTTTGTCGCGGACACCCGCAAGAGTGCGCGTAAACGGGTTGTCCTCGATCGCGTTCATGGGAGAACCATGACCGACGAACAAGACGGGCATTTTCATAGACACTCCGATTTGCACCGCATTTCTTCGTGTTTCGTGAATTCGCGAGTCGCATTTCGGTAACGTTTCCTTCGGTCAGCGCATCCGATAGAGGGAGTATATACATTATGTTGCGACCCCACCCGCCGGGGAGTCTGTGATGAAGAGGACCCTTTACTTTCTGTTAGCGGCGGTGCTTTTCGCTGCGGTGTTCGTGCTCCCCTCGGTACGATCGTCTACCGGATCGCCGGCCTCCAATACGGCTTTTCCTAAGCCCGCGCTCGACGATTCCTTCGCGCAGGCCAAAGGTCAGCAGATCGCCGTCGTCTCCGGCGGGTGTTTCTGGGGTGTGCAGGCAGTCTTCGAGCACGTACGGGGTGTGGCCTCGGCGGCTTCGGGCTATGCCGGGGGAACCGAGGATACGGCGCACTACGAGATGGTCGGCACGGGCCAGACGGGTCATGCCGAGAGCGTGAAGGTGATTTTCGATCCTTCGCAGATCACCTATGGGCAGCTTTTGATGGTTTTCTTCTCCGTCGCGCACAATCCCACCGAACTGAACAAGCAGGGCCCGGACTGGGGTTCGCAGTACCGCTCGTCCGTCTTTTATTCGAGTGAAGGTCAGAAGAGAATCGCGGAAGCCTACATTACCCAGCTCAACGCAGCCAAAGTTTATTCGCAAAAAATCGTAACCGTCGTCGTGCCGCTAAAAGAGTTTTACCCGGCCGAGGAATATCACCAGGACTACGTTAAGCATCATCCGAACAATCCCTACATCATGATCAACGATCTGCCGAAACTGAGCAGCTTGAAGAAACAGTTCCCCGAGTTGTATCGCGAATACTAGAGCCGCTCCATCATGCACAGTTTTCCGCAGGCGCCGTCGTTGTCGCCATACAAACGCCGACGTATCATGGCTTCAGGTGGAGTGCGACGGCTCGCCGCCGCTTTTGCGTTCCCGCGCTCCACAAACACATATGGCCAAAGAAGATTGCCCCCTCTGCCGGGGAACAGGCTGGAAGCTGGTGCCGCGGAAGGATGGCACGCCAGGCAACGTCGCCGTGGCTTGTGAATGCGACCTGAAAGTGCGCGCCGAGATCGTTATGGGACGGGCACGGATTCCGAAGCGCTACGAACACTGCGACTTCGAGAGCTACGCCACCGATCTGGCCGACGGAAAGACGTGGATCGCTCACCACGAGCAAGCCTTGAAGCAGGCGAAGCTTCTCACCCAGGGGTTCGTTCGCGATTATCCCGCCACCGAAAAGGGGTTGTTGCTCATGGGGCCGTCCGGCGTCGGTAAAACGCATCTCGCCGTCGCTGCCCTCAAGGAATTGATCCGCCGGGGCCATGCCGGCCTTTTTTGCGATTACCGCGAACTCTTGAAAGAAATCCAAGCAAGCTACAACCCGGCCAGCGAATCAACCGAGATGAGCATTCTCGAGCCGATACGCACGGTGGAGTTGCTGGTTCTCGACGATCTGGGCGCAAGTAAACCTTCGGCGTGGGTGCTGGACATCATTGGCCTGGTTTTGAACGCGCGCTACAACGAACGGCGCATGACGGTCCTCACAACCAATTATTTTGACGAGAGCGCGGCTCCGGATTCTGGCGCAAGATTGCCCGGCGGCCAGCGGGTTACGGTGAAGGAAGATACGCTCGCCGACCGCATCGGCGCCCGCATGCGTTCGCGCCTTTTCGAAATGTGCCGCACGGTCGAACTCCACGCGCCAGACTTCCGCCGTGAAGCTCGCCAGGCCGGCCGCGTCAGAGCCTAGTTGCGGTTCGCCGGCAACTGCCTGATCGCCGCCAACGATTTTTCGATTCATTGACAGAGGCTTAACCCCGCAGGTATGCTTTCTTGGGTGATTGGGTGCGGCGTTACCCCGCAGTGTTCGCAGCATCCCGGTGAAACAGACCGAGTTACTTCGAAGCAGTGCACAGTGTTGGACTGCCACGTTGTAACCCTCCTTGCTTTACCCCGGTAGGGATTCCGCAAGGATTGATTCGACCAAAACAGGGATACAAATCCCGGAGGCGACTTATCATGACTTTTTCAGATAACGATAACCCCGTACTTTCCGCAGCAACGGCACCAGCTCCCGAAACCGAGTCCCCAATCCCTCCCGCAGAAAATATAGCTACAGACGTTCCCGCCAAAAGCCCCGATGCGCCGGTGCCCGTAGAGCCCGTGAAGGCTGAAGAAGTTCACGCGGCCGCGGAGGCTCAAGTTCAGAACGCCACGGCCGACGCGGAAGCTGCCGCAGCGGCCGAAGAAGCAGCCGGCGCGGAAGAGATGAGCAAGCTCATCGAACAGTACGGCGAGCCGCAGGAAGCTGCGGCTCAGAACGAGATCCTTGAAGTCAAGGTCGTCGCCTACACCGAACAGGGCGTGGTGGTCGACCTGGGTGGCAAGACCGAGGGACTGATTCCCGCTTCCGAATTTACGGAGACGGAGGTCCCGCGGCCGGACCCGAACTCCGTCATCGAAGTGCAGCGCACCGGGGAGCACAAGGACAGTTTCGTAATTGTGTCCTATCAAAAGGTGCTGCGCCGTCGCACTTGGGAAAAGATCGATGCGCAATACAAAGCGAAAGAAACCATTACGGCGAAAGTTGTCGATCGGATCAAGGGTGGACTGGTCGTCGACATCGGTGTGCGCGCATTTCTACCTGGCTCGCAGTACGACCTGCGCCCGACGGCAAATCTCGACGGATTGGTCGGCCAGGATCTGCAAGTACGCGTCACCAAGCTGAATCGGCGTCGCGGCAACGTAGTAGTCAGCCGGCGTGCGCTGCTCGAAGAGGCGTTGCACGCCAAGCGCGCCGAACTGATGGACAAGCTCACCGAAGGTCAGGTCGTTCACGGCACCGTCAAAAATGTGACCGATTACGGCGCTTTCGTTGATCTCGGCGGCTTGGATGGCCTGCTGCATCTGACCGACTTGAGCTGGGGCCGCGTTCGGCATCCGAGCGACGTGGTGAAGCCGGAACAGGAGCTCGACCTGATCATCCTGAAGTTCGATAAGGAAAAGCAACGCGTGTCCCTCGGCTTGAAACAGATGACAAAGGATCCGTGGGTGGATGCCGCCGAGCGCTATCCCGCGGGCGGAAAGTACAAGGGGAAAGTCGTCGGCGTCGTGGATTATGGCGCTTTCGTCGAGCTTGAGCAGGGCATCGAAGGCTTGGTGCACGTGACCGAGATGAGCTGGTCGAAGAAGCCGACGCATCCATCGAAAATCGTAAAGGCCGGTGACGAAGTGGATGTGGTGGTGCTGGACATCAAGCCGAGCGACCGCCGCGTCTCGCTCGGCATGAAGCAGGCTCAGCCTGATCCCTGGATGCTGATTGCGGAAAAGTATCCTGTCGGTACGGTTGTTACCGGCAAGGTGCGAAACATTGCCGAATTCGGCGCTTTCGTGGAAATCGAAGAAGGGTTCGACGGCCTCGTTCACGTGGGTGATGTGAGCTGGACCGGGCGCGTGAAGAATCCCCACGAGGTCTTCAAGAAGGGCGAGCCGGTTACCGCGAAAGTGCTGCGGATTGATCCCGAGAACCGCCGGGTGTCGCTCGGCATGAAGCAAGTGAACGACATCTGGGGCGACTGGTTCAAGAACCACCGCGTGGGCGACGTGGTGAAAGGCAAAGTATCGCGCATCGCGACTTTCGGCGCGTTCGTCGAGCTCGGCGATAACATCGAGGGCCTGTGCCACAACACCGAAATCGAAGAACGGCGCCGGCGCGACGAAGGCCCTTCGAGCTTCCGCCCGACCACCGGACCGCTGAAGAGCGCTGGTCCGCTCGAACCGGGTAAGGAATATGACTTCAAGATCATCAAGATCAGCCCGGAGACCAGGCGAATTGGCCTGAGCTACCGTGCGGCCGTGCGCCAACAGGAGCGCAAAGAGATCGAACAGTACAAGTCGTCGAAGTCTTCGGCGACCGCAACGATCGGCGATGCCATGAAGCAGAAGCTGGCGTCCCGGTAGCTGCCGGAACGGAATTTTCACCGCCCAGGGGTTCCTCAGGAAAAGTCATTTACCTGCGGGTCATTTTAGTGATAGGAAGAGGGGCAGCCGGGGAGGCGATACCCCTCTAAGTCGCCTCGCTCCAGATAGTTGTGCGTAGACGGTACATGAGTGGAGAGGCAGGGGACGATGACAAAGCAACCGACACTCACGAAGGCCGATTTGATCGAGGAGGTCCTACGCGTTACCGAGCTTCCTCGCAAGGAATCGGAGACCATCGTGGAAACTATTTTTGAGAGCATCATCGATGCTCTTCAAAAAGGCGACAAAATTGAAATCCGCGGCTTCGGCAGTTTCCGCACCCGCCAGCGCCGCGGGCGCATGGGAAGGAACCCAAAGACCGGCGAAAAGGTCGAAGTGCCGGCTAAGAAGATTCCCTTCTTCAAACCCAGCAAGGAACTAAAGGACTTCGTCAACAGTCCCGAGGCGGCTGCAGCGGCATCGAGCGATCCTCCTCACGCCTGAAGGACTCCGACTCACCCTGAGGTCCGCACAAAATGGACTATCTCTGGACGCCTTGGCGCTACCAGTACTTGGAGCAAGCGACGCAAGGCAAGCAACCAGACTGCATCTTCTGCGAGGCCTTGGCGCTCAATCGCGACGAGGAAACCCTGATCGTCCATCGCGCAAAGAAGAGCTTCGTTATTCTGAACCGCTTCCCCTACACCTCGGGCCACGTCCTGATCGTGCCCTACGCGCATGTAGCCGAGCTCCATTTGTGCCAGCCTGGCGCGCTCGAGGAAATGATGCAGCTCGCCCAGAAGCTCGAAGGTGTCTATCACCGGGAATACAAGCCCGATGGCATGAATCTCGGCATGAATCTGGGCAAGGCCGCTGGCGCAGGCGTGGCCGGCCATTTGCACCTTCACATGCTGCCCCGCTGGATCGGCGATTCCAATTTCATGACCGTCACCGGCGAAACCCGCGTCCATCCCGAAGATCTGCGGACCACTTTCGACCGCCTGAAAAAGGCGCTCGCTTCCTAGAAAGAACTCAAGGGAGATACAGCATGAACCTCGAACTCACCGAAGAGCAGAAGCTGCTGCAGAAGACGGTGCGTGAGTTCGCGGAATCGGAAGTCCGTCCTCTTGCCAGAGAGTTGGACGAAACGGGCCATTTCCCGCGCGCGTTGTTCCGCAAAGCGGCAGAACTCGGTTTGACCGGCGTGGCGTTTCCGGAATCGGAGGGCGGCGCCGGTTTTGACCACATTGCCTACGCGATTGTGATCGAAGAGATATCGCGGTGCTGCGCTTCGACTGGCGTCATCCTCA